>Ga0209008_1000194_pt1 | contig 26973 bp, 19 predicted proteins | sample JacPin_JW_Ref_O3_FD_187963 | JGI IMG/M metagenome (GOLD analysis project Ga0209008, IMG submission 187963) | Forest soil microbial communities from Algoma, Ontario, Canada - Jack Pine, Ontario site 1_JW_Ref_O3 (SPAdes) (version 2) | ecosystem: Environmental > Terrestrial > Soil > Boreal... | reverse complement strand
GGATTTGGCAACAGCGGAGCTGGTGCGATATCAGGAGTTATCGCGGTTGCATGAGGCAGAAATAAAGCGGAGCCGGAGCGCGATTCAGCAGTTTGTGCTGGCGGCGCCGGCGAAGGGGAATAATTAATGCTCGTCTCCTTCAGCGGCTAAAGCCGATGTGCAAAAGCGGTTCTTTAACGCAGCGCTGAAGCGCTGCGCCACTCAAAATCAAGCGTGTTGGGCTCTGCTACACGCCACTCAAAATTGTTGAGTACTGCCGCTCCCAAAATCGTTAAGTGCAGCGCCATCCAGAATCATTCAGTGCGTTTGCGGTTTTGGACGGTTACGGGGCGGGCCTCGCGGTAGGATTTTTCGGCGGCTGCGGCTACGGCTACGGCTTGGCGGCCGTCGAAGGCATCGACTTTGACGGGGTGATCGGCGAGGACGGTTTGGACAAAATCGCGCATCTGGTGGAGATATCCGTCGGCGAAGCGAACGAGGAAATGATCGACGACGTCGGTTTTCGCGCCGTTTGCAGTCAGGACCACTTCCGCAGTTTGCTGTAAATATCCGGTGATGATGGTGCCTTTCGAGCCTACGATTTCGGTGCGGACGTCGTATCCGTAGCCCGATTGCATGTAGTTTTCGACGGCTCCTAGAGCGCCGCGCGAGAATTTCATGTTGAGCAGGGCGGTATCGATGTCGTTGAACTGCGCGATCTCGGGGAAGACGAGGACGGCGCCGTAGGCGTGGATCTCGGAGATTTCGTCGTTCATGATCCAGCGGCCGAGATCGAATTCATGGACGGTTGAATCCTGAAAAAACATTCCATTGACGCCGCTGGCCATGTAGCTGACGGGCGGAGGCGCGGGATCGCGGGCGATCGATTTGAAGATGACGGGGTCGCCGATTTCTCCGGCTTCGATGCGGCGCTTGGCGCGGACATTGGGCGGATCGTAGCGGCGGACGTGGCCGACCTGGACCTGGACTCCGGCCTGATGGGTGAGGTCGAGGATTTCGTCGGCCTCTTCGACGGTGAGCGTGAAAGGCTTTTCGCAGAAAATATCTTTGCCGGCATGAGCGCAGATTTTCATCGCGGCGCCGTGAAATTTTGCGGGAGTTACAACGACGATCGCTTGAATGTCTTTGCGCTCGGCCAGGGCTTCGACGCTGTTGCAGTGGTGTTCGATCTCGAGTTCGTCGGCGACTTGTTTGGCGCGATTCGCGTCGGTGTCGGCGACTGCGATTAATTTCGCCTCCGGGATGCGGTGACGGAGGTTGTATGCGTGCTGCTTGCCCATTGTGCCTACGCCGACGACGCCTACGCCTAGTTTTGCCATGATGTTTCCTCGCGAATCTTGCCTCAGCGCTGAAGCGCTGCGCCACCCACAAACAAACTAAATCAAGACTTTTTTAGCAAACTGCAAGTGGTGTTCTTCGTAGCTCTCGGCGGCCCGGCTGAACAGCTTGCGGAAAAGTCCGATATCGAGAAGCAGCCCCTAAAGGGGCATCTGGTTCCGAAGAACTTAGGGTAGCGCTGAAGCGATACCCAGATACGAAACCTGCGTCTTTCCGCAAGCTGTGAAGCTGTGCCCTTTCAAAACGATTTGTGAGATGGCTTCTAATACTTAATTGCTATGGAGCGGCGTTGCTTCACGGCGCGATAAATGGCGTCGATGATAATGATGTCGCGCAGACCTTGCTCGCCGGAGGGTTCGGGCTCGCGGCCTTCGCGGATGCAGTCGGCGAAATAGTCGATTTCCAGGACGAATTCGTCGATGGGCTTGAAAGTTTTGGCGAACCATTTACCGGCAATCTTGCCGCTGATGCGGCGCTCTTCTTCGAAGGCGAAGGCGGGAGCGAGTTCGGCCCAGCCTTTTTCCCCGTGAATGTGGACGAAGGATGAGAAGGCGGCACTGTAGGCGGCGGTCCCCTGCAGGATGAGACCGCTTTTGAAATCCAGGCGGAAGGCTACACCCTCTTCTACATCTTTGTAGCGGCGGCGCTCGCGCACCCAGCTTATGCCGGTGGCGGCGACGGGATCTTCGTCGACGAGCCAGCGGGTCGTATTGACACAGTAGACGCCCAGGTCGGTGAGTGGACCTCCTCCGCATAATTTTTTTGAGAAGAGCCAAGCGGGGGAGTTGTCGCCGAACGGGCGGAGCTCGGAGAAGAGGGTGTGGATGATGTCGATGCGTCCGAGATCGCCGCTGGTGATCAGCTTTTTGAGCATCACGCTGCTGGGCTCGAAGTATTTTCGATAGGCGGTCATGAACAAGACTTTGTTACGGCGGCAGGCATTGACCATGTTGCGAGCCTGCGCAACGGTTGCTGCCAGGGGCTTTTCACTGATCACGTGCTTTCCGGCCCGGGCGGCGGCTACGGCGTATTTTTCGTGCTCGCCGGGCGGAGTCGCGATGTAGACGGCTTCGACTTGAGGATTGTCGAGGCATTGGGAAAATTCGGCGTAGGTGCAGGATTGGGCGGCGTTGAACTCCTGCGCGTACTTTGCAGCTTTGTTTTTGTCGCCGCTCACGACGGCGATGAGCTTCGCTTTTTTGCTGTGTGTGAAGGCGGGTAGCACGGCTACTTGCGAGATGCTGCCTAGCCCGACTACGGCGTATCCGACTCGTTTCCCCGATGCCATCTAGTTCCCTCTTTTTATTAAAGTGCGAGCCGCCGCGATTAGCTTTCTCGATCGGCTCGGCTTAGGCCCTGGTCTTTGATGGCGCGATGTTCGAGGCTGCGAAGCTCTTCGATGTTGTCGAGAACTTTGCGGATGGCATCGACGATGCTGTCGACATTTTCTTTTCCGCCAAGGAAAAGATGATGGGAGAACCAGACGGCTTCGTGATAGGCGGCGCGCTCGGACACGGGACACTTATACATGTTGCGCAGATCGAGCGGCTTGGGGCGTCCCCAACTCAGAGCCGGATAATCGGTTGGATCGAGCGGGAAGAGCGAGCTGCGATAGACGGGCTCGTAGAAGAGTCCGTCGCAGGGGATGCCTTCGAGTTGCAGGGCGGCTACGAAGGCGGCGCGGGGAATGTCTTTCACCTGCTCGGCGTAATACTTCATCACGTAGCCGTAGGGAGCGAGGCGGGTGATGCGAGGTTCGGGCTTGAGCAGACCGATGCCGACGGTGCCTTTCATGCGCAACTCGAAATATTCCATGTTTTGCTGACGGATTTTGGCTTGCTCGGGAAGGCGCTCCAGTTGCGGGTTTAGGACGGCAGCCTGGAATTCGCCGAGGCGATAGTTGAAGCCGATCATGCGGTGATGGAATTCGTCGGTGACGCTGCGGCGTCCGGTATTGATGTAGGACTGCACGCGCTCAAAATATTCGAGGTTGTTGGTGATGACGGCACCGCCTTCGCCGGAGGTGATGAGCTTGCTGGATTGAAAACTGAACGCGCCGAGATCTCCGATGGAGCCCGCGCCCTTGTCGCGCCACATGCCGCCGTGGGCGTGAGCGCAATCTTCGACAATTTTGATGCCGTGCTTGGCGGCGAGGGGGACGAGGATATCGAGATCGGCGAAGCGCATGCCGAGATGAACCGGCAGGAATGCTTTTGTCTTTGGCGTGATTGCGGCTTCGACCAGCTTGGCGTCGAGACAATAGGTGTCGGGATCGACGTCGACGAAAACGGGAACGGCATTAATAAGAAGGACGGGGCCGACGGTACCTTCCCACGTGTAGGCCGGAACGATGACTTCGTCGCCGGGGCGAATGTCGATGGCTTTGAGAGCGGCCTGAATGGCGACGGTGCCGGTGTTGACGGCCTGGCCGTATTTGGCGGTGTGGAACTTGGCAAATGCTTTGCCGAAGGCATCGCCATGCTTGCCGGGGAAGGGCTGGCCTCCCCAGTTGTGATTGGTCAGGACATCTTCGAGCGCCTGGCGCTCTTTGTCGGTATAAATGGGCCACGCATCAAAGCGCTTTTTTCGACTTGGCTCGCCGCCGGTGATTGCCAGTTTTCCCATCGGAGATTCTCCTTAAACAACTTTATTAATTCGATTACTTCATCAAATTCGCAGCTCAGGCCCACGGCATGATTGCGACTTTCATGGAATCGGGAGCGACTGATTTGTGCACCGCAGCCTCAACATCACGAAGCGCAAAGCGGTGCGAGACAAATTCGCGGAGCGGATAATTGGCCATGTAGCGGGCCATCTGGCGCATGCTGGGGCCGTAGGCAGCGGGTTCTTCGCCGCCTACTCCTAGAATTCGCGCGGACTTCGCGCAGATGTGGCGGTGGGGGCTGATGGGAATTTCGCCGAGGTCGGAAAAATTCCCGGCTTCGACCAGCAGGCCGCCAAGGCGCATCAGATCGAGGGCTTCGCGGAAGGCTTGGGGAACACCGGCGGTTCCGATGACCAGATCGGCTCCGCGACCGTTGGTGAGAGTGCGGACGAAGTCGAGGCGGTCGGCGAGAGTTGTGTTCGACGCATTGATGACGTGGTCGGCGCCCAGGCGCTTGGCGAAATTTAAACGATAGTCGGAGAGATCGATGGCGATGATGTTTCCGGCGCCTAACATGCGGGCTTTCATCAGGAAGCACATGCCGAGCGGTCCGACTCCGAGGACCACGACGGTGTCATCGAAGAGGAACGCTTCGCTCGGAAAAACGGACATCTGCTTTGCGCGATCGAGGCCGACGGTGACGGCCATGATCTCGGTGAGGACGGCGACTTCGGAGGGCAGGTCGTCGGGAACGCGCACAAGAAAGCTGCCCGGAATGATGTACATGTATTGCGACCATCCCCCGAAAAGATGGGGCGCATCGGCAGCGCAAAGATTGTTGCCGTAGTCGGTCATGTTCTGGCAGAAGTAGTAAGGGAAGTCGTGGCGGCAATAATAGCAATCGCCGCAGGAGACATTGGCGCCGACTACGACGCGATCCCCGACCTGGAGCGGGATGCCCTCGAAGTCTGTGTAGCGGCCGTCTCCGCCGATGGCAGCGACGGTACCGACATTTTCGTGGCCCTGAATAATGGGGAAACGAATGTGCTTGCCTTCGCCTGTTCCAGCGTATTGCGTGGTGTATCCCTGATAGGTGTGCTTGTCGGTGCCGCAGATGCCGGAGATCTCCATCTTGACGAGCACGCAGCCGAGCGCCGGGTCGGGAAGGGGATATTCGCGGACCTCGTACTTTCCGGGTTGTATTAGCGTGGCGGCTAGAACGGGCTCAGCGGACATCGTGTAAATCCTATAAAAGAAATCTGGAGCGAAATTAGGCGATGAAATTATCTCGTATTAATAAGCGCTTAGAAGATAACGAGTGGGGGCTGGGTTTGTCAAGTTAGATTCGCACGGCGGGTTCTAAACTCCAATTCTTTTTCCACCGCGGAGGCACAGAGGCACGGAGGAAGCAAACTACTGGCAAAGCCCTTTACCGTTCCTTCTCGCATATTCCAGGCCTTCTCCGTTAGTTTGTCGAGTCGAGGCGGAGCATTTTTTGTTCACGGTCGGCGGTCTTTCGCTTTAAGTCTTCGAAGATTTGCAATTCTTTTTTCGCTTCTTCCATATGGCCCTGCTCTTTATAGAGACCAAAGAGCAGGTAGTGAGCGTCTTCGCGAGTTGGGTCGGAGGCGACAACAGACTGGAGGAGCCTCACGGCTTCGTTTGTTTTTCCCCGGTTGTGATAGGTCTTGGCTAGGTCGAGTTGGGCGTCGGCTAGGCCAGGTTGGAGTTGAAGGGCTTGCGTCAAATATTGCTGCGCCTCGTCCAGCTTGCTTTGCTGCATGTAGACGTCTCCGATGAGGTAGTCAGTCATGGCGTCGTTGGGCGTAATTTTGAGCTCGGCATTGAATTCGGCCAGGGCTTCGTCGAGGCGATTGGCATCGCGATAGACGGTGCCCAGGGCGTAGTGGAGGCCGGCGGCGTCGGGCTTTTGAGCGATGGCTTTCTTGTATTCGCTGATGGCGGCGGCGGTCAGGTTTTGTTGGCGGAGCATTTCGGCGCGTAATTGGAACATGCGATAGGAATCGGGCGCGGCCTTGGAGAGCTGATCGAAGGCGTCGGAGGCGACGTAGACGGAGGCTTTGCCTTTGAAGTAAAGGGCGTCGGGGCTGTTTGGTTCAAGCTCGGCCCAGCGTGTGAGCATGGCAAGGGCCTTGTCGTCCTTATTTTGGCGGAGGTAGGCGAGGCCGAGATGAGCGACTACGACGGGGTCGTCTTTCCGCGCCTGGTAAGCCTTCTCGAGCAAGGGGACGGCGCGGTTGAATTCTCCGCTGTCGAAATAAGTGAGGGCCAGGAGGATCTGAGCACGATCGAGGCGTGGGTCGAGCGCGAGGGCTTTTTGAAATTGCGCGATCGCGGACTGATAAGTGCCGCTCATGTAAAGAGCAAAACCGAGATTAGAATGAGCTTCGGCGGAGCTCGGATCGAGTTTTACGATCTGCTCGTAGAGTTTAGCGGCTTGATCGAATTGCTGGTTGGCTAGGGCGGCTTTGCCTCGAGTGGAGAGATCGGCGAGATTTTGGGATTGGGCTGGTGCGGGAGTGGGTAACAGGGCGATGTATATACAAATGAGGGCGGCGCACGGCGGCGCGATAGTTCCCTTCCCTTTCGACAATTTGAATGAAAGATGATGGTGTTGGCCCATGAAAAATCCCTGAAGAATTGCGATGAAAAGAGCATACAGGATGATTTGCTTTAGTGGAGCGCTGAAGGATTCGGGGGATGAAAGCGCGCGGGTTCTTTAATGCCGGCGTCTGGCACGAGTCGAAAGTTGCGTCTCTATCCGCAACTGCCGCGCTTCGCTCGGCCGGACGGCCGAGGGGGGCCGTCCCTGCGCGATGGTCGCGACCGCGCGAGTTCTTGAGTTTTCATCGGGGCTAAGACCGAACGGTTACGGTGATGCGGTGGGGAGTGTTTAGTTCGTAGTCATCTTTGCGGTCGGGATCGCGCGACGGGGGCTGGGTGTTACCTTGATCGTCGCTGGCGCGGACTTCGATTTTATATTGGCGCGGCTGAGGAGTTTTCCAGGGGAAGCTCCATGAAGTCCAGACCATGGGAGTCGGGGATTGGGCTAGTTCGGCGGGTTGCCAGAAGCCACTCTCATCGAAGCGCAATTCTACTTTCGCGATTTTGGCCTCGCCGGCCCAGGCTACTCCGTCGATCTGATAAGTCTTTGTGCGAATCTCTTCGGCATCGATGGGGCGGAGGAACTTGGAGTTGACGCGCATGCGGGTGATGATTTGCCGATCGCCATTGGCTTTCACTGCGACGTAATATTGCTGCTGGAAGTAACCTTGAAAAGGCTCCTGCGAAACTTCGATTCGGGTCAGCCATTTTACGGAATCCATTCCATACCAGCCTGAAACCAACGCGCGCAATGGGAAGCCGTGTTCGGGGGGGAGTGGGGCTCCGTTCATTTCGTAGGCCAGGAGGGTCGAGTCGTCCATTGCTTTGTCGAGCGGGATGGCGCGCGCGTAGTGAGTGTTGGGGGGCATGCCTTCGGCGTCGCCGGCGTCAGCGCCGTGAAAGATAATTGTCGTTGCCTTGGCTTGAATGCCTGCCTGCTTGAGCAATGAAGCGAGAGGCAAGCCGGACCAGATGGCGGTGCTCACGCCGGCTCCGCCGGAAAGATTTCCGGCGCACTCGGTGGTTAGGGGACGACGGACGGAGGAGGCCAGCAAGAGATCGGAGTAGGAGAGCTTGATTGGATTGGTGACCGCGCCAGCGATTTCCAGAGTCCATTTTTCTTCGTTGATGGATGGAGTTTTGAAGTGGTTTCGGATGAAGAAATCGGTGTTTGGAGTGAGGAGACTTTTTGGGAGCGGGGTCGAGCTGGCGGGATTGGAGCGGGGTGAGGCGGATTGGGCTCGCAGATATTTTGCCGAAAAAGCGGCCGCAGCGGCGGCTCGGAGGAATTCTCGGCGTCCCATTGCAGAGGATTTCATAGCCCGCGGAAAGGGGACCTCAGCGCCTAAAGGCGCAATCAAAACAGGGGCGTTATCGCAGCGCTAAAGCACGGCGCCGCCCAAAAGCGACATTTTTGGGTGCTCGCGGCGTTATTTTGCTTTTTGTTCGGCGATCCATTTGTTGGTGCGCGCTTCCAGGAGGTCTAGCGGGAGGGTTCCTCCGTCTAGCATCTCGTCGTGGAAGGTGCGGATGTCGAACTTCGGGCCTAATTCTTTTTTGGCGCGCTCGCGGAGTTCGCGGATTTTGAGCTGGCCGAGCTTGTAACTCAGGGCTTGCGCGGGCCAAGAGATGTAGCGATCGGTTTCGGATTGGATGGTGGGCTCGTCGACGGCTCCGGATTTGCGGAAGAAGTCGACGACTTGGTCGCGGGTCCACCCTTTGGAGTGGATGCCGGTATCGACGACTAGGCGGACGGCGCGAAAGAGTTCGGAGGACAGACGGCCGTAGTCGGAGACGGGATCCTTATAGAAGCCGACCTCCTTGCCGAGTTCTTCGGCATAGAGCGCCCAGCCTTCGATGTAGGCGTTGAAGCCGAGGCCGTGAAGGCGGAACTTGGGGAGTCCGGTGAGCTGTTGCTGCACGGAGAGCTGCATGTGATGGCCGGGAATGCCTTCGTGGTAAGCGATGGCCTCGTCGTTGATGAGCGAGCGAGTCGCGAAGTCGGAAGTGGCTACGACTACGCGGCCGGGGCGCTTGCCATCGGGCGTGCCGGTGACGTAGTGCGTTGCGGCGGCGGACTGGAAGGCGGGAATGGCTTCGACGGTTACGGGCGATTTCGGGAGCAGGGTGAAGAGCTCGGGAAGTTTCGGCTCCATCTGAGCGATGTAGCGGCGGAAGTCGTCGAGGATCTGGTCGGCGGACGTCGGAATATATTTGGGATTGGTTTTGAGCGAGGCGCGGAAAGAGGCGAGGTCGGGGAAGCCTTCTTTCTTGGCGATCACGAGCATTTCGGCTTGAATGCGATCGATCTCACGGAGGCCGAGCTGATGAATTGCGTCCGGCGTCATGTGGGTAGTGGTGCGGGCGTAGATATCGTTTTCGTAGCGGCGCTGGCCGTCGGGCAGCGAGGTGATAGAGAGAGTGGTGCGGCCCTCGGGAGCGTAGACGGTGCGGAGAAAATCAGCGAAGGACTTGTAGGCGGGAATAACGTCGGTGTTAATGGTGTCGGTGATCTGCTGGGTGAGGCGCTGCTGATCTTCGGCGGAGATGCTGGCGGGATATTTTTTTGTGGGCTGAAGGAAAGGGTCGGCGTCGATGATGCCCTGGCATTGGACGGGAAGCTTTTCGGCGAGAAAGCGGACGGGCATGAGTTTGTCTTTCATGCCGGCGCGGAGGACCTCGGTAACCTGGCTGAGGATGCGGGGAACCAGGTGGAGACGAGCGATGTAGTCTTCGTAGTGCTGGACCGAGTCGAGGGGAACGGATAGGGGGAGATCGGCGAGGCCGGTATGAATGCCGCCCTGCTGGTTGATGGGCATCTCATATTCTTTGAGATCGTAGTCGGTGATGCGCTGCTGGAGGACGCGGACGAGCAGGTCGTGGGAGAGTTGGTCCTGATCGGAGAAGCCGCTGGTGGGGATGGCGTTGAGGCGCGCGAGAAACGATTCGTCTGTTTTGTGGCGCTGGGCGATGGCTTCGAGCGAGTAGTCGGCGAGCTTGTCGTTGTAGCGATAGTCCCCGAAGGAGGTGGCGCGCTCGGGGAAGTTGCGCAGGTCAGTTTCGTATTGCTCATCGAAAAGGGCGTTCTGAGCGGCTACGCGATCGGCTACGGGCTTGGTGGTTTGGGCGAAGGCTGCGGCTGCGACTAGGAGAAGCAGGATGTGGTAGCGCATAGATATGTGCAGGGTAACAGAAGTTGCAGCGGGGGGAAATCGGGAGACAGGGTCGGAGAAGGTAAGGAGGAATAAGTTGTTGTGCCGACAGGATGACGGCCCACCCTCCGCGAAGTGCGCGGAAGGATAGGGTACCTGTGGTTTGATTGTGTCGGGTGGGGTCCGGCTGACATTTTGGGAACGGTTAGAGAACACAAGGTCCTTCGAGTTCACCGGGCCAATCGCTTTGCGCTTGGCTTGGCTTCGCTCAGGATGACAACTTTTTTTGTGATGACACGCTAAGATTAACTTTTGAAAATCGACGAGCCGAACAAGGGGTTTGCCTTGCACAGAGCGAAATTTTGTTTTAACCGGAATATTTGCGCGCTTTTGCTTTTTGTTTTGCTTGCCGGATTGGCCATGGGGCAGGTTCCGGCGGAACTTTTCAATGGGTTGAAGTGGCGGCTGATTGGGCCTTTCCGCGGCGGGCGGGCGGTTGCCGTGGCGGGCGTGGCGGGCGACTCTACTACTTTTTATTTTGGCGGGGTGAATGGAGGGGTCTGGAAAACTACGGATGCGGGGACGGTGTGGTCGCCAATCTTTGATGATCAGCCGGTTGGCTCGATTGGGGCGATTGCGGTGGCTCCGTCGGACCCTAAGACGATTTACGTTGGGACGGGCGAATCGGATATTCGGTCGAATTTGGCTTCGGGCATCGGCGTGTATAAGTCGACGGATGGGGGAGCGACGTGGACGCATATTGGATTAGAGGACACGCGGCAGATCAGCCGGATTGTGGTTGATCCGCGGGATCCGAATGTTGTGTATGTCGGGGCGCTGGGGCACGCATATGGGCCGAGTGAAGAGCGCGGAGTTTATAAGTCGGTGGATGGAGGAGCGCATTGGGACAAGGTGCTCGATGCGGGGAGCGAGATTGGGATTTCGGATTTGGCGATTTGCGCGGGGAATCCGCAGATATTGTTTGCGGGAACGTGGCATACGCATCGGCCGCCGTGGAGCACTTACGCTCCTATAGATGGGCCGGGGGGCGGGCTGTTTCGGTCGGTGGATGCGGGGAAGAGTTGGACCCAGCTTAATTCGACCCAGCTTAAGGGGAATGGTTTGCCGGAGGGGGATTGGGGACGAATTGGAGTGGATGTCGCTCCGGATGGGAAGCGCGTGTATGCGCTGATTCAGGCGAAAAAGGCTGGGTTGTATCGTTCGGACGATGGCGGCGACACTTGGACGCTGGAGAACGCGGACCAGCGGCTTACGAGTCGAGCATGGTATTTCAACGGGATCACGATTGATCCGAATCATGCGGACGTAATCTATGTGCCGAATGTCGCGCTTTATCGGTCGGAGGATGGCGGGAAGACGATAGCGGTTGTGCGCGGAGCGCCGGGCGGGGATGACTACCATCAGATTTGGGTTGATCCGAAGAATTCTGCCAGCATGGTGCTGGGGACGGATCAGGGAACCAGCATCAGTCTTGATCGCGGGCGGACGTGGAGCACCTGGTATAACCAGCCGACGGCGCAGCTCTATCACGTAATTACCGACAATCAGTTTCCTTATGTGGTATATGGCGCGCAGCAGGATAGCGGGAGCGCGGCGGTTTTGAGCCGCACCGATCATGGGCAGATCACGCCTCGGGATTGGTTCCCGGCGGGCGGGAGTGAGAGCGGATATATGGTGCCCGATCCGCGCGATCCTAACATTATTTATTTGAGTGAAACGTACGGGGGCGTTTCGCGGTTTAACAGAAAGACCGGATTCAGCCAGAATGTCAGCCCGTGGCCGATGCCGACGTTTGACACGGAAATTAATCTCCGTAAATACAGGGACCCGTGGACGCCGGTGCTGATGCTATCCCCGGCTGACAAGACGACGATGTATCTGGGGACGCAGTATGTGATGAAGACGGTGGATGGCGGGCTGCAATGGCAGACGATCAGTCCTGACCTAACAGGCGCAACGGCGGCGGAGGCAACGGCGCCCGCTCAGGGAAAGGCTGAGGGACCGGTTACAGTGGAGAACGCTAAGGAGCGCGGGTATGGAGTCGTATTTACGATTGCACCATCCAAGCTGAATCGAAATTTGATCTGGGCGGGGAGCGACACGGGGTTGATTCACGTCACACGCGATGGCGGGAAAAGCTGGAAGGATGTTACTCCGCGTGGGCTGACGGATTGGAGCAAGCTTTCGATGATTGAGGCTTCCCATTTTGATCCGGCGGTAGCTTATGCCGCGGTTGATCGCAGCCGGTTGGATGATCAGACTCCTTATCTTTATCGCACCCGCAATTACGGGGCGACCTGGCAGCCGATTACGGAGGGAATTGCAGGGCATGCGTTTTTGCGCGCGATTCGCGAAGACACCGAGAAAAAGGGATTGCTTTTTGCCGGGACAGAGACGGGAGTTTATGTGTCGTTCGACGATGGCGATCACTGGCAATCGTTGCAGCTGAATCTGCCGGTGAGTTCGATGCGCGATCTTACGATTCACGGCGACGACTTGGTTGTGGCTACGCATGGGCGGTCGTTCTGGATTCTGGATAATATTGCGCCGCTGCGGCAGGTGGCGGAGGCTCGGAGGGCGGATGGGTTCTGGCTTTACCATCCGGCGACGACGGTTCGGGTGGACAATGATTTCTTCCCGGGGACGCCGCTGCCGCCGGAGGAGCCGACGGCGGAGAATCGTCCGAGTGGAGCGATGGTCGATTATTTTCTTAATGCGGCGGCGGGGAAGGTCACGCTGGAGGTTTTTGATGCGCAGCGGAAGCTGGTGGGCAAGTTTTCGTCGGATGTGAAACATCCCGAAAAGCCTGCGGCGCTTGCGATTGCGGAGCGGTGGCTTCCGAAGCCGGAGGTGCTGGAGAAGACGGCGGGGATGCATCGCTTCGTTTGGAATCTGGCGTGGGGGAATGTGGAGGCGAACGCCGACGAAGATTACGACAACCGCAATCCCAGCGGGCCGAAGGTGGTGCCGGGGAACTATCAGGTGCGGTTGACAGTGGATGGGCGGACGCAGAGTCAGATGCTGCAGGTGGTGATGGATCCGCGGTGTGCTGCGACGCCGGCGATATTGCAGCGGCAATTGGAGTTGGGGCTGAAGATGTTCGCGGAAGCGCGGGCGGCGCGGCGCGCGCTGGGTGAAATCCGTTCGGTGCGGAAACAGCTGACTGATATTCGGCAGAAAGTTGGCGAAGGGAGCGTGGCGTTTGCATCGGCGATCGCAGACGCCCAGGCGGCGATTGCGAAGATTGTGACGAATAAGGAAAGCGCTCCCGGGGAGCCTGGTGGGTTGCAGGCTGCTTTCACCGGATTGGGTTCGGCGTTGCGCGTGGTTGAGAGTGGGGATCGTGAAGTGCCTTCGCAGGCGATTGCTCTTTATCAAGAGTCGAGCGAGAGGGCAAAGGTGGGAATCGCGGCGTGGGAGAAATTCAAGCAGACGAAACTGCGCGAGCTTAATCGGAAATTGCAGGAGAATAATATCGCTCCGGTGGCCGTGTCGGAGATTGAGCAGGACGTGCAAGTGGAATAGTCAGACGGGTGCAAAATAAGAAGGAGGAGCGACTCGCGCACGAAGCTGTCGGTAGCGCTACTGGTGATTTTGATGCGGCTAGGGCGCTGGCTCAAACGCCGGCGGCGGCGCCAAAGATACGGGCCGAAGATACGGACTGTGGCAGCATTTATAAGGTTGGATCGCAGCCCCTATCAGGGACAGATTGCCGAGACGCTGACCAAGTTGCGGCAGGCGAAGGCGGCCTTTGAGCGGGCTGGGTATGATGTGCAAACGATTCGCATCACGACGCAGCTGCCCCCCGTGAGCGGGAAGAAGGCGGGAGAACGCACCGAAATTTGATAATCCCTTTATGGGAAATGCCTCGCTGCAGGCTTTGCCCTAGTAGGAAACTGAGTTTCGGCGCCCAAACGGCAACCGCATCCTGCCAAAACACATCGAAATTGGCTCATGGCTAAACGCCGCCGTCATCTGCCGGAAAGTGGGAATGTCACTTCGTCCACGCCGCAAACTTTGCCTAAGAAGCAGGAGGCGGCGTTTCGCGACGCACTTTTGTTGCTGGAACAGAACGAAGTTCATTTTGCGGTTTCAGGAGCATTCGCATTTCAGCAGCACACGGGAATTTGCCGGGATACGAAAGATCTCGACATTTTTCTATCTTCTGAACAAGCGTCGGCTGCGCTGACGTGCCTGGCGCGCCATGGATATGAATGTGAAGTTCGCGATCCGGTATGGCTGGCGAAAGCATATCGGGGCAATTATTTCATCGACCTGATCACGGGTATGAGCAATGCGGCGATAACCGTCGACGATTCGTGGATCAGGCACTCGCAGCCCGCAATCGTTCTGGGAGTGCCGACGCGGCTGCTGGCTCCAGAGGAACTCGTGGCCTCTAAGCTTTTTGTGGTGAGACGAGAGCGTTTTGATGGAGCCGACATCGCGCACATTATTTATGCGACCCGAGGAGAATTGGACTGGGAGCGCATCCTGCGACAAGCGGGCGAACACTGGGAAGTTTTGTTGTGGGCGCTTTTATTGTTCCGCTACGTTTATCCGAGCCACAGCGATTACGTGCCGGCGAGTTTGTGGCGCGATCTGATAGGGCGGCTGACGGCGGCGCTTGCTCAGGGCGATAGGAAACAGGAATTTCGGGGAAGTTTGATCGATGACTGCATTTTCGCGATTGATGTAAAGGAGTGGGGACTGGAAAACGTGCAGGCTCGGTATCGGGCGGCGTTGAAGACGACGATTGCCATGCCGGCGTGTGAGTCGGTGGTTGAGTAAACACGCCGGAGTAAAAACCCGGCGTAACACACTGGGTCTGGTGCGATTTGCGGGAGCGTTAACCACGAAGGCCACTACGGTCCAGCAAGGAAATACCTCTGACGAAACGTCGCACGTGATCCCGATGAGAATTGCTGCTACTGCCGACCTGCACTTTACGCCGCAGCGTTTCGCCGCTTTACACGAACAACTGAATAAGGTGCGCGACGAAGCTGACGTCTTTGTGGTCGCTGGCGATCTCACTAATTATGGGCAGCCCGATGAGATGGAGCCTTTGTTGAATGCTTTTGTGCGCCTGAGAGTGCCGGTAATTGCGGTGTTGGGGAATCACGATTACGAATGCGATAAACAGGACGAGTTGATGCGCATGATGGCGGCGGGAGGAGTGAAGGTGCTGGACGGGAGCACTTATCAGCGCGATGGAGTGGGATTTGCTGGGACGAAAGGATTTGTCGGTGGATTCGGGCGAGGATTGTTGACGGCTTTCGGCGAGCCTGAGGTCAAAACTTTTGTGCGAGCGGGAATTGATGAAGCGGTGAAGCTAGAGCGTGCAATGTCACAACTGCGGACCGATAAGCGAGTGGTCGTGTTGCATTATTCTCCGATCGCGGCGACGGTGGAGGGCGAGGCGCGGGAGATTTATCCGTTTCTGGGCAGTTCGCGATTGGCGGAGGTGGTGGATCGGCACGGGGCGGATCTGGTTCTCCACGGGCATGCGCATAATGGAAAGCTCGATGGCGCGACTGCGGGGGGGATTCCGGTGCACAATGTCGCGATCACTTTGCTGGAGGCGCAGAATCCGGCGATGGTGTATCGGGTATTTGACGTTTAGGCCGACGGCGCGTATTCCTCAGCGGCTAAAGCCGCGTTTAGAATAGCCAGGTTATCGCAGCGCTGAAGCGCTGCGCCACCCAAAAACAAAAACAACCCCCAAACCCAAAACCCTCGAGATCCAAGGATCGTTCCCGCAGACAGTATTTCTTCCGCACTGGAGTGGTTGAGAGCTCCGTGAATGGAGATTTCCTTTTGACATTTCAGGCGTCTTATAGCTATATATGCTTATGCGATATATTGCTGCGCGTAAGCTGGACCGGGAACTGAAAAAGGGCAGCGCGGAGTTGCTCATCCTTTCGATGGTGGAAGACCGGCCGCGGCACGGCTATGAGATCGGAAAGCTGATCGAGACGCGGTCGGGCGGCATCCTTCGTTTCAATGTGGCGTCGCTTTATCCCTTGCTTTACCGGCTCGAAGATCGCGGGTGGATTGCGGGGCGCTGGGTGGAAAAGGCGGGGCAGCGGAGACGGCGCTACTACCGGCTTACGGCGGAAGGCAAGAAAGCTTTGCAATCGCAGCGCGGGACATGGGTCGCGTTTGCGGCGGCGATCAGCCGCATCGCGGGGGTGGAACATGCTTGAGTGGAAGGGAGAAGTTCGCCAGCGACTAGCTACATTGAAGCTTGATCCGATGCGAGAGAACGAACTGGCCGAGGAGATCGCGCAGCACCTGCAAGATCGTTATAACGAACTGGTGGCGGGCGGTGCGGAGCCGGAGCAGGCGCAGCGTACGGCCCTCGAGGAGTGGAGCACGAGAGAATTGATGCAAGCGCTGCGCGAACGGGAGTCGGAGTATCGCGAGCCGATTGCGGCTGGCGCAACGACCCACGGCCATCTGCTCGCGGATCTTTGGCAGGACATTCTCTATGGCGTGCGAGTGCTGCGGTGGAATCCTGGGTTTGCGGCGATTGCCATTCTTTCGCTGACGCTTGGCATCGGAGCGAATACTACGATCTTTCAGTTGCTTGATTCGATACGGCTAACGGCGCTTCCGATTAAGCATCCAGAGGAGTTGGCCGAGGTGCGCATAATTCAGCCGAATGGGCGGACGGGAGATTTCACGACGTCGCATCCGATGCTGACAAATCCGCAGTGGGAGCAGATTCGCGCGCAGCAGCAAGGGTTTTCGGGAATATTTGCCTGGGCCCAGGATCGTTTCAACACTGCGCCCAGCGGCGAGACGCATAATGTCGACGGCCTTTATGTGAGTGGAGATTTTTTTCGCGTGCTCGGGGTGCGACCGGAGTTGGGACGCTTGTTTACCGCGGAAGACGATCAGCGCGGGTGTGGTTCGTCGGGGGTTGTGCTCAGCAACGCGTTCTGGCAGCGCGAGTACGGCGGGGCGTCGGTGATCGGGCGGAAGATGACGATCGAGCATCATCCGTTTGAAATCATCGGTGTCACGCCGGCGAACTTTTATGGGCTCGAGGTTGGTAAGCAATTTGACTTGGCGATACCGATCTGCGCTGATCCGTTGATTCGCGGCGAGTATGCGCGGCTGGATGTGCCGCATGAGTGGTGGCTTTCGGTGATGGGGCGGCTGAAGCCGGGCTGGACGATCGAGCGCGCCACGGCCCAGTTGGCCGCGGCGTCTCCGGGAATATTCGAAGCGACGCGGATTACGGCATTTGGCGCCGAGGAGGAGAAGCACTATCTCACGTATCATCTCGGCGCGCTGCCGGCGGGGACTGGCGTTTCGGATATGCGCAAGGACTACGAGACGCCGCTGGATTTGCTGCTGGCGATTGCGGGATTTGTGTTGCTGATTGCGTGCGCGAATCTCGCGAGCCTGATGTTGGCGCGAGCCAGTTCGCGCTCGCGAGAGATCGCCATTCGGCTGGCGCTCGGAGCTTCGCGCGGACGGCTGATCCGGCAACTGATGGCGGAAAGCTTTCTGGTCGCGGCAACGGGGGCGGGTCTTGGGCTTTTGCTTTCGCGCGTGCTGGGCGGGTTTCTGGTTTCGTTAATCAGCACCGAGCGCAATCGCGCGTTCCTGGATCTCGCGCCCGATTGGCGCGTGCTTGGTTTCACCCTGGGGCTGGCGGTGCTAACTTGCTTTTTGTTCGGACTGGCCCCGGCTTTGCGCGCAACGCGCACCGGCCCGTCGGAAGCGCTGAAAGCGGGAGTGCGGGGAAATACGGCGGGGCGCGAACGATTTGGTTTGCGGCGCGCGCTGGTGACGGTGCAGGTTGCACTGTCGCTGGTGCTCATGGTGGGGGCGTTGCTGTTTTCGCGCACGTTGGGAAAGTTGCTGAGTGTTGACCCGGGATTTCGCCCGAATGGCATCCTTATTACGGACTTGGACCTGACACAGTTGAAGCTGGCGCCCGACCGGCGTCAGCCGTACAAACACGAACTGCTGGAGCGGGTACGCACGCTTCCGGGCGTCGATGATGCGGCAGCGACGGGAATCGTTCCTTTGAGCGGCAACTCGTCCAACAGTGATATTTGGATGGACGGGCAGGATTCCCGACAAAAGAAAACAGTAGATAGGAGCTGGATCAGTCCGGATTACTTCAAGACTATGGAGACTCCGCTTGTGGCTGGCCGCGATTTCGATGGGCGCGATACGGCTAGTTCTCCCAAGGTAGCGATCGTTAATGAGACGTTTGTGCGCGTTATGACCAAGGGAGCCAATCCCATTGGCATGAGCTTCCACTCGCCAGTGGCGCCGAATCGTCCGGAATTCACCGTTCAGGTCGTCGGCTTGGTGAAGGATATGAAGTATCACGATCTCCGTGACGAGAACATTCCCATCGCTTACATTCCGGTTGCACAGGCCGAAAATCCCGATGAATTCGACACTTTTATGATCCGATCGCGCGCGCCGGTGGGGGATACGATCGCGGCGGTGAAGAGGCGGGTGGCAGAGGCTAATCCGGAGATCAGCCTCACGTTTCATGTTTTCGAATCGGACATTCGCAATGGTCTTCTGCGCGAGCGGCTGATGGCTACGCTTTCCGGCTTCTTTGGGCTGTTGGCGACGGTGCTGGCGGTGATCGGATTGTATGGAGTGATGTCGTACATGGTGCAGCGGCGTACGAACGAGGTGGGCATTCGCATGGCGCTGGGCGCGGGACGGTTGCGCATACTGGGGATGATCTTGTTCGAGGCCCTGGTGCTTCTGGCTATTGGCATTGGCGTGGGGCTGGCGCTCTCGGTCGCGCTCGGCAAGACGGCGAGTTCGTTGTTGTTTGGAGTGAAGCCGGCTGATCCGGTTACGCTCGGGTTGGCGGCGGGTCTGCTGGCTTTGGTCGCGGCCGCGGCCTGTTATGTTCCGGCGCGGCGGGCGTCGAAGTTTGATCCGATGACGGCGCTGCGGTATGAGTAGCAGAGCATCAACCCAAATCGATTCACAACAGGTCTGTGTCGAGCGAAGTGATGAATTGAATTCCGGGCACGATTTTTCCGACTAGTCTTTTGTCGTTGGTCAGGAAAAGGTCGGTTCCAGCTTGGGCGGCCGAGGCCAGATGAATCGCATCTGCTGGCGTAATGCCGGGGGTTCCTCGAATGCGGGCGTAGCGGTCGGCGGTTTCGAGGGTGAATGGGATTGCTTCGGCCACGACGTTGCGCAGCAAGCGGCGCGATTCCTCGGCTAGTTGCGGTGCGCCTTTGCGGTAGGCTCCGGCCAGGACTTCTCCGAAGGTAAAGGCTCCGGTAATGAGTTGGTCGCGGCGCTGTTCCATGCGAGAGCGGATGGCGTCAACCCTGGGCGCGTACTGCGGGTGATCTTCCAGCCAGTAGATGAAGAGCATCGTGTCCCAATAGACACGGCTCACTTCTGCTCCTCTTCCGTCGGAAAGAAGTTGCTGCGTTCGGCGCGCAGGTAGGATTCTCCGCCATCTAATTCGGAGAAGACGTCTTTCAAGGCGCCGCGCAGGCGAGTCCAGGAATCTTCGGCGGAAGGGCCAGGCTTTTTGGCATCGGCAAATTCGTAGGTGTAAACCACGGTTGTGCTTTGGCCGGACTTAGGTCCACTCATGTCAACTAACTTCAAACCGTTCCTTCGCAGAAACTCCCGCGTCTGGAGGGCGCTACATACTGCTGGGGCGCGACTGTTCATTTTCAGGTCGCGAGCAACATCACCCACTCTGATCGAGAAGCGGCTGAGTTTTTGTTGGCGTGCAGGCAGCACGTACTTTTCTTCGCCGTAACTACGGATTTTGTCGGCATTCTTCATTGCGAGTGCCTCCCACCTTCCTCATTAATCATCGTAGCATGAAATAGCATAGCATACTATTGTTTGTTAGTAGCATGCTGTTTCCCTGACTTGTGTTTGGGTACTGTGCGATTCCGGACACCAGCGTCCGGTTCAGGATAGAGCGAAGGCTCCTGCGGTTCGGACTGTCGGCATATCCACTATATGTTTTAGGCACTTGCGGTTATCCATGAGATGGCCTCCGAGTTGCCATTCTCTGGCTGAATGGATATCGCTCGACCAGAATTCAAGACTCAGAAGCGACGCCGCCAGGCGGTTATTGTGGCGGTCATTGTTATGTGTGTGGCTGCGGTTTCGGTGGGGGTTTCGCGGCTTAAGCCGGCGGCTCCTACGGTGGAGCGCGGCACGGTTTGGACGGACACGGTGAAGCGCGGGTCGATGCTGCGGCAGGTGCGCGGGCTGGGGACGCTGGTGCCGAGCCAGGAATCGGTGCGGCAGATTCCGGCGGAGACGGAGGCGACGGTGGTGCGGATTCACTTGCTGCCGGGGTCGCAGGTGAAGGCGGACACGATTTTGCTGGATATGAGCAATCCGCAGACTGAGCAGGCGGCGGTTGATGCGCAACTGCAATTGAAGGCGGCGGAGGCGGAGTACCAAAACCTGCGAGTGAAGCTGGAAAGCGATTTGATGATCCAGAAGGCGGGTGCGGCGACGGTGCACGACGATGACGCGCAGGCGCAACGGCAGGCGCAGACGGACAAAGCGCTTTTCGAGTTGGGAGTTATTTCGGGGATGGCTTACAAGACTTCGAAGGATAAGGCGGACGAGCTGACTACGCGGAATGATCTGGAGAATCAGGTCCTAGCGGCGAATCAGCGGGCGATTGAGTCGCAGATGGCGGAACAGCAAGCAAAGGTCGACCAGATGAAGACGCTGTATCAGCTTAAACAGAAACAGTTGGATGCGTTGAGAGTGCGGGCGGGGATTGATGGAGTGCTGGTCGATTTGCCGCTGCAGGTTGGGCAACACGTTTTGCCCGGGACGATGCTGGCGAAGGTGGTGGAACCGAATCATCTGATGGCGACGTTGAAGGTGGCGGAGACGCAGGCGCGCGACGTGCAGATTGGCGAGCCGGCTTCGGTCGACACGCACAATGGGGTGATTGCGGGGACGGTGATGAGAGTTGATCCGGCGGTGCAAAACGGAACGGTGACGGTGGACGTCAAACTAACGGGCGAGTTGCCGAAAGGCGCCCGGCCTGATTTGAGCGTGGATGGGACGATCGATCTGGAGCGGTTGGACAATGTGCTTTATGTGGGGCGTCCGGCGTTTGGGCAGGAGAACAGCACGATCAGTTTGTTCAAGCTTAGTGGGGATGGGCAAGGAGCTTTGCGGGTGCCGGTGAAGGTGGGGCGAGCTTCGGTGAATTCGATTCAAGTGATGGAAGGGCTGAACGAGGGAGACACGGTCATTTTGTCGGACATGTCGCGGTGGGATAACACGGATCGGATTCGGCTGGAGTGAGCAGGGAGATTCATCCAGTTTCGAGCAAAAGACAAAAACTCAAAGAGCGAGGGAACAGCAATGATTGAAACAGCAACGAGCGAAGCGGCGAGGATCGAGGCGGGGCAGCCACTGATACAGATTTCGGATCTGACGAAAGTTTTTTATACGGATGAGATCGAGACGCATGCGCTCTCGGGGATTCATCTATCGATTGCGAAGGGCGAGTATGTCGCGATGTCGGGGCCGTCGGGCTGCGGCAAATCGACGCTGTTGTCGATCATCGGGCTGCTAGATACGCCGACCGCGGGGCGGTATTCGCTGAATGGGAAGACGGTGGAGAATCTGGATTTCGCGGAGCGGTCGCGGATACGGAACCAGGAGATTGGGTTCATTTTTCAGAGTTTTAATTTGATTGGCGATCTCACGGTTTATGAAAACGTGGAGCTGCCGCTGACTTATCGGCAGAGGATGCCGGCGGCGGATCGGAAGGCGCGGGTGATGGAGGCGCTGGAGCGGGTGGGGATGGCGCATAGGGTGCGGCATTATCCATCGCAACTATCCGGCGGTCAGCAGCAGCGCGTGGCAGTGGCGCGGGCGCTGGGTGGGAAGCCTTCGATTCTGCTGGCGGATGAACCTACGGGAAACTTGGATTCGCGCAATGGTGAAGCGGTGATGGAACTCTTGCAGGAGCTTCATCGCGAAGGCGCGACGATCTGCATGGTGACGCACGATCCGCGATTCGCGAAGCATGCGCAGCGCGAAGTGCATTTGTTCGACGGCAAGGTTGTGGCGGAAGAGGAGTTGAAGAAACTGTTGGCGGAGACGAGCGCGTGAGTGGGCTGGTGCAGGACGTGCGCTATGCTCTGCGGCAATTGCGCAAGAGCCCCGGCTTCACGGCGGTCGTGGTATTCACGCTCGCTCTGGGGATCGGGGCGACGACGGCAATCTTCAGCGTTGTATACGGAGTTTTGCTGCGTCCGCTGCCATATTCCGGCGCCGACCGCATCATGGCGGTCTCAGAAGTGAATTCGAACGGCAGGCTCTCACGCCTGGCGGATCCCAACTTTGATGACTTCCGCGATCAAAACCATAGCTTTCAATCCCTCGCGAAGTACGCGGTGGATACGGTTTCTGTTTCCGGAGCATCGCAGCCGACGCGCACCACAGTGGCCGCCGTAACGCCGGAGTTTCTCACAGTATTCGCTGTGGCGCCGGTCGTCGGCCGGGATTTTACGGCGAGTGATGACCAGAAGGGAGCGGCGCCGGTCGCCCTCGTGAGCTACGGTTATTGGCGGCAACACCTCGGATCGGCGCGGGATCTTTCGCAATCGCACCTGAAACTTAACAGCGCGGTCTACGCCGTGATTGGGGTGCTACCTTCGGGATTTCAATTCCCGAATGACGTGGACGTATGGCTTGCCGCGGATATAGCTGGCGAGAATGCAAGCCGCACAGGGCACAATTATTCCGGCGTCGGCCGGTTGAAAGATGGCGTGAACGTCGAGCAGGCGGGCCAGGACGTCAGCGCAATTGCGCGAAGAATCTACCAGGAGTCGAATGAGAAGAACGACTACCTACTCAGGGATGGAAGGGTAGTTCCGCTACAGGAGTCGATTACAGGCGCTGTGCGGTCGCCGCTGCTGATTCTGCTGGGCGCGGTGGGATTTTTGTTGCTGGTGGCGTGTGCGAACGTTGCCAACCTGCTTCTGTCGCAAGCGTCCGTGCGCGAGCGCGAGTTTTCGATTCGCATCGCGCTTGGCGTAGCGCGCGGCCGGCTGATGCGCCAATTTTTGACCGAGGCATTTTTGCTCTCGCTGATCGGCGGAGTTCTTGGAGTGCTCGCCGCGCTGTGGGGCGTCGCTGCATTGGTGGCTCTGGCTCCGAACAATTTGCCGCGGCTCGACAGCGTTTCCGTAAGCCTGCCAGTGCTGCTGTTTGCCTTCTTGCTCTGCACTGCGGTGGCTGCCGGGCTCGGCGTGTTTACGGCGGTGCGAGCGACGCGAGGCGATTTGAGGAAGAGTCTGGTCGAAGGCGGGCGCGGGCAGGCCGGATCGCAAGGAGGCCAGCGCGTTGGGCGATGGATTGTCGCCGCGCAGATCGCCATCACGTTAGCGCTGGTGATCGGCGCGGGTTTGCTGGGACGCAGCTTAATGAAAGTCATGGAGGTGAATCCTGGATTCCGCGTGGACAAGATCGTAGCGATGGACGTCTCGCTGCCGTGGACGGGCGATCCTAAAGCGAAGTCGGCCCAGGGGATTTTCTTTTCGACCTTGATTGGCCGGCTCAAACAGATCCCCGGCGTGCGCGGCGTGGGAGCTGCCAGCGCGCTGCCCATGACCGGAGGACTGCCAGACGGAATGTTTTTGCTGATGACGCAGAATGAAGTTCCCAAAACGCTGGATGGCTTCGGAGTGTTGTTCAATCAAAAGGAACGGATTGGCAATGCAGATTTCTGTGTCGCGACCGACGGATATTTCCACGTCCTGGGAATTCCGCTGATCCGCGGACGAATGTTCGACGAGCGTGACGGCGCGAACACGGCGCACGTGGCAGTGATTAGCCAGTCGCTCGCCCTGGACCGCTGGCCACACCAGGACCCGATTGGACACACCATTGAATTTGGAAATATGGATGGCGATGTGCGTCTGCTGACGATTGTCGGAATCGTGGGCGACACGCACGAATACGGCCTGGACGAGCCGTCGCGGCCAACCGTCTATGTGAATTTGTTCCAGCGTCCGAGCCCGGTTATGACGGTGACAATGCTGAGCGATGCTGACACGGGCTCCGTAAGCTCGGCGGCGCGGGGAATTTTGTCGGAGCTCAATCCGGAGATTCCGACGACGTTCCGGACATTTCAGCAAGTGTATGCCGCGTCTCTGGGTTCGCGAAAATTCAACGTGATACTGATCGGATTCTTCGGGACCACTGCGCTGCTGCTGGCGACCGCCGGAGTGTTTGGCGTGATGGCGTATTCGGTGAGCGGACGGACGCGTGAATTCGGCGTGCGGGTCGCGCTTGGCGCGACGTCCGGGAACGTGCTGCGCATGGTACTGAGGCAAGGAATGCGCACCATCCTGATCGGCGTGGCGATCGGAATCGTGGGATCGTTCGCGCTAACCCAGACGGTCTCGTCGCTGCTCTTCGGCGTTACGGCAACCGATCCGGTCACATTCGGTGGAGTGACGCTTCTGTTGGTCGCGGTGGGGCTGTTGGCTTGTTACATTCCGGCGAGGCGCGCGACGAAAGTGGATCCGATAGTAGCGTTGCGGTACGAATGAGGAAAGAGTTATGACCGGACTATTTCAAAATATCCGCTACGCACTGCGGCAGATGCGCAAGAGCCCGGGGTTTACGTTCATCGCCGTGATTACGCTGGCGCTGGGGATTGGGGCGAATACGGCGGTGTTCAGCGTGATGGATGCGGTGCTGTCGCGGATGCTGTCGGTGCGCGATCCGGAGCGGCTTTACTATTTGCAGATTGCGAGCGGGGGCCAGCCGCGGGGGGCGCGCAACACAGGCAACGCGGACACTTCGTTTTCGCAGCCGGTATTTGAAGCGCTGCGGCAGCGGACTGATGTGCTGGATGATGTTATCGGCTATGTTCCGCTGGCTATTGGCAAAGTTGCGGTGCGCTATGGGGCGGCGCCGGAAGCGGCGCAAGGGGATGAGGTCAGTGGGAATTTCTTTTCTGGCTTGACGGCTGGGATAGCACGAGGGCGTGGATTTTCGCTGGCGGATGAGAAAGATCACTCGCAAGTCGTTGTGATCAGCCACGACTATTGGACGCGGCGTTTTGCGGGGAATGCAGCGGTTCTCGGTACAACTCTCTTCATCAAGAATGTTCCTTTTACGATCGCTGGCATTGCCGCGCAGGGGTTTCGCGGGCTGGAGCCGGCATCGTCCACCGATTTTTGGATTCCTCTGCAAAACCGGGCGGAGCTGAACGCTTGGGGAAATGCGATGGAAGGGGACAGCCTTTATGGGCCGAAGTGCTGGTGCATGCCGCTGCTGGTCCGCCTCAAACGGGGCGTTACGCGCGCGCAAGCGCAGAAGGCGTTGGAATCGACATTTGGCGAAGCGGCGAAGATTGGAGTAGGCACGATTGATCCGAAGGAGTGGAAGCCGCTGCTGAATTTTGATCCGGCGAGGGGAATTCAGGGTTTCAACCAGCAATACAAGCAGCCGGTAAGAATCTTGATGGGACTGGTGCTGCTGGTTTTGCTGATCGCCTGCTCGAATGTGGCGCTGCTGATCACGGCGCGGAATGAGGCGAGGCAGCGGGAGTTTAGCCTGCGCATGGCGGTGGGGGCGGAGCGAGGGCACCTTTTCCGCCAGTTGCTGATGGAGAGTTCGCTGCCGGTGATGGCGGGAGCTGGGCTGGGCTGGGCGTTCGCTATTCTTGCGACGGACGCGCTGGCGGCGTGGTCGGGAATTGAGACTGGGCTCGCGCCCAATGGCAACGTGTTGCTTTTCACGCTGGGGATTTCGGCGATCAGCGCGCTGGCCTTTGGCATAGCACCGTTGTGGATTGCGCTGCGGGCGCCGGTTTCGAGTGTGCTGCGGGCCACCGCAACCAATATGACGCAAGACAAGGGCCGCGCTTTCGGCGGCAGGGTGCTCATGGCGGCGCAGATAGCAGTCTGCATGTTGCTGCTCGTCTCTGCCGTGCTTTTGTTGCGCACACTTCGAAATTATGAGACGCAAGACCTGGGCCTGCGCGCCGATGGTCTGCTGGTTTTTGGGATTACTCCGCAGAGCGCACACACTCCCTCGGAGACGCTCACGTTTTATCGTGAGCTGCTCGAACGGATTCGCGCGGTGCCGGGGGTGGAGTCGGCCACGCTGATGGAGAATCGCATTGGGTCGGGATGGAGCAGCAACAATGACGATGATGCTCTGGACGGCGTCTCGCTTAAGGGGAGATTTAGTTCAACGCTGGTGCGAAGCAATGATGTTGGGCCTGATTTTTTTCACGTGCTTGGAGTTCCCATCCTGGAAGGGCGCGATATTACCGACGCCGATACTCCGTCGTCTTTGCCGGTGGTCGTGGTGAATGAGACATTCGTAAAGAAATTCCTGCCGAACACAAATCCACTGGGGCATAAATTTCGCGACAACAGAACCATCATTGGAGTTGCGAAGGACAGCAAGTACAGGGCTGTCGATGAGAAGCCGCTACCGATGGCTTATTTCCCCACCTTCCAGACGCCGGACCGAGGTAACACCATGCACATTGAGGTGAGAGTGCAAGGCGAACCGCTGAACCTGCTGCCGACGATGCGCCAGGTCGTGCACGACATGGATCCCGATGTTCCGCTGGAGAAGCCGATGACACAGGTTGCTCAGTTCGAACAGTCCTATTCGCAGCCGAAAATGTTTGCGCGGCTGGGAGGATTTTTTGGCGGGCTGGCCGCGCTATTAGTGGCGACTGGACTGTATGGCACGTTGTCTTACCGGACGAATCGCCGTACGGCGGAGATCGGAACACGTATGGCGCTGGGCGCGCAACGCCCGCAAATGTTGTGGATGGTGATGCGGGAGAGTCTGCTCATCAGCTGCGTTGGGACGGCAGTGGGCCTGCCGCTGGCAATTTTATGTGTGCGTTTTCTGGGAACGATGCTGTATCAGTTGTCGCCGTTCGATCCGCTGAGTTTTGCGCTGGCAATGTGCTGCGTTGCGCTGGTGACCAGTGTGGCGGCGTTTTTGCCGGCGTGGCGAGCGGCGAATGTCGATCCCATGGTGGCGCTGCGGTACGAGTGAGGAGAGATTGATGAACGGACTGTTGCAAGATCTGCGCTATGCGCTGCGGCAGATGCTTAAGAGTCCCGGTTTTACGTTGGTGGCGGTGACGACGCTGGCGTTGGGGATTGGGGCGAATACGGCAGTGTTCAGCGTGATCGATGCGGTGATGCTGCGCCCGCTGCCGTACTACCAGCCGGAGCG
>Ga0209008_1000193_pt1 | contig 27530 bp, 26 predicted proteins | sample JacPin_JW_Ref_O3_FD_187963 | JGI IMG/M metagenome (GOLD analysis project Ga0209008, IMG submission 187963) | Forest soil microbial communities from Algoma, Ontario, Canada - Jack Pine, Ontario site 1_JW_Ref_O3 (SPAdes) (version 2) | ecosystem: Environmental > Terrestrial > Soil > Boreal... | reverse complement strand
TTGGAGGGTTATATGGGCGGTATCGACCTCCGCAGAGCCTCTCGAAGGAGACTGCTGAGCCATATGGGCCCGCCTGGCTTCGTTGTTTAGAATGACGCTAACCGTTGGTCTGAGACCAGCGTAGGCGAGGCTTGCGGGCTGCAGCGACTTCGTCAAGACGGCCGATGCGGGTAGTATGCGGGGCGTGCTGCACGAGATCGGGGTCGGTCGCCGCTTCCGCGGCGATCGCGCGCATGGCATCGATGAACAGGTCGCACTCTTCCTTGGATTCCGATTCGGTCGGCTCGATCATGAGGGCGCCGGGGACGATCAGTGGAAACGCGGTCGTATATGGATGAAAGCCGTGGTCGATAAGGCGCTTGGCGATATCCATCGTGTTCACGCCCTTCGCCTTCTGGAGCGCGTCGCTGAACACAACCTCGTGCATCGATGGCATTGAATACGGCAAGGCGAAGACACCCTCAAGATGCTTGCGAATGTAGTTTGCGTTCAGTACGGCATCCTCCGTTGCCTGGCGAATGCCCGGACCGTAGGCGAGGATGTAGGCGAGGGCGCGCACGAGAACTCCGAAATTCCCGGAGAACGCCTTGACCCGGCCGATCGATTGTGGCCGGTCGTTATCAAGCATCAACTCTCCGGTTCCCTTCTCTATCAGCACGGGGATCGGGCGAAACGGCTCAAGGAACTTCTTCATCGCCACCGGGCCGGCACCGGGCCCACCGCCTCCATGGGGTGTGGAAAACGTCTTGTGGAGGTTCAGGTGCATCACATCGACACCAAAATCCCCGGGTCGCGTGACACCAGCGAGCGCGTTCATGTTCGCTCCGTCCATATAGAGCAATGCGCCCTTGTCGTGAAGGATCTCGGCGATGTCGGCGATGCGCTGTTCGAAGATGCCCAGGGTCGACGGGTTCGTCACCATCAAAGCGGCCACGTCTTCGGTGACGAGCTCGCGCAGCTTCTCGACATCGATCTGTCCGTGTGAATCTGATCTGATATTTTCAACCTCGTAGCCAGCGATCACCGCTGTCGCAGGATTTGTCCCGTGCGCCGAGTCCGGGATCAGAACTTTCTTGCGGGCATTGCCGTTGTGCTCCAGATAAGCCCGAATTAGCAGCAGCCCGGTCAGCTCTCCTTGCGCACCGGCCGCGGGCTGCAGCGTGAGCGCGTCCATTCCTGTGATTTCAAGCAGGCACTGCTCAAGCAGCCGCATAATTTTCAGGCAGCCTTGCGAGAGGACTTGAGGCTGAAACGGATGTTCTGTTGCGATACCGTCCAGGCGGGCGACCAGTTCGTTCACGCGGGGGTTGTATTTCATCGTGCAGGACCCCAGTGGATACATGCCGATGTCGATCGCGTAGTTCCAGGTGGAGAGCCGCGTAAAGTGACGCAGCACCTCGATCTCGCTCACCTCGGGAAAATCCGTGACTCCTTCGCTGCGGTAATCCGCGCCGAGAGCCTTCGCCGGGTCGACTGCAGGGACGTCAAGCGGCGGCAAATCGAAAGCTCGTTTGCCAGGGGACGTTTTCTCGAAGATCAGCCCCTCGTCCCGGCTGACGTGGCGCGAGGCATTCTGGATCGTGTGGTTCATCGTGCCTCACTCGCGAGAGCCACGGCCATGCGTAACTCGGAGGAAAGGCTTTCAATCTGGGCTCGTGTGGTGGTCTCGGTCACGCAGACCAGCGCGTGGTTTGGGAGTTCCGGATAGAACGCATCGAGAGCTAGCGGACCCACAATCTTTTCGCGCAGCAAGAGCTGGTTCACGGAATCGACTGAGCGAGGAAGCGAGACCGTAAACTCGTTGAAGAAAGGAGCTTCAAACGCCCGTCGAACGCCCGGAATCTTCTCAAGCTCGCCCAAAGCGAAATGGGCTTTTGACAGGTTCTGCTCGGCCATCTCGCGCAGCCCTTCCTTTCCAAGAAGTGTCATATGCACGGTTGCGGCCAAGGCGCAAAGCGCCTGGTTCGTGCAGATGTTCGATGTGGCCTTCTCCCGGCGGATGTGCTGCTCGCGAGCGGCAAGCGTCAGCACGAATCCCCGGCGGCCGCTTGAGTCCTTAGCCTGTCCGGCGAGGCGACCGGGCATTTGGCGGACGAATTTCTCGTGCGTTGCGATCACGCCGACAAACGGACCACCGTAACTCGGGGCAAGACCAAAGCTCTGGCCCTCGAGCGCTACAACGTCGGCCTCTGCAGGCGGCCTGACCACCCCGAGTGAAACTCCCTCCGTCACAGCGACGATTAGAAGCGCCCCACGCGCATGCACGCGGTCGGCGAGCGTCGGTGTGTGCTCGATTACGCCAAAGAAATTCGGCGATTGCACAACCAGTGCAGCAACGTCGTCTCCCATTTTGGATTCAAGGGTCTTCTGGTTCAGGCTGCCGTCCTGACCAAAGGAAATCTCTTCGACTTCAAGCCCGGAGTTCTTTGCGTAGGTCCTGAGTACCTCGCGATATTCCGGGTGCAGCGAGCGGGCCACAAGGACGCGGCGGCGACGCGTGATCCTTTCGGCCATCAGTACGGCTTCGGTCGTGGCTGTCGAGCCGTCCCACATCGAAGCATTCGCGACTTCTTGGCCGGTGAGCTGGCACATCAGGGTCTGGAACTCGAAAATCGCCTGCAGCGTCCCCTGTGAAATCTCGGCCTGGTAGGGAGTATAGGAAGTCAGGAACTCGCCCCGCTGAATGATCGTGTCGGTAACGACGGAGCGCAGGTGGTTGTAGACGCCGGCTCCGAGAAAACTTGTGTAGCCGACCGAGCTCTCCTTGGCGCGCCGTTTGAAGTACTCGATGATTTCCGGTTCCGAGTATGGTCCCGGAAGGTTCAGGGCTTCGCGCAGTCGGAAGCGATCCGGAATGCTCGAAAACAGGTCGTCAATCGACCGAACGCCAATGGTCGCTAGCATTTCGTCTCGCTCGGCCGGACTCTTGGGGAGGTAGCGCATCAGTGTTTCGCTTCCCTCTCCGGATTTGTGGCATATGCTTCGTACGCCGCCGCGTCCATCAGCGCTTCGGTTTCGGTGGGATCTTTCAGGCGCACCTTGATGAGCCAGCCCGCGCCATGGGGGTCGGAGTTCACCTTCTCGGGAGCGTCCTTCAACTCGAGGTTCACTTCGACGACGTCGCCAGACACCGGTGAGAAAATCTCAAAAACGGCTTTTACCGATTCCACGACGCCCAGCGGCTTGCCGGCTTCGAGCTTGGCTCCCATAGCCGGCAATTCCAGGTAGACGATGTCCCCCAGCCGACATTGGGCTTCATGTGTGAGGCCGACCGTCCCCAGCTCGCCTTTCACGTCGACCCATTCATCGTCCTTTGTGTAGCGAAACGTCGTCGGATAGACCATGACTCACTCCTTACTTCGTGGTGGATTTCGTTTCGGCGATTTTCGCCCTCTTGTAAAACGGAGTCGGAACCACACGCGCTTGCGCCTTCATGGCTCGGATTTCGACGTAAATCGTCGTGCCGAGCGCGGACTCTGCGGGCGGCACAAAGGCTAGCGCGATGTTCTTGCCCAAAGTGGGTGAGGGCGAGCCGCTGGTAATCACGCCGATCAGTTCGCCTTCCTGGTTCAAGCAGCGATAGCCGTCGCGTGCGATGCCACGATCGATCATTTCAAGGCCCACGAGTTTGCGAGCAACAGGTTTGGCCTTCGCTCTCGCAAGTGACGCGCGGCCGATGAAATCACCCTTTTCCATCCGGCAGAACCGGTCGAGGCCCGCTTCCCAGACGTTGATCGTGTCGCTGATCTCGTGACCGTACAGAGACATCTTCGCCTCCAGGCGCAGGGTGTTGCGGGCCCCCAGTCCACAGGGAACGATTTCGAACTCGCGCCCGGCGCTCATCACCATTGCCCACACTTCCTCGCTCGTCTGCTTGTCGGAAGGAATGTAGATTTCAAAGCCGTCTTCGCCCGTATAGCCTGTTCGCGCGAGCAGAATATTTTCCAGGCCACAAACTTTGCTGTGCGTGAACCAGTAGTTCCCGATCTTGCTTAGGTTTGCGTGGGTCAGTTTTTGGAGCAGATCTGCGGCCCGCGGGCCCTGGATCGCGAGCTGTGTGTAGGAGTCGCTCAGATTCTCAACCGTGCATTCAAAGTCCCGCGTGTTCTCCTCGACCCAGTTGATATCCTTTTCCCGGGTGCCGGCGTTGATGACCAGCAGAAAGTCATCTGACCCCAGCCGGTGCACGATTACGTCATCGACGAACGCTCCTTCCGGGTAGAGCATTGCGGAATACTGCGCCTGACCGATTTCAAGGCGCGAGGCTTGGTTCATCGTGATGTGCTCGACAGCTGCAAGCCCACCTCCCGGAGTTCGCCTCCCATGAATTCGAATGTCTCCCATGTGACTGACGTCAAACATGCCCACGCCGCGGCGGACGGCCTTGTGCTCGGCGACGAGACCGCCCGTTGACGGATATTCGACAGGCATGTCCCAACCGCCGAAATCCACCATCTTTGCGCCCAGGGCGCGGTGAACGGCGTTTAGCGGAGTCTGGCGAAGTTTGCCGGCGGTCAAATCGGCCACGAACGTCCTCGTTTGCCTGAAGCGCGCTTCGTGCGCTTGATATCCTTATTAACGCAGAACTTCCTAGGCGCGCACACAAGCACGGTTAACAGGTGTAGCAGAGTTCGACCCCCGACGTCTTTCAAGTTCGGAATCTGCTTGCACATAATTAGCGCGTCCGATCTCTCACTCCTGCTGTTAACCCTGTTGTTTTGAGTAATCCCGAACTTGACTTGCCGTTGACAGTTGCTAACATCGAAGAGTGCGCGATCGGCAAGCCTTTTGAATGCCGCAGATAGACCACAATCGATCGTTCTCGAGCATTCAGGGTAGAGTCAGCCGGGCCGAACGGCTCGGTGACCTGACCCTGACGGACACGCTTTACTCTCCACGCCTCCGCCTCTACCCCCACGCTCACGAGTGCGCCTGCTTCGGCTTTGTGCTTGCGGGAGGCTTCTCGGAGCAGTTTCCGGTCCGGAGGCTTTCCTATACCGGGCACGCTGTCTTCTTCCGTCCGCCCGAATTGGTGCATGAGAACCGCGTCTCCCCCACTGGCGCTCGCTGCTTTTATCTGGAAGTCTCCTCCCGGTGGCTGGACCATGTCGAGGAGTACAGTCGTCTCCCGGAAGAACCAATCAGCCTTGAATCAGGGACACTTGAGAGACTGGCGAACTGCCTGTATGAACAGTGGCAGGAGATGGACGATGTCGCCCCTCTTGCGATCGAGGGGCTGGCCTGCGAGATGGCTGCCGAGTTCTGCCGGACGGTTCGCGTAAAACGGGACGCGAATCCTCCCCGCTGGCTACGACAGGTTCACGAAATGCTCCGCTGCCGGTTCAAGGAATCGCTGCAGCTCGCGGAGCTCTCTCGCGAAGTTCAGGTTCATCCAGTTCACCTGGCGCGCGAATTCCATCGATACTACGGGACCACCATCGGTCAGTTCAGGCGCAAGTGCCGGATCGATTTCGCGTGTGCAAGGCTGGCTCAGTCCACACTGCCGATCGTTGAAATCGCACTGGAGTCAGGGTTCACCCAACAGCCGCATTTCACAAACGTATTCAGGAAGGTCACCGGGCTGACTCCCTTTCAATATCGAAAGCTTTACGATCGAAAGCCAGCGGCGCGATTCTAGTCGGGGAAATTAGCGCTTAATCGAGTCCAGTTCATCTTCACCGTCGCAGCAGGAACACCGGCAATTCGCCTAGTTGATGCCTAGTGACGGTTCCGCAGCTCCACGACATTTGTGTGTCCGGGGCTGGATTTCGGCCCTATCGCTTGAGCCTCTGAGGGCGACCATCTTATTCTCTGGCTGTCAGATACGGAATGCGAGGCATTCTGGTTGCACTTTCGGCAAGGGTGACTTGATTACTCGTCAAGTCAATAGAACATTATGCGTTGCTATACTTTCGATGTCGTCGCAGCGGGAGCCGTCGCGCTCTGGAAAGTGCGGAATTTGCAAATTCGTTCAGAAAACAAACCTGGAAGCGGGAAGCAGAGAAAAGCGGCCTCATCGTCTGTCCGCGGGTTGACCATCGGGCGAGCGGAGAAAGAAGGCACCTCTGACATGCTCCCTGAAAAGTCGGCCAAGCGAACAGAGAGGACATCTGGAAAAACCGACGGCTTGAAGGGACGGTCGTCGAACGAAGAAGCCCCGATGCAGCCAGGAACAGGCCGCGATTCCGCTGCGGCAAGCGAAAAGGGGAACGCTCCTCGAAAAGGAGATCTCGAAGATGGACGTTTGGACCCAGACGTCTTGGCGCCGAAAGAAACGGTCAGGCCAAATGCGCACGTTTCAAAGTTTGAAGCGCTCGAAGATGAAAATCGGAAGCTCAAGCAGCGAGTGGCTAATCTTAGACTCGACAAGCGGAAGCTGCGGAATCTGTCTTCAAAAAAACCCTAAAATCTGTGACGCAATGATCCGGCGTGAATCGTCCTACCACCGCACGAATTTCTTGTCGGAGGGCTCTAGTGCAGCTTCGGCCCAGTCCGAGACGAAGAAGCCCCATTTCAACGAGTCGGGGATCGCGGGAATCCGCACTTCATACATGACAAGGCCATCTTTCTCATGTACCTGCCTGATGAGGCCGTATTCCTTCGTCTCTCGGTTGTACACGCATTCATTTGGGTGAAACGGACGCGTAGCTGCCGCAGACAGCTCCTGGGCCTTCCGAACCGACGCCGTTGTGCGAGGCCTGTTCGTTTCCTTTGTGAGTTCAGCGAGCGTCCCGCCGTCCGGGTGATTTGTGTGCTTCTCTTTCACCATACCGGCATCGTAAGCCTCTGGCGGCAGTAACTGCTGTTCAATGCGGCACACTTAGGCACCCAGGTGTGCCAAGTGCCAATGGCGTTGGAGTCTGAGTCAGCAGAAGGTACATTTCGTGACCGAGACTGCGAAGGTAGAAGTCACGGATCGCACTCGGTCTTTCACAAACCTAAGTACAACCGTGTCGCTTGGCACGTGCGCCAATCGCATTTCGTTGGTTGTCCGGTGGCCAGTTCATGCCACTTTCGAGCCGGAACTCTCGTTGGCCTCGTGCTTGTGCTCGTCTGGCTTTTCCTCTTTGGGCTTTTCCTCCCCGCCCTTCTTCGCCTCTACCTTCCTGTCGGAGTCGTTTGTGACTGGGGACTTTTCATCTGATCGTTTGTCAGAATCGAGCTTCTTTTTCGGGTGTTCTGCCTGGTCCGATCCTTCGTGGGAATCCTCCTCGGAACCCTTGAGCTTGGCCTCGAGCTTCGCGACGCGGTTGGCAAGCTCTTCGAGCTTCTTGTCGATGATCTTGTCGACGTCAGCCAAGCTCGCGACTTCAACGGTCCACGTAGGCGGGACCGTATCGCCGCTGGACCACGGCTCCGACGGGCTCCTCACTGGAGGCAGTGAATTTACAGTCTCCCCAACAGCTTTGCCGGGAGAGGTTTGCAGGCGAATCGTAAAATGTGGCATCGGAAGTCTCCCAACCGCGGAAGCGAAGTGCGCTACTGGACTTTGGTTAGATGACAATGGACGGTCTTTCGTCTCATGGGATTCCTTTATAAGCGCAGCTTCATTTTTCGCAGCCCCCATTCGCCATTTAGGTATCGTAAAGCTCCGGCGAACGCAATGCTGTTCGATGCAGTACACCCGCCCACTCACGTCCACGAACAGCCCTACGGCGCCCGTAGGCTCTGCGCTCGGCTTCACGGCCTTCTTTGTATCCGCGCACATAACTAGCCTGCCCCGTCCCGGTACCATTGACTTAGCGAGCCGATCCGTCACAATACAATCTCCTGCTGTAAACGTGACACCTCACCCGACCGCCTCGGTTGATCCACTGTGCGCCGGAATTGCCCAAGTTCGTTGAGGAGAATTGAAGGAAGTCCGATGGATATTCTGCTAGTTGATGACAATGCAGGCGACGCTCGGATGCTGCGGGAAGTTTTGGCAGACGTCAATAAGACTGTGCGTCTCCACGTGGTGACTGACGGGCTCGAGGCCATGGCGTTTCTGAAATACCAAGGACCTTATGTCGACGTGCCTCGCCCGGACCTTATTCTGCTGGACCTGTGCATGCCCAAATTGGGCGGTCTTGAAGTTCTGGTACAGATCAAGACAGATGTCGGACTTAGAACGATCCCGATAGTCGTACTGACCACATCTGGCTGCGAAACGGATGTCGAGAAATGCTATCAACTTATGGCGAACTGCTATCTCGCCAAGCCAAAGGAATTAGCAGAGTTCGAAAGCCTCGTTAAGAGCCTCAATGATTTCTGGTTGACCCGAGTAACGTTCCACAGAGCGCCGCATACTGTGAGTTCCCGGTAACCGCTCGTCTAAGGCACATCCCGTTCACAAACCTCCGTCTGATCAATATTGCTTACTCTTTCCGGTGACGCCAGTCTCCTGCCCTGCGATTTGTTCTCCATTGAAACTTATCGAAGCGCCGCTGCGTAAAAGCAGTTAAGGGAGCACATCCATGACAGACCAAGAAGTGACAATAAGTCCCGGTCCTCACACACCGCGAGCGGACTCGGCAACCAAGCGATTTTTCATTGGTCCGAATGGATTGCGCGCGGGATGGCGCCTGCTTATCTTCATGGCGATCGTAGTGGCAATGTCGAGGGGAGCGCGAATGATCATTACGCGCTTCTTTCCGGCGGCGCTTGATCCGACGCAATTGACACCTATGAGAATCATCGCGCCGGATCTGCTTGTCTGCTTCATCCTGGCGGTTGCGGCCTGGATCATGAGCAAGATGGAAGGCCGCAGCCTGGGCCAATATGGCCTTTCCGGAAGCGACGCGCTGAGGAAAAACTTTTGGGTAGGGCTATTGATAGGCCTGCTCGCCACCAGCAGTACGTTGCTTGCGATATTCGCCCTGCATGGCGTGCGGTTCACAAGTGCGGCGATCCATGGCACCGCGATTTTGACCGCAGCGGCCGCCTGGGGGCTGGCATTTTTGCTTTCCGGCTTGGCCGAAGAATTCTTGTTCCGCGGATACGCGCAGTTCACACTCACCACTGGCATGGGATTCTGGCCGACCGCATTTTTGTTCTCGGGTTTATTCGGGCTAGTTCACGGCAGCAATGGCGGAGAAACCGTTTTGGGAGATCTGTCGGTCGTTTCCTTCGGTTTGCTGTTGTGCCTGTTTCTCCGCCGGACTGGTAACTTGTGGTGTGCGGTCGGCTTTCACCTGGGATATGACTGGGGCCAGACCTTCTTGTACGGTGTTCCCAATAGCGGATTGCTACCCTCCCAGAATCTCCTCAACGCATCGCTGAGTGGGCCGCGCTGGCTGACCGGCGGAACGGTCGGGCCCGAGGCAAGCATTTTCTGCCCGATCGTCTTGGCCATCGTGGCAATCCTATTCAGCTTGAAATACCGCGACGCGCGATACCGCCCGTCGGGCGCGCCGTCAGCTTCCTGAGCCGAACTGCGGAGAACGCAGAGGATCTCAATCTGGACAATGAGTGGCCCCGGAGTTCGGGAAGCAGAATCTGTCAGGACTTTAGTTTCTTCGCAGCCTTTGACTTGCGGGAACTGTTGAGGGCAATCGCTTCCCCGACGAGTGCCTTGAAGGCGGACTCGTCAACTTCTTCCCTCTCGTGGATGTCTATCGCGCGGCGTATTGTTCCTGCGAGACTTGAGTTGAACAGGCTTTTGGGATCCTTGAGAGATGCGCCTTTGGCGAAGGTAAGCTTCACGACATTCTTGTAGGATTCGCCGGTGCAGATGATTCCGTCATGTGACCAGACCGGGGTACCTCTCCACTTCCACTCCTCGATGACTTCCGGGTCCGCTTCCTTGATGAGCTTGCGCATCCTGCCCAGGACCTCCCCGCGCCAGTCTCCCAGATCGGCAATTCTTTTCGAGATGAGGTCCGACGCAGGCTTGCCTTGGATTGGCCCCGACTTTTTCATATGCTCACCCTGGACATTCGGTTCTCACCCGACATTGTTTGGTACCGAAGACTGGCCCGCCTTTGCGATTTCGTCGATCAAAAAAAGATCCGTAAGCAGTGCGCGAAGATGAATCGAGGCGTTCAGATTATCGACCAGTTGCGAGCTGATGGCAGGCTGGGCCAAAACCAACTCCATCGCCGCGAGGGCGTCGCCTGCGTCACGGCTGACGACGGATAGAAATGCGCGATGTTTGTCGACGGGCTGCAGGGCACCCTCACTCAGCGCCGCTTCATAGGCGCCGGGAAGGTGTGCGATCGCTTTCGCTGCCCGCCCGAGCAAACCACGGAGTTTCTCACCCGATGAGCTGCCCGAGTCCCGTGGCAGCCCCTGTGCCGCATACGCAAGCATGAATTCGTAACATTCCTCGACTGCGTCGCAGTGTTCTCTGAGATCTTGAAGCATTATTTCCAGCTGTCTGGGTGATGGATCAATCCGCGCTGCTTCCGGCCGGGTGCGCTTCAGAAGCACTCTTGGACACTACTTTCCACCGCTGCGGATCATGTTCCTCAAGAAAATGTTCGCGCGTGATCGAGCCGACAATCATCCCGCGAGTGATCGCGAGCTTCTCGGGTCGCAGGGCAAAATAAATATGGGCCATGATCAGGGCGATTAATCCGACTCCGGCAAGCCCGTGCAACACGTACATCATTCCCCAGGTCATGTCGCTGAACAAATAGGGATTACGCGTCAGAAAAGGCGTCCGGACGCGGAAAATCATAAACCCGCCAGTAATGGCTACGGACAGACCGGCGAGGACGATGATGAGGTGGTACATCTTGTTCTCGAACGGATACTTGGCGAATCGATGCGGCCTGGGCGCAGGCTCCCCCATCATCCGGCGCGACCGATTCTTCGCATCCTCGATATCCATCTTGTCGGGCCAGATGGACCAAAAATCCATAAAAAATGTCGCGTGAATAACGTGAAAAATAATCGAGGCGATCAGAACCAGCCCGGCGATCCAGTGGTAGGTGACCCAGGGAAACTGGTATCCAACTTTAGGAGCGAAAGCTGTAAACAGAAGAGTGAGCATCGCCGCAGCCATGATCCAGTGAAAAAGCCTGGCGGCGAGCGAGTGTCTTTTGACCTCCGCCGGAATTGCCGCGATCACGGCGGGCGAGGCAGTAGTTTCTTGAAATTCCTCGGGCTTGGCGATAAAGCCCGCCCAAATGGCATGGACGATCAAGAAAGCAAGGCCTGCGATTGCGCACACCCATATCAGATACCAGGCGATATGTATGGGGATGCGCTGTCCCCAAGGACTTGTCGCCCATTGAATCGGGTTCACTTAGGCCTCCTGTGTCCCACGGATAGCGCGCTTCACCAGGTTGCGCATCAGAGGCAGCTTGTAGCCGTTGTAACGGAGAGGCTGGGCGCCCTGGATCGCGAGGTTTCCGGCCATCTCGGCTGTAGCTTCATTTGCCGGCTTGCCGGCGACAGCGTCTTCGACTTGCTTGAGCCTCCAGGGATGGGCCGCGACGCCATTCACAGCCATGCGAATTCGAACGATATTCCCGCCGCTGACTACCTTTACAGCCGCAATATTGACCAATGGAAAATCCCACACGGGACGGTCACGAACTTTTTCAAAGTAGTACTGCGTATTCGACCAGGTCGCCGGTATGCGAATCGCGGTCAGAAGGTCGCCATGTCGGAGGGTAGTCATGCGCGTGATATCGATGCCGGGCCCGATGAAATAATCCTCGGCGTTCACGACGCGCTCGCCCTTGGAGTTGCGGATCACCATTTTAGCGTCGAGTGCGACCAATGCCGGAGCGGAATCCGACGGGCTCACGGCAACGCAGCGGTCTGCGCCCAGAATTGCGTGCTCGCGGTTGATTGCCGACGGTGTATCCGCATAGCAGATGTTTCCTCCCGCGCGGTAACAGGGAAAGCCGCTGCGGTAATACCAGCAGCGCGTGTCCTGCGAAATGTTCCCTCCGATGGTCCCTTGGTTGCGGATCTGTGGTGAAGCAGCAGCCTCTGCCGCTTCGGTCAGAATTTTGTACTTCGCGATGAGAACAGGGTCGCGAACGACCTCAGTCAGCGTGGTCATGGCCCCGATTTCCACGCCATCGCCGGTCTCTCGGACGCCTCGCATGCCTTGCATCTGGCTCAAGTCGACGACCACCTTGGGTCGCTTGATGCGGTCCTTCAGCCAGTCAAAGCTGTCAAGGCCCCCAGCCATGACCCAGGCGTCAGCGCCATATTGTGCAAGCAGCGAGACAGCATCATCGGCCGAAGCCGGCTGGTAGAGTTCAAAAGCCGGCATTACATCGCGGATCACAGCCATGTTTCCCTCTCCTGCATTCTCCCGGCGCTAAATGTGAGCCGTAAGTGTCTCGGTTACCGGTCGACCGGCTTCGAGTGAAGTCAGAATCACATCCGCAGTCACCGGTGCGCGGCGGAATATTTCGTCGCCAAGCGCGTCGGAAAGAGCGTTCAGAACGGCGCAACAACCGCCTCCCACCGGAGGTTCTCCGACTCCGCGAGCACCCACCGGTGTTTCCGGATCGGGAATATTGAGTGCGGCCCATTCCATGTTGGCGGGTGCGTCGAGAATCGTCGGCGGCTTATTGTTGTAAAAGCGCTTGGCGAGCGGCGCTCCGAGGTGCTGATCGAAGACCCACTTCTGTCCAATGGCGTGGGCGATCCCGAGCATCGAGCGCCCCAGGATCTGGCCGCCCAGGGCCCTGGGATGAATCACCGTGCCCACGTCGGCAACGGCCAGGAAGTCCACGATCTTGAAGCTTCCGGTTTCAACGTCTACTTCCACTTCCGCGAAGGATGCGACGAACGAGTAGGTCTGGCCGTCCTGCGAGTAGTTGTCGCGGGCGACGCCCATCAGCCCCTGACCCGCGAGCGCTTTTGCTGCAGCGGCGGTCATCTTGTTGACGTCGGGCGGTGGTTCCGAACCATCATACTTACCGCCCAACTTGATCGCCTGCTGCGCCGCCTGGGCGAGCGTCATGCTTGGGCCGCCTCCCTTGCGATAGACGCGTTCCCCGCCTACTTCGTAGTTTTCCGGTTTGCCGCCGTGGAGTTTTGCGGCAATCTCCTGCAGCTTTGCCTTCCCGTCCATACCGGCCGCATAAGCCGCGCGGGTCATCGCATGGGTCGTCTGGCTCCCTCCGGATGCGCAACTCCAGGGCAGATTCTTGGTGGTGTTGCCCCAGGTGAGATCAACTTTCTCCCAAGGCATGCCGACGAGCTCAGCGGCCACCCGCTGTGCGTCGCTGAAATTCTCGGTCCCGAGGTTGCCGATGCCCGTCTGGATGTACATCCGGCCGTCAGGACGAATCACGAAAAGCCCGTCGTATCCTTTGGAACCCGCGACGAAGGTGCTGCTGGAAACTCCCACGCCGCGCACTTTGCTGCCAACGCGCTTGCCACTGTTGGCTATGCGGTCGTTCCACTTGAATTTCTCGGCGCCCTTGGTGAGTGCATCCTGGAGGAAGCAGCTGGTCGGGTAGCCGCGCTTGCCGTTTGGTCCCGGCGGCCCAAACTCTGCTTTGCTGACCGGCGCGTTAATTCTGTGGATCTCCACTTGATCGATTTTCAACTGCCGCGCGGCCTTGGCCATCAATGGTTCCATCAGAGTGATGCCCTGCATGCCGCCCGGGGAACTCTGGGCCGATCGCGGAGTGGTGTTGGTTAGCACGGAAATGCCTCGCCAGCGCATCGCCGGTGGTTGGTACAGGAGCGAGACAATGCGTCCCGACTGGTTGCAGTCGCCTGCCTGATCGTAGGGTCCGTTATCCAGCACCGAATACATATCGATCGCCGTGATGCGGCCGTCCTTGGCGAAACCGCATTTGATGCGGCCGGCGATGCTGGGCCGTCCTCTCCCGATAAAATGCTCTTCCTCGCGGGAGATTCGCATCATCACGGGCGCGTTGCATTTCTTTGAAAGCAGCGCCGGGATAATCACGTGAATCGAGGCGGTGATCTTGCTGCCGAAGCCGCCACCGGTATATTCGCTGATCAGCACCACGTTGTCGGGTGAGATGCTCATCCATCGGGCGATCGCGGCGATGGTCTGGACCGTGCTTTGCGTGCCCGCGCAAACGACCAGCTTCGGACCTTGCCAATAAGCCATGACCGTGCGGGTCTCAAGGCATTGGTGGCTGGTGTTCGGAGTCATAAATGTTTCATCCAGCACCAGTGCCGCGTTCTTGAACCCGCCTTCAACGTCGCCGAAGCTCCATTGATCGGTCGGCTTCCCCATGGGCATTTTGCCCTGGTCGTAGTCCTTGAAATCTTCGTCTGTCCACTTGATGGTGACGACGTCGAGTGGAGGTGGTGGTCCCTTGCCAGTGGACGGTGGGCGCATCCATGTGTTGCCGTCCGTGCGCGCGTTCGGGCCGTTTGGCCGCAGGCTCACGAAGGGATCGACAACGAAAGGCAGAGGCTCATACTTGATCTTGATTTTCTCGATCGCATCGGCGGCCGTGAGCTCGTCAACGGCGGCCACGGCCAACACCGGCTCTCCCATGTACACCGGCTCCATCGCCAAGCCGCGTTCTCCCCGCTTGTTGGCTTTGATCACGACTCCCAGATCAGTTATGGAGTCGGCCGGTGCCGGCAGATCGTCCATGGTAAGGATCCCTCTCACGCCTGGCATCGCAAGGGCGTCGCTTGCATCGATGTGCAGAACCCGCGCGTGCGGATAAGGGCTTAAAAGCAGTTTCGTGAAGAGCATTCCGTCCGCCCGATAATCCTCGGCGTATTTCGACTGCCCGGTCACCTTCGCAACCATGTCCGGCGTGGTGTAGTTCTGCCCGACCAGCTTTTTCTTGTTCGGAGGGGTCTGCGCAGTGACCAGCGGTACTTTCGCCTGGTCGGCAGCGGACATCGGTGGCACAGGCGGTTTCGCAGGGGGCGTCGGTGCCGCGGGCGTTGGGCCTGAATTTCCGGCCGCGGCTGCGGGCGCAGTGCCCGGTGGAGGCGCGCTTCGGCTGTTACTCCCGGTCTGCTGGCTCTGATTCGAAGAATTAGGCATGGTTTACTCCGCGCGAAAGCTCGGCGCCACGCATGAAGGCGGTCAGGATTTTTTCGTAGTCCTGGCACCGGCAGAGGTTCCCTGAAATGCCGTGGGCCAATTCCGCGCGCGTGGGATTGGGATTTACTTTCAAAAATCCGACCGTCGCCATAATGAATCCGGACATGCAGAAGGCGCACTGAAAGCCTTGTTCCTCGACCACACCCTGTTGCACGGGGTGCAGTGTGCCATCGGCCGCGGCCAGCCCCTCGATTGTCTGGATTTTCTTACCGCGCGTGGCATGGGTGAGGATGGAGCAGGAGTAGTGCGGCACATCGTCGATCAAGACCGTGCAGGCGCCGCATTCGGAGCGATCGCAACCGAGCTTTGTCCCTGTCAGGCCCAACTTGTAGCGCAAAGTCATGGCCAGTGTTTCTTGCTTCATGACGTCGACCGGCCTTTGCTGGCCGTTGACGTTCAGGGTGATCAGTCGTTCGACTGAGCCGGGAGCCGATGCGAAAACATGCTGAATCGACCCTCGAAACAGGTAGCTGGCCGAGGATACGGCGCCTGCGGCAATGACCCCCTTGATCATTTCCCGCCGCGTCAGATTCCCGGGTGTGACGTGCCGATCGTGATTATCGGACATAAGCGAGTACCTCGACTTGATGGCAGGGTGCCGACCGGAGAGCCCGTTGGTTCATACACAATATTTCTATACCCTTGCGCACGTGCCGTCAATCAACCCGGATCTTCGATAGCGCCCTGATTTCGCTCGACTGTCATGAACGGAATCTTGATTGGCGATGGATTGAAATAGTACAATTTTCCCGAATTCGGTAGTTCAGTCTGATGATCACCAGCATCCACACTCTGATTTATTCCGACGATGCTCCCGCAACGCGCGCATTTCTTCGCGACGTCCTCGGCTGGCCCTACGTCGAGGATGCGCCGGGCGGAGGCACGGGTTGGCTGATCTTCAAGTCCGGACAGAGCGAGATGGGCGTGCACCCGACCCACAGTGTCTACGAAGGCAAGGCGTACGACTCCCCGCGGCACCATCTGATCTCCCTCATGTGCGACGACATCTCGCAGACGGTCGCTGAGCTGAAGGGCAAAGGAGCCGAGTTCCGCGGCGAAGTTCAGGACGGTGGGTTCGGACTGGTGGTCATGATGGCCGTACCTGGCGCGGACGACATCATGCTTTACGAGCCCAGGCATCCGCTGGCGTATAGCCTTTGACCGAATAAAAGCGCAATCAACTCACTCCCACCCTTCGCCCTTCGCAAGGCCTCGTTGAAATTACGGCACTACCGGATCCTCGGCTTCTTGCAGCTATGGAGAACCACGCGCTTCGGGGTGCCCTCTTTATTGCTCGCCAATAACTCCCTCCTCGACAGAGACCTTCCAATCAACACCGCTTGATTCGATATCCAGGAAAAATTGGCGCGGATCCTCTCCCACGTAAGCAATACCTTTACCCGCGCCTTGTTGATCGACAGCAACCTCCACGAATCGCCCACTGACGGTGCTATGGACGATCGCTCGGAAAGTTCCTGCGTTCAAAGATTGAATGCTGCTGGTCTCCCAACGGATGCGCCACTGGCCACTTTCCATGTTGAACGACTCGGTCTGGGTATTCCCGCGCCCTGACCACGACGCCACGGGGTGCCATCCTATCAGCGGCTGGTTCGGCACGGACTCGGATCGCCGCCCGCAGGCACCCACCGCAAGAGCAAACAAGAGCAGGACGGTCGCCCTCCCCTTCGCCAGGCTCGGTTGAGCAAAGCGGTTCGATGGGAATTTCCTGTTGTGCGGCGTACCGCTTAGGCGAAACATGGATGTCCCGTCCTGATCACCTGGCCTATGGCATAGCCCATCAGGCATTGTACAGGCCCGAGGAAGGCTCGAGCCGCGGACTCAACTTCGCGGTTGATTTGAGGAGGTACCTGTTATGGCATCAATATATTCAGTCCGTTGGCGACGGCTCTCGCATACCCAAGGCTGGGACTCCGCGAGAAGTTGACTTTTAGGAAGGGGAGATGAACCGATGCGACGGCGAGCTGAAGAACTAAAAGGGATCGAGGGGCAATCTTTCGATGTTTGCGTGATCGGCGGCGGGGCCACGGGGGCCGGATGCGCACTGGATGCGCAGCTTCGCGGCCATCGCACGGTTCTACTGGATGCTGGCGATTTCGCCGGGGCGACGTCGAGCGCGGCGACGAAAATCATTCATGGCGGTGTGCGCTATCTGGAGGAGGCCATCAAGGACGTGGATCCCAAGGAATATCACGTGGTCGTACGGGCCCTGCACGAACGGATCCGCATGCTGAACAACGCACCGCATCTCACACGGCAGCTCGAATTCCTGGTGCCCAGCTACAGCTGGCTAAACGCCGCGTATCTCGATATCGGGCTCAAGATCTACGACTGGCTCGCAGGTTCCGCGCGCATCTCGCCGAGCAGATATGTTTCACGCGAGGAAACCCTGGAGCGCATGCCGGAGTTGAAACGGGAGGGTTTGATTGGTTCGGTCGAATATGCAGACGGTCAGTTCGACGACGCGCGATACAACATGGCCCTGGTCAAAACCTTTTCGCAGGCCGGGGGAAGCGCGCTCAACTATGCCCGTGTACTTGATTTCGGGCGAGACAAGGCCGGACATCTTTCCGGCGTTTCGGTAATCGACATGTTGACTGGCGCGCACTTTTACGTCCAGGCCAGGGTCTTCGTAAACGCCACCGGCCCTTTCAGTGATTCCATCCGGACCATGGCCACAGCCTCAGTCCCCAAGCGCATGCGCCTCAGCAAAGGCGCGCACATTTTGTTGCCCCTGGATCTTTTCCCGACCAAGGACGCCATGTTGATCCCAAAAACGGATGATGGCCGTGTCCTGTTCGCTGTTCCCTGGAATGGCCGCCTGCTCGTCGGAACAACGGAGCTGGAAGTGTCGCCTGAGGATGAGCTTTTCGTCACGCGCGAAGACATCGCCTTCATGCTCGGCCAGCTCAACAAATATCTCGAACACCCGGTGTCGCCTTCGCAAATCGTCAGTGGTTTTGCCGGCGCGCGCCCGCTGGTTGCCGCTGGCGAAAATGAAAACACCAAGAAGCTCGCCCGCGACGATGTGATCGAGGTAGACGCTTCCAGCGGCTTGATTAGCATCATGGGTGGCAAGTGGACCACGCATCGCGCCATGGCCGAGGACACGATTGACGCCGTTCAGAAAGCCCTGGGCACGCCTCCCACAGAGTCCCCCACCCGATCGCACCTTCTTGCGGGCGGCGACGGATTCAGTGCCGATATTGTGCAAAAGCTCGCGACCGCCTACCCGATTTCGGAGGAGACGGCGCATCACCTGTCGGCCAAGTTCGGAACGTTCGCGTGGAAGGTGCTCGAGCTCACCAAAGAAAATCAACGCCTGGCGCAGCCGATTCTTGCCGACCGGCCGCTGATTCATGCCGAAGTGATTTATACCGTTCGCGAGGAACTTGCCGTCACAATCGAAGACGTCCTGGCGCGCCGGCTTGGCGTTCAGTTTTATTCTTGGCGAGATGCCATTGAGGCAGCGCCGGTTGTCGGTTCTTTGATGGCGGAAGAACTGCGCTGGTCAGAGGCAGAATCGAAATCCGCAATCACGGTTTACGTGGACAAAATAAAGCGTGTGCTGGAGCGGGCCGGGCTGGAACAGGAACGATCCGAGAATTCGTCGGTCGGGCGCCCGACGGCTGCTTGAGGGGAAAGGAATCCGAGCCATGTCGACTTATCTGGGTGCTATCGATCAGGGAACGACCAGCACGCGTTTCATTATCTTCGACTCGACGGGACGAATCGTGTCCTTCTCCCAAAAAGAACATGAGCAGATTTTTCCGAAACCTGGATGGGTGGAACACGACCCGGAAGAAATCTGGCGGCGTGTTCACGAAGTCATGACCGATGCCATGCGGCAGCGCGGAATTCGCCCTAAGGATATAGCCGCTATCGGAATTACGAACCAACGGGAGACAACCATCGTCTGGAATCGGAAGACAGGCGTCGCCGTTTACAACGCCATCGTCTGGCAGGATACCCGGGTAGCCGATGCCGTGACTGAATTATCTCGCGACGGAGGTCCCGATCGTTTTCGCAAACTCACCGGCCTGCCGCTTGCGACCTATTTTAGCGGGCTCAAGATCCGGTGGATTCTGAACAACGTACCGGGAATCCGAGAGCAGGCCAAAGCCGGAGATATCATGTTCGGGAATATCGACAGCTTCCTGGTGTGGAAACTCACCGGCGGTCCACAGGGCGGCGTTCACGTTACGGATGTAACCAACGCCAGTCGAACGCAGCTCATGGACCTGGCCACACTCTCTTGGGACAAGGCGCAGCTTGAGCTGTTCGGAATTCCGGAGGCGATGATGCCCCGGATCGCTTCGAGCAGCGAATTGTATGGGTTGGCACAACCGGCGGAAGTAAAGGATATCCCCATCGCCGGAATCCTTGGAGATCAGCAGGCGGCGCTGTTCGGGCAGACCTGTTTTGAGCCCGGGCAGGCGAAGAATACGTACGGTACCGGCTGCTTCTTGCTGATGAATACCGGGATCCAGCCGGTTCAGTCCCAATACGGTCTGCTGACCACAGTTGCGTACAAAATTGGCCAGAGCCCTGCGCAGTATGCTCTGGAAGGCAGCGTGGCCGTCACGGGCGCACTGGTGCAATGGATGCGCGACAACCTTGGACTCATCCAAAAGAGCTCGGACATTGAAACACTGGCGCGGACGGTCGAGGACAACGGTGGCGTGTATTTTGTGCCGGCCTTCTCGGGGCTTTTCGCGCCGTATTGGAAAACAGACGCTCGTGGAGTCATCGCGGGCCTGACGCGCTATGCGAACAAAGGGCATTTGGCACGCGCGGTTCTGGAAGCAACTGCTTATCAAACTCGAGAAGTGCTTGAGGCCATGGAACTGGATTCCGGCCGGAGGCTAGATTCCCTCCGCACCGATGGCGGCATGGTTGAGGACGACCTGCTGATGCAGTTCCAGGCAGATATTCTCAATCGCGACGTCATCCGGCCACTGATCAAGGAAACGACCGCGCTCGGCGCGAGCTATGCCGCCGGACTTGCCGTTGGTTTCTACAAGGACTTGGAGCAATTGCGCGGACAGTGGGGCGTAGACCATGTCTGGAAATGCCACATGGAAAGCGAAAGGCGCGAGCAGTTGTATGCAAACTGGAAAAAGGCCGTGACTCGATCCTTCGGTTGGGTAGAAGAGCGCGGACTCAATACCACAGCGTAGGTCTTAATGAGTCGGGCACGCAAGATTTATTGAAGAACAGATATAATCTTATCCTTTCGGTGCGGGCCTTCTCGTGCAGATTGAGTATTTCTAAGCGACAATATCTCTTCAACGGCCAACCACCGGGATGATCGCAGGTCCGCCAAATCATTCGGTGCGAGGATTCGTAAAACGTCGAGGATGGTCACCCTACTATGAAGAAAGACTTTGATGCGATCGTCATTGGAACTGGGCAGGCAGGACCATTCCTGGCTGTCCGGATGGCTGCTGCAGGGCAACGGGTGGCCCTGATCGAACGGCACCTTTTTGGCGGAACCTGCGTGAACACGGGTTGCATCCCGACAAAGACGCTGGTGGCCTCCGCTTACAGCGCGCACATGGTACGCCGTGCGGCTGACTTTGGCGTCCTGGTGGCTGGGGCAGCGAGCGTCGACATGAAGCAAGTCAAAGCTCGCAAGGATCAAATCGTCGGGAAGTCCCGAAGCGGTTTGGACTCGATGTTCAAGAGCACTCCGAACCTCACGGTTTATCGCGGACACGCGCGATTTGAATCACCGAAGGAAGTTACAGTCGGTGACGATTTGCTGAGCGCGCCGCAGATTTTTATCAATGTGGGAGGGCGCGCAGCCATACCGCCCCTTCCCGGAGTAGCGGACACGCCATATCTGACCAATTCCACGTTGCTGGACCTCGACGTCCTGCCACAACGCCTCATTATTGTTGGCGGCGGGTACGTGGGTCTGGAGTTTGGGCAAATTTTCCGGCGCTTCGGCAGCGAAGTCACGATCATAGACAAGGCACCGCGCCTGATTGGTCATGAGGACGAAGCCGTTTCCGCTGAGGTGCAGGCCATTCTTGAGTGCGAGGGCGTTCAGGTTCGGCTCAACGCGACGTGCATCGGGCTGAAGAAACTCGGGGACGGAAAAGTCGGGGTGCGCCTGGATTGCACCGAAGGTGCGCCAGAGGTTAGCGGTTCGCACATATTGCTGGCGATGGGGCGCACACAAAATACCGATGACCTGGGTCTTGAGAAGTCCGGAGTAACGCGTAACGAACGCGGATACATTCTGGTGGACAATCAGCTCCGTACCAACGTTCCGGGCATCTGGGCGCTGGGCGACTGCAACGGACACGGCGGATTCACCCACACTTCTTACAATGATTTCGAGATCGTAGCAGGCAACCTGCTGGACCACGAAACGCGCAGCGTCACCGACCGTATCACTGCGTACAATCTCTACATTGATCCGCCGCTCGGGCGGGTGGGTATGAACGAGCGTGACGCGCGCGCTTCAGGCCGGCGTGTCCTAAAGGGCTCACGGCCTATGACGCGTGTGGGCCGGGCTATCGAGAAGGGTGAAACCCAGGGATTCATGAGCGTGCTGGTGGATGCGGACTCGAAACAGATTCTGGGAGCAGCCATTCTCGGTACCGGCGGGGATGAGGCAATCCACTGCTTCCTGGACATAATGTATGCGCGTGCGCCCTACACGGTGTTGAAAAACGCCATGCACATTCATCCGACCGTGTGTGAATTGATCCCCACGATCCTCGGCGAATTGCACCCTCTCTAGGACGACCTCGAGGTCTGCTCCGGTACCGTGGCCGGACAAGGCCGAGGGCAGTGTCAGGAGACACACCAGTCGCCGCTTAGCACCTATTTCGCGGTTGGGTCCTTCTTCACTCCGTTGTCCATGAACTCCAGCCAGAAACCCTGAGGATCGGGAACGAAGAAAGAGCGCGTCGTCGGACCGATAAAGACCGGCACGTCTGAGTTGCTTAGAGTGTGCAGATTGGCCGCCGTGACTCGCGACATCATGACATCGTCGTCCTTGCTGAAGAACAAGAAATGCGCCGCGCCGGGATCTTGGAAGTATCCGCGCTCAAAATGCTTGTTGTGCTTCTTGTACTCGATGAGCTCCATAATGACAGGAGAACCGGGAACCATCGCCATGGCCAGTCGGAACTGGCCGGTCGTGCCGGTCAGGTCCTCGTATGCTTTATCGCCCACCAGCGACGGGCTTACCCAAAACTTGAAGTCAGGTCCCGCCAGACTCTGGTACAAACGGGCTGTTTTATCCAGATCATCGACGACCACCGTGACACGTGCGCCCAGAACTTTGCTGCCGGGGGCGCCGGTCGTCGCAGGCGCCGGAGTCACCTCCATCAATTCGACCGGGTATCCGTCAGGGTCGCGCACGAACACGGCCCGGATTTTCCCGGTGAAACCCGGCCAGCTGGACAGCTCGACCGGATTTCCGCCGACAGTGATCACAGGAAAGTGTTCATCTTTCAGAAGACCGAGCGTCTTATCAAGGTCGGTCACTACCAGTTTCAGGTATGAGGCGCCCGGGTCGGTCATCGGTGGGTTAAACGGGCGAGACTTGATTCCTTTAATTTCGATCGCCTCAATGGTCATTTCGGGTCCGCCGGGAGCAGCAGAGGTACCGGGAATGGGAAGAAGAGCCGCGCGGCTGTAGGCGTCATAAGGGTCCGATACGTCTTGTCCGAGCTCCACGAATTCCTGCAGACCGTGATGCGCGCTGAATGGGCGAGGTTGATCGCGGGTTCCCCGAAGCTCAAGGCCAATCAGGTCGTAGTAGAAATGCATGGTCTGCTCGACGTTTCCGATCTGGCGGCCAAGGTGACCGGGGCGAAGCACATCTCCAGGAGGCGCGATTCCCGACGGCGGCGCATCGAGCGTCGCCCATGGCGCTTGCGCAGAAGCAATAGCGATACCGGCCAGCAGCGCGAGGCCGATCACAACGAATCTGGGTGCGGTAGGTTTGAACGTTTGTGGCACTTAAATTCCCCTGATGTCGACCGGAGGTTCCGGTCAAAACCTATTGACCGAGCGCATCATACGACGCCTCCTGCCGTCGTCAAAACGAATATGCCGCCCGATCAGAGGTCAGTTTCCGGCTATCGGAGGATTGACGCGGGTGGGAAGAAACATTGAACCCTCTAGCGATCAGGGGCAGGTAAAATGAACGCGGCGGATCATGCCCGTTTGCTTGGCGACGCTGTCTAGCACGTCACCAAGCGCGAGGTCGCCTGAAGGGCCGACTGCGACCGTACATGCCACCTGTGTATAGCCCGCATTCTCGGGGTTTTCCTTGCGGTTTACATTCATCGAACTGAGGCGCTTTGCGCCGCTGCCGTCTGTTCTCATGGCGTACCAGTCTGTCCCAACCGCCAGTTTGGACTGAGACGGAAACCTGTCGACGCCCTTGCTGCTCATATAAACGATCCAGTCGCCCGTAGGAGTACTCACTACGACGGGAAGCTCGTTGAAGTCATTGCCGTGTGTCAGTCGCGTTGCCTTCCCTGTCGCCAGATCCAGAATGTAGATCTGGCTAAAAAGGAAGTTGTGGCTGTCCTGATCGCCCGTGTAAGTAAGGCCCTTACTGTCACTTGTGAAAGACCCGCTTTCGTAAAAGTTCCCGCCTCCGGGCTGAAAGGTCCGGATGTTTTCTATATGAGGCTCCGGGGTCTCAACGAAATCAGCCACTTTCAGTACATGCCGGTCGCCAGGTTCGCGCGATGTCCAGGCGATATGCTTGCCGTCCGGTGAGAACGAGGGGATCGCTATTCCCTGGTCTTTGGTATCCGGCTCATGAGTCAATTGCCAGCTCCGGCGTCCGTCGGCTGTGATCAGCCAGAGGTCATTATGCTGGCCAAATCCGGGCATGGCCTCATAGTCCGGGTCTCCGAACTGGGTCGTACCGGAAAACTCGGGCTTCTCGGCCGCAAACAGCAGGTAGCGGCCTGACGGATGCCAGGACAACAGGCCCTGGTGCCTGTCGGGCGGAAGGCCTGGCTGCCCTTCGGTAATGGCCTGGGGCGTTCCTCCGTTTGGTGAGACCGTGAAGATCCGGTAATAGCCGTTGGCATTCGGCTGCATGTACGCCACCCGATTAGCGGCAAGATTCCAATGCGATCCCCAGGCATTGCGCATGAAAGGTTCGGAATCGATTTTGGTACCTGTGGCCCGGTCAAGCGTGCACGTAGACGGCGATTGCGCCATGGCCCGAAGCCCGAAAACGGGCGAGAAAATGCCGGCGGCGAGAATCGCAAGTTCGGCCAGGGCTTTTCGATAACGGGAAGTCCTGGCAAAGGGCTTCGGGGTCCTTTTCATTTTTATCTCTGACGAACCTACCACGTTACAACTGCGTTTGCGGAAGCCTGCAATGGGTGCTCGCGACACAGATCTCGCTGTGTGTCGTAATCGACAGTATCGATCATCACATCCGCGAGCAGTATATGCGCCGAAACAATTAAAGAGGATTTCTCGCGAAGCACATGGGAAGACACGCCTGCTTCTGGCGCGCTTCCGGTTTCAGTCCCGATTGTTGACCGAGTCGCTTCGGCGCAAGGGTTTTCAACTCGTGCCAGTCAGCCAGAGCATGGCCACACGCGATCGGGGCTGGTCTTTCCAGCCCGCACAGGTGTGTTAATTCTCTTGCTTCGTGCAGCTGTGTGAAGTATCGTCGCGCTGTCCCACCACACCTTCCGCCGCGCGTCCAGCCGCGACGGTTCCTGTGCTAACCGACAACGTTGATTAAGGAGTTGAGCGTGTCCGATCTGTCTCGTGGATATGGGTGTGGAAAATGCGGCAGAAAATTCGCCTCGCCTGATCAACTCAAGAATCATGAAATGCCTTGCCGCGGGAAGTCGACAGCCCAAGAGCTTCCCGTAATCCCGAGTCATCGGGCAAGAAACGAACCTGCAAACCATTCCCCTATAGCGTCGACTGGCGATTTCGAGCGGAGCTTCCAAGACTTCAAGCGGTGACCGCCTTGTAGTCGCCGAAACAGCGCCGCTTCGGGTGCCGAGCGCGCACTTGGCACGACATAGGGTGCTGCTTGCGATTCTTTCAAGGAGACAGGATGCCCAAAATACCCAACTTTCACTCGATCGAGGAACTGTTGAAGCCTTTGGCAGATCGTGTCTACCACAACAACGCGGCATGCGCACCCGGCCGTGAGGTTCCCGCCGCCGACCGACGAGAGGATAGCGGCGTCTACCGTCTCTGCGGCGACTGCATGATGCTCAATATTCAAGGGAACTAACCTCGCAGTCCTTCTCCTTTGCCCTCTGCGCCTTGCGGTTTTGACCGCCACGAACATTTTCCACATCTGAATCGGGATCGACCCTCGTGGAAGCCTACTCGTTGTTGCCCGCGACACATCGCTTGCCCATGTACCCTATTGCACAGTCTTCCTCATGACAACCGCTGATAGTCTATCTAGCCCCAGATATCAAAGGATTTGTCTTGAAGCACACTACGATCGACAGACCGACTAAAGAAACGCAGGATCCTGCCGCCTTGACGCGTGAGCCAGCAGTTCTGCAAGAACGCAGGAGCGGAGGCATGCAGTATCGCGCGCTGCTTGAGTCCGCACCTGACGCGATTGTCGTGGTCGATCAGGCCGGGACGATCGTTCTGGTAAATGAGCAGGTCGAAAGACTGTTTGGCTACCGTCGCCTGGAATTGATCGGCAAACCGGCTGAGATGCTGGTGAGCGAGCATTCCCGCGTCCAGCATCGTGCTCACCACGCTCGCTTTCAAGCGGTTTCTCTCGAACGCCCTGCCCTGCTGGGGCACGAGCTCTTTGGTTTGCGCAAGGACGGAACCGAGTTCCCTGCCGAAATCAGACTGAGCCCTCTGGACACAAAACAGGGGAGGCTGGTTTCAAGCGCGATCCGGGACGTGAGTGTCAGGCGGAGAACCGAAGAAGATCTTCGAAGGTTAGCCTCAATTGTCGAATTCTCCGACGACGCGATTATCGGCAAGACGCTCGACGGGATCATTACGTCCTGGAACGCAGGTGCGGAGCGGATCTACGGATATCGTGCGAGCGAGGCCATCGGGAAATCGATCACCATGCTCGTTCCCGCCGGTCGTCCAAGCGAGATCCCCGCGATCATGGAACGCTCAAGGGCCGGCAAAACAACCAGACATTTCATGACTCGTCGACTGACAAAAAATGGAGACGAAGTTCAGATCGAACTGACGATGTCTCCGATCCGGGACGCTCTGGACAACGTAGTGGGCGCTTCCGCCGTAGGTCGCGACGTCACCAAATATAAGAAAACGGAATCCGAGCTCTTAGCCAAGATCGAGGAGCTAAAACACTGTAACGACGACTTCGCGCAATTTGCGCACCTCGCTTCAATCGAACTTCAGGAGCCGCTGCGGACGCTAACGGACTTCGTAGAGCATCTCGCTACGCGGTATCAGGGGAAACTCGACTCCGATGCCGACCAGCATATCGCGCTCGCCCTGGCCGGAACCGAACGCATGCAGCGGCTGATAGGCAATCTCGCGGTTCTAACGCGCACCGGGACAACTGGCTCGGCTCTCTCGGATACTTCGAGTGAAGATGCGTGGCAGCAGGCGATTGAGGACCTGGCTGTGGCAATTGAAAAAAGTGGCGCCGTTTTGACGCACGATCCCCTGCCTGACGTTGTGGCGGACAATATGCAACTGGTTCGCCTGTTTCACAACCTGATCGAAAATGCGATTCAGTGCAAGAGTCTCGAGACGCCGGTGATCCACATCTCCGCGATCAAGAACGACAAAGGGAGATGGAAGTTCTCGGTGACGGACAACGGCACAGGGATGGATCCTGAGAAACTCGAGACGATCTCAAGGATGTTCCGGCGCCTGGACCTGCACCAGGGATCCGGAACGGGGATGGGCTTGTCGGTCTGCAAAAGGATTGTGGAACGGCACGGCGGCAACATGTCCGTCGAGTCGACGCCCGGACATGGTTCCACTTTTCGTTTTGACCTCGCAGGCAGCAAGAAACAGTTTTGACGCAAAGACGAAATTCCTTTTGAAGTCGCACGGGCCTGCCCAATCCCCGACAGAACGCCGCAAAAAGGCTCAGTACCTCCGGTACCTATGGATCGAGAACCCTAACCTATAAATGCTTTATATTGGCATGCTTGAGCATAGCTGAGTAATGTGACCCATGAAGTTCGGGACGCATCCGGGCGTTACACTTCGGCATTTCCGCTACGTCGTCGCGGTTGCCACGGAACTCAATTTCAGCCGCGCGGCGCTCGAGCTTCACGTGGCCCAGCCTTCCCTCAGCAAGCAAATCCGCGATGTCGAGCTGGAAGTAGGAGTGTCGCTGTTCGATCGCACCAGGCGAAGCGTAACGCTGACCCGCGCTGGGAGAATTTTCGCCAATGCGGGACACGGCATCTTGCTGCGTTCAGACAGGGCTATCCAGCGCACGAAACGGGCCGGAGCGAAGACCACCCGAGTGCTGTCGATCGGTTACAGCCCCAGAATCGATATGCGGCTGTAACCGATC
>Ga0209008_1000192_pt1 | contig 27541 bp, 20 predicted proteins | sample JacPin_JW_Ref_O3_FD_187963 | JGI IMG/M metagenome (GOLD analysis project Ga0209008, IMG submission 187963) | Forest soil microbial communities from Algoma, Ontario, Canada - Jack Pine, Ontario site 1_JW_Ref_O3 (SPAdes) (version 2) | ecosystem: Environmental > Terrestrial > Soil > Boreal... | reverse complement strand
TACACCGCCTGCTGCCGCTCCGGCTCCGGCTTTGCAGCCAACGGTGACGCTGAATGCCTCGCCGTCATCGGTGAGCCCGGGCGGGACAGTCACGCTCTCGTGGTCATCGACGAACGCAACGGACCTGGACATTGAGCCCGGCGTCGGCAAGGTTTCGCCGCAAGGCTCGACTCCAGTGAATCCGACGCAGTCCACTACGTTTACGATTACGGCTACCGGCGCCGGCGGCAGCGCCACGGCGAGTGCGAACGTCTCCGTGAACGGCGGCTCCGCCCCGGCGGCTGAGGCGCCGAGCGCTCCGCAGGGCATAAGTGAACTCTTCGACCAAAACGTCAAGGATGCTTACTTTGAGCTCGATAAATCCGACCTTCGCGACGATGCACGCGCCGCGTTGACCAAGGACGCCGAGTTCCTGCGCTCCTACCCGCAGGTTCACGTTTCGATCGAAGGACATTGCGATGAGCGCGGTTCAACGGAATACAACCTGGGTCTCGGCCAGCGACGCGCCGAGGCTGCCAAGAACTACCTGATCTCGCTCGGCATTCCGGCTGACCGGATGGAAACGACGAGTTGGGGCAAGGAACGTCCGTTCTGCTCCGAGCACGATGAGTCGTGCTGGCAACAGAATCGGCGAGCCCACTTCGTTCTGGCACACTAACCGTTCGCTTGCGCCCGCTTCGGCGACGGAGATTATTCCGCTGCTGAGGCGGGCCGGTATGGCCGCGGCAGGACCATCGCCGCAGACCGGAATCGGTCAAGTTTCCTCAAGGAGGCATTCCCTTGCGCACACGATGGCTCGGGCTGGTGGTTGCAGCGGTAGTGTTCGGTGCACTCGGCGGGACGCTGTTTGCTCCTCAACCCGCGGGCGCCGTCTCGAAAGAAATGATCGAGCTCCAGCAGCAAGTGACACAGATTTTGCAGGCGCAGCAGGACTTGCGCAGCACAGTTGATGGCAATAACGCCGCGCTAAGGACGCTCGTGCAGCAGTCCCTGGACTCTGTGAACAGACTGGACGGCGAGATGGCGTCGGTGCAGAAATCGGTGCAGGAAGTACAGGCAAATACAGGCGCCCGCATCGACACGATGACCCAGCAGACGCAGGGAATCTCCGACAATATGCAGGACGTGCAGTCGCGCGTGGCGAAACTGGCGCAGCAGTTGACCGACATGCAAAACCTGCTGCAGAGCATTGATGCGAAGGTTTCCGGTGGTTCTACAACAGGCACCCCGGTGACAAACGCGCCCAGTGGTGGAAACCCCGAGAGCAGCGCACCACCTGCTGCTGCACCGGCACCGATTTCGGCCGATACGCTCTATCAGAATGGACTGCGCGATCTGACCGGCGGAAAATACGACCTGGCGCGGCAAGAGTTCTCGGACTACATCAAGAATTTCCCTACCAACGATCTGGCGTCAAATGCGACGTTCTATCTGGGCGAAATTGCCTACGCCCAGAATGATTTTAAAGGTGCCATCGCATCCTACGATGAGGTGCTCGCCAATTACCCAAAGAGCTTCAAACTCCCTGCTTCCCTGTTGAAGAAGGCTATGGCCGAGATCGAGTTGGGAATGAAGGCGAGCGGGATCCGCGATCTGCGAGAAGTGGACCGTCGCTTTGCCGGCTCAGAAGAAGCCAAGCGCGCACAGGCGAAACTTCGCGAGCTGGGCGTCGCGCCTGCGCCACGTCCGACCACGCGCTGAAAATCGGCAGGTGAGTACTTCACTCGGGCTTGGCCCGGGAACCCTACGCTCGTAGAAAGTCGGGCTGCCAATCGCGAACCAGTTGCTTGATGGCCTTGCGGTCGGTGATCTTGTCCTGCAAGACTTTCCGTGCCAGATCCGGGAGCTCTGCGTCGCTCGCAAACCGCATCGACACCAACCGACCTACCGTGAATTCCCCGATTCGCGAACGCAAGTCCGGAGGAAGTACTTCTTGCATACGAAGCCGCATTTCCAGACGGATCACCCGATCCTGCACCGTGAGCGCCATAATACGCGTACTGAAGGCGAGCACGAGCAACGCAATAGCCACCAGCAGTGAAACCACCGTGCCTTCGGAAAACGCGTGCACGAGCTTTTCTATGGACCACACGATGTTCACCATGAGAATGGGTGCCACGAAAAAATGGAACGCGGGGACGAACTTGTTGTGATTCTTGAAATTCTGCACTTCACTCATCGCTCAACCTCCGACGATCTCGATAGAACTCGGTGAGCGCATGATACCAACATTCGGCCAATTCTGGACGCGGCGACCAGCGCCCGGGCCCAACGTTTTCTGCTTACCGCCGGCTTTCTGATATACTCGTCGCCATGTCAGTCAACAAAGCTATCTTGGTGGGACGCCTGGGGCGTGATCCGGAAACGCGATACACCTCTGGCGGGCAGGCCGTTGCGAACTTTACGCTCGCGACCGATGAAACCTTCAAGGACCGTGCGGGCGAACGCCAGAAGCGCACTGAATGGCACCGCATCGTGATGTGGGGAAAGCTGGCGGAGATTGTCCAGCAGTATCTGAAGAAGGGGATGCTGGTTTACGTTGAAGGCCGCATCCAGACGCGGCAGTGGGAAGACAAACGCGACGGCCAGAAACGCCAGACAACGGAAATCGTTGGGAACGTTATGCGCATGCTGACTTCGCGCGCCGAAGGCGCTGCGGCCGCAGCAAGCGGAGGTGGCGGACCGACCCAGGCCCGATCCGCGGACGCCGATTTCGATGTCGCCGGCCCCTCGATCGAGGAACTACCCGCCGGACCGGATATCTCCGACGAAGACATTCCCTTCTAGCCTTCGCCTGACTGATGCCAGTTAGAATCGTGTAGCTTTCACGCGCGATTTGGCCCGACACCAGGCGAGCGTGGGTGTTAAGTTCGCGAACATAAATTCCCCGAGCGCGGTCTTGACGACCGGATGGACGTCGAAGATGGGCCGGGGGCTTGGGGCGCCGTGCTCATTCTGGTCCCAATGGGCCTGCTCAAGCGGCTCCAATTCCTTCCGCACGAACCTCTCTCTAAGCCCAAGCTTCGTCGCGAGTCATCGCCTGTCATTTTCGTGTTTAATACCAATCTATAGCTTGTCGACATGAAAATAATAATCAATTTATAGATTGACATTATCACTAGCATATCTCAAGCTATAGCTTGACAGGGAGTCCTTGTGAAACGTGAATTCCGACAGCTAAGACTTTCGCAGTTAGACCGAAACCTGGAACTCTGGCGCAGCCTACCACCTCGTCCTTCGGGCGGTTGGCTCGCCTCAGTGCGCGCGGCGCTCGGCCTTAGCCAGCGCGAAGTCGCCAAGAGAATGACGGCATCGGGACAGGCCATTCAACAGTTTGAACAGGCCGAAGCTGAAGACCGGATCACACTCCGTACCCTTCGGCGAGTTGCCGGAGCTATGGGGTGTGAGCTAGCTTACGCACTCGTGCCGAGGTCCGGCTCGTTCGCGAAACTTGCCGAAGAACCCACTCGCGAGCGAGTCGCTCGTGATGTCAAAAGCGTCATCCATACGATGGCGCTCGAGGACCAGAAGCCCGAGAACGCCAACCAACTTACGGAGGATGAGGCGCAGCGCCGCCTGCACCGCAGCAAGACGCGATGAACTTCATCCTCAATCACAAGTACGCGGACGGGAACACTCCGATTCGGCCGGAAGAGGCCGACCAGCTCATTCCCCGCATCAGCACCATCAGCGAACTCAATGAATACGAAGCGCTCAACATATTGTCGGCCCGCGATTGGGCGTTAGATGGTCGCACAATGAAACTCCTCGATCCTTTGGATGAACTCTACTTCCGAGACCTGCATCGCCGGATGTTCGACAGCGTCTGGAAGTGGGCCGGAACGTATCGGCAAACGGAGCGAAACATTGGATGCGATCCGAGAGAAATCGCCCAGCTAATTCCCCAGCTCCTTGGCAACACGCGATACTGGCTGGAAAACAAAACCTTCCCGACCGACGAAGCACTGCTTCGTTTTCATCACCAACTGACGAGAATTCATCCCTTCGCAAATGGAAACGACCGCCACGCGCGAATGATCGTCGACGCCGTTGCCGTAAGGTACGGCCGAGCCGAATTCACTTGGGGCGCCGGTAAGAACCTGGCCGCGCGAGGTAACGCCCGCAACGGCTATCTCGCTGCGCTCCGCGCGCTTGATGAAAACGAAAACGATGTGAAGCCACTTCTCGAGTTTGCCCGCTCCTAACGATGGCCACACTACCCCTATCAGGCGCGCGCGTTCGACCGATTATTTTTGTGGATCATCGCTCCACCACCATAAGGGCGCCAAAGGCTGCTGGACCGGCCAAACTTCGTTGAGCGTATCGCCTTCGAAGAGTTCCCCGTTTTTCATGACGTAGCGTATCGTGTTTGTGTTGTGGATGTCCTTGAGTGGATCCCCGGCAAGGATTACGAGGTCCGCGAGCTTGCCGACCTCGACGCTCCCCAAGTCCTGCGATAATCCCATTGCCTCCGCGCCTCGGATCGTGGCCGAGCGCAGAATTTCCATATTGCTTGCTCCCCCGCTCGCTAGCGCCCACATTTCCCAGTGATAACCGAGGCCCTGCAGTTGCCCGTGACTGCCGATTTGGAGTTTTCCGCCAGCCTTGATCACGTTCACATCTGTGGCCGCAAGCTTTGGGAAGATCTGATCATCGTATCGATCCCAACTGCGGCGCGTGGTCAACCGATCGAGATAATTTGCGGGCACAAACCGCCGCAATTTCGGGTCGTCGCGCACCTCGGTAGTGTCATAGAAGTAGTCCTCAGCCCACGGGCCGCCAGTCGAGACGATCAGGGTCGGGGTGTAAAACACACCTGTCTGAGCGATCAATTCGTCGACATCCTTATATAAGGGAACGATGGGCAGGCTGTGCTCGATGCCGCTGAATCCGTCGATGACGTGCGTCAGGTCCAGTTTTTCGTCGCGTCCGCCTTCGGTCGTCGGCATCACTTCCAGCGCCTTGCACGCCTGGATAATTAGTTCGCGCTGCTCGCGGTTCCCCACCAGGTACGATTTCAAATAATTTGTCCGGTAATACTTCTTGTACTTAGCGACGATGTTCTTCGCCTCGTCCAATGACTGAAAATCCGTGTCCCAGAAAACACCCGGCCCAGTTGAATAGGCTCGCGGACCTATCATTTCGCCCATGTCCACCAAATCCTGGTAGGTGAACATATCATTCGTGTACGTTTGCGGATCGCGTCCCGTCGTCACACCGTAGGCGAGAGTTGCGAGAAAATCCCAATTCTGCATATCGAGAATTCCGCGGTGGATCTGCCACCAGTGCGGATGTAAATCGATGAAGCCCGGAACGATTGTCGCTCCCGTAACATCGACGATCTTTGCGGTTTTAGGAATTTCGTGGGCGCCTTTGGCCCCGACAGCCGCGATTCGGTTTCCCTCTATAATCACGTCGGCGTTATCGATTATCTGGTCGCCCTGCATGGTGATGACGTTTGCGCCCCGCAATACAATTGTTCCGCTGGGACGATGGCGCGGCACTTCTATTGAAACGCCGATTTCCTCGGCAGATGATCTGCTGCTCGGTTTCGCCTCGGTCTGCTGTGATGAATTCTTCGCTGCCGGATCAGACGTAAATGAAACCGCATCGAGCCGCTGGCGGAAGAACGACGAACCCACAGCCCACGTGATCGACTTTCCGCCGTCAGCCCAGGCGAGATAGTCAGCTCCGACATCGGTGAGCTGTTTTGCGGGTACGGATGGGCTCCAAACGTTGACTCTCGGTGAGTCAACGCCGACATGCGGCACCGCGACGACAAAAAGCTGGTAGTTCACACGCGCGAGCGCCCAATTCCCGTCGGGACTGATGCGGACGTCATCCGCCGCGGATTCAGGCGACCCGTACGGTTCGAAATAGGTCGGCTTTCCAAAGACCTGGAGTTCGGTTCGCTTATCCATTCCGTCAAAGCGAACGGACACCAGGCCAGCGGGAGTGTAGTAGTAAAGTCGATCCTTCTGCGGACCGAAATGCGGGTGACTGGAACCCCGCGCCGGCGTGATGACTTGCGCGTCTCCCCCTTCGGAAGGAATCCATACCAGGTCCAATCCATTGCGAATCCCAAATGTATCGGACACTTCCTCGACATGCGCTTCGCGCGCGCCGCGCAGGGCAACGAGCTTTGATCCGTCCGGCGACCATGCGAGATCGCTGAAAGACCCGGATCGACGCGTCAGTTTGACTGGGCTTCCGGATCCATCCGCCCGAATTTTCCAAATGTCGCCGCCTTTTTGGTCCCATGTTACGTAGGCGATCCAGCTCCCATCGGGCGACCACACGGGCTCAAATTCGCGTTCGTCGATTGAGGTGACGCGCACAGGTTTACCGGACGGAAGGTCCATCACGTAGACGTGAGTGAGAGCGGAAAAGACAACGCGTTTGCCATCTGGTGATTGGGACGGATCTTGAATCACGCGCGCTCGTACGGGGCCATCTTCTACGCGATGAGGAAAGTACAGTTTTGGTCCAATATCTTCGCTTACGTTTGCGCTGAATGGAATTAGCTGGTCGGCGCTTGTCGCCGCATTAACGCGGTGAATCTTGCCTCCGTAGGAGACCACAATTTCTTTGCCGTCAGGGGTAAAGGCATACCCGGGAAGCAGATCGCTCGTAAACGTTCCCTCCTCGTTGTCACGCTGGACCGGATACTTCAGCCAGCGCTCCTCGCCACTGGAAAGATCATGTATTCGCAGTGCCGTCTGTCCCTTGAAGCGGGTGCCATAAACCAACTGAGTTCCGTCGGGCGAAATCGCGGGGCGAAACGCGTTGCCGAGCGCTTCGGTAATTGCATCTTCCTGGCTGGTGATCAGATTCCGGCGGACGATTTGAGTTGGCGGGAAATTCGCGTCGAACAGCCTCGAGGAATTGGGACGTTTCGTGTAGTACAGGAACTCTCCGTCGGGGGAAAGGGCCGGACCGACGGTGTGCACCATGTCTTCGAGGTGCCCGTCAGCCCTCGCACTGCCCTTGGTAAGCTGAATGCCAGTCCCGCCGTTGACGTAGTACTCCCAAAGTTCGAATACCGCAGCGGACAGGCGTGCCTCGCGCGAGACGATGATGGCTTGTCCGTCGCGCGTCCAAATGGGCGAAGTGAATACGGATCGCTTGTCGTGAGTAATCTGCCTCGCCTCGGAGCCATCCGGTCGAGAGATCCAAACGTTCTCGCCACCGCTTCGATCGCTCAAAAACACGATCCAGGAGCCATCGGCAGAAAAATGCGGAGAACTGTCAAACGCCAGGCCGTGCGTAATTGCCTCTGCCTTGCCGCCCTCGAAGGGAACCCGATACAGATGTCCGAGCAATTCGAAAATGACCGTTTTGCCGTCCGGAGAAACGTCGAGTGAAATCCAGGTTCCTTCATCGGTGGTGAATTCGACCTTCCGCTCGGGCTGGAGCGGCAGCCCTTCCCTGCTCTGCGAGCCGCGATTTGAGGCTTCTCCCTCTGCATGGTTTGTTTGAGCAGAGGCAGGGGGTATTCCGGAAAGTAAAAACCAGGTGACGAGCACGCACAGCAGTGATGGCCAGAATAGGCGAGCGCGCATGTCAGAACCGCAGCTTTTCATGGGTTCACTTCCTGGATATAGCACATTCGCGAACGATTTGAAGGGACGCGTCATCCATTGAAACGCCGCGCGGTCGCATCGGAAAACAAACCACGAATTTCTGTTCCGCTCGCAATGGCTGATTCGCCGGGACGATAGCCAGAAATACCCATACCCTCAGGCTAAAACTGCAGCTTCAGGCCGAATTGAATGGACCGTGGCCCCCCGAGCTCGAAGACGGACGCAAAGCCGAAGCCTCCGCTTCCAGCGACGTTGCTTCCCAAACCGTTTGACAAAATGCTGGTCGACTGCCCGAATAAGGCCCCGTCCAAATCGTTATTCGGACTCGCGAAATTGGCGTGGTTGAGTACATTGAAGAATTCGGCCTTGAACTGAAGCGTCACGTTCTCGTGGAGCACGAACTCGCGGCGTACATCGTAGTCCCACTGTGCCGCGCCGAATCCGCGTAGAGCGTTTCGGCCCAGCGTTCCCTGCCTGAGCGGCACGCCCGTAACGGGATCGAGGGGCGGGGGTACAAAAGCGTTCGCATTGATGATCCTGCCCCCCGCGGCCGTTGGATCGCTGAGATAGAAAGGCACGCCCGGGACTACATCTGGCCGCACAGCGGCCTGACTGAGAAGCGAATAGCTTATTTCGCTGTAATACACGTTTACCGGGGGCGCCGAGCGGGCAACAACGATGTTGTCCATTGACCATCCACCCAGGATCGCGCGAGCAAACCTATTTTCGGTTGGCGGAGTGGGGATATTGACGGTCAAGGCGCCCGAGAACGAATTGCGTACATCAAAATCCGACGGCCCACGGTTTACGTTGGGACTGAAATCGCCAAAAGCGTTCGAGACCGAGCCGATCGAGGAACTGGAAGCGTCGTCGATGGAGTGAGACCAAGTGTAGTTAGCCAGCGCTTGCACGTTCCGGGACAATCGCCGTTGATACTGAACCTGCATCGCGTTGTAGTCCGACGTTGCAGCATTACCAACTAATTCGACAAACCCAAGAGAAGGGTTCGGGTCCTCGAGGACATCTTGCTGCAAGAGTTGCCGCCCGATGGCACCCAAATACGTAACAGACACGGTTTGTTGACTCCCGAGCGATTGCTGCAACGCGACGTTCCACTGGTAGGTGTGGGGCATCCTGAGATGAGGATTGAACACTGCAAGTTCGCAGTTCGAACCATTGCATCCGAACGCGGGCGGTGTCGTAACCGAGGGCGGCAGGGGATAGGGTGGCGAGAATGCCAGATTGAGCGCGCCATACGGGTAGAAAGGTCCCAACATAGCGTCGCCAACCTCTTGGGTCGCCAGATCATTAAAGAGCCCGAACCCCGCGCGCAGCACGGTTTCCCGGCCTGGCGCTGATCGCAATTCGTACGCCACGCCCACTCGCGGCGCAAACCCGTCGTACTGAGTGCTGAAAATCGGCGTACCGGTCGGTGCCAAGGCTAGCGAAGCCGGGTTGTTGAAATTGGTGACGGCCGCCAAGGGCGGCCCACCGATTGTCTGGGGTGTAAAGTCCACGTCCCACCTCAGACCGTAAGTGATCGTTAGACGCCGGTTGAGTCTCCACGTGTCTTGCGCAAAAAGCCCAAGATTTCGAAATAAGATCGTTCCGGCTTGTTCCGCTGAGACCTCAGCAATATCGGGAGAGCTGGCCAGTGCCGACGGGACATCAGGAAAGTCGACAAATAGAACATAACTATCCGGATTCAAACGCGGAGCCAGTCGGCGATAGTCAACGCCGAACTTCAAACTATGCGAGCCTTTTTGAATTGCAAAGCTATCCACAATGTTGAATTGCCGTTGAAGATTGGCCGCAACCCTTCCAATGCTCCAAATGGAGTTCTGCAAGCTGTCAATCGTGTACTCAATATGGGCATTCGAAGGGTTATAGGAGTCAGGAAACAGCGAGGCGGGAGGAGGCACCGCACCACCGAAAGTGTCTACATAGTCCGAGCTTGCGGCTATGCTTCTGCTGTAATTGAAGCGGAAATCATTTGCTGTGTGCGCGGAGATAATGAATGTTGCGCCGATTGTCAACGTTTGAGTGTTGATGCTGACCGGTTCAAGAGTGCTTAGTGCTACCTCGTTCGCTCCGCCTCTGGTGAGCGATCCAGAGTCTGCATAGTCGTAACGGCCGAACAAGGTGATCCGGCTCGTCAAGCTATGGTCTATCCGGATGCTCCCGGCATCAAGTGTGGCGCTGTTTGAATAGCCGGCGTTGAAACCAGTCGTTCCCGAGTTGGGAAGAGGATAGGCGTCCAGAACGGCCTGAATCGCCGGAGGCGCAGCCTGGCGATCGGCAACGGAGGGCACAGTTGTGAGTGATGTGTCCGGCAGCCGCAAGCGCTGTCCTTCGTAGGAGGCAAAGAAGAAGGTCTTGTCTTTAACGATTGGACCGCCGACCACGCCGCCGAAATCGTTGATCCGTTCCTCCGACTTCGGCAATCCTGCTTGATTTGAGAAGAAGTCGTTGGCGTCCAGCTTGTCGTTGCGCAAATATTCAAATAGCGTGCCGTGAAACGCGTTGGTTCCGGAGCGCGTGGAGAGAGATACCTGAGCACCAGGTGTTCGTCCGAACTCGGGTGCGAAGGTGGAGGTTTGAATGCGGAATTCCTGCAGCGCGTCTTCCGATACCAGGCTGTTCGTCCCGCCAACCGCATTAAAGCCGGGAATCGAACCACCGGCGGTTTGCGAAAGGCCCCCAAAAGGCCCCACGCCTATATTTGCGCTGACGCCATCTACCGAGAAATAGTTCGAGCTCGCTCGCTGACCATTTACGCTGAACTGCCCGGGATCATAGAAGGTCGAAGGTGTAAGGACGACGCCGGGAGTCAGTGATATCAAGCTCTGAAAGCTGCGCCCATTGATTGGAAGATTCTCGACGAATTGCCGGTCAATGAGGGTGCTGACCGTCGCGTCCTGCGTATTCATCATGGGCAGGGTGCCTTCGACGGTCACGCTCTCAGAGACCGAACCGACTTGAAGCCGGAAGTTCTGCTCGATGTGATCCTGGACGTTGACGATGAGGTCAAGAAAGTCCACCTGCTTGAACCCGGCCATACGAACCGTGAGTTGATAACTTCCGGGATGCACCCCTACAAACTGATATATCCCAGAGTCGTTCGTTGCCGTGGTGGCGACAGTGCCACGCTCGACGCTTAGAAGCTGGACGTCTGCGCCCTGCACGATCCCGCCGAAGCTGTCCACAATATGCCCTGAGACTGTCGCGGTCTCGGTCTGTGCCGTCACGGTCGCAACGGAACACAGGACTGCCAATGAAACAATGACGGCGAACCACAGGGCGGATCTTCGCATCGTGTCACTCTCCTGACACCGTATGCCCGCGAGTCGTCTGAAATTCGCCACGCCGAAACGAAAATTCGTTCGTACGGGGTTACGAGCGGAGGACGATCATGCCATGCGCTCAAAACGCAGTCTTCGGCGCGGAGCTGACTAACGGAACGACGGGGCAATTCGGAATGAAGGGTTGAGATGAAAGGCCCACGAGAGTATGTCCTCGAAATCGATATTTTTGGCCACTCGAATCTAAAATAAACTGGGGCGCAAAACTCTGCAGTTGTGAGACTATTCAACTTTTTCCGGCGCTTTTAAGAGAACAATTCGCAGGTTGAGCGGCCCAGTCAAGATGAGTGTCGTCAATCCAAGGCGTCTGCACCCCGACGAGTCTTCGAAGCTCTCAGACGTAGAGCTTATGAGCTCGGTAACTGCCGGCCAGCACGAAGCACTGGCAGTCATTTTTGACCGCTATCACAGGCTCGTTTTCAGCGTAGCAATTCGCATCGTGCGGGATCCTGGCGAGGCTGAAGAAGTTGTTCAAACCGTGTTTCTGGATATTTTCAAAGCCGCGGCCAACTTCGATCCGGCCAAGGGCATGCTGAAGGTGTGGATTCTACAGTACGCCTACCACCGCGCGCTGCAGAGAAAGCGCCATCTAGTCGCAAATCGTTTCTATCACTGGGAAGATCTGGAAGCGGCAATCGAACTCGGCTCCGTACGCGGGCTTCCGGGCGAACCCGCGGAAATCGCGAGGCTTGTCGAACAGATGCTGGGAAAACTCAAACCGCGCCAACGAGCCGCGGTGGAAATGACCTATTACGAAGGACTGACAGCCGTGGAAATTGCAGCTCGTCTCAGTCAGTCTGTTCACGTAGTACGCCACGACCTGAATCGAGGAATTGCCGGATTACGGGCGGCTTTGGAAAATGAAAATGAAAAGACATAACAAGCTGGCGCAACTGGCAAGAACGTTTTGGCCGGGCTCACACCGGCGGTATCAGGAAATCTGTGTGCTCGCTATCACCGGGCAGCTGGGCGGCCCGGAGATGTCCGAACTGGACCAGCACATCGCACACTGCGAGGCTTGTAGAAGCTTCCTTGAGTCGACCGCACAGGCGATGTCGATGCTCGCCGACGGTCGGGTCCCCAAAGCTGAGCTTATTCCGCCCGTCGGCATTCGCGCACGATTTCTATCTCGAGCGGCGGCAGAGGGTCTGAACATCCACAGCAACGTAACCTACCTCAGTTCCCTTCCAGCGCCGAAACCTTTTCAACTGTCTTCAAGCGAAATACGGATCGCAGAGCCCCGAGCTGTGAACCAGCCTCGTCAGACGCGGTTCGAATTGTTGGCATTTACGGTTCGCACGTTAGCCGTTGCGGCCACGATCTTATTGGTTGTCGGACTCGCTGGTTACTATGGCGGACGACGCCGAGGTGGTTATGAAGGAATCACGTCGCCGTCGGCGGCTGGAAGCGCCCCGCACGATCGATCGACGATTCGCTCTGAGGCGGTAGGAGCAAACGACGTTGCCGAACTTGAGCAGCGCAAAACCGAACTCGAATCAGAGAGCCGCAACCTGACCGAAAAGCTCGCGGATGAGACGGCTCAAAAGAAGGCACTGGAGGACGACCTGTCGGCCTCCACAGAGAAGCTGGCTGACGCAACCGCGAAGGCCGGCGAAGATCAGCGCCGGGCCAATCAAGAGAAGCTGGATGCAAAAAACAAGATTTCGTCATTGCAGGAGGAACTCGACAAGCTTCGATGGCAACTGATTGCGTCCGAGGCCGAACTCACCGCGCAGCAAAACGAGAGTGAGGACCTCAAGTCGAAGCTCGAAGGAGCGGAATCTGAATTGCAGCGCGAATCGGATCTCAAATCTGCCAGTGCTCAGATCGGAGATCTAGTTGCCGCGCGAAACCTGCACATCATTGACGTGTACGACGCCGACAAAGGGGAGCGCCAACACTCGTTCGGTCGCGTGTTCTACGTGGAAGGGAAATCGCTGGTTTTCTATGTGTACGATCTCGATGACCCCCACCGCCTGACCACAAATGTCGTCTTTCGAGTGTGGGGCGAACAGTCTGGAATCAAGGAAACGACGCATAGCCTCGGGATTCTTCACAACGACAATTCGAGCAAGGATCGGTGGGCGTTAACATTTGATGATGCGAAGGTGCTGGCACAAATCAATTCAGTATTTGTGACGGTCGAACCCGCGAACAGACACTCCGACAAGCCCCGCGGCAAGAAGGTTCTCTACGCCTATTTCGGCAGCACTCCGAACCATCCGTAGTCTTTAAACACGGTCTGCGCACCGAACGTTCGCCGGGGGAGTCACCTTTTCGGCGGATTTTATAAATATCCGTTCCTGGTGGCGAAATTCAAACCTGTGATGGGCATACAGAAAAGGGAGTCCGCCACGATGCCGTTTGAGCGTCCGAGTTCGCACAGGAATCACGCCCGTCTCGCGCTGGAATCGCTGCGCGAGCGCCGGATATTGACGATTTTAGTTTTTGTGCTGGTTTTTCCGATCGTTGCAAGGGCCCAAAGCGCGGAATTACGCCCTTACGTGTCCGTCCAAGCGCCGGTCGTTGTTCTCCGTCACGTGCGGGTGATCGATGGAACCGGAACCGCCGCTTCCTCCGATCAGTCCATCGTAATTTCCGGAGACAAGATTACCGCGGTCGGTGATTCTTCGCGCTTGGCCGTTCCGCCCGACGCCAAGGTTCTGGATCTGGCGGGCTACACCGTCATTCCTGGTTTGGTCGGAATGCACGATCACTTGTTTTATCCGACCGGCGGCGGATTCGCCGCGGAGATGGGCTTCAGTTTTCCCCGCCTGTATCTTGCCGGAGGCGTGACCACAATTCGTACCACCGGGTCGCTTGAACCCTACACGGACCTGGCTCTCAAACGGGAGATCGACGCAAACAGGATGCCTGGACCCAAGATGCATTTGACTGGGCCCTATCTTGAAGGCGAAGGCTCGTCAGCGCTTCAAATGTATCAACTTAAGAATGCAGAGGACACGACTCGCGTCGTGAATTTCTGGCTCGACAATGGTTTCGACAGCTTGAAAGCATATATGTACATCACCAGAGCCGAACTCTCTGCGGCAATCGACGCAGCACACAAACGCCATCTCAAGGTGACCGGACATCTGTGTTCGATCGGATTTCGCGAGGCAGCTGCTCTTGGAATTGACGATCTCGAACACGGGTTGTACACCGACACAGAATTCCTTCCGGACAAAAAGCCCGATCAGTGTCCCGATCTGCTCCGGCAACCGGAAACGATGGCCGCGCTGGATGTAAACTCCGGTCCCCTTCATGAAACCATTCTCGATCTTGTCCAGCACCACGTAGCGATCACGTCAACGCTTCCCGTCTACGAGATGCTGGTCCCCGGTCGGCCCCCAATACAGCAGCGCGTCCTTGATGCACTCTCGCCCGATGCGCGGGGCGCGCTGCTGCAAAATAAAATCTACGTTCAAACCAACGATTACATTCTGAAACACTATGGAACAGAAGTGTCGCCATGGATTGCTGCATTCAAGAAGGAAATGGAGTTCGAGCACGCCTTCGTCCAGGCCGGCGGATTCCTGATGGCAGGGCTTGATCCGACCGGATCCGGTGGCGTACTCGCCGGTTTTGGCGATCAACGGGAGATCGAATTGCTTGTGGAAGCCGGCTTCACTCCGATTGAAGCGATTCATATCGCCACAGAGAACGGCGCGACATTTCTCGGTGAGGCCGATCGTGTCGGAACGATTGCGCCCGGCAAGATTGCTGATCTGGTCGTAATTAAGGGTGATCCCTCAACCAAAATCGAGGATATCGAAAACGTTGAAACAACCTTCAAAAACGGCGTCGGCTACGACTCGACGAAATTGATCGCTTCGGTGCGCGCCATTACCGGACGACGATAGCACTTTCAATGTCCACGGTGACCCCTATGAAAACCAACCTGTTCGTATGCCGGCTTCTAGTCTGCCTTGTGATCGCCAGCGCCACCCTTCATGCCGATGAGGGCATGTGGACTTACAACAATTTCCCCAAAGAAATAGTGAAGGCTAAATACGGCTTCACAGCCAGCCAGGAGTGGCTCGATCATGTGCAGCTTTCTTCGGTGCGCTTCAGCACAGGCGGCTCGGGTGCATTCGTTTCCGCGGGCGGCCTGACGTTCACGAATCATCACGTCGCCGCGGATTGCATTCACGACCTTTCGGTCGCCGGGAAAGACTACGTGAAGGACGGCTTCTACGCTCCCACCCCCGTTCAGGAGATGCGCTGCCAGGATATGTCGGCCGACCAGCTTCTAAGCATCAACGACGTTACTTCCGTGGTCAACGCAAACACGAAGCCCGGGATGTCCGATGCAGAGGTTGCGCAGGCACAACGCACCGCAATGTCCGATATCGAGCACAAATGCTCGACGTCCCCGGACACTCGCTGCGAGGTGGTCGCCTTGTATTCCGGCGCCGTATTTAATCTTTACAAATACAAGAGATATTCCGATGTGCGCCTGGTATTCGCGCCCGAATTCGACATCGCCTTTTTCGGCGGAGACCCCGACAACTACACTTACCCACGCTATGATCTGGATATCGCATTCTTTCGCGTTTACGAAAACGGCAAACCGGCGCGTCTTGAGAACTACCTTCGCTGGTCGACTTCAGGCGCGAGAGAAAACGAACTCGTCTTTGCCTCCGGAGATCCCGGCGCGACCAATCGTCTGAAGACGGTGGCGCAACTCGAATTTCTGCGCGATGTGTACTATCGCGTGCTCATTGAAACTCAAAGGCGTTGGATCGATTCACTTCAGAAGTTCGCCGACGAATCCCGTGAAAACGCACGCATATCCCAAGAGTTCATCTATGGCGCCAAGAACGGCTTCAAGGCATTCGTGGGTTCTGAAGCCGGACTTCAGAACCAGGCGCTCATGGACAAGAAAAGGGCGGCAGAACAGCGCTTTCGAGCCCTGTACGACGCGAAACATCACGACGGCCCCGATCCCTGGCAGCGGATTTCCGATGCGATGAAGGCCGAAACCGAGATCTACATGAACCTCACCTACCTTGAGCGGATGCGCGGGTTTGCCGATCAGTTGTCACGCTACGGTCGGCAATTGGTTCGAGCGGCCGAAGAAAGAAACAAGCCCAGTGGCGACCGGCTTCGAGAGTTCAGCGATTCCGCCCTGCCGGGCCTTGAGCAGAGGTTGTTTGCCAGTACACCTGTGAACAAAAAACTCGATGCGGCGATTCTTGCGGAGAGTTTCGTCCAGATGCGGGACTATTTAAGCAAAACTGATTACTCGGAAATCGCTTCGTTATTTCACGGTGCATCGCCTGAGGACGCGGCTAAAGCCTTCGTCGAGGGTTCTAAACTGGACGATCCCGCGGTGCGAAAACAGCTCTATGAAGGCGGCGAGTCTGCAATCGAAGCTTCTACCGATCCGATGATCGTGCTGATGCGCTCGGTCGATGCCAAATCTCGCGCCGTGCGCAAACGTTACGACGATGAAGTCGACTCTGTCGAAAAGTCTGAGGGCACAAAACTCGCGCAGGCCAGGTTCGCTGAGTATGGATTCGGGGAACCGCCCGATGCTACCTCGACGCTGCGTTTAAGCTATGGCGCCGTAAGAGGCTATGTTGACGGGGGTAAGCCGGTTCCCTTCTCGACGACCATTGATGGCGCATTCAAACACGCTTTCGAACACGAAAATACGCCGCCATACAAATTGCCCGATAGCTGGACGAACGCAAAACCGAAGCTCTCTCTCTCCACACCACTTGATTTCGTTTCAACCGCAGACGTAATCGGAGGCAATTCAGGAAGCCCTGTGGTCAACACGGCGGGAGAAGTAGTCGGAATCGTTTTTGACGCCAATACTCAGGCCCTGGCTTCGAATTTCGTCTATAGCGACGAAGCTGGACGCGCGATCAGCGTCGATGTGCGGGCGATACAGGAAGCATTGAGAAAGGTATACAACGCGACTGCGCTGGACCACGAACTCACCGAAGGTCAGACGCAGGCACATCCTTGAGGCTTCGGGCCGGATCCTAGTGACTGGCGGCGTCTTTCTTCCGCTGTTCGTCCAACTGCTTCATGAAATCGTCGAACTTAGCCTGCTGGTCCGAAGTGAGTACTGCGCGGATGCCGGCCCGACCCTGCTGGCGGATCTCCTCGTGCTGCACATCAAGAGGCGCATACAACGCCTGCCACTTCGAGCGCGTGGCGTCGATCGTCACCGCGATCTGCTTCTGTTGGTCCGGTGTCAGTTGCAAGCGTTGGGTCAAGTCGTTGACGACCTGGTCGCGCGTCGGCTTGGTGTTTGGTCTTGCGGCTAGCTGCTCCTGTCCCTGCACACGTTCGTTCCAAAGATGGTCTCCGACGCCTCCGAGCAGTATGCCGAGCAAGAAAACTACGAAGACCAGGACGGCCGCCTCGATTCGTGCGTTGTTACTTCGCATGACTGGTTTCCGCCACCATCATCAAGACTTCATCCCGGTTGGCCGGTGCCTTCGCCGGGTCTGGAGCGAAAAGGTCGCTCACACCGTTAAGACGTGCTGTCGTCACATCCGGTTGCGTGCGCCGCCCCCACCCCGCATCGTAGGACACGAGCATGCACAGAACGATTGTCGCCGCTGCAGCGAATTGCCACCCAAGGCGCACCAGCGGCTGCCAGAAGCCCGCGCGTTCGATCATGCGGTCCTGCTCGCCTGAGCGGATCCGCGCCATCACCGTGCGGGCAAACGCAGGTCCAGGACCCTCGGACGGCCCAGCAAGTCGAAGCATTCGGACGCTCGCTACCGCTCGCTCAACGGCATCGCGGCACGACGCGCAGTTCTGCCAATGTTCCTCGGCAATTCTCGCGTCGGCGGCGCCGAGCGTGCCCCCGATGTAGTCCTCTAACACCGCCTCGTAGCTGCTACAGGCTGAGTTTCCCAAGTCCTTCTCGGTTGCCATAGCTTTTACCCCTTCCTCGGCGCGGATTGAGACCCGGCCGTCTTGCCGCCAGATGCGATCCGGCGCCGATACACATCCATAATCCGGCCGCGTGCGCGGAACAATCGCACTTTTACCGTGTTTACGTTGAGATTAAGGATGTCGGCCAACTCCTGCACAGAAAACCCTTCCATTTCCTTCAAGACCAACAGCTGTCGATCCTGCTCTGGCAACGCCGAAAGCATCCGTTCGAGTACCTGACGGGTTTCAGCCCGGGCGCTTGCACTCTCGGGCGGCCGGTCCGCGGACACAATACCATCCAACCGCGAGACCTGCTCTTCTGATAAATCCGCCTCATACACCAAGGGCCGAACTTTCTTCTTCCTCAGATAATCCCAGCATTCGTTGACCGCAATCTTATACAGCCACGTTGAAAACGCCGCCCGCTGGTCGAATCGCCGAATTCCCAAGTAAGCCTTGAGAAACACCTGCTGCGCTACGTCCTCAAGGTCCTCGGGCCTGCGGAGAATCCCGCCGACAAGCGCGAACACGCGCTGTTGATGGCGACGCACCAGCTCCTCAAACGCAGACTCGTTTCCGTCCTGGGACAGACGCACCAGTTCCCGGTCTTCTGCCTTCTTCCCCGCGCGGTCCAGAGGAAGTGTGAGCGCTGGGGCGCTAGCCACCATACTCTTTGGGACGTCTGTCATTGACATTAGGTTACGCCGAAAAATCCCGCGCGTGTTTCAATTTTTTCTTGCGGGCTCCGCTGGTCCATGTGACAATACCCGCCATGATAATCGGCGACAGAATACGACTGCTACGTGAAACTAAAAAACTATCCCAGGGCGACGTCGAAAAGCGCACCGGTTTGCTCCGCTGCTACATTTCGCGCGTCGAAAACGGCCATACGGTGCCGGCAATTGAAACTCTTGAAAAGCTGGCGAGGGCGATGGAAGTGCCGCTCTACCAACTCTTCTACGACGGTGAAGAACCGCCCGTCCTGCCAAACCTTCCGAAACGGAAGAGCGCCGACGATATCGCCTGGGGCAGCACCGGTAAAGATGCTCGTTACCTGGGACGTTTTCGCCGCCTTCTGGGGAAGATAGAAGAAGGCGACCGTCGCCTGCTTCTCTACATGGCGCAGAAGATGGCCAACCGCTAGTCAGGCCCTTCCGCATTCTTTTTGCCCAGCGGGCTTGTCGCTGCACGCAACGATCCGGTTGACCAGAGCTGCGTCTGCACCCGCAGCAATTCGCGTGCGAAGCCGGTCCACCCGGCTTCCTACTCCCATTCAATGGTGCTGGGCGGCTTCGAGCTGATGTCGTATACCACTCGATTAACGCCAGGAATTTCGTTTACGATTCGGACGGAAATCGTTTCCAGAACCTCCATCGGCAAGCGAGTCCAATCCGCCGTCATCGCATCGAGAGAATCAACGACGCGAACTGCAATCGTATCCGCGTAGGTTCTACCGTCACCCATTACACCGACGCTTTGAACCGGCAGGAGCACAGCGAACGCCTGCCAGGTTTTTTCGTACAGGCCCGCGCGGCGAATTTCTTCGACCACGATTGCATCTGCTCCGCGCAGAGTTTCAAGCTTTTCGCGTGTGACCGCACCCAGAAGGCGCACGGCGAGGCCGGGACCGGGGAACGGCTGCTTGACCAGAATTTCCTCCGGCAGGCCCAGTTCCCTGCCGATCAACCGGACTTCGTCTTTGAACAGGTCGCGCAGCGGTTCGATCAGAGCGAACGGCATATCTTTGGGCAGTCCACCCACGTTGTGATGCGACTTGATTACCGCGGACGGCCCTTTCACGGACACCGATTCAATCACGTCGGGATACAGCGTCCCCTGCACCAGAAATTTTACGGGCAGGCCCGACTGCGCGCCCGAAAGAAGCTTGCGCTGTTCTTCGGCAAATACAGCGATGAACTCGCTTCCGATAATCTTGCGTTTCTGCTCCGGATCCGCGACGCCTGCGAGTTTCCCCAGAAATCTTTCCGAGGCGTCGACGCCAATGACGTTCAGCCCCAAACGGTCGCGAAGCAGCTCGAGGGTGTCGCGAAACTCGTCCCGCCGCAGCAGCCCGGTATCGACGAAAACGTTCGTCAGCCGGTCTCCCATTGCGCGATGAACCAGTGCGGCAGCGACGGTTGAATCCACGCCGCCGCTGAGCCCGCAGATCGCTCGCGCGCCCTCAGTTTGTTTGCGGATGGACTCAACTGTTTCGGCGATAAATCCGGCGCGATTCCAATTTTCGGTCGCACCGCACACCGCGAACACGAAATTCCGCAGGATTTCGGTGCCGCGGTCCGTGTGGTTCACTTCGGGATGAAATTCCACGCCGTAGAAGCCCGACGCCGAATCCTCGACCGCGGCCACGGCATTGTCCGTTCGAGCGGTCACATGAAATCCAGCAGGCAGACCGACGACATGGTCTCCATGGCTATTCCACACGCTGAGCCGCGAGGGCATTCCTTTGAACAGCTTCGAGTCGGATTCGATATCGAGCTGCGCGCGGCCGTATTCGCGGCGGTTGGCCCGTTCGACCTTTCCGCCGAGCGAGTGCGTGAGCCAGTGCATGCCGTAGCAGATTCCGAGGACCGGAACTCCCAGCTTGAGCGTCGTCGGGTCGCACAACGGCGCATCCTTGTCATAGACGGAGCTAGGACCGCCCGATAAGACGATGCCGACCGGCTCTTCCGCGCGAATTTCTGCGATCGAGGCCGTGCAGGGCAAGATCGCGGAAAACACTTGCTGCTCGCGGATTCGCCGGGCGATCAGCTGGGTGTACTGGCCGCCAAAATCCAGCACGACGATTCCATGTTTCGTGCTCACCATGCCTCCGTACGGTCTTGCTGCCGTTGCCGCACCCGAATCTGCCGCCATCGTGTCTCCGTCCGCGTTTGTATCGGTTAGTGTTTCTTACGTTCTTTGCCCTGTGCGAACAGGCTCAACTCGATCGAGTCTCCCATCGCCTTGTAACCTGCGTCGTTCGGGTGGAGGTGGTCCCCGCTATCGAATGCCGCAAGGAACTGGGTCGGATGTTGTGGATCGCGGATTGCCGCGTCGAAGTCAATCACACCGTCATAGGCGCCACTGGTGCGAATCCAGGTATTGACCGCCGAGCGCTTCTTTTCCGAGTCGGCTGAGTAATAGGTCGCACCCTCAAACGGCAAAAGGGTCGCACCAATCACCCGAAACCCCCGAACATGGGCGCGCACGACAAATTGATCCAGTCCCGCGATGATGTCCTCGGCGCTGACGGCCTGATCCGCTTCGCCCGGAATATTCGAGAATCCGATGTCGTTGATGCCCAGCAGCACGACCACATCCCGAACGCCTGCTTGCGCCAAAGCGTCGTGTCCGAAACGCTCCAGGCCGTTGGGTCCGATCAGGTCGTGCCAGATCCGATTCCCGCTGATCCCGGCATTCAGGACGGCGATCTCGGGATTATGGCCTTGACGAGCAAGCAGTCGCTCGGCAAGTTCGTTTGGCCAGGTGTGGTTGGCGTCCAAAGTGGAGCGAGCGCCGTCGGTAATTGAATCACCGAACGTAACGACGGCTGCGGCATCGTCCGGCGCCGTTACGTCAACACCCTCGATCCAGTACCAAGCGGTCTGCGTTGTCGCGCCGGCAATTTCGGCCTGCGACGTGAAGTCGCCCGGACCAGAAACGTAGGTGGTGTGCAAACCTGTTGAGTGCCACGTCGGCGGACCTGTCTTCGCCGGTGCAAAGATGCTGATCGCGAGATCTCCAGATTGAGGTACGTCGAGATCAACCGCGTCGCTGAGCACTTCGGCGCCCGAAGGAATCGTAATTCCCGGGCGGCCGCTAAAGGTCAGCGGGCGATCCGATGCCGGAACGATCGCCGAGCCGGCGCTGCGCAACGCGATATGCGCTGCGCCAACGACAAGGGGAGTCGCGCCAAACGCGTTTGAGACTCGCACTCGGGCGCGGTGTCCAGCGATGGTCGTGTGCACGATCATTCGCACGGTCTGGTTTTCGAATCCGTCGTTGGGAAAGTTGCGGCCCGCGAAGCTGATCTGCCCGTGCATCGAAGCGCTCCAGGTGCCAACCCAGTGTTCGCTTGCCCAATTGGCCTGGCCGTGCGCTGCTGGCACGACTGCGACAGCGAGCGCCGCGACCACCGCCATCCAAACTCGCCGAGAGTCACAAATCATACCGCCTCCTGTGAACGGGGCTAACGCAGTACGATATTCACAAGCTTCTTCGGTACAACGACAGTCTTGAGAATCTCTTTGCCGACAAGCAGGGGCGCGATCCGCGGGTCGCTCAAAGCCCGATCCCGCGTCTCGTCTTCGGTCAGGTTTTCATCCACCAGCATCTTGCCGCGCAATCGCCCGTTGATCTGAATGATGATCTCGATCTGTTCTTCCCGAGTGAGATCCTCGCGGTACTGTGGCCACTTCTGCCGAGAGATTGTGCCCGAATTTCCGAGCATTTCCCACATCTCTTCGGCGATATGCGGGGTCATCGGTGAGAGCATCAACACCATCACGGCGAGCACGCGCTTGAGGATGGTCGGTGAAACATCCTGATCGAGCGGTTCCTGACCATAGAGTTCATTCACCAGTTCCATGATGAGTGCAATCGAGGCGTTGAAATGCCAGCGCACCTCGAAATCATTCGTCACCCGCTTGAGGGTCTGATGCGTCCGACGGACAAGGATTTTCTCCTTGGCGGTCGCCTGAACCATGTCGGTAAGCGAATCCCAGTCAATCGAGATGCCGCGCAACCGGCCGGCGTGGTGTTCGATTAGCCGGTACACACGATTCAGAAAGCGCGCCGAACCCTCAATTCCCTGTTCGCTCCATTCAAGATCCTTCTCCGGCGGAGCCGCAAACAGCGTGTACATCCGTCCGGTGTCGCATCCGTACTTGTCGGCCATGTCGATTGCGCCGACAACATTTCCGCGCGATTTGGACATGGCCACACCGCCCTTCTGCACCATTCCCTGGGTGAACAGGCGAGCGATCGGTTCCCTGTGCGTTACCAGCCCGAGGTCGCGCATCACTTTGCAGAAGAACCGGGAATAGAGCAGGTGCAGAATCGCGTGGGTGATGCCGCCAACATACTGGTCAATGGGGAACCAGTAGGCGGCCTCCTTCGGGTCAAAAGGCACCTTGTCGTTGTGCGGATCCGTGTAGCGGTAGAAGTACCAGGAGGAATCAACGAACGTGTCCATCGTGTCGGTTTCCCGCCGGGCGGGCCCGCTGCACTTCGGGCACGTGGTGTTCACGAATTCCGGCACGCTCGCAAGCGGCGACTGCCCGGCCGTCGCAATTGCCAATTGTTCGGGCAAACGGACGGGCAACTGATCATCCGGGACCGGCACCAGTCCGTCCTTTTCGCAGTAAATCACCGGGATCGGAGTCCCCCAGTAACGCTGCCTTGAGACGCCCCAGTCCTTCAAACGATAGGTGGTCTCGCCTGAGCCGGTCTTTTTTGCCACGGCGTCGGCGGTCATCTTCTCAATCGCGTGCTCGGTCAGGAGGCCGGAGTAAGGACCGGAATCGACAAGCCGTCCGTATTCGGTGTAGGCCTCGCTCATGCGGTCAGGCCGCAACGGGGTGCCCTGCGTGGGCTGGATCACTATCTTTATCGGTAAGCCGTACTTGGAGGCGAATTCGTAGTCGCGCTGGTCGTGCGCCGGCACGCACATCACCGCACCGGTACCGTACTCTGCGAGGACAAAATTTGCGACCCAGATCGGCAATTGCTCGCCGGAAAACGGATTTGTGGCGAACCGGCCGGCAAAGAAACCTTCTTTTTCGGCCGTGGCAATGTCGGCGGCGCGCATGCTTTTTTGCCTCATGCTCTTGAGTCGCGATTCCATCCCGGATCGTCCCGGCACTCCCTCGAGCAATTTTCCCAGCTGGGGATGCCCGGCGGCGACGACGATGGCCGCGGCGCCGTAAATGGTGTCGACGCGAGTGGTAAAAACCTCGAGGCTCGTGTCGGACATTCCTGCGACGTCGAAGCGCACCCGCGTGCCTCGTGATTTGCCGATCCAGTTTTTCTGCATCACGAGCACGCGCTCCGGCCATCCGGAGGCTAGCTGCTTCATGCTTTCCAGGAGTTCGTCGGAATACTTGGTGATTCGCAGGAACCACTGCTCGAGCTCCTTTTGCTCGACCTGTGTCGTTTCGTGGCGCCAACAGAAGCCGTCGATCACCTGTTCGTTCGCCAGCACCGTGAGACACTCCGGGCACCAGTTGACCGTGCTCTTCTTGCGGTAGGCGATTCCCTTCTCGAGCATGCGCAGGAAAAACCACTGGTTCCACTTGTAATATTCCGGCTCGCAGGTGGAAATTTCGCGCCGCCAGTCGTAACTGAACCCGAAACGCTTCAGTACGCGGCGAAACTCCTCGATGTTTAGGTTAGTCCAGTCGCGGGGATGAGTTCCGTTCTTGATTGCCGCGTTTTCCGCCGGCAACCCGAAGGCGTCCCACCCCATGGGATGCAACACGTTGTATCCGCACATCCACCGATAACGCGCCACGGCATCGCCAATGGTGTAATTGCGCATGTGGCCCATGTGCAAGGTGCCGGAGGGATACGGCAGCATCTCGAGCAGATAGTATTTCGGGCGGGACGCGTCGCCATCCTCGGCGTGGAATGCGCCCTGCTCCTCCCAGACCTTTTGCCACTTCGCTTCGATCCGCTTTGAGTCGTACTCGGCCAAGTTTACTTCCCCCGTGGTCTGGTTCTCTTGCGCACGCCAGCCTTTTTCGTCGCTCGTAGTTTGATTTTCTTGTGCAGTCGTGGCTTCATGCCCGGTCCTGTCGCGCGCACGATGCGGCCAGTGAGCCGCCACAACGCGGCGACATTGCGCTTGTCATCGCCCGGTCGGTCGATGGGCGTCTCCAGAATGAATGCGCATTTCGCGAGCAGCGGATGATTCAGAATTCTGCCGAAGGCTCTAAGCCCAATGTGCCCTTTTCCGATGTGTTCGTGCCGATCCACGCGCGAACCGAGCAAAGTCTTTGAATCGTTTACGTGCACTACCAGCACGCGGTCCAGTCCGACGGCGCGCTCAATGTCGCCGAGGGCGGTCTGCAGACCGGCCTCGGTGTGGATGCTCCAGCCCGCGGCGAAGACGTGCGCCGTGTCGACGCACACGCCCAGCGGCAGGTCCGGGCACGCGTCCAGAATGGCCTTCAGTTCCTCAAACCGGGAACCGAGTGAACTCCCCTGGCCGGCGGTGTTTTCCAGCAGAATCCTCAGGTCGCCGAACTTTAACCCGCGAGCAGCCTGTTTGAGCCCCTGAGCAACCGCAGCAATAGACGATTCGACGCTGGCTCCCTGCCCGCTGCCCGGGTGAATGACCAGGAAGTCCGCGCCCAGCGCCAGGGCCCGCACGATTTCCTGGTGAAACGCCTGTATCGACCGTGTGCGCAACACCGGACTTGATGAGGCGAGGTTGATCAGGTAATTCCCGTGGATCACCAGTGGTCCGAGCAGCAATTCCCTGCGGCGAACGCAAAATCTCGCGGCATCGCTTTCGGCGATTCTCGAACTCCCGTGACCCCAGGTGCGCGGGCTGGAAGAAAATATCTGCAGCGCGTTTGCTCCCAGGCCGTGTGCGATGTCAAGCGAACCTGCGATGTCCCCCGCAATGGAGGTGTGGATACCGATGCGAATGCTGCCATCTTTCCAGGCGGGAATCTCGGGCGGGGGAGTTGGTTCCGGACGATATTCGTCGGCGGCGTCGAACGTCAAATCAGTCCTGTAATTGTCTTCCGCCATTCCCTCAGATTGTCCGTGTGCTTAGGTATGTATTTTATCGGAAAGTTGGTGCGCGCGCAAAGGGCGTCCCTGCCGCGGAGTTGAAGTAGTTTTGGGTGTTTGAAAGGAAAGAGGGTTCAATTAACATCTATTCGCTGTCCGTCTTGACCACGCTATGGATCAAAACGAAATCTCCGAGACCTGCTAACAACCCGTGACACAAAAAAGGCCGATGACTACCTTCAAGACATCCCGTGAGATCCCCGCGACAGTAGAACAAGTTTTTGCCGCAATGAGCGATCCCGAACGCTTGGCGCGATGGTGGGGACCAGCCGGTTTCACCAATACGTTCAATGTCTGCGAGTTCAAGAATGGCGGGCGTTGGTCCTTCATCATGCACGGACCAAACGGTCAAAATTATCCAAACGAAAGTGTGTTTGCCGAAATTGAGCCAGGGCGGAAGGTCGTTATTCAACATCTCGTCGAGCCAAAGTTTCGCTTAACCATTGCCCTGGCTTCGTCAGCGGTGGGAACTGTCGTTTCATGGTCGCAGGCCTTTGAGAACCCAGAAGTTGCCAGCCGTTTGGAACGTATCGTCGTCCCCGCCAACGAACAGAATCTTGAGCGCCTGTCGGTCGAGGTTTTGCGTAAGCCGGGCGGCTAACAAGTCACCGTTGCCAAGGTAACGCCCGGAAGGGTAAGACTGCCGTTCCGCCGTTCCGGGCAGAGTTCGCTTCGGCGATTCGAATGGGTTGCCAACAGCTGTTCCTGACGACACAATGCGCCGGATCGAGCGATGCCCTAGAACACTCGCAAGCGGGGTGATAGTATTGTCCGGCAGGATACGGTGGCGCGGTCGCCAAGTGGTAAGGCAAAGGTCTGCAAAACCTTTATCGGCGGTTCGATCCCGCCCCGCGCCTCCAAATCTTAAAACCGGTATTGCAATCATTGGCATTAGCAGTTCAGTTCGGCCGATTTGCCTCTTGACGGTGCACAGACGCGGCACGGACGGTGCACAATGCGGCTTGCTCCTTCATTTTTTTGCCTCTGTTCTCCATCGCGTCCACTCTGGTCTGTGGCATGGTTTTGATGTAGCACCGCTGCGTTATTCCGACGTCGGAGTGTCTCAAGACGCCTTGGACTTCCAGGTCCGGAACGCCGTCAGCATGCAAATTGGTTGCGAGCCCGCGGCGAAATGCGTGCCATCCCGCCCAACGAGGTAACGACTTGTCGCGCTCGTAGGGATGGTCACTCTCCGGCGTATGGTCGGCCTGCTGGTCGCCGCAGACGATGCACGCCTCGAGCCGTGGAATGATTCTGCGCTTGGTCAAGTTGGCGAGGCTCAAAGGGCTGTGGACTTCGCTTTGCAGAATCGGGAAGCCATCCCTGGCCCATGTCTCGCCCTGCTCTTGACGGTGGACCCTGAGGACTTCTCGCAGGTCTTCGTTGCAGTGAACTGCTGCCGCGCTGGCTTCAGTCTTCGGCAGTTGCGAGAAGCCATTCCAGAGGGACCGCCGAACGGTCAAGGTGCGTCCGTTGTAATCCTTCCAAAGCAGCCCTTCGAGTTCGCCTTTTCGAAGCCCCGTATGAGCAGCCAGCAGAATGGCCGTTTGAGTGGTGCCGTCGAACAGTCCGGCGATAGCGTTGATTTCATCTTCGGAATAGGCATGGGTCGCCTTCTTCGCTTTGCCGGTCGGCACCTTGCTGTCTTTGATGGGATTTTCACCGTCATACGCGCCCTGCCGTTTTGCGCTTTTGAAGGCCGACGACAAAAACGCCTTGACCCGCTCAAGCGTCGAATGGGACAGAGGCTCGCCGGTCAAAGTCGTGGATTGTTTGCTGACGTCCTTGAGCAGCCGCTCTGCATCCTTGCACCGGAACTTCCGCAGTGTGACGTTGCCAATTCGCGGAACGACATGTAGCCGCGCGATGTCGCTATAGTTTTTGTAGGTCGAC
>Ga0209008_1000190_pt1 | contig 27635 bp, 21 predicted proteins | sample JacPin_JW_Ref_O3_FD_187963 | JGI IMG/M metagenome (GOLD analysis project Ga0209008, IMG submission 187963) | Forest soil microbial communities from Algoma, Ontario, Canada - Jack Pine, Ontario site 1_JW_Ref_O3 (SPAdes) (version 2) | ecosystem: Environmental > Terrestrial > Soil > Boreal... | reverse complement strand
ACCGAGCGCAACCAGCGGACCGCAGTCTTAACGTCCCGAATCTGAGCGGGAAAAATTGCTTCGGTACTCAGGCGGTAGTCAATACTTGCCATCGCGAACCCGCGTTCGGCGAAGTGAAGCGAAAGATCAGGACCCAGCCGCCGGTCACCGAATCTCCATCCTCCCCCGTGCAGCCACAGAATCAGACCAGGAGGCGTTTCAGTATTCTTCGGAAGGTAAAGATCCGCTAGCAGGGGCTTCCCGTCTGGCGACGCATAGACCAGGTCTTTGACCATCGAGACTGCAAATTGTCGATTGTCATCCATGGATTGGTCGGCCTTCCCGGACTTGTCCTGCGCCGATGACAGCAGTCGCTCCGAACCTTCTTATCGTCTGGCCGCGGGGGGCTGTCCCGGGTTCCCCACAAGCTTGAGGTCGAGCTCACCGATGCGCTGCATGACACGGTCAAACCGGAAGGGCCTTGGCTCGAGCGGAAAAATGTAGCCGTCGTATGGATCGCACATGATTCGGAAAAATGGTTCAAAAAGCCCTGGTGCCAGGACGCCCATCATCCGGGTAAACGGCGAATCCAGACGATAGGAATGAACCGTTCCCGCAGGAACATGCAGAAAGTCTCCCGGAAGGAACGAAATCTCGATTCCGTCCGCCCACATCGTCATTTTTCCGTCGAGGCAGAAGAACGTTTCCGTATGCTTCTCGTGAAAGTGGTCGGGAACACGATCACCGGCCGGTCCGATCGTCGTGACGGTGATGAACTGTCCGCCCGTATTTCCCTGGTGTGCGAGAAATGCAAAAAGATCCTGTCCCGCAATCATTCGTTCGCCTTCGCCCGCTTCGATGACATAGGCCTCGACGCCCTTTGGAGGAGTCGCGGCGGGCTTAAGAATCTGCGCGTCCAGGGGCTTACCTTCGTCCACGAACTCCACATCGGAAACAGCCTGTGCCTTTTCGCGAGATGCGGCCGGAATCTCGGCAAACGGGGAATCCGGATGGACACGCCCGGCGTACGGCTCTCCGATCAGCGAGTACATGTGTGCGAGGCTTGCACCCACCGACCAGGTAAGTACCTCGGTACGGTGGCTGAGCATTCGGTAACCGTGGACGCTGCCTGCTGGAATATTCGCGAAATCGTTGCGGGACAACAGGGCCTTCTTGCCGTCGATCCATAATTCCAGTTGACCGTCAATAACGTAAAACGACTCGTGCGAGGTTTTGTGCCGGTGCGCGGGAAAAGTGGCACCCTGTCCTCCGGACAGAAAGATCACTTCCAGCAGACCGCCGGTATCTTCATTGCGCGCAACGACGGTTGCGAGTTGGCCGCCAAACGTAAAGCGTTGGCCCTCTCCCGCACGCATGACGTACCAGCGTTTTGCTCCGGGCAGTTTATCGGCAGTCATGAAAAATCCTGAAATGCAGACTGGGGTGCCTCCAACCAAAGGACCGGTGGAGCTTTGAGAGTGTACAAAGCCGCTGTCAATGAAATGAGACTTTTTTAGTTGATCAGCTAGACGTGGAACGTCTAGACTCTGCGCCATGGAACTACGTCATCTCAGATACTTTGCCGCAGTCGCCGAGGAATTGAATTTCACTCGTGCTGCGAACCGGCTTCACACGGCTCAACCGTCGCTGAGCCAGCAGGTTCGGCAGCTCGAAGAAGAGATCGGCACGTCTCTGTTTGAACGGGATACCCGCAAGGTCCAGCTAACGCCGGCAGGTCGTGCGTTACTCAAGGAGACTCGCGAGATCCTTCGGAGGACCGACCATTTGGTTGAGATCGCGTCGTCGGCCGCGACGGGAAAGGCAAGCGAGCTCTCTATCGGTGTGAGTCCTCTCGCTGAGGTCAAGATCGTTCCCAAAATCGTTCCGATCATGCGGGAAAAATATCCCAGGATTTCCCTGATGTTTCACAGTACGGCGACGGGCGAACAACTCACCGGCTTGCGCGACTATTCGATCGATATCGCTTTTCTTTGGGGCCCTTTGAGCGAGCCGGATCTTGCGACCGAGAAAGTGCTGCGGGAGGAAATTGTTGCCGTGTTGCCCGCTGATCACGAGCTTGCAAAGATGCGGCGAGTGTCGATCCAGATGCTCAATGATTTGCCGTGCATCGGCGTATCTCGCAAAGCTCCTCCACCCCTCCGCGACGCTCTGGTCGCCTTGTGTAACCAAGCCGGGATACGGATGCGCTGGACCCATGAAGCAGATTCAGTGTCCGGACATCTGAATATGGTGGCAGCGGGCTTGGGGTACGCTTTGTTGCCTGAATACGTGAAATCGATCATGCCGCATGGCGTTGTCGCCAAGACCCTTCATCTGGATCCGCCACCGTGCCTAACCCTGTTTTCGGTCTGTCGAAACGGTGACACACTGCCGGCCCTGCTAGCGTTCAGGGATGTTGTTCGTGGATGTTTCGGGAAAAACTGAAAACCCGCTGATTGTCACGCGCTCTCGCAGCCGGCACAGTAAGACCCCTCGCATCTAGACCCAAGACACAGCAAGTATTGGCTGAAGTTCGTGGCATCCACTATAGAACGTGCGGCTAGGTGTCTGTGAGGGAGGGTCGCAGATGAGAATGGATCGACGTCTGCTATTGCAAACCGTCGGGATAGCCGGGAGTGTTGGAGCAGCATCCTGGGCGACCCGATGGCAAGGATTGTGGGCCTGGGCCGATCAAGCTCCGACTTCAGTTCCCGACGACGTCCTGAGCCCTGTCGAGGTGTCGGGGCCAGACGCGATCCCGGTTATTGGTGAATTGCCCGGGGCCCGCCGCATGTACGTGCTTCCCGACGGTAAAGGGGAGTATCACCGCATCGGTTCCTTCGTTATGACACGCATCACTCGACCGGTTGAGAGTGGCAACACGTACGAGATCGCGACATTTGCGGGAGCAACCGGCGCTACGATGCCACGGCACAAGCACCTCGCCAGCCACGCGGCGATGGTCGTAATGGCCGGAGACGTCGAACTCGAGCTGGACGGAAATTCCTGGCGCATGCTGCGCGGCGATTTCGCGAACATACCCGCGGGCACGCCGCACTCCTGGGTGATGCGGTCAGATCGCTCGCGCTTCGCCTTGTTCTCGATGGGTGATCGAACCGGCGCAGCTTATGTTGCCATGGGTTCGCCCGTCGATACCTCGACCCCACCCTCCGGTGACCTGCGTGCGATCCCACCAGCCAGATTCGCTGCGGCGGCGATGGCGGGTGATTTTCAGCTTTCCCAGCTGGCAGCGCCACCCGCTGATGCTGAAAGAGTCTCAAATCTCATCCTGCCTACAACTCCAAGCGCCTATGTCCTCCTCGATGGAGGCGGTGAACGTTATGGCGGCAACACGTTTTGCGCCAAGGATGCCAACACCAACGGTCAGTTTGTATTCATCATGACGGAAGGCGGAGGCGGCCCGGGCATCGGCGCACATTTTCACGCTCGCCACACGGAAGATTTTTTTGCCCTCGACGGCAAAACGATGGTCTGGGCGCAGGGCAAAGCGGTTCCACTTACCTCTGGAGATTTCGTTCAAGCTCCGCCGCGCAACCTGCACGGATTTAAGATGGTCGAGCCCTACAATCGCTTTGTCGGATTCCTAACTCCCGGAATCTTTGAAAACTTTTTTACACACGGCCAGCCGGGCCGCAACGGAGTTGGCGGTCGCGGTGCAGGCGAAGGCGCGGTAGGCGCCAATGGCCAGGAACCGCGACCATCCGGTGAGCCGCCGCGCGGGCTCGTTCCCCCTCCAGGTGCTGCGAGTGATCCCAACGCGATGTTCAGAGCGCTCATGATGAGTGGCGTCGGGCCCGACGGCTACCCCCTGGACGTGCACGGCCCAACGAAGCCTCTTCCGCCCCAGGATCCGATCTGGACAATGGGGTCGCAGTTTCGCGGCGCCCAGCTGTCGTCCCCCCTGCTTGAGCATGGCAGATTGATCTGTGGCGGGTCCCTGGTGTCGCGCGAAATTACAGCTGAGCTCAGGCGAGCGCTCGCTCTAAAACCCAAGGCGGAAGCATTCTTATAGAGCAGGTCGCTTGATCTCGACAATGGAGTAAGTCTTTGATGGCGAGGATTGATAGGCGAAGCTTTCTAGCTGCCGTCGGTGCCTTCGCGATCGCGCGAAGAGTTCTCGATACGGCATCTCGAGAACCCTACGCGGTTGATGTGAAGACCCTAACCTATGCATCTCCAGCTGGAAAAGATCTGGTGCTGGACCTATATCTCCGTCAGGGGACCCAGCGACGCCTGCCGGTTATTGTATTTCTTCATGGAGGTGGCTGGTCCGGAGGCACGACCACAACGGCGCCGGACCTTAAGCGGTTTTTTGCGCAAGACGGCTTCGCAATGGCGTCAATCGAGTATCGGCTCACGCCATCTATAACTTTCCCAAGCAATGCCGAAGACGTTAGAACTGCCATCCGCTGGATTCGAGCTAACGCCGATCAGTATGGTTTGAATCCCCATCGCATCGGACTCTGGGGCACTTCGGCTGGCGGTCATCTCGCTGCGATAGCAGGTCTAGCTCCAGGCGGCATGTTCGAAGGACAAGGAAATCTTGAGCAGTCGAGCGCGGTGCAATGCGTCCTGGATGCCTATGGACCTTCCGCGTTCAATCTGATGGACAAAGAAACAGAAGACGAGAAGGCGACGCTGCAGCCAGTAAACCCGGCACTGGCTAGCGCTCCGCCGATGGTTGCTGGAGTGGTTGGCGGAAATCCCGCAGGCGCCGGCCGTCAGGCAGGGGCGCCGGGCGGACCGGTTTCGCACGATAATCACACCTCGGCCGAATCCCGCTTGGTGGGAGCGCCAATCCAGACCGTTCCCGATAAGGTGAAACTTGCGAGCCCACTCGCCTACGTCAAAAAAGGCTCCCCACCCTTCCTTCTGATGCATGGCCTCGCCGATAACTCGGTCCCGCACCATCAGAGCATCCTTCTCTACGAAGCGCTGGCCGCAGCCGACAACGACGTAACGCTCCGCCTGGTGGACGGTCTGCCACACACGTTTTTCAATCGAAGCAATCTCGACGAGCTTGCAGGACCATTCCGGATGGATGTGCGGACGCATGTCGTTGGATCCGGTGAACGGCAGAGTGTGGAGCGATTGGGAGTCTTCGATGTCGCGCGTGCCTATTTCACAAAGTATTTGGTGTCCTGAGTCGTAACTTGGATGACCGCTAGTCACAACATTGACGCGAGAAATATGAAGGAGTGTCCGCGATGGTTCGAATGAAACTTAAATTGATTCACGTTGTGTCGTTCGCACTTCTGATTGCGGTCCCAGTCGCACGGCCGGCGGGCAGCACAGACCCGATCGTCTCCGTAAGCGGAGGGGAATTGCAAGGCCGGTTATGGGCCGATGGAAGCGGTGCATCGTTCAAAGGAATCCCGTTTGCTGAACCTCCCGTCGGCAGTTTGCGGTGGCGCGAACCCGTGCCCGTTAAGGCCTGGACGGGAGTTCGAGCGGCCGACGCTTATCCGCCGGCTTGCGCTCAAGCAAATGCGGGGTGGAACAGCCCGGACGCCAAGTCCAGTAAGGAAGACTGTCTCTACCTCAATGTATGGACGCCGACATGGCCCACTCGATCGCGTTATCCCGTAATGGTTTGGATTCATGGCGGGGCCAATGCCGCAGGCAGCGGGTCGGGCCCCCTGTTTGATGGCGAAACTCTGGCCCGTCATGGCGTGGTGGTTGTAACGATTCAATACCGGCTGGGAATGTTTGGCTTCTTGGCCCTCCCCGGACTTAGCAAGGAATCTCCCCATCATAGTTCCGGAAACTACGCCATTCTTGACCAGATTGCGGCGCTGAGGTGGGTGCATGACAACATTGCACAATTTGGAGGCGATCCTGCTCAGGTCACCGTCTTCGGCCAATCGGCAGGGTCCCATGACACTGGGATTCTGCTGACCTCACCGTTAGCCAAGGGGCTAATCAACCGCGCGATCGAGGAGAGCGGGACAGTCGTGATCAACGGAATGACGATTCCGTCTCTAGCTGTAGGCGAACAAAATGGGGAAAAACTCATCGCAAGCCTGAAGCCGCCTGAAGGCAACGTTGTCGAATTTCTGCGCGGACTTTCCGCCGAGGATGTTTTGAAGGCCGCGCCGCCGTATGGGACCGGTGGTTTGGGTCCCGACGTCGACGGATTCGTCATTCCTCGCCCACCAGCCGAAGTTTTCGCTTCGCACGAGGAACTTCCCGTGCCTCTGCTCATCGGCAACAATGCCCGGGAATTCACGCAGCCCGGAAGTCCCGAGGATCTCAAGAAGGCCATCGAGAGCTTCTACGGACCCGTCGCGTTCGAGGCTCTAAAGCTCTATGGCCTCTCCGGAGACCCAGCGCCATCAGCCTACGCTCCGTATGGCGATGCGAATTCACAGTTCGCCACGGACACGGCTTTTCGCTGCTCGACCGTAGAAATCGCAAATTCTCACAGCACCATTGCGCCGACCTTTGAATACGAATACTCCCACGGCCTTCCTGGCCGCGAAGCCGCTGGCGCGACTCACTCAGCGGAACTCGGGTACGTCTTCGGAACTTTTGTCATGGGGAAACCTGGGCCGGTTGACCTGAAAATCGGCGCGGACTTGCAGTCCTATTGGACGAATTTCGCGAAGTCCGGTGACCCCAACGGCCGTCCTCTTCCGGAGTGGCCGCGGCATAATTCTGTCACACAGGCATATCTGGAATTTACAGACGGTGGGCCGGTGGAGAAAACGAAGCTCCGAAACGACATTTGCGTTTTGTATGAGAAAGCTTTAGAGAAACGCTGACCTTGTCGACCGCTCCGCCGGTGGCCGTCACTGGCTAGAATTCTGCGTCACGTACTGGTCAGCCGACTATCGCCCGGACTTGACCGCCAAGGCGAGCTCTCGGAACAGTCCCAACGTTTCGTCCCATCCTATACAGGCGTCGGTAATACTCTGCCCGTAGAGCAGCTCGCGTCCTTGGACCAGTTTCTGCGCCCCTGGTACCAGATTACTCTCCAGCATTACGCCGATGATGCGACGGTCTCCGTTCGCGACTTGCCCCGCAACATCGCGGCAGACCGCTCCCTGTTTGGTGTGGTCTTTGTTGCTGTTGGCGTGACTGCAGTCGATCGCAACACGCGGCGGGAGTCCGGCACTTTCTAGTTGTCGGCAGACCTCTGCGACGGCGTTGGCGCCGAAATTCACGGCTTTTCTGCCACCGCGCAAGATCATGTGGCAGTCCGGATTTCCGCTGGTTGCAAAAATAGCCGATTGCCCGTTCTTGGTGTGACCCAGAAAGGTATGCGGCTGCGCCGCCGACAGTATGGCTTCAACTGCGACCTGAGTGTCCCCGGAAGTTGCGTTTTTGAACCCCACCGGACATGAAAGCCCCGAGACCAACTGCCGGTGGACCTGACTTTCGGTCGTGCGGGCACCTATCGCACCCCAGCTCACCAGACCCGCCACATATTGCGGAGAAATCATGTCCAGGAATTCAGTTCCTGCAGGTACGCCCATTTCGGCCAGATCGAGGAGCAAATGCCGAGCCATCCGCAGGCCGTCATTGATCTCGAAGGACTCATTGAGATACGGATCATTGAGTAGCCCTTTCCACCCGACCGTTGTGCGCGGCTTTTCGAAATACACGCGCATGACAATGCGTAACTCATTCGAAAACTCACGAATCGCGTCTTTGAGCAGCAATGCATAGTCTCGCGCGGCCCTGGTGTCATGCACCGAACAGGGGCCGGCGATCACAAGCAAGCGATGATCTTTGCCGCTGAGAATGTTGCCGATCTCCTCACGTGCGTGGTAAATGGTTGAGGAGGCCTTCTCCGTTGTCGGTAGCTCCTGCTCAAGAAACAGCGGAGGAATAACTACTTTCGTCCACTTTATGCGAAGGTCATCTGTGTTGTAGAACATGAGGCTTTCGAGCACACTCCGGATCGCCTCCGGACCGGGAAGCGATGAGATCGAACCGCCGAGTAGAGGCTGATAGCATAGTCTAGGTCTCAAGGAAGACCCTGCCATTTTCATCCACGGACCCGATCACAAGAGCATCGAATACAAAGGCCCGGCCATGTGTTCTTCGAGGAGGAAATTGCGCAGTTCTCCCCACACCGAATTGCACTTTTGCTGTTTTCAGACAACTGAGACTTGAAAGCGGTCGACAGGTACGCGAAGTTCAAACCAGTTCGCGCAAGCTGAGGACAGCGTTTTTCACGCTTGCGCCGGACTGCACGCGCAACCGCAATATACTCCCGACCGGATCGCTTCGGAATCGCTCATGGACCTCGGTGAGTCATGCGGATACCGTATTACAATCATCCCAAATAGCACTAGACATGATCGTTCCGTTGGAGGAACGTAGCTCACTCTGCGTCACCATCTGGTGCCTGTGAACAGCGCTTTCCCGGTGGATTGATTCGAGCTGGGGCTGGGTCAAGCGCCCGGCTGCGGAAGCACGGGACCTCATCGAGGAGTAGTTCAGTACAGGCGGACGACAGGTTATGGTTGATATTCCAGAGAACTTCAACGCCGCTGAATACTTTATTGATCGTCATACAGAACAGGGTCGCGGCCGAAAGATTGCGATTGAGTGTGGCAGCGAGCGGGTCCGCTACGACGAGCTCAGTTCCAATGTGAATCGTGCCGGAAATGCTTTTCGCAGCATCGGCCTGCACATTGAAGAAAGAATCGCCCTCGTTTTGAACGACACTCCCGACTTTGCTTTTAGCTTCTTCGGAGCCATAAAGATCGGCGCCGTTCCCGTCCCGCTCAGCACCTTTCTCAAATCCTCTGATTACGAGTTTATGCTCAATGATTGCCGGGCTCGGGCGATTGTTATCTCCGAAGAGCTCGTGCCTTGCCTGGATGGAATTCGAGAGCGGCTGCCCTATTTAGCCGCAGTGATCGTCGCAGGCAAACGAGTGGATCATCCCTATCTGAATTTCAGCGATCTGACGGCCGCCCAGTCAACCTCTTTAAGTCCACAGCCGACCACACGAGACGATCCGGCCTTCTGGCTATATTCCTCAGGCAGCACGGGGCAACCAAAGGGCTGTGTGCACCTGCAACATGATATGTGCGTGGCCGCCGAGCAATACGCCAGGGGAACTTTGGGCGCAACCGAAGACGACCGGTTCTTCAGTGTATCCAAACTGTTCTTTGCCTATGGCTTGGGCAATGGGCTCTATTTTCCGCTGGCTCTAGGCGCGACGTCCATACTATGGCCTGGATCGGCGCATCCGGCGAATGTACTCGGTGTAATTAAGGAACATCGGCCAACGTTACTGTTCTCCGTGCCGAGCAACTATTCGGCTATTCTTCAGCACGCTGCAGGTGTTCCAAAGTCAGAGCTGAGGAGTGTTCGCTTCGCCGTGTCAGCCGGCGAACCGCTACCGGCCGTTATATTCCAACGATTTAAGGATCGCTTCGGAGTCGAGATTTTAGACGGTATTGGTTCAACCGAGGCCACGCACATCTTTATCTCGAACCGTCCAGGCGCCATCCGGCCCGGCTCGACCGGACAGCCTGTGGCGGGCGTCGAGGTTCGCATTCTCGACGATCAGGACCGGCCGGTTCCTCAAGGTGAAATCGGTAATCTCTGGGCTAAGAGCGACGCTATCTGCGAACGCTATTGGAATCGACATGAACTTTCAAAGAACACAATTCGAGGTGAGTGGATCAGTACGGGCGACAAGTACTGGCAGGATGAAGACGGTTTCTTCTGGTACGCCGGTCGCCGAGACGACATGTTGAAAGTTAGCGGGGTTTGGGTCAGCCCCGCGGAGATTGAAAGCGTTTTGGCGGAGCATCCAGACGTAGCTGAGTCTGCAGTGATTGCCGCGGCAGACGCAGATACGCTTTTAAAACCACATGCATATGTGGTGTTGCGCGAAGGCCGCGAGCCTTCTGCGGAACTGGCTCAGACGCTACAAGATTGGGTAGAACAGAAGCTCGCACGATACAAAAGACCGCGAGCGATTCATTTTGTAGCCAGCTTGCCCAAGACTGGTACGGGGAAAATCCAGCGGTTTGCCCTGCGCCAGCGCTCCAGAGACGGAATCCGCGAACCCGACAGTCACAGTTTTTGAGATCCTTCCCCGGCAACCGGGCTGTGTCCGCGGTAGCTGCGGTCGCAGCATCACCCAGCTCGACCTCGCCCAAAGCCGGAGGCACACAATCAATGGAACATCTTCGGTGCGGCCGAACTCATTCACCGCCTTGGGACAGAACTCGAATTACGTCGTCGGGGATTGGTTGCGACTTGAGTGCTTGGTCGCCAGTAGGCACTATCCGCGTCCACACCCTGGTCTCCCAGCATTCCACAGCCAGTTCCGTGCCTTTCAGCATCCGATGATGCACATCGAAGCTGCTTCGGCCAAAACGTGTACACGTCGTTTCTACGGCCACTTCGTCGCCAAATCGGGACGGAATCAGAAATTTCGAGCGGGTATCCACCATAGGAATACCAACACCCTGCGTTCTGACCAGGTCCGCTTTGGGAAAACCAGCCGCTCCTAACAGAGCGGCCGTGCACTCGTCGAACCACTCAAAATACCGTGGGTAGAACACAATCCCTGCTGGATCGCAGTCTCCCCATTGGATTTGGATCGTGCGCCGGTTTATTCGCATCCGTTGTCGTCTCCTGTCGTATCGTTCTGATGGAACGAGACCGTCTTCCCAGGGCATCCACGGTGGTTGCACAGGAGCGGCGACATCTCGGTGGCACAATACGTACACGCAAACTACCTGGAAAGGAAGCTGGTACCCAAGCTGACAAAGGGCTCTTCGAGGGGCACACCCGCCTTTGCGCACCGATCGGCGATGGCCTCTGCAACCGCGGCCTCTGGCGTCAGTTTGATTTCTTCAAACGGATATTCACCGGAAACCTTAAGTAAGCACCTGTCTTGCAGTACAGCTAGCAGGGAATAAAACTCGCCTACGTCGAGACCGCACGCTTCCAGAATTTCCACCGGCGTGGCCACCCCAGGTAACTTGGGATGGATTGGGCCGTGATAGGCCTGTCGAACAACAACGCAAAATAACTTTCTCGCATTCGCGGGAGCCTCGCCGAGACGATCGATAAGAGCCTGGATATCGGCGTCCATTTTCAGCAGTTCTCACGTTGCTGCAGCGTTGGTTCGGTGGCGAAGACTGGCATTCGGTACAGTACCTGGCTGCTTGGAAATGGTACGTCAATCGAAACGGACGTATTCGAACTGAACCGGCATGCCGTTGATACCACGTGCGGGTGGAGCGATCCAGTTGGCGAACTTGCCTGGCTCGGTGACCCGGGCCATCAAGGAGCCCACGAAGAGATGGTCGTCGTCGGATGGCAGCCACGCGCTCGACTGTTGTTTCCATGATGTTTCGGAAAGAACCCGGCCGTCGGGGCTGACATGTTTGCCGGCGAAATTCCCGATTTTACGGTGGAACCCGGCGTGAGGAAGCGTCATGCGGAACGGGATGCCCATTTTTTCAGGGATCTGGTTCCAACGGGACAAGCCAGCCTGGATCTCTCTGGTGTAATCGTCGCGCAAGCGTGCATTTAGCGCCGTCAGAGCGGGCACAGTCTCATCGATGAGCCGTCCGTTTTCCACGACCTGAAGCGTGTATTGATCTTTGCCCAGGCTGTGATCGTCTGTGAGCTTGGTTTCCTCAAAGCGACCCTTTAAACCGCTCGTATAGAAGCTCGCTGCATTGGAGGAAATTTCGGCGCCAAACAGATCCAAGGTCACGCTGTAATGAAAGTTGACGTATCTTTGCAGGGTCTCAAGGTCGATGACTCCCTGGGCCCGCACCTGGGCTGGATCGCTCACATTCTGATCCCGCATGACCTCACAGGTGCGCTGCAGAATGCGCGCGACGCCGGACTCTCCGATGAACATGTGGTGTGCTTCCTCGGTGAGCATGAATCTGCAGGTCCGCGCGAGCGGATCGAAACCGGATTCAGCCAACGCAGACAGCTGGAACTTGCCGTCGCGGTCGGTAAAAAATGCGAACATGTAGAATGCGAGCCAGTTGCCAGTCCTCTCGTTAAAAGCCGTGAGGATACGGGGATTATTCACGTCGCCTGAGCGACGCTCCAGCAGTGCTTTGGCTTCCTCGCGCCCGTCGCGGCCAAAGTAGCGATGCAGTAGATACACCATGGCCCACAGATGCCGTCCCTCCTCGACATTCACTTGGAACAGGTTCCTCAAGTCATACAGCGATGGGCAGGTCATTCCCAGAAGACGCTGCTGCTCGACTGAAGCAGGCTCCGTGTCGCCCTGCGTGACAATAATCCGTCGAAGCGTCGATCGGTGTTCGCCTGGAACTTCTTGCCATGCCGGCTGCCCCTTGTAATCACCGAAGCTGACGTTGCGGCTCTCGTCCCTGGGGGTGAGGAAAATGCCCCATCGATATTGCGGCATCCTCACGTATCCGAAGTTGGCCCATCCCCCTTTATCCACGCTGACCGCTGTCCGCAAATAGACTGCGAGCTTCGCCGTGTCGACGGGACCCGTTTCGTCCCACCAATTCAGAAACGCGGGGTGCCACATCTCGAGCGCCCGTTGAAGGGACTGGTCAGTCGACAGATCGACGTTATTTGGAATCCGCTGTGAATAATCAATGGCCTGCTGAGTTCCGTCGGTAATTTCAGACATGTTAGACGCGCCCCCAATCAAATTTCGCGCGGTTTCCGGTTCCATAGACCTTCAGCGCCCCGGTTGGCCCAACGGCGTTCGGTCGAATGAAAATCCAATTCTGCCATGCCGAGAGCCGTCCGAAGATGCGAGACTGCATTGTCTCGTGATTCCCGAAGCGCAGGTTCGCCTCAAGGCCCGTTAATGCGTCCGGTGAGAGCGCACTCCGCCCTTCGATGGCAAGGCGAACCTCGTCGGACCAATCAAGGTGATCGGGCGCGAAAGTGACGAGGCCAAGTTCGAGGGCTTCCTGCGCCGAAACTGGCCGGCCGCCGCGAGCGCGTAGTTGCGCGATGAGATCGCGACTTTCATAGAAGCGTGCCTGCAACCGGGAAAGGCCGTTCGACATCGGAAGCGCACCAAAATTCATTTCTGACAATCCTACAGACACCGCCGGATCGTCCAGCATGTATACCCGATCTGCCGCGAGCGCCAGTTCCAACAGGGTGCCAGAAAAACAGGACCTCGCCTCAATGATCGCGTAGATCGATCGTGAAGAGACCTCCAGACGAGCAAAAGTACGGCGGATCATCCCTACAACCTCACGGACGAACCAATGGTTCTGCTGGTCTATCAAAACCGCATCGATCGCCTCCAGGACTTTCGGTTCACCCTCGGTTTTCAGGATCCACAAGCCGAGATCCGGTTCATTCGTGCGGAGCGTAAGAATGGCGTCATCCAGTTCGCGGGCCATTTGCAGTGGCCACCAACGCGCCCCCGCACGGATGATTTCGTTGATCGTCAGCGGAGTTGAAGATTGCGGTGCCCGAATCTTCAGGGTTGCGGTGCGCGCCGACTGATCCAACTCGACACTCACGTGCTCGTACCGGTAGCCATGGTCACTGAGCGTTCTTGATAAAGGAACCAGCTCGACACCGTTCTCCTTGGCTGGGCGGTCGCTAAGCTTGGCCAGTGCTAAAGCACGTGCCTTCACATGGGCTTCGAATTCCTGCGGCTTCACGATTTCATCCACCAATCCCCACTGCTTGGCCCGCTGGCCCTGGACACCCTCGGCAGTTGTGCAAAACACGTCGGCCAGATCCCGTCGTACTTTGCGCTTATCGGTAACACGCGTGAGCCCTCCGGTCCCGGGAAGAACTCCCAGGAGGGGAAGTTCGGGAAGACTCACCGCTGAAGAGCGATCATCGACCAGTACGATTTCGTCGCAGGCCAGTGCCAGCTCGTATCCACCTCCTGCGGTAGAGCCGTTGCACGCAGCGATAAACTTCAGCCCTGAATTCGCGCTGGCATCCTCGATCCCGTTGCGCGTTTCGTTCGTGAATTTGCAGAAATTTACCTTCCAGGCATGGCTCGCGAGACCCAGCATGTAGATGTTGGCTCCGGAACAAAACACTCGGGCCTTGCCGCTGGTAACCACGACCGCGCGGACCTCGGGATGCTCGAACCGGATGCGCTGCAACGCATCATGGAGCTCAATATCCACTCCGAGATCGTAGGAATTCAGTTTCAGCTTGTAACCGGGACGGATTCCTCCTTCCTCCTTGGTATCCATGCAAAGAGTTGCGAGGGGTCCATCAAAGGAAAGCCTCCAGTGGCGATAGCGCGCTGGGTCGGTGCGGTAATCGACAAAATCACTGTGGATCGACGCGGCTTCCATTATCGATGTCTCCTGACAAATCGGCCGTCCAGCTAGCGCAACTTCCAAACACTACCCCACGGCGCACAACAATGCAATTGATTTACATGCACTATAATACATCGACTCCTATGATACGTGGGACACCATTTCCGTCAATAAACACTCAAAGCCTCACCTTACGAGACTGAATTTGAGACGTTGAGAGAAAGATGTCCATGTATTATACTGCACGCGACGGAACTGTGTACAACCACGCGTACCACAGGCCCTGGCAGCTACCGGGCCTAGCTGAAAAGAGTATCGGAATCAGGCGGTGTGTGGAGCAGCTTAACCATGAGCCTCTCGAGAATCGCTCCGACAAAGGGACCAGCGAAGCCCTCGAAGGACGCTCGTGCGTCCGTACGAGAGTCCGTTCTTGAAGCATTGAAGACACTGGGCGACTCGGTACGCCAAACGCGTACGCGTCGCGGCATGACACGAAAGGTTCTGGCCAGGGATTCGGGCGTCTCCGAACGCTATCTCGCGCAAATCGAACTTGGCAAGGGCAACACCTCGATACTTGTTTTGCGCCGCCTGGCACAAGCGCTCGACGTTTCTCTGAATCTGTTACTTTCCGATGGCGCCGAACCGCCTGTCGAATTCGTTCACACGGTGGAATTCCTACGCAGATTGCCGGTAGAGCAAATCAAGCAAGCCCGCCTCTTCTTGCTGCAGCAGTTCAGCGGAGTGGACCTGACTGTGCGGAGGCAGCGGATTGCGCTCATTGGCATGCGCGGCGCCGGAAAATCTACGTTGGGAAGCATGCTAGCGCAAAAGCTCGAGATGCCATTTATTGAACTGGACAGGTTGATCGAGCACGAGAGCGGACTGCCGCTGAGCCTGATCTTCGATTTCCACGGTCAGGCGGGGTTCAGACGTTTGGAGCGGCGATGTCTTGAGCAAGTGCTCGAGCGTCATTCCCGGTTTGTGTTAGCTACGGGCGGAAGTTTGGTGTCTGAACCCGCCACGTTCGAACGATTGCTTTCGAGCTGCTTTACGGTATGGGTCAAAGCTTCTCCAGAAGAACACATGCAACGCGTGATCGCGCAGGGCGACATGCGCCCGATGGCTGATAATCGTGAGGCCATGGATGACCTCAAACACATTCTGGAGGGACGAACACTTCTCTACAGCAAGGCCGACCTGACTGTCGACAGCGGAGGTCGCACTCAACAGGACGGCTTCGAGCTGCTGCTCCAAGGGTTGGGAACTGGTCCGGTGAACTAGTTCATGAAGCGCTCGATCGACAGACACTGCGGACGACCGAGGAAAGGGTCGGGCCAGGCATAGGCCCACCGAGATAGTCATGCCGAATGTGAAGAGCGTGAAAAGTGAAGTGAGGGTCGACGGACGACGGTTAGAAACGTTATCGTTTGCGCCCTCTACGCCTGGACGGCCGACCCTCGTCATGCTGCACGAAGGCCTGGGATCGATCAAGCTGTGGAAACAATTCCCGCAATCCATCGCTACGCGAACCGGCTTCGGAGTACTGGTTTACTCACGTTATGGTCACGGCGGTTCAGACAGACTCGAAGGGTGTCGGCCGGTCGAGTACATGCACCATGAGGCCGAAGTCGTGCTGCCCATACTCTTGAAGGAATTCGAGATCGAGCGGCCCGTGCTCCTTGGTCATAGCGACGGCGGTTCAATTGCGCTGCTATACGCGGGCAAACATCCGGAATCGGCAAGTGGACTGATCCTGGCTGCCCCTCACGTATTTGTCGAAGAGTTGTCAGTAAAGAGCATCGACAAATCCAGAACCTTGTATAAGTCCACCGACCTTCGGTCGAGACTTGCTAGGTATCACCAGGATGCAGATGCGACCTTCTGGGGCTGGAACAACATATGGCTCGACCCGCGCTTCCGCTCCTGGAACATTGAATCGTGTATGGATTCCATCAGTTGCCCCGTTCTTGTGATTCAAGGCGATAACGACGAGTACGCCACGATTCGGCAGATCGAAGCGATTCAGAAGCGAATCCCTGCCGCACAAATCGCCATGCTCCCAGAGTGCGGGCACTCCCCGCATCGCGATCAGCCTGAAGCGACTCTCGGTCTCATAGTGAACTTTCTGGCTGATCTCCGGTAGGCCACGGTTAGAGTTTTCCTTTTTTCGTGATCGTTCCCGGACGAGATCGCGAGCGGACGTTTATCGGAAAGGCCATGGTCCGGCAGCGCCTTCGAAACCTGGGATACTCAATTGGGCGCCTCGTCATCCGAAATTGAATACCGCCTACCCGTCGGATTCCGCTTCGCGCGGAATCTGTGCGCGGGGCCTCGTTGTGCTCAATGGACACGCCACTCGGACAAACTAACCCGTCTTGGTATGCTCGTAGCGCAACGAGCTGCCCGAGAAATTCGCGCAGATTATTGCGAGCCCGACCGAGGGGCCGGAGCGCGCAACACGAAATAAAGCAGTTTACGTCGTGCGACAGGAGACTCGATGAAAGAGATAATTTCCACGGACAAGGGCCCGAAAACAATCGGGCCGTACTCGCAAGCGGTCAAGGCTAACGGATTTATCTTCACGGCAGGGCAGATCGCCCTCGATCCTGCCAGCGGTCAGCTAGTCTCGGGCGACATCGCTCTCCAGACGGCACGCGTGCTCGATAATTTGAAAGCGATCGTCGAGGCCGGCGGATCTTCGCTAGATCAGACAGTCAAAGCGACGGTGTATCTGAAGGACATGAACGACTTCGCGGCCATGAATGAGGTCTACGCGCGCTACTTCCCGCAGAATCCTCCCGTGCGCTCCACCGTCGAAGCGGCGCGCCTGCCGCGTGACGTGCTGGTCGAAATCGACGTGATCGCTACAACCTGACTCGCCGAAGGTCGCTCGGCCATAGGCGCTCCAAGGCGCGATCACACGCGGCCATAAACGAAAGAAGCGCCTCGGGACGAAAGAGCAACAACCTTGCACTGGAGCGGTTGGCCGTTTCATTCCAGAGACAATGCCGGGTCACGGCAGCACCCCCATCGACGACTGGGGCGGTTCATTTTTTCTCGGAACAATCGGCCGACGCAGTGTATTGGGTCTGGGAGATGGCCCACGTTCTAGCTCAACTGACTCGAGCGGTCCATTTGGCGCCCCTTTATTATTCAAGGACCTCGGTGCGTGACGTCAGCGAGTCGATGCGATCAAGGCGTGGGGCGTAGCCGATGCCCGGTGCCGGGGAAATCTTAATGGTTCCCTGCCTGGAGACCTCTACTTCAGGCTCGATGATGTCTTCCTCCCAGTATCGCCGACTGGCCGTAATATCACCCGGCAGCGAGAAATTGGGAAGCGACGACATGGCGATGTTGTGCGCTCGTCCGATGCCGGATTCAAGCATGCCACCGCACCAGACCGGTATCGCCTTTGCTTGGCAAACATCATGAACTCTCCGGGCCGCGGTATGCCCTCCCACTCGACCCAATTTAATATTGATGATCCGGCAGGCACCCATCTCAATGGCAGCTCGGGTTTGATCGGCATCGTGTATGCACTCATCCAGACAGATGGGCGTCTCGATCTCTCGTTGAAGCCTCACATGCGAGAAAATGTCATCCCAGCCGAGCGGCTGTTCAATCATCATCAGGTGAGACGCATCGAGTGCTTTCAGCAGCAGGATATCGGCCAGGGTGTAGGCGGAGTTGGCGTCGGCCATCAGGCGAACCCGAGGAAATCGCTCCCGAACGGCACGCACCAGATCAAGATCGGCTCCGGGCTTGATCTTGATTTTGATCCGCTGGTAGCCAGCGGCGAGCTCGGCGTCGACCTTTCTGAGTAGGTCCTTGATCGTCGGCTGCAAGCCAATCGACACGCCACAGGCTATCTCTTCGCGGGCCCCTTCGAGCAACCTCGCCAGCGGAACGGCTTTTTGCTTTGCCTCCGCATCCCACGCCGCGGTTTCCAGCGCTGCCTTGGCCATATTGTGTCCGCGGATAGGGGCCAGCAACTCAAACACGTCGGAGGCCGACGCGAGCTCCCTGTTCCGCACGAGGGGCCAGACGTGATCTCGTAAAATATGCCAGGCGGTCTCGACCGTCTCATAGGAATAGAACGGTGTCTCGCCGGCTGTCGATTCGCCCCAGCCTGAAACGCCGTCGGCATCAAGTTCGACGAGAATGATGCGCCGCATTTCGGTCTTGCCGAAGCTCGTTTCAAAAGGAGCAAGAAGCATCATACGAATCTCGCGAAGCGTGAGTTTCCGAAATCTCATTCGGCTCTCCTAGATTCGAGTACGGATCTTAATTGACGAACTCGCACGAAAGCCACCATCGTACGGGCAAAAGTGTCGACAATGCAGCGGAAGCACAGAATGAACTGCTATCGAGGACGGAGACATGCGAAGTTTTCTCTGCCAATTGCCATGACAGAAACGATGAACAGCCTGCGCGTAGCGTCGCCGATCGGCAAATCGAGCCGCCCGAAGATATCAAGCAGCGCGCAGCTGCCCCTGGACCGCAGCAAATTGCTCGATCCCGAACTTCAAATCCTCTAGGCTGTGGGCCGCCGACACCTGTACACGGATCCGTGCTTTTCCCATGGGCACGACCGGAAAGGAGAAGCCGATCACATAAACTCCTTTTTGCAGCAGAAGCTCCGCCATCCTTGCCGCCAGAGTCGCGTCGCCGAGCATGACGGGCACAATCGGATGTTCGCCCGCCAGTATGTTTAAACCCTTCGCCGCGATTTGCTCGCGGAAGAACTGCGTGTTCGACAACAGCTTCTCCCGGAGGTGCTTCGTCGTGGTGATGAGATCGAGTACCTTCAGCGAGGCGCCTACGATCGCGGGCGCGACAGTGTTCGAAAATAGGTAGGGCCGCGAGCGCTGGCGGAGCAAGTCCACGATCTGCTTGCGCGCGCTCACATAGCCCCCACTCGCTCCGCCCAGAGCTTTACCCAATGTGCCAGTCAGGATGTCCACGCGCCCCATTACGTTGTGGTGCTCGTGTGTTCCGCGACCCCCTGCGCCCATGAACCCCACGGCGTGAGAATCGTCCACCATCACCATCGCCTTATGGCGCTCTGCCAGATCGCATATCTCCGGCAGCTTGGCGATGTACCCATCCATCGAGAACACGCCGTCGGTTGCAATCAGAATGCGCCGCGCGTGTGAGGCCTCCTTGAGATTGCGTTCCAGATCGTCCATGTCTCCATTCCGGTACCGGAAGCGTTGCGCTTTCGACAACCGGATACCGTCGATAATGCTGGCATGGTTGAGTTCATCGGAGACAATGGCGTCCTGCGCGTCGAGCAGAGTTTCAAACAAACCACCGTTGGCGTCAAAGCAAGAGCCGTAAAGTATCGTGTCTTCCATCCCGAGGAAATCACTCAACCGCAGTTCGAGTTGTTTGTGAATTTCTTGCGTGCCGCAAATGAAGCGGACCGAGGACAGCCCATAGCCCCAGCGGTCCAGCGCCTCGTGCGCGGCAGCCACAACGTCCGGATGATCGGCAAGTCCAAGATAATTGTTGGCGCACATATTCAAGACGGACTTCTTACCCGGAAGATCAATGAGCGGATTCTGAGGGCCCGCTAGAACGCGCTCAGACTTGTACAGGCCCGCTTCGCGAATCTCCCGAAGCTGCGATTCATACTGCGGTCTTGCGGCGTCGAACATATGCGTTTGCTCCTACGTGTCAGCGCACTTCGCGCCAATCCAAAATAACCTTGCCGGAATCGCCCGATTTCATGGCGGCGAACCCCTTTTCATATTCGTGCCAGGCAAACCGATGCGTAACCACAGGCTTAATATCGAGACCCGATTCGAGCATGACCGTCATTTTGTACCAGGTTTCATACATTTCACGGCCATAGATACCTTTGATCGTCAGCATGTTGAAGATAACCTGCTTCCAATCAACCGACATTTCATTCGATGGAATTCCGAGCACCGCGATCTTCGCACCATGACTCATGTTCGCGAGCATTTCCCGAAAGGCATTCGGGTTACCCGACATTTCGAGTCCGACGTCAAACCCTTCGCACATTCCGAGTTTCTTTTGGACGTCGGACAGCCGCGTTTCACTTGCGTTCACTGCTAGCGTAACTCCTAATTTCTCTGCGAGCTGGAGGCGCTTCGGGTTGACATCGGTAATGACGACATGACGGGCACCGGCATGTCGCACAACGGCAGCTGCCATGATCCCGATTGGCCCGGCCCCGGTGATTAGTACGTCCTCTCCCAAAACCGGGAATGACAGGGCCGTGTGCACCGCGTTTCCGAACGGATCAAAGATCGCCGCGGTTTCAAGGTCCACTCTTCCGTTGTGCCGCCAAATGTTGCTCATTGGCAACGCGATGTACTCAGCGAACGCGCCCGGGCGGTTTACGCCGACGCCCAGTGTGTGCGCACAGAGGTGCCGACGTCCCGCTAGGCAGTTACGACAGCGGCCGCAAACAACGTGACCCTCACCGCTGACAATATCACCTGGCTGAAGGTCGGCGACGTTGGATCCGACCTCGGTCACTTCCCCCACGAATTCGTGGCCAATCACCAAAGGCACGGGAATTGTTGATTGCGACCACTGGTCCCATTCGTAGATATGCAGGTCTGTTCCGCAAATGCCGGTTATGAGCACACGGATCAAGACGTCATTAATGCCTGGTATCGGGACGGGTACTTCTTCAAGCCAAAGGCCGGATTTTGGATGGCTCTTAACAAGAGCTTTCATGTTCAGCGTCACTCCTCGCGCGTACGACTGGGAAATGCTATCCGACTGACGACTACGCGGACTTGTCTTCGACCTTCACGAATCGGCCGAGGACACGGTCCTTGCGGACGTTTGAGATCGGGAAGACCTGGTTATGGCTCACGATATAAATTCCGGGAGAAAGGATGCGGAGAGCTAGAAGACTCTCGGTCAAATTCTGCAAGGCATCGCTTCCTTCAAACCCAAGTGGTGCCATTGCTCCCGTCATTACAATTGGAACTCCTAGCTGTGACAAAGCGCGCTGCAAATATAAACCTGTCTCAACCATTGTGTCCGTTCCGTGGGTGATCAGAATGGGTGCCTTCTCCGGAAGAAGGGCGTTCAGTGTCCCGAGGATCTTGGCGCGGTCGGAGTCTTTCATTTCCAGACTGTCAATGTTCATAAGGGGCACAATGTGCACTTCGCAGTCAGGAAGCCTCAGCAGGCGAAGGTAGCGGTCGATTTTATTGTCTAGGTTCGCGACCGTACCATTCTGCTCGGAATAAACCTTCTCTATCGTCCCGCCTGTGGTTATGACATAGATCACCACCATCTGTCCGGTTCCTCTCGCTGGTGACGATAGTCTTCGGCGACTTCAGCGCCTGCTGACGCTTAATGGTAAGGCGCGTAGCAAACGCTGCTCATTCCGGAAACGCGTTTCGCGGCCTGTACCCTTCATCATGCCGATCACGGTCTATTCCGTCCAGATAGTACCCGGCGGACAGTGAAAGTGACCTTGTATTTTGCCTGGAGCGGTAGCGAGGTAGCAACAATTCGCATGTGGCGCGACCTATTGCGTTGCGCTCGCACCGTTTACCCTTACGCAGGTTCCGCGGTATCAAGCTCGGAAAACAGACGGGAGGGTTTTCATCTAAGCCTTTGTTTTTCTGACAATTAGAATGCTCGCAAGATTCGTTCTCCGACGATGAATTGCGCAGGGTTTCAGCCGCCCAGGCGCAAGATATTTTGCCTATATTAGGGATACGCGACCCAGGAGTTATTCGCGCCGGACTACGTCGCCTTTCGCTACGGACAGACTCTAAGAAATAGTTTGGGCGTCTCGCACGCGGGCTTGGGCGGTGGTCTCAGCGCCAGACCGGAGGATTCGCGCGCTGTTGGCCACGACGGCAAGAACGGCGACGCTCTGTGCAAGCGCGCCGGTGAGGGGATTGAGGATGCCGCGGGCGGCCAGTGCGATGAGAGCGATGGAAAACCCGAAAGCAAGCCACACGTTTTGGCCAATGACCCGCCGCGTGCTGTCGGCCAGACGGATGAGCCGCGGGAGCCGATTGAGATCGGTCCCGAGTATCGCCACGTCGGCGCCGCCGAGAGCTACCTCGTTGAGTTCGGCTCCAATGGCGACGCCCACGTCAGCGCCGCCGAGAGCGGGCGCGTCATTCACTCCATCACCGACCATCATGACTATTCGCCCGGCAGATTGTTCGGCTCGCACTGTTTCAAGTTTCTGCGCTGGAAGGACTTCAGCAATGACATCGTCCATGCCAAGCGCCTCTCCCACCTCCCGAGCCACCGCTGCCCGATCGCCGGTGAGAAGCACCAATCGATTAATTCCCAGAGATCTCATTGCGGTAAGTGCCTCGCGGGCCTCGGTGCGCGGCATGTCGCGCAGGACGAATCGGCCGAGGCAACGTCCGCTGAGTGCAACCCACACCTGCGAGACGTCTTCGTCGCCTGGCAATCCGATCGGCACTCCGAGATCGACCAGCAGTTCCCGACGGCCGAGAACCGCTCGCTTACCGTCGACCATCGCGACCACCCCCAGCCCTGCTTTCTCTTGGAGATCCTTCGGAGGTTTGCTGACGATTCCGCGCGCCAGAGCTTCGGCAACGACGGCGCGCGAGGCCGGATGGAGCGAGCCAAAACCACAAGACGCCGCCACGGTGAGCAACGCCTCTTCCGATTCACCCGGAACCGGCTGGATCTGTGTCACGACAGGGGCGCCTACGGTCACGGTTCCGGTCTTGTCGAGGATCAATGTGTCGATATCGGACGCACGCTCGAGAAAATCCGCGCTCTTGATGAGGATGCGAAGGCGCGTTGCCACAGTCATGGCGGCGACTACGGCCGCCGGACCAGCTACCACCAACGCAGTCGGAGTCGCCACGACAAGAACCGCAATCGCGCGCGAGAGATCTCGGGTGAAGAACAGAGTCGTCGCCGCGACTGTGAGCACCAGTGGAAGCCATACTCCGGCGCGGCGTTCAAATAGTCGTAACACGGGAACTGAACTCCGTTCCACCTCAGCCATGAGTTCAACGACGCGTCCAAGAACAGTGTCCGCACCTGTACCGCGCACTTGGATCTTGAGCAAACCGTCAAGCGCAATCGTCCCAGCGAACACCGGGCTTCCAGGTGCTACATCCTCATAAACTGACTCACCGGTTATAACCGATTGGTCCACCGCCGAACGGCCTTCGAGCACCGTACCATCTACAGCGATTCTCTCTCCGGGCCGGACGAGTATTTCTTCACCCGGCGAGAGGCTGTTTGGATCGACGCGCTCCTCGACGCCGTTGCCAAACCTCACGGCCTGTCGTACCGCGAGCGCGCGAATTCCGTCTATAGCCGCGCGAGCGCCGAGTGAACTGCGCTCCTCAAAGAGCCGCCCCAGTTCAAGAAATAGCGGAATGAGCGTGGCGGTCACAAAGTCGCCGGTCGCAGCAGCGGCGAGCACAGCAATGGCAACCAACTGATCGGTAGCTCGGCGCGTGTCTCCGGTTACAATTCCGCGAATACCCGAGATCAGAGTCGGGATACCCACGACGGCCGCTGCCAATCCGCGGCAAAATTCTCCGATCTGCCACTGCTCGGGTTCGAAACGAAGAAGCAGCGTGCCGAGGGCCAGAAGACCGATACCGATTAGTCCCGCGCCCAGACGCACGCTGATGCGGCGTCGCTCTCCTGGAGCGAGCGCTCCCGGTACGCCGCCGAAAAGAGATGTCGCAGTAGCAGGTTGGACTGCGGAGAAATCGGTCATTGTTTCTCGTCGCTCCCGCTTCCGACGCGTGGCGCGATGCTGATGCGGAATCCGTGGTAGTTGCCTCCCACCGGCGGCGGTACCCACCTTACCTTTCCAGCGGTATCGATGGCCTTTTCTATGGCGTCCCGGTACAGACGCTCGCGCACTACCAGCGGACTGGCCACATACTCCCGATTCAGCGCCAGAAACGCATCGGCATCACCCTTGGCAGTGGCTAGGGCGGATGCAGCGTCGGCTTGGGCGGTTTGCACCGCCGCGTCTGCCTGAGCCTGAGCCTGCGGGATAGAGCTTTCCGCAGAGGCCTGAGCGTCGTTCTGCTCAGTTTGCGCCTCGATGAAGGCACTCTGCACGGCGTCGAAATCGCTCGCCAAGATCTGCGGAGGGGCGAGACTCGTAAGTTCAAGCGACGACAACTCAAGACCGGAGTGCGCGGCGTCAAGGCCGGCCTGCGCGCGCCGGGCGGCCGTCGCGATAAGGGTCTTGCGACCATCTGAAAGTACCTGGTCGACTCCCATCTCGCCGAGCGAGCGCACCATTGCAGCGGTGACTTCGACTCGCAACACATCCTTTGCCGTGGGGCCGAATAGGGCCCATTCGGCTGCGTCCCGCACGCGGTAGCGAGCGACCATATACACCTGCACGACATTTTCATCTCCGGTCAGCGCGTAGCCTTGTGTCAGCGGGTCAAGGGTGTTTTCGTTTGAGCTCGTCACAGACTCTTCATCCTCGTCGGGAACCTGCTCCTGTGTCACAACACCAGCGAGAGTCGTGACCGGAACTTCCCACACGTGTTTGACCTGTACCCGCACCACCTGATCCACGGGCCGTGGGAACGCAAAAAGGAGGCCAGGCCCGTGCTCCTGCAACGCAGGCGTGGCTCCCACCAACCGCCCCCAGCGCAGAATTACCGCGACTTCGTCCGATTTCACGACCGTGATTCCCGACAAGCAGTAGAGAACTGCCATGGTAATGACCCACCAGTGCACGCGCTGCCATGCCCAATCAATCAGACGGGCGACCGGCGCCGCGAGCCGACCAATCTCGGAAGGTCGCCCTTGCCTTCTCACTTCTGGTCCTTGCTTTGCAGGAGAGAAAAAGGTTCGGAGTCAGTGCGAAGGATCAGCGACGTGTTGCCTGTGACGAGCTTGTCGAGAGAATCCATCGAGCGTGTAAATCGGTAGAGTTCCGGGTTGATCCGATGAGCATCGGCATAGGTCTTCGCCACCTGTGCCGCCGACTCGCCGCGAATTCGCGCCGTCTCTTCGGCGCCCTTGGCGGTGATACGCGCCGCCTCGAGTTCAGCGTCGGAACGAATCTTGCTCGCTGCTTGCTCTCCTTCGGCCTGATATTTGGCTGCGAATTGACGCCGCTCGGCGCGCATCTGATCGAAGACCGCTGTTACGTTCTCTTCGGGAAGTGCGATACGTTCGAGTCGAATCTGCTCCAGCGCTACACCGTAGTTGCGCATTGCCACCGGAGCAGTGGAAGCCAGGAGCTCAGACTCGATCTGGTCTACTTGCAGATCGCTCGGATTGGTGGACACCAAAGCCGAGAGATCGTGGCCTCCCAAGGTGCCGATCGCAGCATTGGTCAGCAAACCGTCGAGCTTCGCCTCGGCGCCGCCTTGAACGCCAATCGCTTGGGTGAAGGCCAGCGGGTCCCCAACCCGCCAGACCACAAAGGTGCGCGCAATGATGTTTTTTTTGTCACGCGTGAGCATTTCCGTCTGACCGGTCTCGTACACTCGGCGCCGCATGTCGATCAAGAGCGCAGAATCGATGGGCCATGGCAGCTTCCAATGCAGCCCCGGTTTGGTAGCCGCACGCAGGGGACGTCCGAAACGGGTGACAAGCACCGCCTGTCCCTCTCCCACGACTACTGCTGTCGCTTGAAAGAAAATGGCTGCTAGCGCCAGGGAACCGACGACTGCCCTCAACCAGCGCTGAGTTTTCATTGCGTCAACCACAACTCACCTCCATCCCGCAGAATGCGGGCGTCCACGACCGTAAAAGCGTGCCCCGATAGACCTCGCTCCAGCGTCTCCAGGCGACGGCGGAAGAAGTATTCTGTAGGTGCAGCGCGATACTGTGATTCGAGTGCACGGAAGCTCCAGGCCTCGCCCGCTGCGACGGCGAGTGCCTGGGCTCCTTCCGCGCGGGCGGTGTTCTCGTTGCGCAAAACAGTGGCCTCGGCTGCGGGCACGATCTGATTGCGATTGGTTTCGGCATCGGCTACTGCAGTGACTTTCCCAAGTTCCGCAGAAACCACAGCCTCATAGTCGTGGGCCACGGGCACCGGCGGATGCATCCCGCCGACGGTGAACGCTTCAACCTTCACACCGAGACCTAGAGCGTCAGCGTCGCCCTGTACCATTTCGCGCATGCTTGCGGTAAGCGTCACAACGTTCTCCGACAATGCCTCGGAAAGCGAGTGGTTCACGGTGGACCTCATGACCGCCCGGTAGGCGATGGCACGCAGCGCATCGGCCGGGTTCTGAGAATGGTAGCGCCAGGCCCGTGCGTCCACGATGCGGTATTGAACCGTGGCATCTACCGTGATGAGATCCCGGCCGTTGCCGAGCAAAAGGGTGTACTCGTTGGGAGCATGCTCGACCGCCCACAATACATTCTCGGGTCCCTGTGCCTGCTCGCCTTCATGGCCGACTGTCAAGGCTTGTACACGCTCGACGGGAATCTGAAATACTCGATCGACAGGCCACGGCCAATGAAGATGCAGCCCTGGGTGAAGCGGCGGTCCGTCGAGCGGTACGCCCAGACGTTCGACGAGAGCCTGGTTCTGGAGATCGACAACCGTCAGCGAGGTCGAAAGCCATCCCATCAGACAAAGACCGATGATGAGCGGTACGATGCTGCGGCTAACGACTGTTAAAGCCCAGGTGGAGCGCAAGTCAATGCCGAGGTGGCGCTCTCCGGTGTCGAGAATACTCGCCAGGACATTCGTTCGACTTCCAAGCAGAGATGACACACCGAAATCGAGGGGAAATACCGGTGAAGCTTGATCGATGGGCTGGCGAACCCTGAGCAGGCTGTAGCAAACCATCGCGTCAACAGCCAGGATCAGGAGGTGCAGGACCCGGACGGCTGTCTCTTGACCCACCCAGTACAGGCCTTCCGATACCGCGGCCAGCACCAAAATCCACGCAACCACGCGCGCTCCCCGGCAAAGGCCCGGGGCCTCGGGAAGCACCCGCGGCTCAAGGGTCGCCAGGTAACCGACCGCGATGCCCGCCAAGCCGGCCGTCGCGAGGCAAACCGCCGCGATGCTCGCCGCCACCAGGGCACTTGGACTCACCGAGGGAAAACTGGCCACGAGCAGGACAACGATACCGGTCGTCCCGGCAACAGCAGTGCCAATTCTGATCCACCCGATCAGACCGAAGTGGCGGAGCCAGTGTGCAGCGCGATTGAACAGCGCTTTCACACGGGATATCAGCCCGTGGCGATTTTCCGAAGATGCGATGTCCGGGGGGGCCTTGCTGTTTTCAGACGGAGATGCATTGCCCGCAGGCAGCTCTCCACGTGGTGGCCTGGCTCGGCGGCGTTGACTGATCGCTACCCCAGTGAGAATGCCACTCGAGATGCCGAGAGTCACTGCCACATCAAGCAACACCACATTCGAAAACACGACAGACGCGGCGACAGAGG
>Ga0209008_1000188_pt1 | contig 27966 bp, 28 predicted proteins | sample JacPin_JW_Ref_O3_FD_187963 | JGI IMG/M metagenome (GOLD analysis project Ga0209008, IMG submission 187963) | Forest soil microbial communities from Algoma, Ontario, Canada - Jack Pine, Ontario site 1_JW_Ref_O3 (SPAdes) (version 2) | ecosystem: Environmental > Terrestrial > Soil > Boreal... | reverse complement strand
ACCGCGCTGGCTCGACAAGCGGACCGGCGATCATCTGGCGATGGACACGGGCGGCGGACCAATCGCGCGACTTTGGGCGACCGCGCTGGCCGGCTTGGTGGATATCGGATATATCAAGGCCACCGGAAGCAGCGTAAAAATGTACCTGCCTAAGACCACCTCGCTGCCTGAGGTCGAGTTCGAGTGGAAGATCCCCAAGTGGAGCAACGCCATCGAACGCGATCGGGCGCGAACCTACTTCCAGGTTTATGCCGCCTGCGCCGCTCTGCACTTCATGGAAAAGGCGCTGGCGGAGCTGCACGCCGGACATACCAAAACCTGGACGGAGTTCAAGGTGCCTGAGGAAGCCATCGGCTGCGGCTTCCACGAAGCTGTTCGTGGCGTGCTCTCGCACCACGTGGTGATCAAAGAAGGCAAGATCGCCAACTACCACCCCTATCCTCCGACCCCCTGGAATGCCAATCCACGCGACATTTACGGCACTCCGGGTCCATATGAGGACGCGGTGCAGAACACTCCGCTCTTTGAGGAAAACGGTCCGGACAAGTTCAAGGGAATTGATATCATGCGCACGGTGCGGAGTTTTGATCCTTGTTTGCCGTGCGGCGTGCACATGTATCTGGGGAACGGCAAGGTGTTGGAGACGCATCATTCCCCCATGTTTGGTCTCCAACCCTAAACCTGTCTCACGGGTGACGAAGGAGTGAGGGTGATAGTTGTCAGGAATCGCCGGGTACGGATCGCTCGGTACGGTCTCTTAGCGACGCACTCGGCATCTCAAAACTGCTCTCACTCCTAATTTTGTTTAGAGTCCGAATGGCGTTATTTGGAAGCGAACGTTTGAACAGGAGCATTGTGGCGGACGGCAGAGATTTTCGGGAAGACATGCAGCGGATCGGCGGGCTGGTTCAGGAAATGGAATCGATCGCAGACCCCGCGGTTCGCGCGGCCGCTAAGGGCCTGGTGCAGTCGCTGATGGACTTGCACGGCGCGGCCCTGGAGAAGGCGCTCGACATCGTCGCCGAGGCCGGCGAACCGGGCATGGAAATCATTGACCAGCTGGGCCGCGATTCGCTCGTGAGCAGCGTTCTCATTCTTTACGGCCTCCATCCCGAAGCTCTCGAAAGCCGCGTGGTGAAAGCCGTGGACCGGGTGCGGCCGCAGTTGCGCAAACAGGGCTGCGAAGTTGAATTGCTCGGGGTGAACGATGGTGCGATCCGGCTGCGAGTGGAAACCGGTTCGCACGCCTGTGGCTCAACCGCGAAAACCGTGCAGGCTACTTTGGAGGGAGCGGTGTACGACGCGGCTCCGGATCTGACCTCCTTGAAGATTGAAGGTTTCGAAGAGAAGCCCGCTTCCGGATTTGTGGCCTTGGACAAGTTGATGGGTGGCACCGCCGGATCGCCTGTAGCGCTCGGACCGCAGGGCGCAGACTAAAGGGACGCAGAAGAATTTGGGGATGTTGCATTCATGAGTGCAGGACAATTTTCACAATCAGCCAATGGCTTCGGGACGCTGCGTCAGTTTGCGCGCCGCGAGCGGCCTCTCGAACGTTGCGAGTTGTGCAGCGCGGGCATTCGGCCCGATCATCCACACTTGATTGAGCTGGCTCAGCGCAAGCTCCTATGCACCTGCGAGGCCTGCGCGATTCTGTTCAGCGGTCAGGGAGTGAAGTTCAAGCGCGTGCCGCGGCGAGTCCGCTCTATTCCGGGCTTCAATCTCAGCGACGCCGAGTGGAATGGCTTGATGGTCCCCATCAACATGGCCTTCTTCTTCATAAGCAGCCTTGAGAACCGCGTCATCGCGCTTTATCCGAGTCCCGCGGGTGCGACGGAATCGCTGCTGGCGCTGGAATCCTGGGACGACATTGTGGCGCGCAACCCGATTCTGAACGAAATGGAATTCGACGTGGAAGGGCTGCTGGTCAACCGCCTGGGCTATTCCCGTGGATATTCCGCCGCCGAGTATTACCTGCTGCCCATCGATGAATGTTACAAGCTGGTGGGCTTGATTCGCATGCATTGGAAAGGTCTTTCCGGTGGCACGGAAGTGTGGCAGGAATTAGGCCATTATTTCGCGAGTTTGAAGGCGCGATCAGTAGATGTCCCCGTCGAGGTCAAAGAGGTATCCGGAGTAGAAGAGCAGTCCCATGCCTGACCTTAGCTTTCAAGTCGAGGGAGCCGAAATTGTCGCCAATGCCGCGACGCCTCTGCTGGCCTTCAAACTTCGTCTGACCGACGCCAACCCGGAACAGACGATTCACACAATCGCGCTGCGCTGCCAGATCCAGCTCGAGGTCACCCGCCGCAAATACACGCCCGAGGATCAGGAGCGGTTGCTCGATCTGTTCGGCGAGCCCAGCCGCTGGGGCCAAACGCTGCGAAACCTGCTGTGGACCCATGCCAATCTCGTCGTGCCTTCGTTCACCGGAACCACACTGATTGATCTTCCTGTGCCCTGCACATTTGATTTCAACGTGGCTGCCACAAAATACTTCGACGGCCTGGCGAACGCAGAGGTTCCAATATGCCTGCAGTTTAGTGGCACGGTTTTCTACGCGAGTGCGGAAGGCGGATTGCAGGTTGCGCCCATTTCCTGGGACAAGGAAGCCCGCTTCAAGCTCCCGGTAAAAATCTGGCGCGACATGATGGAATTCTACTATCCCAATAGCGCCTGGCTTTGCCTGCACAAAGATGCCTTCGACCGTTTGTATCAGTACAAAGTCCGGCGCGGCATTCCCACCTGGGAAGAGGCGCTGGAGAGTATCCTCCCGGTTGAAGAAACGGTGATCTGATGAATCTCGCGACGGTGGACAAGATCGCGAAAGCGGTGCTGTACGAGGGATACATACTCTATCCCTACCGCCCATCGTCAGTAAAGAATCAGCAGCGCTGGAATTTTGGTGTGCTCTGCCCGCAGTCTTATAGCGAAGCGCAAAAGGGCACCGACGCCTGCACTATGCAGACCGAATGTCTGGTCGAAGGCGGTTCGCTGACCGGGCTTGAAGTTCGAGTGCGCTTTCTCCAGCTGACGGCGCGCTCTGTCGGCGAACTGCTGACACCGGTGCGCGAATTGCATCCAGGAGAAATACCAGAGTTTCGGTTGGTGGAAAAACTTGCGGTGAATGGGCGCGCCTATCAGCCCTGGCAGGAAGCGGCGGAGCGGGAAATCATCGTGCCAGTTTGCAACGTGGAAGCGCTCGGCCGCAGTCCGATAACGCAAGCCTTCAGTTTTGCCGCGGAGAAGCAATTTGAGTCCTTGCGCGAATCCGACTGCCGGATCGTCGGCATTCTTGTACGCGAGCGACATGCCCTTTTTGGCGAAGTGGAAGTTACCGCAGAGCGTCAGAGCGATGGCGTCTTCACTGTGAGCGTAACCATCCGCAACACAACACGTTTTGAAATCGCGAAGCAGACCAGCCGGGAAGAAGCTTTGTTAAAGGCCTTGGTCTCGGCTCATACCATCCTCGGCGTGCAGGATGGAAGGTTTGTCTCGCTTCTGGCGCCCCCTGAGCAAATGAGCGAGTTGGCCGCGAGTTGCAGGAATGTGGGAACTTGGCCTGTCCTCGTCGGTGAAGAAGGACAATGCGACACTGTACTCTCTTCTCCGATCATCCTCTATGACTATCCCCAGATTGCTCCCGAGAGTGCCGGAGACTTGTTTGACGGAACCGAGATTGACGAGATTCTCTCGCTGCGCATCATGACGTTGACCGACGACGAGAAGCGCGAGATGAGCCAGTCGGATGAGCGCGCCCGCCAGATGCTCGAGCGCACCGAGACGATGCCGGTCGAACAGTTCATGAAGCTGCACGGAGTGCTGCGGGGACTGCGCCCGCTCAAGGAGCAGTCCCCATGAATGAGTGGGAATGGCAACTCCTCGAAGAAAAGACTCCGGTCGATCATCTCGAGATTTCGGGAATCGAGGTGCGGACCGGAAGTCGCGTGCGTCTGCGTCCCCGCAAGGGTGGCGATGTAATGGATATCGCGTTAGCGGGGCAGATTGCAACCATCGAATGCATCGAACAGGATTACGAGGGTAAGAGCCATGTCTGCGTAGTCGTCGATCAAGATCCGGGAAGAGACATGGGCATGCTTCGGCAACCTGGTCATCGCTTCTTCTTTGAGGCGGAAGAAATCGAGCCGCTCTCACCTGACGAGATTCTCCCAGTCATAGCAACCCAGAAACCGGCCATCCTGGTGGCCGGCATCGGCAACATCTTTCTCGGCGATGACGCGTTTGGCGTGGAAGTGGTTCGCCGCCTGGCTGGCATGCAGCTGCCGGAAAGCGTGCGGGTGGCAGATTTTGGCATCCGAGGCTTCGATCTCGCTTACGCTCTACAGGACGGTTACGAAACCACGATCCTGTTGGACGCTTGTCCGCACGGCGAGGCTCCGGGCACTCTCTACGTCATCGAACCTGAGCTGAAGGCGTTGGACGATCCGGACGATCCGCAGGCCGTGGTTGAAGCTCACGCCATGAATCCCATGAACGTGCTGCGCATGGCGCGGGCGATGAATATCGAAATAAAGAACGTGCTGCTGGTCGGATGCGAGCCGGAAACCCTCGGAGGCGAAGAGGGTCAGATGGGACTGAGCGCCGCGGTCGAGGCTGCTGTGGATCACGCGGTCAAGCTGGTCGAATCGATCATCAACAAACTTCTCAACGGGAATCGGTTCGATTCCAATCTTGGTACGGAGCTCTAAACATGTCACAAAAGGAGATTGCCGTGGCAATGGAAAATGGTGACGGAGGCTTCAACGACAAGGACACGCTGTTCATGCTGAGTGGAGTGGCGCTGGTGGTTTTCGGGGCAGGCCTGATTCTTTCCAATCCGATCGCGCGGCGCTATCTCGGCCAGTTCGGGGTCGGAAATCTGGCTCAGGCCGCCTTGCCGGATCTGGACCGGTATTTGAAATTGCGGTCCATGTGACGACGTGAAATGACATGCAGGGCCGCAAACAAGTCAGGGGGACATCAGTTTGTCTACCGTAGGGACGCCGCAAGCGATCACGGTTCGATACTCAATCGATGCCAAGCGGAGTACGTTCACCGTGCGGGCATTTGCAACGGGTATGCTTTCGGCGTTTGCTCACAACCCGACGATTGCGATTCCTGATTTCCAGGGCGAGGTCTCCTTGAATCCCGACGCAGTGGAACAAAGTTCGCTACGAATGGTGATTCATGCGGCATCGCTAACCGTCACCGATGACATCAGCGAGAAGGATCGTAGGGAAATCAACCGGAAGATGCACGAGGAAGTCCTCGAGACCGACTCCTTCCCTGACATCGAGTACGAGTGCTCTCGCGTGTCCGGCAGCAAGATCGCGGACGGACAATACTTGGTGGCTTTGAACGGGGACCTGACGCTGCACGCAGTTACGCGCATTCAGTCGGTGTCCGCGCGCGCCCGGCTTAACGGTGATATGCTCCGCGCGACGGGAGACTTTCCCGTCCGCCTGAGCGACTACGAAATTCGGCCGATTACCGCGGCCGGGGGAACGATAAAGCTCAAAGATGAGCTCAAGCTGTCCTTTGATATATCCGCTCGCAAGCAGGAGTGAACGTTTGGCAGGCACGGGATTTTCGAGGATGGATGAGGACGGAACCAATCATGACGTCGCGGGAGGATGTCGCATGTGTCTAGCCATACCAGGGAAGATCGTCGAGATCTCTTCCGACAACCAGGATTCCGCGCTCGTGGATGTAGTCGGCGTGCGGCGCAAGATCGATCTCGGACTGTTGCAGGACGACAAGCCAGCACCGGGTGACTGGGTGCTCATTCATGTCGGCTTTGCCATGAGCAAGATTAGCGAGCAGGATGCCGCCGACCAGATGAACACTCTTTGGATGCTGGGAGAGATCGATGGAGCAATGCAGGAAATCCAGGGGTATGGTTTGGAGGATGTGAATTGACGCCCGCTCGCGTCCACCTCGCAAGGCAGGGATAATATGAGATTTGTCGATGAGTTCCGCGAACCCGCACTGATTTCGAAGGCGGCGGAAGAAATTCGCCGACTCACCGGCACGGAACGCCATTACCGCATGATGGAAGTCTGCGGCGGACATACTCATGCCATTTATCGCTTCGGCCTGAAAGACATACTTCCGGAAAACATCGAGTTGATCCACGGCCCCGGCTGCCCGGTCTGCGTGCTGCCAATGGGAAGAATCGACGATGGTCTTTCCATCGCGCAGCGGTCGGATGTTATCTTCGCAGCTTTCGGTGACATGATGCGCGTCCCCGGAACCCAAGGCAGCCCGCTTGAGCACAAGGCCCGCGGCATGGACGTTCGGATTGTCTATTCGCCGTCCGATGCGCTGAAGCTGGCCCGGCTGAATCCCGACAAGCACGTCATGTTTTTCGCCATCGGATTTGAAACCACCGCGCCATCGACTGCGCTTACCATGATGCGCGCCAAGGCCGAAGGCGTCGGCAATTTCTCGGTCTTCTGCAATCACGTCACGATCATTCCGGCGATTCGTGCCATCCTCGACTCTCCCGACATGCGGCTCGACGCCTTCATCGGACCCGGCCACGTTTCAACCGTCATCGGTTGCCGTCCTTATGAGTGGATCGCACAGAACGAACGCAAGCCGATCGTGGTCTCAGGTTTCGAGCCGCTGGACATGCTGCAATCCATCGTCATGCTCCTGCGTCAGTTGAAGGCGGGCGAGGCCAAGGTCGAGAATCAATACAAACGCGTTGTTCCCTGGGAAGGCAACCGAGCCGCGCTTCGTGCCATGGCCGAGGTCTTCCAGTTGCGTCCTTATTTTGAATGGCGCGGTCTAGGATTCATCTCGCAGTCGGCACTGCGCGTCAACGACAAGTACGCCGAATGGGACGCGGAACAACGCTTCGCGGTTCCAGGCATTCGGGTGACCGATCCTAAAGCCGCGCAATGCGGCGAAGTGCTGAAGGGCGTGCTGAAGCCGCATCAGTGTAAACTTTTTGGCCGCGAGTGCACGCCGGAGCATCCGATCGGCGCACTCATGGTGTCATCGGAAGGATCATGCGCCGCATATCACAACTACGAACACCGCAAGGCAGGAATGGTAAGTCTGAACTCGGTCGCGTGAGCGCTCCGGCCGCAGTGCTTGCCGAATCCGCACCCGTGCGGTTCCGCGACCCCCAAATCGAGATGGCGCACGGTGCCGGAGGAAAAGCCAGCCGCAAACTCGTCGAAGGCCTTTTTGCTCCCCTGCTTTTTGGCGCGGCACCCGGCCCACTCGGAGACGCCGCGCACGTCGAGATCAACGGCACGCCCGTTGCGATCACCACCGATAGCTTTGTGGTTAAGCCACTGAGTTTTCCGGGCGGCTCGATTGGTGAACTTGCAGTGAACGGTACGGTGAACGACCTCGCGGTTTCGGGCGCGAGAGCAGAAGCCCTCGTGGTCTCATTTGTGCTCGAAGCGGGGCTCCCAACGCAGGTTCTCGAAGCCGAAGTTCGAGCCCTGGCGAAGGCCGCGCGGGACGCGGGTGTCCGGATCGCTGCCGGTGACACCAAGGTCGTTGAACACGGCAAAGCGGACCAGATGTACGTCACTACGACCGGCATCGGCCGCCTGCTTCCTGGAGTGAGCATCGACCCTTGCTCGGTGCGAGCCGGCGACAAAATTCTGCTTTCGGGCCCCATCGGCGATCACGGCATCACTATCCTGCTGGCACGCGGTGATCTTGATTTCGAAGCCGACCTTCGTTCCGATACCCGCTCCGTGCTTGCCCTGGTTGAAACCCTCATTCACGCCGCTGGGCCGGGCATCCGTTGGATGCGCGATCCGACTCGTGGCGGCGCCGCGACATCGCTAAATGAGCTGGCGCGTGACTGCGGACTAGGGATGATTCTTTTTGAGGATCAGATTCCCGTGCGCGATACCGTACGTGGCGCGTGTGAGCTGCTTGGACTCGATCCCCTGCACATTGCGAATGAGGGGCAGTTTCTGGCGGTTGTCTCCCCGGAGTACGCCGACGCTGCGCTCAATGCACTGAGCCTGGCGCAGGGCGGAAGTGAAGCGCAGGTGATCGGCGAAGTTCGCGAACAACCTGTCGGGACGGTGCTCGCGACAACCCTTTACGGCGGCAGCCGAATCGTAGATATGCTGGTCGGCGATCCATTGCCGCGAATTTGCTAGAAGAAGACAAATTTGTCAGGGATAGACGCTATGCCAACGGCGTGTAAACTCGCGACTCAAGTCGAAGAGCGTCTGCTGGAGCGGAACCCATTGTTCGAGCATTTTTTCTCGCGCGAAGCGCCGCGCCTGGCGGAAGCGTGCCGCGAAATGTCGGAACGGTTTCTGCGCGGAGGGCGATTGCTCGCTTTTGGGCGCGGACCCTATGCCACCGATGCCCAGCATGTATCGGTGGAGTTCGTTCACCCGGTCATCGTGGGCAAGCGCGCGCTGCCCGCCCTGGATCTGTCGGTTCTTTTTCGACCGTGGCTCGAAGCGATTCTTCGTCCGGAAGACATCGTCATGGGATTCAGTCCCCCGGAAGGCGATCCCGAAGTATGGGCTACGCTGCAGCAGGCGCGCGGTCAAGACGCGATGACGTTTGCTCTACCTGGTGTCGAAGGTTCCTACGCAGTGGACGGGGCTACGAATGATCCGTTTATGCATCAGGAAATGATCGAGATCCTTTATCACACGCTGTGGGAGACGGTGCACGTCTTTTTCGAACACCGCGAACTCGGCCATGAGGTAGGGGACTCGGGATTTCTCTATCCATTTCTGGGAACGGCAAAGCAGGGCACCGTCGGCTTGGTGGCGGAAGTGGCATCTTCCATCCTGATGAAAGTCCACGATGATGCCACGCTGCGCGCACAAGTGGCGCGGGCAGAAGCCGAACAAATCGGTAACACCGTGCTGGCTATTCACGAGCGGCTGTTGCGCGGCGGCAAGCTCATCCTTTTCGGCAATGGCGGGTCTGCGACCGACGCCAACGATTTCGCCATCGATTGCGTGCTCCCGCCGCCTGGCTATCAATCTGTCCCCGCGGTGTCACTCTCGCTGGAGCCAGCGAATATCACTGCCGTTGCCAACGACATCGGCACAGATGCAATTTTCCTTCGCCAGTTGATCGCGCAGGCTCGTCCGGAAGATGTGGCAGTGGGAATCTCAACCAGCGGCGGATCTCTGAACATCATCATGGCCCTGGAAGAAGCGCGGCGGCGGAATATGTTGACCGTGGCGCTGCTGGGCTACGACGGGGGCGAGATCAAGCGCAAGCGCCTCGCTGACTTTCCCGTGGTGGTGAACTGCGACTATATCCCCCGCATTCAGGAAGTGCAGGCTTCGATCTACCATGTCATCCGAGAATCGTTGCAGACGTTGAACCAGGAGGTATTAAGGCATGGCCAGGCTTGAACTCTATGGAACTGCTCGCTGTCCTCACACCGGCGAAATGCGCGAATGGCTGGAGTGGAAGCGCAGTGTGTTTGTGGAGTACGACGTGGAAGCCGATCCTGTAGCGCGCGGACGCATGCGCGAGATCGCGCGTGGACAGCGCACCGTGCCAATCCTGGTCGAGGACGGCAAGGTCGTCCAAGTGGGATGGCAGGGTCACAGCTGCATCGTCGACGAGTAGACGAAGAGTACACAAGGTAAACGACATAATGGTCGGCGCTTGTTCCATTCGAGTTCGGGGTGTAGTGCAGGGTGTGGGATTCCGTCCGTTTGTGTATCGCCTGGCCTGCGCCAACACGCTGAAGGGATGGGTGCTGAACGCCGAAGGAGGAGTGGAGATTCATCTCGAAGGCGCGGAGACCGGGCTGGAAGCTTTTGTTCGGGACTTGAAAGCGCAGCCGCCACCTGCAGCCAGCATCGCGGAAATCGAGGTGCGGCCTGCGGAGGCCACCGGCTTGCACGAATTCACCATCCGGACGAGCCAGCCCCGGGAGCGGCCCACGGTTCGCATTTCGCCGGATCTGCCGGTTTGTGATGAATGTTTAAAGGAGCTCTTTGACCCGGCCGATCCGCGTTATTGGTATCCGTATATCAACTGCACCAACTGCGGACCGCGCTACACGGTAGTGCTGGCTCTGCCTTACGACCGGCTGAACACCACCATGAGAGATTGGCCGCTCGATGACTACTGCTCCGCGGAATATGCAAACCCGAGCAACCGTCGTTTTCACGCCCAGCCCGTGGCCTGTACCGCTTGCGGTCCAAGCTACTATCTTCACCCGCATCTTCACTCGAAGCTTCAAGCTGACAACGACGAAAGCGATAGCAGCATTCGCCGGGCGGCCAAGATTCTTCGTGCCGGCGGGATTCTCGCCGTGAAAGGGCTCGGCGGGTACCACCTGGCATGTGATGCCCGGAATCCAGCTGCCGTCGCGGCTTTGCGGGATCGCAAGTACCGGAAAGAAAAACCGTTTGCTCTGATGGTGCGGAATGTCGAGATGGCCCACGCTCTGGTCGAGCTTTCCTCGGCAGCGGAAGCCCTCCTCACTTCGGTCGCCCGTCCCATCGTGCTCGCGCCGGCAAGAATCGAACTCAGCGGGGTCGCTCCGGAGAATATCGAACTCGGCGTGATGTTACCTTACACCCCTTTGCACCACTTGCTGTTCGCTGCGGGCGGTCCGGAAGTCCTGGTCATGACCAGCGCAAATCGCTCGAGCGAGCCGATCGCTTACGAAGACGAAGACGCATTACAGCGACTGGCAGGAATCGCAGACTCATTTCTGATTGGGCAGCGGACGATCGCGCGCCGCGTGGACGACTCCGTGGCGCGAGCTGGAGCTTTCGGCCCGGTAGTCCTGCGCCGCTCCCGTGGTTACGCTCCGGGCGCTGTTGCATCACTTCCTGCCGAGCGCCCAGTCCTCGCGCTGGGCGCCGACCAGAAAAATACGATTACGCTGGTGGTGGATGGCCAGGCCTTTTTGAGCCAGCACATCGGGGACTTGGATCATTACCAGTCGCTCCGCGCATTTCACGAGACCATCGAGGACATGGTCTCGATGTACAAAGTTCCCTGGGACGAATTGCTTTTGGTGAACGATCTTCATCCCCAATATCTCTCAACGGCCCACGCCGCAACGCTCGGAGTTCCGCAAAGCCATGCGGTGCAGCACCACCGCGCACATGTGGCATCTGTGCTTGCGGAACGGGGAGGGTGGGCGAAACGAGTCGTGGGCGTAAGCTTCGACGGCACCGGATACGGAGACGACGGATCGATTTGGGGCGGCGAGATCTTTGTGGGCAGCGTACAGGAAGGTTTCGATCGCGTGGCTCATTTGCGCCGCGCAGCGCTTGTGGGCGGCGACGCTGCCGCGCACTACCCAGTCCAGGCGGCGGCCGGATTCCTGGCCCAGGTGGATGGTTTGCCAGACTTGCTTGCCGAGCCCTTTGTTTTTCCCGAGCGCTACCGGAAGGCGATGGAGTTGGTACGGAAAGATGTACGAACGTTTGCTACGACCTCGGTGGGACGTCTGTTTGACTCTGCTGCATCGCTTCTCGGGTTTACCCGTGAGGTGACTTTTGAAGGACAGGCCGCGATGTGGCTCGAGCAACTCGCCCAGAGCGCGCCCTTGACGGAGCCCTATCCCTTCCCGTTCCTCGGCGGAGAGCTCGATTTTCGACCGCTGCTTCAGGCCGTCGTGCTGGACCGGGTTCGCGGGCGGGAAGTCAGGGAAATCGCGCGATCCTTCCAACTGGGTATCGGTCAGGGTTTGCGCAATGCCTTGGACGTCATCTCTCGCAGTCACGGATTGGATACTGTTGTTCTCTCCGGAGGAGTCTTTCAGAACGAGTTGTTACTGGAAGACTTGAAGTCGATGCTGACGGAAGGAGAAAGATCGCTGCAAGTATGGACGAATCACGCAGTCCCTCCCAACGACGGAGGCATCAGCCTGGGCCAGGCAGCATTGGCGGCCTTCGGTCAGTTCGATACCATTCAGCAGCCCGGCGAACACTTGAGCGAACACCGCAGCGAGTCGAGCTATGCATGAGCTTTCCCTTGCGATGAGCATCGTCGAATTGGCCGCGGAGGAGGCAGAGCTCCGCGGAGTTCAGATTGAAGCTGTGCACTTAAAGCTGGGGGCCCTTTCCGGCGTGGCGAAAGACGCACTCCTCTCCTGTTATCAAATGGCCTGCGAGAATACTCCACTGCAAGGTTCTTGCCTCGTGGTTGAAGAGGTTCCCGTGGTGATCTTTTGTCCCAGTTGCCGGGCACAACGCCCTCTCAACTCTGTACAGTTGTTTTGTTGTCCGGAATGCGGAACTCCGTGCTCTGAGATCGTGCAGGGCAAGGAACTGGAAGTGGTTGCATTGGAGATACAGGAATGCGCCCCGAACCCCGTTTGATTGAAGTCCGAAAGAATGTGCTGAAGCAGAACGACGTTGTGGCCCGATCCCTTCGCGACCGCTTTCGTGCCGCCGGAGTTTTCGTCGTGAGTCTTGTCTCCAGCCCCGGCTCGGGGAAGACTGCATTCCTCGAAAAGACGCTCACTCGTCTTCGCCCAAACTACCGCGTGGCCGCTCTGGTCGGCGACCTTGCCACCGAAAATGATGCGTTGCGTTTGGCGCGAAGCGAGGCTCCAGTCAAGCAAATTACGACCGGCACTCTCTGTCACCTCGAGGCGGCGATGGTCCAAATCGCGCTTGAAGGGTGGGATCTCAACCAGTTGGATTTCCTCTTTATCGAAAACGTTGGGAACCTGGTTTGTCCTTCTTCTTATGATTTGGGCGAGGATCTCCGTCTCGTACTTATTGCGGTGACCGAGGGCGAGGACAAGCCGCTCAAGTACCCGACCATTTTCAACAGCGCGGATGTGGCAGTCGTTACCAAGGTTGACTTGGCGGACGCGGTTGAATTCAGCTGGAAGACCGCGTACGACAACATCCAGGCTGTACGCCCGGGCATGCCGGTCCTTAAGCTTTCAGCTAAGACCGGGGAGGGCGTGGAAGAGTATTTGAGATTTCTTGCGGCGCGCCTGCGCCAGGCAGCGGCAGTCTAAGCAATCCAAGTAGAGGTACATGATCAGCTTTCTTTCCATCCTCGCGGTGGGATTTTCCCTGGGGATGCGCCACGCCACAGATCCCGACGAGTCATTGCGGTCACAACCATTGTCAGCAATCAGCGTAACAGTTTGCGGGCGGTGTTGATCGGAGCATTTTGGGGTGTTGGCAACCCCGTTACCATCTTCGTGGTGGGCGCTGCAATCATTCTCTTCAATATCGTCATCCCGGTGCGGGTCGGGCTCAGATTCTTGTCCAGCAAGTCCAGGGCGGAACAGCTTTCGCGCTTGACCTGGGTTATGGTGCAATCTTTGGGATCCTTGTCGGGCCGCCATCGAAGAAGCTTTGTACCATGACGAAAGCGGCCTCCCGTGAAATGGTCGAATTGCACTTCGACAACCAGTCGCGGTGCTAGAGGCTGCCATTCCGACGAACGTTTCGTACTCCATCGACTGGAGCCTCCCGGAGCTTTTCCAGTGAAGCCGGGCGGCTTGATCAACTGCTGTAGTTTTTTCGTCAATGCCGGACGATCTTTGCTCTGGATCGCCGAAGTGAATCCAACGTGGTCAAGCAGTCCCGCGCGATTATAAAGGCCAAGAAGCAGTGATCCGACTACTCGCCGCTTTTCTAAATATCGAAAGCCTCCAACAACGCAGTCGGCGGTGCGCTGCCATTTGATTTTTACCATGCCAGTGCGCTCTCCGCTCTGGTAAGGCAAATCGCGCCGTTTGGCAATCACGCCATCGAGCGCGATCCCCATATGAAACCATTTGCGTGCTACCCCGATTTTCTGGGTGATCGGTGAGAGGCGCAGCACGGAGTTCGTCTTCAAATATTTGCTTGCGAACTTTTCGAGTTGGTTGCGTCGCTCCTGCAAACAAAGTTTGACTAAAGATTTGCCTTTCTCGTCTACCAACAGATCAAAGATAAGAAAAATGCACGGAGTTTGCTGGCTAAGTTTCGTAATCCGGCCGATGGAGGGATGGATCCGCATCAACAGATGGTCAAACGAGAGTGCGCCTTCGATGGGAAGAACAATCTCACCGTCGAGTACGAAACGTTGAGGTTTGAGCGCGGAGAATGCAGTGATCAGCTCAGGAAAATATCGGCTGAGTGGCTTCCCGGATTTCGATATTAAGTGAACGCTCTTTCCATCGCGAAAAACGAGACAACGAAATCCATCCCACTTCGGCTCATATTGCCACTCCGCCCCGGTGGGAAGCTCGGTCGCAGGAGCCGCCTCCATCGGTCTGTAACTCTGATTTAGAGGAAGGCTCATTAAAATTCATCACGGATTCAGGATGGCGTCCGGACACCGTCGCCGGGCGGAATCCCCTAGAGTGGGAGTTGCTCTGCCGTCGGAAAGTGGTGCTGTTCCCGGCCTACTTTGCCATCGTACTTGGTGGTCGTCTTGAACAACTCTAAATGCCCGTCTGCAGCTGCAGTGCGGCACTGATCGCGCAGGGCCTGCATGGCCGAGGCATTGAGAGGCTGGAAGTCAACCGCGACCTGAAGATTTTGATCCAGGACTTGCAGATTATCGATGCCGCTGATCGTGGTCGCGACTGGCAGGCTCATGGCATAACGTAGTCCTTGCTCCGCGGTAACAGCGCCGAATTTCACTAGTTCGCCGCTTCCCCCGAGACTCTTCATTCCCAGCGCCGCCATACCCCGGCGGTTGGCTTCGGGCAGAACTTGAGTTTCGAAGCTGCGGAACGTGGCGTCGCAACAGTTGAGGGGCATCTGAATGGTGTCGAAGGCAAAATCGTGCGACAACATCTTTAAATGGATTTCTGGATCTTTATGTCCCGTGAAACCGATGAAACGAACTTTCCCCTGTTGCTTCGCCGCCAGAAGCGCCTCGGCGGCCCCGTTTGGAGCAAAAATGAGGTCGGGATCGTTTTCGTAGACGACTTCATGAATTTGCCAAACATCTAAATGATCGGTTTGCAATCGTCGGAGGGATTCCTCCAGCATGCGCATGGCAATCTTCTTCTCGCGACCATGCGTACAGACTTTGGTCATCACGACTGCCTGATCACGCTTCCCCTTCAAAGCTTTTCCGAGGCGCTCTTCGCTGAGGCCATCGTGGTATTCCCAAGCGTTGTCGAAAAAGTTGACCCCATGATCGATCGCCCTGGCCACAATTTCGTTCGCTGCCTGATCGGTCTCGGCGGAGCCAAGATGATAGCCGCCTAGCCCCAGCGCTGAAACCTGTAGGCCGGTGCGCCCAAAAGGTTTCCGCGGAACAACGCCCGACAGATCGCTTCGCGATGTACTACTCTGCCGCTGTGCCATGCTGCCTCCGGAGACGAACGGCACCGCGCCCAAGACGGCCGCGCTCTTGATGAACTTTCGGCGATTCCATTCGAAAGAGTCGGTCATTGCTATTTATCCTAGAACTGCTTCTCGGGAAATGGGTGACCCGTGTTCTGCTGAGCTCCGAGCATGTCCTTGACCTCCGACTGCTCGGTGTCCAGAGGAAAGCTATGGGCCAGTCTCGCCTCTGGATTGTCAAATTTCAGCGACAACTTATAAAGCTCGTAGCGGCCGTCCGCGGCATCTGGCTTGCATCGATCACGCAGTTCCTGCATTTCCGATTCTGAAAACGGCTTGAAGTTCTGTGCGATTTGCAGATTCTGGTGGAGCACTTCCAAACTGTCCATGCCGGTGATGGTTGTAGCAACAGGGAGGCTCATGGCATAGCGCAGGGCTTCTTCGGCAGTAACAACTCCGTTTTTGATGGCCTCTCCATGACCGTTCAAAGGCTTCATACCCAGAGCAGCGATGCCACGTTTGTTTAGTTCGGGAAGCACCTCTCGCTCGAAACTCTTGAAATTGGCATCGAAGGCGTTCAGCGGCATTTGGACGGCGTCAAATGGAAATCCGGTGTTCAGCATGCCAAGATGAACCTTGGTATTGTGGTGGCCGGTAAATCCCACGAAGCGGACCTTCCCATCCTTCTTGGCCTTTTCCAAAGCTTCCGCAGCCCCGTTGGGACGAATGAAAAGTTCTGGATCGTTATCGAAGGCCATGCCATGTACCTGCCAGAGGTCCAAATGATCGGTCTGAAAACGTCGCAGAGATTCTTCCAGCATCGAAAGCGCGAGGTCAGCGTCGCGGCCGTGAGGACATGTCTTGGTCATTAGAAAAACCTTGTCTCGACGGCCTTTCAACCCTGCGCCCATCCATATTTCCGTTTTTCCTCTGCGATACTCCCAGCAGTTGTCGAAGAAAGTGATTCCACCCTCGACCGCCTGGTGAACCATCTCTACAGCTGTTTTTTCATCAGGAGCTTCACCCAAATGGTGACCGCCGAATCCTAACGCTGAGATTTGCGCGTCGGCGCGCCCAAATTTTCGAAGAGGGATTGTCGCGCTGGGGGATCGAGGCATGAGTTTTAATACGATTTAACCCAATTTCGATGCGCACACAGGTGCCGGGGGTTGGCAAAATCAAAAACTAGAGTCGGCGTTGTTCCCTACATAACTCTTTCCCGCAAGCACGACGACCTGTTTCAAATCGTCGACAAATGAGCACATCTGTTGTTCGCGCGACTCTGCGTCAGGCGCTCTCAAAATGGACGATGGATGAACGGTCGCAATCGTGAAGGGCGCCAGGTCCGACTCAACTAACTTTCCCCTTTGTCGTGTGACACTAAACCCCTTTCCCAGCAACGACTGAGCAGCATTGTCGGCCCGGCGGGAAAACTTCTGGATGATGCGCTGGCCGCGGCTGGCATAGATCGCACTCAGGTCTATGTGACCAACGCCGTGAAACATTTTAAGTGGACGCCATCCGAGCGTCAAAAGCGTTGCATCCGCGAGAAACCTCGCTCTTTCGAGATTCAAGCATGCCGGCCCTGGCTTGCCGCGGAGCTTTCTGTTGTGAGTCCGCGGATTTTAGTTTGCCTTGGCGCTAATCCCCGCGCATTCCTTGACGCGTGTTGCGCCCTCCGGTCGTCTTCGACGAGATCCAGAATACCCCCGAATTACGGGGCCAAAGATTGCCATCCCCGCGTTATTGACCAACACATCCAGCTTCCCAAACTTATTGACCGTGTCTTCGACAAGGCGCTTTACATACGCCTCGTCAGACACATCTCCGGGATGAACAAGTGACTTTGCTGCATCAAAGCCTGCGATGGTCTCGTGCAACTTGTGCTCACGCCGTCCATTGACAACGACGTACGCGCCTTCCTGTAGAAAGCGGAGCGCCGTGGCTGCGCCAATACCAGATCCGGCCCCCGTCACGATGACGACTTTCCCTTCAAATCTATTCATGGTTTCCTCCGATAGATTTATAAACTGCTTGGTGCGACCAGGCCTATCGAATCGTATATTCCGCGATTTTGAGTAGAGCAGTCGCTGCTCCCCGGCACTGTGCATTTCTGTACAGGGTGCGCGATAGAAATCTGGGCATCTCAAGCGTTGAAGAAAGTCACAATCTCGGGCAACGGATGATTGCGAGTCTCGCGTCGGAAAGCCCACCGTTGCATTGCTTACTCGGCGAATCGGTTGCTCAGAAACTCACCGATGAGTTGAAGAGCCTCGTTGGAAGCTGCGAGGCGCCCCACGCCCCCAAGGAATCCATGGACCATCCCTTCCCACACATCGAGGCGAGCATCGACTCCTGCCGCGATCGCGTGCTCAACAAAGCGGACGGAATCATCAAGCAGCGCCTCGTCGTCGCCGACATGCACACGGATCGGGGCTAATCCCTCCAGGTCGGCATGGAGCGGCGAGGCGAGCGGGTCTGCCGGGTCATGACCGTGGAGATAGGAGCGCACCAACTCGATCGCTTGCGGCTTGGTAAAGTAGGGGTCAGCAACAGCGCGCGTCGCCCAGCTTTCTCCAGAAAGGGACAGATCCGTCACGGGTGAGAGTGCCACTCCGCCCACGAGAGCTTTGCCGGCACCGTCACTGTTCGCCGCGAGATGCGCGAGCAACCCAAGCGCCAGGGTGCCACCAGCCGAATCACCAGTGATAGCAATTTTTGAGAGGCCTCGCTCGGTCAAACCAACGTAGCAGGCCCGGATATCTTCCGCGGCGGCAGGAAACGGATGTTCCGGCGCAAGTTGGTAGTCTGGCACGAACACCGCCGCCCGAGTCTGAGCAGCGATGTGGCCTGCCAGATGGCGAAACGCCTGTGCCGAGCCCCAGTTGAACCAGCCACCATGAATATGCATCACGGCGTGGTGGGGCCGCGCATCTTCGGGTCGGCACCACCACCCTGGAATGCCGCCAACATGGTCAGCTTCGTAGACAACCCCGGCAGGCGCCGTGACGCGCTCCATGATGGCATCAAACGGAGAACGGGCCGCTGTTCCCTGAAGCCTTCCTTTGTTGGGTTCGACGATAGCGCGCATGGCAGCCATTGCAGCCTGATCTTCCGTGCTGAATGGATGGAGTACGGACCAGGGGGCCGTATCGATCATGTCATCCTCCGTAGTTCAATTGAAATCTGAAGTGAAACATTAATGAGACGACAACATATGACCTAAAGCATGCCGTTGTTGTTCTTCCATTGCTCTTGAGGCGGAATCTCATCGGGGAATCCCAGCGCTCGGCGATCTTCCCGTCTTCAACTCGGTATAGGTCGAGGTAGACGCAAGGGTCGCCCTCATGCGATCCCCTGGCAGCTATAAAAACGAAGTCTCCCTGTCCCAACACGAACTTGATCTCATCTATGCTTCTGTGTTTAGTGAGTTCTTTCAGGTCACGTTTGAATGCTGCGACTCCATCGCGGACGCCGGGCTCGTGGCGGATGCAATGATCTCCAGAAAAGTATTGCGGGATTTTACTGTGGTCTCCAGAGATGTGAATGGTCTCGTAGTATTCCCGGACAATCGACTTGTTCTTCTCTTTGTCTTCTGAGAGTTTTGCCTGAGTCGGCCCGTCGGTTTGAGTGTGTCCACTCTCATTGGCAGAGGCCGCTTTTGCGGAAAAGACCCAGTGCTCGACTATCAGACCGTCCTCAAATCTGAAGATGTCGAAGAAGATGTTCTGACCGAGGATGAGTCCATCTTCCTGAGTCAAGACGAAGGGGCCGTCCTGGAAGGCTCGCACCACTTTCAGGTGCTGGTTTTCGCGCGGGAATTGACTGATGTACTCCTTCAGCCCGTCAACGCCGTCGGCTGCGTGCGGGTTGTGTTGCATGTATTTCTTCGGGTTCATGTACTTGGTTGCAAGGTCTGCATCTCTGTCCCCGATGCCTTGAAACACGGTCAACACCTTTTCAATGTCACTCTTTGGCATTGTTAAATCTCCTTCGTACAGTTTGTAAGCTGCGGGAGCCGGGGGTTCCCTTTCCGCGCCCTTGGCGATGCCGGACTGACCTGGAGACCGGTAATAAAGGCGTAGGGCGGTCTGAGACGACATTGGGGGTGCTCATGATTTCTGTAGGCGCCTGGTGCGATGGCGTGATCAGCGTATCGAAAACGTTTCCACCAGACTGTGTCGAAAGGACCAGTCGGCTCTCCTAGGCATCCCTTAGAATCCTTATTGAACTCTCGAACAAATGCCGATGGCCGCTCGTGATCTCATACGTGGATCTCCCGAACAGATCGAGGCGATGTTTCCGAAGCTCGACGACACTCAAGTTGCTGGGCTTGCAGGATTTGGCCAGCAGCGGGATGCGCAGCCACACGAAGTTATTCTGGAACGGGGAGATCTGCATCACGGCATCTTCGTCGTACTCAGTGGCAGGGTCGAAGTGCTTCGTGTTTCTGCCGATGGCGAGACTGTCCTCCACGTTCTGGATCGCGGAGAATTCACCGGCGACGTGAACCTGCTCTCGGGTCGTGGAACACTGGTTCGCGCCAGGGCAGTAGAAGCCAGCACATTCCTTGAAATCGATCGAGCCAATCTGCGCCACATCATGCAGACTGATGCCGCCCTAGGACAAATATTCCTGAACGCCTTTGTACTGCGCCGCGTTTTCCTCATTTCCAACTCCGTTGGCGATGCGGTGCTGATCGGATCCAACCATTCGAGTGACACGCTGCGTCTCAGGGAATTCCTGGCTCGCAACGGCCAGCCTCACACCTATCTTGATGTCGATGCCGATCCTGAAGTGCAGACCGTTCTTGACCAATTCGGAGTTCCGCTAGCGGACATTCCCGTCCTGATCTGTCGCGGTACGGTTGCCCTGCGCAATCCAAGCAATTCCGAAGCGGCTGCCTGCCTGGGATTGAACGCCGGAATTGATCAGGCCGATGTGAGCGACGTGGTTGTAATCGGCGCCGGACCAAGCGGGCTCGCCGCGGCTGTCTATGGAGCGTCCGAGGGACTGAAGGTGCTTGTTCTAGAGAAGAACGCACCAGGTGGACAGGCAGGATCGAGTTCCAGGATTGAGAATTATCTTGGTTTCCCCATGGGAATCTCTGGGCAGGAACTTTCTAACCGCGCATTTGTACAAGCTGAGAAATTCGGTGCGCACATCGCTATCGCTCAATCGGCCAAAAAACTGAAGACCAGCCATCCACCATTCACGGTCGAACTGGACGATGGAGCGGCAGCGCGGGGTCGAACGGTCATCATAGCGGCTGGCAGCCGATATCGCAGACTGGACCTGCCGAACCTTTCCCAGTTTGAAGGAGTCGGAGTCTACTACGGCGCTACCCACGTGGAGGCCACAATCTGCCGCGACGAAGAGGTCGCTGTCGTGGGCGGTGGAAATTCAGCAGGGCAGGCGGCGGCTTTCCTTGCCGGAACCGCCAAGCATGTTTATCTAGTGATGCGAGGACCTTGCCTTGCCAAGACCATGTCGCGATACTTGATTTCCCGAATCGAAGCGAGTCCACGCATTACTCTTATGGCTTGGACGACAATCGAAGCGCTTGAAGGCGACACGCACCTTGAGAGGATTCGGCTGCACAACACCAAAACTGGAGCGAGCGAAACCCGCGACATCCAGCACGTGTTCATGATGACCGGCGCAGACCCCAACACCGAATGGCTTCGAGGTAGTCTCGCGCTTGATACAAAGGGTTTCATCAAGACGGGTGCAGACGTTCAAGACGGGTGGCCTTTGCACCGGCCTCCCTACCCGCTTGAAACGAGCCTTCCCGGAGTCTTCGCGGTTGGCGACATCCGCGCTGAGAGCGTGAAGCGTGTCGCCTCGGCCGTTGGCGAAGGATCCATGGTTGTTCAATTTGTGCACAAAGTGTTAGCTGAATAAATCTTCGTCCACGATCGCAAGTCCAGACCCTTGCTCTTACGCGGCGCGCGGCGCAGCGACTGTGTCCCCCTTGCGTCCTTCGGGGTCATGCCAGCCGCCAACATCGTGAGCCAGACGGATCGCCTCATGAGGTCCCCATGAGCCTGGCTCATATTCCTCCAGAGGGGATGTATTCCCGAGAATGGGGTCAACAATGGCCCAGGCAGCTTCCACCGCGTCTTCGCGAACGAACAGCATGGCATCTCCATGCATTGCATCTCCAAGGAGACGCTCGTATGCATCAACTTCGTCCGCGGTATGGTCCTCCAATGCTGAGAGTTGCGCGGGCTTGGAGACGAGTTCTTCTCCGGGACGTTTCACGCGAGCGCTGAGGCTAATCGAAATCTCACCCGGACCGAGACGGAAGCGGAAATGATTGCTCGATTCACCAGCCAAATTGTCGAGCGGAGGTTTTCTAAGTTTGACCAGCACTTCGGTCGTCGTAACCGGGAGGCACTTTCCAGCACGAATCAGAAATGGCACGCCCGACCAGCGCCATGATTGAATCTCCAAGCGCAGTGCCGCAAACGTTTCTACCTTTGAATCCGGTGGAACTCCTTTTTCGGTCTTGTAGCCTTCGAACTGCCCTCGAACCAGATTTTTGGGGTCCAGCGGCGGAATCGCGCGGAATACCTTAACCTGCTCATCACGAATGGCGTCGCAATGTAATCCGGTCGGTGCTTCCATCGCCAGAAAAGCCACAACCTGGAGCATATGGTTTTCGATCACATCGCGGATCGCCCCGGTATCGTCGTAGAACTTCCCCCGGCCCTCGATCCCGAACTTCTCTGCCATTGTGATCTGTACACTCTCGATGTAATTCCGGTTCCAGATCGGTTCGAGAAAGCTATTAGCGAAGCGAAAGAACAGAAGATTGAGAACGGCCTCTTTACCAAGGTAGTGGTCGATGCGAAAGATTCTCGATTCCGGAAGCACGGCATGAAGAGCGGCATTCAACTCCTGCGCCGAGCCGAGATCGTGCCCGAAGGGCTTCTCGACAATCACTCGAGCATTTTTCATGCAGTTCGACTTTGCGAGAGACTCGACAACACTCATAAAAAGACTTGGCGGAATCGCCAGATAGTGTGCTGGGCGGCTCGCCGAGCCGAGCGTTTTCTTCAACAGCTCGAAGGTCTCGGGTTTTTCATAATCCCCGCCGACATAGCGAAGCAAGTTCAACAGCTTGGCCAAGGCTTCTTGATCGATGTCCCCCCCTTGCTGCTGGATACTGTCGCGCACGCGTTCTTTGAGATGTTCGTCGGTCCGCGCGGCCCTGGCAATGCCAATCACCGGTACATCCAGGTGACCATGCCGGACCATATGATAAAGAGCGGGAAAGATTTTCTTATGGGCTAAGTCTCCCATTGCTCCGAATAGAACCAGAGCATCGGCTGGCATTGTCTCTTCTTTATTCTTTCCCGTCGCGCATCCTTGTCTGAGATCCGGCATGAATTCCTCCTAGGTCCTTTAGGGATAGACTCGCATCGTTCAAACTTGGCTGCCCAACATTCGGTCCAGGTTAAATGCGGCGCTGATCAGCGCCAGATGTGTAAACGCCTGCGGGAAATTGCCCAGGGCCTCGCCTTGCGGCCCTGTCTGTTCCGAATAAAGCCCGAGGTGGTTGGCGTAGCCCAACACACGTTCAAACAGCAACTTGGCTTCGTCCAACTTTTCCGGGATTCCCGCACTCGCGCGAGTGAGCGCCTCTACGAGCCAAAAAGAACACATATTGAAAGTACCCTCAGCACCCGGAAGTCCGTCAATGCGTGCCTGCGGCGGATAACGATAGACGAGGCTGTCACCGACAAGACCTCCATCCCTCGGATTCTTGCGGATCGCATTTATGGTGCTGATCATCCGCGGATCGGTGGGAGCCATAAAGAAGACCAGCGACATAATAAGGAGCGACGCGTCCAGGTCATCGCTGCCGTAAAACTGCGTAAATGCGCGGCGTTTCTCGTTCCAGCCCTTAGCCATCACTTCTTCATAGATTCTGTCCCGTTCCCTCAGCCACTTAGCGCGGTTGGCTGGAAGCGCTCGCTTGTCGGCCAGGCGAAGACCACGATCCAGGGCGACCCAGTTCATGACTTTTGAATAAACAAAATGTTCCTGCCGATTGCGCATCTCCCAAATGCCGGCGTCTGGAAGTTGCCAGTGCTCGCAGATCCACTCCAGGCGAGCGCGGACCTTTACCCAAACATCGTATGAGGTTGGACTTACGTACTTGTTGGACAAGTAAAGCGCATCCATGAGTTCGCCGTAGATGTCTCCCTGGAACTGCGCAACAGCTGCGTTGCCGATGCGCACGGGTCCGGACCCTCGATACCCTTCCCAGTGATCCAGCGTCTGCTCGGGAAGTTTGTTGTCGCCGGCGATGGTAAAGACGACCGCGCCGGGGTCTTCTGGATGGGCGTGCTTCGACGCGTACCCCTCCATCCAGTGCATGAAGGCGGCGGCCTCATCCTTGAAGCCCAGGCGCAAAAAGGCGTAAACCGTGAAAGCAGCGTCGCGCATCCAGGTGTACCGGTAATCCCAGTTGCGAGTGCCTCCGATGACCTCAGGCAAGCTGGCGGTGGGGGCTGCGATGATCGCTCCGGTAGGCTCAAAGGTAAGAAGCTTTAGCGCCAAAGCTGAGCGGTGTACCTGCGCCTGCCAGCGCCCATGGTAAGTACAGGCGGAGAGCCAGTTTTGCCAGAACTTCACGGTGCCCAGTAGCAGTTCCTCAGCCTCTTTTTCGCACGGCGGACATGGCACAGCGCCCCCGGCGGAGTCGTCCCTAAGAACGAAGACTTGCGATTCTCCTTCCGAGAGCACGAACTCGGCAGACACTCCACCGTGCCCGTCATTCTTGAGTGGCACCGCAGTCGAAAGAGCCAAGATCAGACTGCCCGACTTGAATGTTGCCCCGTTAGTTCTGATCAGCACTTCGTGCGTCTGTCGGCCGTAATCGAAGGCTGGGCGGCAAGTGACCGAAATGCGCACCGTTCCCCGGACGCAGCGAACGCGACGGTAGACATGGCGATACGCAAACGACTCGGAGGATAGCCCCACTGGCATGAAGTCTTCCAATTCGGCAATTCCGTCCGCCATTAAGAAGCGGGTAACCAAGACATTCGTGGAAGGCCAATAAAACTGCTTGTGCCGCACGCCAACAGAGTCGGCGGAGATTTGGAAGCGGCCTCCCTTTTTGTCATCCAAAATCGCCCCGAAAACGCTGGGCGAATCGAAGTGCGGGTAGCAGTACCAATCGATCGAACCGTTCAGGCCTACCAGGGCAACAGTCCGCATGTTGCCGATGATTCCGTAATTTTCGATAGGTTGATACGCCATTGCTTTGTGCCTTCCCTGTCCGAGAACAGGCTGTCGTCAATTCAGGTGAATCTTGGGCTCGACGGACATGCCGGGGCGCAACTTATCCAAGTCGCGCTGATTCGGGTTGAAGCGTATCCGCACCGGCAGCCGCTGTACGATCTTGACATAGTTTCCAGTCGCATTCTCGGGCGGGAACAGGCTGGATCGATCTCCAGTAGCGGCTGGCATATACTCGACCTCGCCATCAAACGACTCGTCGAGGGAATCCACCTCAATGGTTACGCGCTGCCCAACGTGCATCTTTCGGAGCTGTGTCTCCTTGAAGTTCGCGGTCGTCCAAACATTGTCAATCTGGACCACCACGATGAGTTGCTGCCCTTGCGAAATTCTGCCCCCGATTTCCGCGCTGCGCTGGCTCGCGATCCCGTCGACCGGGGCCACGATATGGCAGTAGCTCAGGTTCAGCAGCGCCGTATCCAGCTGCGCTTTCGCCGAGTCCACGTTGGCTTTGCGGGAATCGACGGTTGCCTTGTGAATGGTGATCTGACGGGGTAAATTCGCCTTGTCCTCGGAATGTTTGGTCTGCTGCTGGCGCAATGTCGCTTTTTTCTCCTCGACGATCTGCTCCGAAGACGCGGCTGCGTATCGCCTCGACCGCTGCCTCATCCCCGCCCGCACTCGCAACGTATTGGTCATAGTCGGATAGAGAGATTTCTCCCTGGTCGACCAGCTTCTTGTAGCGCACCAGATCGGACTGGGCTTTACGGTTGTTCGCTTCAGCCTGACGCAGTTTCGCGACATTGCTGTCGTAGTCGCGTTGCGCGCTGGCAATTGCCGCCTCCGCATTGACAACTTGCTCCACGTCGGTATCGACTGTGGCGCGGTTCGAAGTGACCGTGATGGGGACGTTGGGACTTTCGGCAGCCGCCTGAGCGATGGCTTGTTCATAGCCCGCGCGGGCTTGCGTCGAGCAAGCGGATGATTGCACATGCGAGGACCGCAACTGATCCCAGGACAAACGCTCCCACTTTGGCTTCTGTGCTCACTGATGCGCCTCCGATGCGTTCAGGTATTTAGCGAAGTGCTCGGTGACCGGAGTTCTCGCAATGTCCTCGGGAACTCGGTCGAGGAACTGGCGAACACGTGGGTTCTGGCTCGCCTTGAGTTGGTCTTTGGTGCCGACTGAGCTGAAGGAGCCCTCATAGAGCATGGCGATGCGGTCCGCGATCAGAAATGCGCTCGGCAATTCGTGGGTCACCACAATGATGGTCATGTGGAAGGTGTGCTTGAGTAGCAGAATCAGTTCGTCGAGTTCCGCGGCAACGATTGGATCAAGCCCTGCCGATGGTTCGTCGAGTACCAGAATTTCAGGCGCGAGCGCAATTGCGCGCGCGACTGCTGCACGCTTCTTCATCCCTCCGGAAAGCTCCGAAGGAAGCAATTTCCCACGGTCCGCGAGGCCAACTGCCGCCAGCTTCATCCAAACGACGAGTTCAATGATAGAAGGCGCGAGTCGCGTATGTTCGCGCAATGGTAAAGCGACGTTCTCTTCTATATTTAGTGAGTTGAACAACGCGGCACTTTGGAAGGCAACTCCTATCGATTTGCGTATCTTCTTCAGCTCGGGCTTTGAACAACGCGTGATATCAACTTCTTTCACGAACACACTGCCCGATTTCGGCTTCTCCAACCCGATAATCTGGCGCAACAAAGTGCTCTTTCCACAACCGCTTCCTCCCAATAGCACCATGGTTTCTCCGTGCTCGATATCGAGATTGAGGCCATTGAGCACTCGGCGGCCGTCGTACTCAACCACGAGATCTCGAACTGAAATAATCGGTGTCATCGTTTTGCCGTGAGATAAAACAGCGCTGTGAAGAGTGCATCTGCAATGATGACCAGGAACGTCGACTTCACCACCACGCTGGTAGTCGAGCGGCCCACGGAATCAGGGCCTCCGTGTACACGCATTCCTTCAAGGCACCCCACCTGGGCAAGGATGCTTCCGAAAACAATGCTCTTGATCATCCCCATGATCAGGTCGCGCAGTTCGATCGCATTGAACACGTATCGGAGGTAAAGACCAGGCATAAGGTGAATGCTGAAAAACATGAACAATCCGCCGGCCAAGATGCCGCAGAGATTGGATATGACGCTTAAGCAAGGGACCGCAATCAAAGCTGCGAGATACTTTGGCGCAAGAACAAATTCAAGCGGCTCAAGCGCCATGACACGGAGAGAATCAAGTTCCTCGGTCACCTTCATGGTCCCAATCTCCGCCGCAAACGCGGAGCCGGATCGTCCACTGACCGCAACTGCCGTCATGAGCGGCCCGAGTTCGCGCGTGAAGCCGACTGCAACCAAGTCCACAACGTAGCGGAGTGCGCCAAAACGACGGAGTTCAGTTGCACCTTGCATGGCGAAAATGAAACCAGTGCAAACAGCCATCAACGAAACCATCGGGATCGCATCGACTCCGATTTCCAGCATCTGCTTCACAGTGGTTTTCCATCGATCACGGTTTCCGACGAATGGAAGTGCCTGAGTCATTGCCCGAACAGTGGCCCACCACTGAATGTTGAGACTCCCGACATAGTCGAGCTGTTCGATTGTTCTCTCGCCCACGCTTTCGAGAATGTTCGCCATCAAGACGCTGCCTGTGCTCCCGAATTTTTATCGAACAACGCCAGTAGCCCAGCAGACTCAAACAACTGCAGCACAGAGCCATGCCCCTGCAAATGGAATCGAATCCCGCGATCCCTTGCCACTTTGAGCGATTCAACCAACGTCGCAATCCCCGATGCTTCAATTGAGTAGAGTCGAGAACAGGCGCAGTAACTGTAGTCTCCCGGTGGTGAATCGACTTGGCTTTCGCCGCGCCACCTCAGTCCGGTTTGGCTTGGTTCTGTTTCCTGTTCCCGCTCATCGAACCGGACTGGCAGATTTCCCGCATCCGGCTCTCGGAAAAGACACACCATATTCCGTGTGACGCCGTCTGCAACTCCTGAACACAACTCGGGGTGGCTAGACTTATCGTCAATCCCCATGTCCTTTGTCGCTTCTTGCGTCCGTCTTTAACTAAGGCCCCTTCCCTCCGCCGGCATTACCCGGCTTCCTCGGTACTACGAGCCTTTCCGCCACCCCATACGGCCCGGCCTGTCTCTCGCGAGTTGCCAGTTGATCGATACCATGATCACCGCTGGGGCTTCCCGTGTTGCCTCTGGTCTCCTCTGCGTACATGCCATCGCCATTACCCCGGCAGGTTCAATGGAGCTTGTTCGCTCGTCTGTCTCCATTGCCAGCGGCCTTCCCCGTGTAACAGTAAGGTCGGCTCCTGCAATTGTTTTTCCGGGGCCTGCTCAGCGTTCACTCACGTTATGGCCTGCACGCTCGCGGAGTCGCCTAGCGACCCTTTACACCGAGAGCTCCGACAGCTTCGTTGCCTCTGCTGCCGCCTCGATTGCTACCGGGTGGA
>Ga0209008_1000186_pt1 | contig 28065 bp, 24 predicted proteins | sample JacPin_JW_Ref_O3_FD_187963 | JGI IMG/M metagenome (GOLD analysis project Ga0209008, IMG submission 187963) | Forest soil microbial communities from Algoma, Ontario, Canada - Jack Pine, Ontario site 1_JW_Ref_O3 (SPAdes) (version 2) | ecosystem: Environmental > Terrestrial > Soil > Boreal... | reverse complement strand
AGGCCTCTTTTGTTGCCGCAAACATTGTCTTGACAACATGTTTGTAACAGAGGAGGCCTTTGTTGTCTTCAAATATATGAATTATGCGGGCTAGTCCCATTCAGGCGGGTTTCGCCCGCCGTGAGCTTCCGTGACTACAATCTATAGCGCGTTTCCCGCATCGCTGGTAGATAAATGTCGAGCCCTTATAAGTCGTCTCTCATTGGCCTTCGCTGGCGGATTTGATGGTCAACTCGTAATCGAAGGTGCGTCTCTTGGAAGCTCGCCGAGCGACGCCCAAAGTGGTCAGGTAGATTTTACGAATAAGGAAAATCCGTCTGGATGCCAGCTGGCCGTTGCCGGGTGACCTGTGTCGTTGTGGAATAATGTCCCCTGCAGAGACGCGGGGGATAGAGTGCTGAATTTCCTCGAATGCCGATGTCACGGACCCCGCCAATCAAGGAAGTGATATGAAACTTTTCGTATGTCTGTGCGTGCAGCTTCTTAACTCCGCGATTGTCCTGGCGCAGCCGTTCTCCTCGGTCCCCGGACAGGGCCGGTCCATGGTGGTCACGAAGTTCGGCATCGTCTCAACCCCGCAGTTTCTCGCCTCCCAGGCCGGAGCTCACATCCTCGAAGAAGGCGGGAACGCCATCGATGCCGCCATCGCGGCCAACGCCGTCATGGGCGTCGTTCAGCCTTACGTCAATGGCATAGGTGGCGATCTTTTCATGCTCTACTACGAGTCCAAAACCGGCAAAGTCTACGGACTCAACTCTAGCGGCTGGACACCCAAGGCATTGACCATCGATTACCTCAAATCCAAAGGCGTCACCAAAATGAACCCGATCGGCGTCGAGACCATCGACGTTCCCGGGGCCGTTGCCGGATGGGACGCCATGCGCACCCGCTTTGGAACTCTGCCCTTCAGCCAACTCCTCGCCCCGGCCATCTACTACGCACAAAACGGGTTTCCCCTGGCCGAGCGCAACGCCCGCTACTGGATCGCCAAAAGTCTTCTGGACCAGCCCGGCTATAAAGAGACCTTCGACATCTGGCCCAGTAGTCCGAAGCCTGGTGACCTGTTCAAGAACCCCGCACTGGCCAACTCGCTTGGCCAGATCGCCGAGCATGGCCGCGATGCTTTCTACAACGGCGCCATGACTGAAACGATGGTCAAGTTCCTCGATGCCCACGGTGGCACTCACACCGTCGCAGACTTCCGTGACTTCCAGCCCGAGTGGGTTGAGCCCGTCTCCACTAACTACCGTGGCTGGACCGTCTATGAACTGCCCCCCAACGGCCAGGGGATTGCCGCGCTTTCCATGCTCAATATCATGGAGCACTTCCCCATGTCCCAGTATGGCCATAACTCCCTCGATGCCCTCCACGTCATGATTGAGGCCAAGAAGCTCGCTTACGCCGACATGTACAAATACGTCGGTGATCCGCGCTTCACGCCGATCCCAGTCAGCGAGCTCATCTCCAAGAGTCTCGCCGACAAGCGCGCGAAGCTTATCGACATGAAGAAGGCCGCCTGCCAAGTGCTTCCTTCGGACATCTCGGCGGAACTGGACAAGCACGGCAATTCCACCATCTATCTCTCAACCATCGACAAGGACGGCAACATTGTCTCGCTCATTCAGAGCAACTATGCCGGCTATGGCACTGGTTTTGTCGCCCCAGGACTCGGCTTCTCTTTTCAGAACCGTGGCGACCTCTTTCAGCTCGCTCCCGGCTTGCCTAACTCCCTCGCCGGACATAAGCGTCCTCTCCACACCATCATCCCGGCCTTCATGGAGAAGGGCGAGATCCATATCGGCTTCGGCATCATGGGCGGCTGGAATCAGGCTCAGGCCCACGCACAGTTCGTCGCCAACGTCGTTGACTATGGCATGAACGTCCAGGCCGCACTCGAACAACCCCGTTTCACCAAAGAAACCTTCGAGGGCTGCGATGTCCGGATGGAGGAGACTATCCCTGCCGACATCCGCGCCGGCCTTACGCAACGGGGCCACCAGATCCAACTGCTCGAGCCCTTCTCCTTTTCGGTAGGTCAGGGGGCAGCTGTCGTCCGCGACAGCAACCGCGAGGTCAACTTTGCTGCAGGAGACCCGCGTTCCGACGGCGCAGCTATCCCCCAGGAGCCAGGCACGAATTAGCCCGATGCGGAGTCACCCAGGAAGAGTATTGCGCGGTCTCTTCACTGGGACGAAAGCCCGGAACACGGGTTCGATAGACTTACTTCAAACAGATCGGCGATTTGGAAGCAATACTGCGACGCCGTGGTCTACCCAGATTTCGCAGGAAGTGTCTGCGAGTAGCTTTCTAGACCCACCTGGTACATTCAGCGCGAAGGTTGTATTCGCGATGAGAGGGATGAATATGAAGTTCTTGAAAAACCCCCAGCTTCGTCGTTGTAGTCTCCTTCTTGTTCTGTTGCAACTCGGCTTCGCGCAAGAGGTCAGCTTCCGTATCACACCTCTGCGCCCGGTGGAGGAGTTGCGGGCAAAAGCGCTAAAGGAGCAACCACCACACGAGCAGGGAGCTTTCCTCAAACCTGATCTGCTGGAGTTGGTCAGGCTCGATCCCACCATCAAGCTCGACATCCGCTACGCCACTTCGAACAATTTTCTGGGCACGCCCGTATACACCCAGGCACGGGCGTTCCTGCAGCGGCCAGCGGCGGAAGCATTGCTTCGCGCCCATCGCGAACTCCAGGCGCAGGGATACGGTTTGATCATCCATGATGGCTATCGGCCGTGGTACGTCACGAAAATCTTCTGGGACGCCACGCCCGACGACAAAAAGATTTTTGTCGCTGATCCAGCGGAGGGATCCAAGCATAACCGCGGATGCGCCGTGGACTTGTCCTTATACGATCTGAAAACCGGCAAGGAAGTGAAGATGCCTAGTGGCTACGACGAAATGAGCGATCGCGCCTTTGCCGACTACGCTGGTGGCACGCCCGAGGAGAACGCTCGCCGCGCTCTTCTGCGTCAAGCCATGGAAAAACAGGGCTTCCAGGTTAACCCCAAGGAGTGGTGGCACTTCGACTATGAGGATTGGAAACAGTTCTCCATCCTGAATGTGAAGTTCGAAGGTCTCGGAAAGTAGATCTCGAACAGCCGCGATATTGCAACAGCTCAATGCTGAGGGGCATGGGTCAATTTCGGCAGCATCCCGCGATTGAGCACCCTCTCCTATGTCGGCTCCGGCAGTTGTACCAATAATGGCTCGCTCACCGGATCACGCCACATGAGGAAAGTTTTCAGTTCGGTTTGCGGCATAGCCGTGCATCCATCCGTGCCCTGTTGGTGTTTTACCTAGGACGAAAGTGGCGATTACTTGACATCAGGGACTAGAATTGTTGACATCAGGGACTAGACTTAAAGACAAGCCCAATCGTCCGGAGACGATCGAAGAGCGACCGCACGAATGCTACTTTAAATCACTGATTCTAAAGTTCTAACTCCGCAAAGCGGCCATTAACCCCTTTGCAATGAATACTTTTGGAGTTAAGTACTTTAGGGCGAATGCTTTAGGCGAAATTGTGGTGGGGGGTACTAACCACCCGCCATCTGACCGCCGAAAATTCCTCGAAGCAACATGGATAATCTTCTCCGCTATCGCTCCGAGTTTCCCATCCTCGAGCGCACCAACTACATGATCTCCAATTCCCTTGGAGCCATGCCCCGGGCCGTCTATGACGCGCTCCACGCCTACGCCGATATCTGGGCTACGCGCGGAGTTCGCGCCTGGGAAGAGCGCTGGTGGATGCTAGCTCTCGAGGTCGGCAACGAACTCGGCGCCCTGATGAACGCGCCGAAAGATTCCGTCTCGCTGCATCAGAACGTGACTACGTGCCAGGCGGTCGTCGCCTCCTGTTTCGATTGGGCTGGCGCGCGCAACAAAGTCGTCTACAGCGATATGAACTTTCCTTCCGTCATGTACTTCTGGGAGGCGCAGCGCGCCTACGGCGCACAGGTTCACATGGTCAAGACGGACGACGGAATCACTGTTCCGACGGAGCGCTTGCTCGACGCCATTGATGAGCGCACTCTGATCGTCCCCATCTCGCATGTTATTTTCCGCAGCTCTTATATCAACGACGCGAAAGCCATCATCGACAAAGCCCACAAAGTCGGAGCCCACGTCGTGCTCGACACTTTTCAGTCGCTCGGCACCGTTCCCGTAGACGTGCAATCGCTGAACGTCGAGTTCGCCTGCGGTGGCGTGCTCAAGTGGCTCTGCGGAGGACCCGGCGTCGCCTATCTCTACGTTCGTCCCGACCTCGGCAAGAAACTCGAGCCGAAACTCACCGGTTGGTTCGCGCACGAAAATTCTTTCGCCTTCGCCACCGGCCCAACTCGTTATGCCAATCCGCCCTACCGCTTCATGAATGGAACCTCGCATATCCCCGCGATCGAGGCAGCGCGTCCCGGCATAAAAATTATTCGCGAAGTTGGAGTAGAAAAAATCCGCGAAAAATCCCAACGCCAAACCGCTCGCCTGATCGCCTTCGCCGATCAGCAAGGTTGGCGCGTTAACACCCCGCGCGATCCTGACCAGCGCGGCGGCACGGTCTCGATCGACATGCCCGATTCGCAGCAAGTCAGCCGCGAACTGCTCGCTCGCGACATCCTCGTAGATTGGCGCCCCAAAGCCGGAGTCCGCTTCTCTCCGCATTTCTACAACGCCGACGCCGAAATAGACGCTGCGCTGGAAGCCGTCGCGGAGATTTTGAAATCGCGCGCCCTCACCGCATAAACACTCTCATCGCCTCTGTCATCCTGAGCGAAGCGAAGGACCTATGCATTTGGCGCTCGCAAAAATACTTGGGTCATCTGTTCCGCGAAGGATGACAGGCCGAGAAGTTGCCGTTAGTAACTTAGTAACTGTTACTTACCGACGTAAGCCACTCCCCGCGCTTTCTCCGTGTCGCTTGTGAAATCTCTCCTTATTCTCATGACAGATCGTTCGATCGCATTTCTCCGAGAAAATACTGGAAAGCACTGTGAGCGCCTGCCTATTCGTCCTCCCTCCGATCAACCATCTCGCCATTCTCTCGTTGATCGCGATCGTCGGAGGTTTGTACTTCTTCTTCCAGGGATTCCGCCTGCTCGCCCGCAAACGCACATTGCTCAACACTCCCACTTCGAAGATTCGCAGCGCCGCTCTGGGACTGGTCGAAGTCAACGGCCAAGCCACTGGCCCGCACACAATGTCCGCGCCAATCACAGGCAAGCCTTGCTTTCTCTACCGCACCGTCGCATGGCAACTACGCAATGGCAAGAAGCAGGAATGGGAGAAAGTGGCCGACGAAACTCTAAACCTCCCATTCTTCGTCGACGACTCAACGGGAAAGCTACTCATAGAGCCGCTCGGAGCCGATCTCGATCTGCACCTTGACTTTCGCCAGGAGTATGACGCGTCATTCTTTGTATCCAGCGTCTTATCGAATGGTGATGCCGCCATCTCACCCAGAGTCAGCGTCTTTCTCTCGCGTCACGGCGTTACGCCAGGTCGCCGTTTGCGCATTGAGGAGCATGCGATCAAGCCGAATGACGCCCTCTTTGTGGCCGGAACGCTCAGCGAAAATCCAGGCATTCAGTTGCGCCCCTTCGCGCCACACAACGAGCCGCTGGCCAACGCCGCTCATGCCACCGGTTCCTCTACGAACAGCATGCGCAACAATCCACTCGATCGCTCGGGCGATAGTTTGCAAGAGCCCGCTCCAACGCCGCAAGTCATCCAGCTTTCGAGCGGCGACAGTCCGTCCTCGACGCAAGACATGAGCCAACAGGCGAAGATCTCCGCCGCGCTCGCTCGCGCGGGAATCACCCGGCCAGAAGCCTGGTCTGCGGCCGGAGTTCCTTATCAGTCTCTCGCCTTCGAAGCGAACGGTGAATTTGTCCCGACCGCGCCCGAAGTCGCAGCGGGTCCGAACAGCGGGCATGTAGGCGAACCTCAATCCACATCTGTCGACTTCGATCCCAATCCGCCGGTCGTATTGATGCAAGGCGCAAACGATCCTACGTTCGTTATCTCCTTCCGCAGCCAGAAAGAATTCGTTAGCGCGCTGGGATGGAAATCTGCAGCCATGGTTTGGAGCGGAGCTGCCATCACGCTGCTTGGCATCTACATGCTGATGGTGCAGATGGAGTTGCTGTAGCCCAGTAACCAACTGCTTAACGCCATGCGCGGACGCCTAATTTAGAATGTCTTCTGTGACCGAACCCGTCCGGATCGGGATTCTCGGCGACTTCAATCCCGAGTTCCGTTCCCATCACGCGACCAACGACTCACTGCAGCATGCCGCGCAGAAGCTGCAACTGAAGGTGGAATCGGCGTGGCTTCCGACGCCGTCGCTGCTAGAACCCAGCGCCGCCGCTACGCTCGATTCCTTCGACGGCTTCTGGGCTTCGGCAGGCAGTCCTTTCAAGAGCTTCGACGGGATGCTCAAAGGCATCGAGTTTGCGCGCGTCCACGACCGGCCATTCCTCGGCACCTGCGCGGGCTTCCAATACGCGCTCATCGAATGCGCGCGCAATGTGCTGGGCATCCACGACGCCACCACCGCCGAAGAAGACCCGAACGCCAAGAACATCGTCATCTATCCCGTCGCCTGCGCCGTTCCCAATCGCGATGCGAAGGCGCCCAAGCTTTCGGGCAAGGTCAGCCAGATTCGCCTGCGTCCCGGTTCCTATCTCGCCGCGTTTTACGGAAAAGAAGTGATCGAAGAGGAATTCTTCTGTAACTACGAAATGAATCCCGAGTTCGAATGGATGGCGATGGAAGCAGGCTTTCCTGTTGTAGCCCGCGGCTCGAAAGAAGAATGCCGCGCCATCGAATCGCCTGCCCATTTGTTCTTCATCGCGACCTTGTTTCAACCACAGCTTTCATCGAGCAAAGGCCATCCGCATCCGCTGGTCATGGCATTCGTGCAGCACGTCGCCGACTTCCACCGCAAACGGCTCGACGACTCTATACTCGCGTGAAGGTTGCTCCGCGCGAGATTCTCTGCGCGTTCTGCTTGACCGCAACCTGCCCGCTGCCGTAGCCTCGCCTGCTAAGTCCTGACATTCGTAGTTCGATTGCGCCTTAAGGAGGCTGTCCCATGGTTTCGCTCGCTGCTCTCTGGCTCCCGATTCTGCTCTCGGCGGTGATCGTCTTCATTGCCAGTTCCATCATGCACATGCTGCTGCCCTACCATCGCAGCGACTACGGCCAACTCCCCGATGAGGACAAGACCCTCGCCACGATGCGCGCCTCTGGCCTCAAGCCCGGTCTCTATGTCTTCCCCTACTGCACTCACAAGGATATGAAATCGCCCGCCTTGCTCGAAAAACAAAAGCAAGGGCCGGTCGGGTACATGACGGTCATCCCCAGTGGACCGCCGGTTATGCCGAAGTTCCTGGGCCAGTGGTTTGCCTTTTGCCTGATCGTCGGATTTTCCGTCGCCTATTTAACCGTGCACACGGTTGCGCCCGGCGCAAATTATCGCGTAGTCTTTCGTGTCGTCGGAACCGCCGCCTTCCTCGCCTATGGTCTGGGCAACCTGAGCAACGGCATTTGGAAGGGTCAGCCTTGGTCGGTGACGATCAAGGAAGTTTTCGACGGACTCGTTTACGGCTTGCTCACCGCCGGCACTTTCGGCTGGCTCTGGCCGCGCTAGAATGTGAATGGAATTGCTATGTCTTCCGTCGAGCCCAGGGTAATCGAACCTTGGTTAATCGAGCCTTGGTTGCGTGGCACGGAGGCGGATGTGCCCGCCGTCGCGCGAGCGGTTCTGCACGCACTGCAACTGGCCGATGAAGATCTGCGCAAGTGGTGCGGCAACGTCTCGGATGCTGAAATGAATACGCGGCCAGCGGGAATGGCTCCGGTTGCATATCACATTCGCCATCTCTCCCGCAGCCTGGATCGTCTGCTGACTTATGCCGAGGGACGAACCCTGAGCGAAGAACAGATGTCTTGTCTGCGGGCGGAGCTTGATCCGGGAGCAACGCGCGACGAACTGTTTGCGGAACTCACAACGGCGCTGGCAGATGGAGCAAGGAGGGTGCGAGCGCTGGCTCTAACGAAGACGGATCTGGAAGAGGCGCGAGTCGTGGGTAAGAAACGGCTGCCGACTACGGTGGGAGGATTGCTCGTCCACGTGGCGGACCACACGCAACGACACGTGGGGCAGGCGATCACGACGGCGAAGATAGTGGCGGCAGACCGACAGTTTTTACACGCCCAGGCCGGAACCCAAAAGGCTGAAGAGCAGAACGGCCAGCACAATCAGAGTGAAGACGACGTATAACCGATCGCGTTCGATCACAAATCCGACGACGGAGAAAGAAACTCGCGCGATCGGCGTCGCGATGAGGAGCAACAATCCCAGTTGGATCAAGCCCCGTCCTCGGCCGTGCATGACGCTCTGGATGACGCCGGGAATTGTGCGGAAGTCGGTGGGCTCGCCGCGGAAGACGCGGTAATTCGCAGGCTCGTGCGCGTGTCGCGCGAGGTAAACGCAAGCTCCCGCGAGAACCACTGCCGCTGAAAGCAGGACTCCAGCACGCAGCAGGTTGCCGAGAATCAACTCCAGACGCCGGTCTCTCCACGGCTGCGGTTGAAAAGGGTCCGGTGGGCGCGCCGGCACGCGTAGCGGCGACATCAAATTTTCCCCCAGAATCCCTTGTAAAGCATCTGCAAGCCAAGCACGAGAATCACCACGCTGAAGACAAGGCGCAGCGATTTCGTTTCCGCCTTGACCAGGATACGCGTGCCCACCAGCGATCCGCCGAGCACGCCTAACATCACGGGCATGGCGAGACCGGGATCAACGTATCCGCGGCTTAGGTAGACACCAGCGCTGGCCGCGGCCGTCACACCAATCATGAAATTGCTGGTGGTGGTCGAAACCTTGAACGGAATCCGCATCGCCTGATCCATGGCGAGCACCTTCACCGCGCCGGAGCCAATGCCGAGCAATCCTGAAAGCGCGCCCGCGCCAAACATCAGAGTAAAACCGGTAGGAACGTGCTGCACGTTGTAGTCGCGCTTGCCTTCGAGATCGGGAAAACTCCCATTCAGCCGCAGTTTGGTGGCGAGCGGATCGGGAGGCAGGTTGCGCTGATCGAGCGGCCGCGGCTTACGCGAAAGATACGCGGAATAAAGTAAAACACCGCCGAAGATGATCGCCAACGCGCTCGTCGGAATACGAGTAGCCAGGAAGGCTCCGAGCAACGCGCCGAAGGTAGTCGCGATCTCCAAAAACATTCCAATGCGAATGTTGGAGAATCCTTCTTTGACATATGCTGCCGCCGCGCCCGACGAGGTCGCGATCACGGAGACGAGCGAGGCTCCGATGGCATAGCGAATATCGACATGGAAGAGAATGGTGAGCAGCGGCACGAGCACGACTCCGCCACCAAGGCCGGTGAGCGATCCGAGAAGTCCCGCGGCAAAGGAGACGATCGCGACCACGGCGGTGAATCCCAGGACGGTCATTGAACCTACCTAGGGTAACATTATCTTTTCTGAATAAATTTCAGGAGCGATCGGGTCGGAGGTTCGGGATTGCCTGGGCTGCGGTCTGCTGGAAAGCTTCAGCAAACCGCAGCCCGAAATCGCGCGCGTAGGTAGTGGGCGCCGAGCAGTTACTGATTGATCCAGACAACGCGGGATTTTTTTACCGACGCGTGGTGCTCCCTGAGTTCGCGGGCGGCGGCGCCGAGAGACACGGCTTCCGGCTGCGGGAAGTCGGAGGCAGGCCGTTCTCCCTGCGCAGAGTTATAGCTCGTCGAGGCGAGAATATTCTGCTCTTGCGACATTGCCGCATAGGCGGCGTGTTGCGGATGACTCGAAAAACTATAGGACTGAACTTGGCTGTTGAGGCTGTTCCCACCAATGTTATTCTGCGCAACCGCAGCGCTAGTCAAAGCCAGGCAGAGCACAAACAGGATTTTCTTCATCGTAATCTCCCAGTGTGAAGCGAGGGAATACCCGCCAACCCAGCTTGCGGATATAAGCTTCTCTGGGGTCGATAGGAGCAAGGCCGGTTCCAAACTATAATCCAGTAACATATTGAATTAACATGCTTTATTGGAATTAATGCGGGGTAGGCGAAAAGGTTTGCACACTTGTGAGGTAGCCGTGGAACCGGCGCCGACGCATCGCCTTCATAGTAAGCATGGGCTTTTTCATAGCAAGCATGGTCTTTCGGCGCAAAGTATTCATCCTTCTGTGTTTGGGCCGAATCCCGACGCGGCCCACCGAACCGCCACTTAGGTAACCTCCATCGTAACCCTTCCATCGATTCGCCATTTACAATAGAGGTAGTTCGATCGATAAGGGGTTTAAATAGTGGATAGCGCAACCAGAACTCGTCAGCGCCAGAAGTTGATGGTTGACTTGCTGGAGAGAAAGATACGGCTGCGCGCGCGTCAGCTTTACGATGAGCGCGGGCAGGGGGAAGGCCTGGAACTGGAAGATTGGGTGCAAGCCGAGTCCGAGGTGTTGCAATCGGGCATTCTTGCGCCGATCTGGAATAAGCGTCTGGAGTGCGGAGGGTTGCAAGGGCGGGAATTGTAGAGATCTAGAAACAGCTTTGCAGTGAACGCGCTTTGCATCATCTGCCCGGCGAATCTTCTAATCCAATAATCCAAAGCTCTCTCGCTGCCCTCCGGAAATTCGCAGCAGGGTTAATGCTGATGACAGGCTGAGCAGCGGCCCTGCGCTGCTGAAGGCGCTCTGCCCCAGGCTGATCCGGCCGCCGGCGTTCCTCCAAAGTGGGCGTCTCACACCACTGCCGTTGCGCCGGTCGCGGCGACCGGAGTCAGCCATGATTTCGGGAAGCGCTTCAGATTCGGTATCGCGGTCGGCAACAGCCATAGAAAGATGTAGCAGAGGTTTCGATCCGGCAGCGAGACAGCGAAGTGCTGTTCTCCGCCGCGCTGGAGCGCGGAGCCAAACTGCAATGGACTGCCATAGATTCCTGTGATCGACCAGTGGAGAGCGATCATCGCAGCGACGCTAAGAACCCAACTCGCCAGAATCCACGCAGCGTCCCGCGAAGATCGATAGCGCTTTTCTTTCCCGTTAAGGTGATCGGGTCGGGTCGTCAACCACCACGCGAATGTAATCACGATGCTGAAGGGAATGAACGATTCTTTGGTCAGCGCTCCGAGCACCGCGATCACCGGCAAGAGGGAGAGCTTACGCTCCGAGAGACTCCACCGCAGAGCCAGCAGGAAGAAGCCCTCGCCCGCGTCCACGAATCCAACCAGCCGAAGATTCGGTATGGCGAAGTTGACCATGTAGAGCAAAGCTCCAATCAATCCTGCGGCGGAGTTGCTTAGAGTCTGACTCCCAATAATGACGATGAGAGCGCGGGTTGCGGCGACGAATAGAGAGTCGGCAATAAGCAGTCCAAACAACACTGGATCCCAGCTCGCGGCGCGTCCTCGCGCGAGCGCATAGAAAGGCCTCGCGATCCATGGGAGCAGTACGCGAAAGCGGCGAAAGTGCAGGTCCTCGGCATCGACGATGGTTGTGCCAGTGACCAGCGCGGCGTAAGTTTTGACGTCCGACAAACCGGGCGTCTGGCGCGGGTCGAAGCGATTGCGGATGGGATAGCCGAAGCCGCACGCGATCAGGAAGAATGAAGAATATGGAGAAGAGAGCGGCGACGCCTCCGGGCGCGATCTTCGTGGAATTCTGTAGTTCGATACTTGTAGCGCGTTCATGGCGTTCATGGCGCAGTGCTTGGATTCGCCGACCAAATCTGTTAGCGTCGGCGTGCGCAATTTTTCGCCGAAATCTTTTTGGAGGATGAACGTGGAACCTAAGAAACTTGGGTTGAGTCTGCTTTCTTGTCTGATACTCGTATTCTCGCTGCAGGCGCAATCACCGTCGTCACAGGACGAAGCGACGCGCAAACTCGCGCTCGACATTTTCAAGCAGCTGATCGAAATCAATACTACCGATTCTGTCGGCAGCGTTACCGCCGCGGCGGAAGCTATGGCGCAGCGCTTTCGCGACGCGGGATTCGCCGACAGCGACATTCATGTGCTCGGGCCGAGCTCCAATGACGGCAGCAAAGCCGATCGCAAGAAAAATGTTGTCGTGCGGCTGCATGGATCGGGCGCGCATAAGCCGGTCCTGCTCATCGGCCATCTCGATGTGGTCGAAGCGCGGCGCGAAGATTGGACGACCGATCCATTTCAGTTCATCGAAAAAGACGGCTACTACTATGGCCGTGGCACCAGCGACATGAAGGATGGCGACGCGATCATGTCGGCTACGCTCATCCGCATGAAGAAAGAAGGATATGTGCCCGACCGCGACATTATCCTTGCCATGACGGCCGACGAAGAGGGCGGCGCCTTTAACGGAGTCGATTGGCTGGTCAAGAATCATCGCGAACTGGTCGACGCCGAATTCGTGCTCAACCACGATGGCGGAGGCGTGCTGGCCGATCACGGCAAACCGTTAATGATGGAGGTGAACGCCACCGAAAAACTGTATGGCGATTTCGTGCTGACCACGACCAATCCTGGCGGCCACAGCTCGCTTCCGCGGCCTGATAACGCGATTTATGAGCTGACCGACGCGCTCACACGCATCGAGCATTATCAGTTTCCTTTCGAACTGAATAACATCACAGGCGCTTATTACGAGCGGCAGGTGAAAATGTCGACCGGGCAACGCGCGGCCGATTTGCAGGCGATGCTGAAGACTCCTCCTGACTTGGACGCGGTCGCGCGGCTGTCGAAAGATCCGCTGGATAACTCGACCATGCATACAACCTGCGTGGCCACACGCTTAAGCGGAGGCCATGCCAACAACGCGCTGCCGCAGATGGCGCAGGCCAACGTGAATTGCCGCATCGAACCTGGACATTCGCTCGAAGAAATTCGGCTGACGCTGGAAAAGATTGTAGCGGAGCCAAGAAATGCGAATCCGGCGTTTACGCATCCGACAATAAAAGTGCAGTTCCGCGAGAACACCGGCGTGCTGATGGATCACGGCTCCGATCGGCATAGTTATGTGCCGCCTGCTCCGCGCAAAGATGTGTTTGATCCGCTGGAAAAGATCGTGGCGCAAATGTGGCCGGGAATTCCGGTGATTCCTGATATGAGCACGGGCGCGTCGGATGGCGTCTACACCAATGCCGCCGGCATGCCGACTTATTGCATATCCGGCGAACTGTATGATCGCGACGACATTCGCGCTCACGGGAAAGATGAGCGCATCGGAGTCCAATCGTTTGCGCGCGCGGTAGATTTTTATTACGTGTTTCTGAAGGGAGTTACAACGGAGTAAGTCGGCGTGACGTGCAAGAGTCCAAGAGTTAGTTCCGTTTTGTAACTCGGATATGTGCACCAGGGGTACCCCCTCACCCCCTTCTCCCCTCGCTATATTAGAATCAAGGCTTTAGCGTGCGGCTCCCGCCAAAGTCTTGAGCGCATGGGAGTTACAAGCGAAGCGGTGAACCGCTGCGCGACCCAATAGCGCGCGCTTCCTGTGTTTGTGAATTTTGTTCTGACTGCTCCATCTTCTTGACATTCGCCAAGCATTCGCCTATGCTCCGGGCATGGCGATTACTCGGCGTCAACGCGAACTCTATGATTTCATTTCGCGCTTTGTGGCGGAGAAGCAGTACTCCCCTTCGTTTGAGGAGATCAAGGAAGCCATGGGGCTGAATTCTCTGGCCACGGTGCACAAGCACGTCACTAATCTCGAGAAAAAAGGGCTGCTGACGCGCGACTATAACCGCAGTCGCTCGATCGATTTGATCGCGCCACGGGGAAAGTTGAAGCAATCGATGGCGGTGAACACCTCGATGGTGCTACCGCTGGTGGGGCGGATTGCGGCGGGGCATCCGATTGAAGCGATGCAGCAAAACGAGACGATCTCGCTCGCGGATTTTGTGCGCTCGAAAGAAGTTTTCGTGCTCGAAGTGCGCGGCGATTCGATGCAGGATGAGGCGATTCTCGATGGCGACTATGTGCTGGTCGAGAAGACGAAGACGGCGCACAATGGAGATATTGTGGTGGCGCTGATCGAGTCGTCGGATGCGACGCTGAAGCGCTTCTTTCGCGAAGGCGACAATATAAGGTTGCAGCCTTCGAATGCGGCGATGGCTCCGATTATTGTGCCCGCGGCGGATGTGGAGATTCAGGGACGTGTGATTGGGGTGCTGCGGAAGTACTGAAGAGCAGTAGCTGTTGCCAGAAAACTGCAAGGCCCGCGACTGGCACGGGCTTTGCGCATTCTAAGAAAATATTTACTGAAACTGACGGCTGAAAGCTGGCTTACGTCGTGACTTTTGCGGCCACGTGGCGATCGAGCGCTTTCTGCAGGTCGTCTTTGGAGCGATAGCCTACTAGCTGTTCTACTACCTGACCATTTTTAAAAATAAGCAGGGTAGGAATGCCGGTGACCTTGTAGCGCATGGGGGTGGCGCCGTTGCGGTCGACATCCATCTTGCCGACCGTGATTTTGCCCTCATATTCGTGGGCTAGCTCTTCGACGATGGGCGCAATGGCGCGGCAGGGGCCACACCAGGCGGCCCAGAAATCGACCAATACGGGTTTATCGGACTTCAATACATCAGAATCGAAATTAGCGTCGGTGACCTCGACGATGGCGTTGCTTGCCATTCATCCTCCAGAATTTGGTTAGTTGACTATTCCGCGGGGCGGACTTGTTTCGCCGCTCGGGCGGAATCTCTATCGTAACACTATGCATTGGATGCTTTGAAGAGAACGTCGGTCGCAGGCGGTCGCAGGCGCGGACGGAGGTGGGCGGCCCTTTGGCCTCGAGCCTTAGAATGAAGATCTTACAGAACGGTAGGGAGGATGGCTGGGAAGAGATGACAAACGTCCTCGATAGTTTTCGCGTCATGGATAATCTGCGGGTCGTGCTGGTCGCGGCGCGGAATCCGCTGAATATTGGGGCGGCGGCGCGGGCGATGAGCAATTTTGGAGTGCGGCGATTGCGGGTGGTCAATCCTTATGAAGTGGCGTTTCGCGAGGCGCGGTCGGCGGTGGGCGCGGCGGAATTGCTGGCGCAGGCGGAGCAGTTTGACGACGTGGGCGCGGCGGTCGCGGATTGCCGACTGGTGGTGGGCACGAGCGCGGTGGGAGCGCGAGAATTGCAGCATCCTCTAAAGAGGTTGGAGGCGGGAGGGCGCGAGATAAGGCGCGGGTTGGCGGAGGGTCCGGTGGCGCTGCTGTTTGGCTCGGAACGGTTTGGGCTGTCGAATGTGGAGATGAGCCACTGCCATTGGATGATACGGATTCCGACGCGCGAAGAACATGGCTCGATGAATCTGGGGCAGGCGGTGGCCGTCTGCCTTTATGAGTTGATACGGGGACGTACGCTGGCGGCGACGAAGACTACAGTCGCGAAGGCTGAGTCCGCGAATATTGCAACCGCGAAGAAAAAGAAGCTGCTTGCTACTTCGGGAGAGTTCGAGCGGCTGACGCAGGTGTTGCTGGAGGTTCTGCGCGCCAGCGGATATGTGAAACCTCGGATCGTGGCGGCGGAAGAAAAATTGCGACGCCTGGTGCGGCGGATGGAGTTGAACGAGAATGACGCGGAAGTCCTGCTCGGGATGCTACGGCAGGTAGCGTGGAAATTGGGCACCGGCCAGAGCGACAAATAGTCTGAACAAACTCAATTTGTTTCGTCTTTGACTCAGCAAATATCATTCTTGCTATAACCCAGCTCGGTACAACTCCGCATTTTCGTCTCCGATCAAATTATTTGCGCGCTAACGCCTTGTCTTCTCGGGAGTCGAATTGACTATGTGGCGGGAGCGGCGGATGGCATTTTTCTTTGCCTTCCCGCTTTGAGGTCGATATGCGCACACTGGTCGATACGTTCGCGCAAACTTTGCAGACGTTGTGGGCGCATAAGCTGCGGTCGTTCCTCACCATGTTTGGAATCGCGTGGGGCGTGGGCTCGCTGCTGTTGCTGGCGGGAGTGGGCGAGGGCTTTCGCAATGGCAATCGCAAGCAGTTGGAAACTTTCGGCAAGAACATCATCTTTTTTTATGGCGGACGCGCGCCGGCAGTCGAGGGCAGTTTTAATTCAGCGAAGTGGTTCAACCTTACTTATGGCGATTACATCGCCATCGAAAATCAATCCACGCTCGCGATTAATGTTTCGCCGGTAATCGCGCGCGACGACATTCGGGCGGTCAGCGATTATACGAGCACCAGCGGCCAGGTCTCAGGCGTGCCGCCGGTGTATAGCCAGGTGCGGACGATTCCTCTGGCGGTCGGACGCTGGATCAATGACGACGACAACGAACAGCGGCGCCGCGTCTGTATCCTGGGCAGTCAAATGACGCGCAATATTTTTCCCGGACGGCCGGCGGTGGGGAACACGATTCTGCTCAATGGCGTTCGTTTCCAGGTGGTCGGCGTGCTTTCGATGATCGGGCACGAGGAGCAGAACTTCACCAACATACGCATTTTTGTTCCCTTCAATACGATGCGCGAGTTGTTTCCGCTGACCGGCGACAACTCGCTGGATGGCAATGCAATTTCATTCATGAACTATCAGCCGCGAACTTTTGAGGAGAACGAAACCGCGAAGGCTGAGTTGCATAGCATCGTCGCGCGCAATCATGGAGGATTCGATCCGAAGAATACGGATGTGTGGGAAGAGTGGGACACGATTAAAAATCAGAAGACGATGGGCAAGATTTTTACCGCGATGGATTGGTTTCTTGGCGGAGTCGGGCTGGTGACGCTGGCGCTCGGCGCGATTGGCATCGTAAACATCATGCTGGTGGCAGTGACTGAGCGCACACGCGAGATCGGATTGCGCAAGGCGGTCGGGGCCACGCAGCACAATATATTGTTTCAATTTTTTCTCGAGGGCGCGTTTCTGACGCTCTTGAGTGGAGCGGTTGGCGTGGGCGGCGCGATGCTTGTCGTTCGCTTGCTTTCGGGAGTGCAGCTGCCTCCGGGTTTCGATACTCCGCGGATCGTACCGGTGTCGGCGATCGGCGCGGTGCTGTCGCTGGCGATTGCGGGGATTACGGCGGGGCTGTATCCGGCGCGGAAGGCGGCAATGCTGGAGCCGGTGGAGGCGCTGCGGCAGGAATGAACGTTGCTCTCGTCATCTTCAGTGAAGCCGATGCATTCGGGCGGCGCTGATGCATAGGCCCCTTCGGCAAGCTCTCCAGAAGCTAAACGAGCAAGTCGTTTAGTTTCTGTCAACACTGACGGTTTGCAAAATACCGTCCACGGCTCAGGGCAGGCTCTTCGCCTCGCCCAGGATGACAGGTAATTCATGATGACAGGTAATTAATAAGGAATTAGTTCATGACGAACGACTTGCTCAAAGAAGCCTATGGCGCGATGCGGCACAATCGCCGCCGCACGACGCTGACTATGTTGGGAATGGCTTGGGGAATTGCGACGGTCGTCATTCTGCTGGCCTTCGGCTCGGGCTTTGAGCGTGCCATTAATTTGATCTTTAGTTCATGGGGGACCGACGTCATTGGAGCTTTCCCGGGGCGAACCTCGCTCCAGGCCGGCGGTGCGAAGGCGGGCGCCGAAGTGCGGCTGAAGCTTGCCGATGTTGACTACATTCGCAACGAAGTGCCGATGGCAAAGGGCGTCACTCCGATCTTCGATAAGCGGGGCGTGACCATTCAGCACGACACACGGACATTTACCAATCTTTTTCTGACCGGCGTGTTCCCGGTTTACGAGCGGATTCGCGGCTTCCGGGTTGCGACCGGCCGCGGCTTGAGCGAACAGGATCTGGCGGAGCACGCGCGCGTGGCGGTGATCGGCGACGAAGCGAAGCGCAGACTTTTTTCCGGCGAACAGGCTCTGGGGCAGAGCATACGCATCAACGGCGTGAGCTTTCAGGTAATCGGAATTTATCAGCACAAGGTGCAGGGTGGCGACGATAATGACAACACGTTGATCGCCATCCCGTTCAGCGCCATGGGTGATCTTTACGATACGCAATACATCACTGGAATTTTCATGGACTACGAAGGTCAGGATCATCAACAACTCGCGCGCGTGGTGCGGAGCGTGCTGGCGGGGCATCACAATTTTCGTCCTGATGATAAGCGGGCGGTGTTCATCGCCGATTTCAAGCAGGACTTTGACGAGTTTACAGTTGTGACCACCGCGCTCAAAATCTTGCTGGCTTTTATCGGCGCGCTGACACTTGGCATCGGCGGCATCGGGCTGATGAATATCATGCTGGTTTCGGTGCAGCAGCGGACGCGCGAGATCGGCGTGGAGAAAGCGCTGGGCGCGCAGAAGCACCACATCCTCTTTCAGTTTCTTGCGGAAGCTCTGGCGATTACTTTCGCCGGTGGCGTGGCCGGAATCGGCATCGCCTATCTCATCTCATGGTGCGTCGGCGCGCTGCCGCTGATGAGCGCGTTTGGCGATAACTTGCAGGCCGGCGACATTCATCTGCGAATCAATGTCAGCAGTCTCGCCGTAGCGACAATTATTCTGGGCGTGGTCGGCGTGCTGAGCGGAATGGTGCCGGCGATTCGAGCGGCGCAACTCGATCCGATCGAGAGTCTGCGCTACGAATAAGCTTTTCTCGCTCGACGCCGGTGTCGTGTCCCGGAAATTTGGTATAACGACGGGGGCCATTATCACTCCCTTGAAGCGCGTTTGCTAATGCAAACAAAATACATGGGTCCTTCGCTTCGCTCAGGATGACAATGAGAGTTTTGATGCGAACTTGCGGGACGGAAGACTAGATTAGGCCTGCCTTGCCCGCTTCATCGAATTTGTGATCACGGTGCCGATTACAAGCAGGGTCAAGAGAGTGATGATTCCGAGTGAGATGACGCAGTAGATGCACCAAACGCCGAGGACCATGGATTCGACGTCGGCGAGGTGGATGGCGAAGGCAAAGGCGATCATCACGAAGGGCAGCATCCACGGGTAGACCCTTCGAGCGGCGAGCACGCCGAGCAGCAGATATCCGGCAATGCCAATAACCGCAACTGGGATTCCGAAGACCATGGCATACGGACTGTGATTGACGATGCCACAATCCCAGCGCTCATTGATGCTGCACGGCGAAGCGTCGGTGCGGTAATGCTCGCGCAATGCGAGCGAAGAAGCGACGATACCGGCGACAGCGAGAACGATCAGCGCCCATCTCATGGAAGACTCCCGTGCAGAATTAAATGAAGTGCCGAGAGATATTATCTATTATTCAGAGAAGCAATAGCGGCAGATTGGTTGCCCGCACGTTCCTCTAAGCATTTCAAGTTCACGACAATCGCCAAAATTAAAAGTGCTTTCCCTGCTCGACAAGGTAGAGTGAGAGCAATACCTGAAGCTTGTCGAATCGTTCGCCGTACGCTACAGCGGAGCAATGATGCGTAAGACTTGGAAAGAAGTCGGCCTCGGCACGCTCAGTTTGCTTGCGATTATCCTGGTAATCATTGGGACGCACCCAGTACTTCCCCATATTCCCCATATGGTCGGCGGAACTCTGCTGGCGCTGAGCCTACTGGCGACCTTCATCGCCTGTGCGAAGTGGATCGAGCGGCGGACACCTTCCGAGTTAGATCTCCATCGTTTCTTGCCTGAGACGACAATTGGATTGGTCATTGGCTTTGGGTTATTCGCTATCAGCATGACGATTCTCTGGGCTATAGGCGTCTATCATCCCGCGGGAGCGGGCACTGCGTACGGTCTCGGGCGCGGCCTGGTCGCGGCGATAGTTACCGGCGTCCTCGAGGAGATCCTGTTCCGCGGACTGCTCTTCCGCTTGAGTTCGAAGATCCTGGGGACATGGGGAGCCCTGCTGTTTACGGCGGCGCTATTCGGCGCGGCGCACGCTTTCAATCGCGGCGCAACTGTGAGCAGTTCGCTCGCGATCGCCATCGAGGCTGGCGTTCTGCTGGGTGCGGCTTATGCTGCCACGGAACGGTTGTGGTTGCCAATCGGGCTACACATCGGCTGGAATTTTACCGAGGGGTCAATCTTCAGCATGTCGGTATCGGGAAATAGCAGCGCGGGTCTGATTCAAGGTTCTCTGAGCGGCCCACGAATTCTGACTGGCGGCCAGTTTGGACCGGAGGCCTCCATCGTTGCAGTAATCATTTGCCTGCTGGCTTCGCTGTACTTCATCCACCGCATGATCAGCTTGCACCGGGTTCACCCGCCAATATGGAGAAGCGCGGAGCAGTTCGCTCCGGTTGTTGCTACGACATTGGGTTGAACCGTGGAGACCGATTAGTCGTGATAACGCTGCTCACCGGCCGGAATCGGCACTGCAAGCCGATTCTGCGGCGGCGGCAGCGGACACGTCGCATAAGCAGTAAAGGCGCACGGCGGATTGACCAGCCGATTGAAATCGAGCCAGATTTCGCCGTCCTGACTTAGGCCGTGATCGGGAAATTCGGTATATAGAAAGCGTCCCGCACCATAAGTCGTAGTTTTGCTGGTGGCGTCGCGCATGATAAAGAAAAGATCGGTCGATTTCGGATCTTCAAGCACAGGCTCGAGGCGCAGGACTTTTCCATCCACGGTAAATTCGGCGACTCCGGGCGCGGGCATGTGGGTGGTGGTGCCGAGCACGGTTGGAATGTCGAGCACTTTTGGCGGGTTGTAAGGAATCCAGTGCGCGTGCACGCGATAGTTTGCATTCGGGTCGTACCAGCGCAATCCATGGAAGCCGATGCGGGTAGCAGCTTGCAGGTCCTTGACGCGCAGGGCGTAGCGGTCGTCGCGACGGATAACGATGATGGTGATCGTGCCGATCGCAAGCTTTGAGGACTTATCGGCGTTGTCGGCCAATAGAGCCTGCTCTTTTGCGGGTTGACCGTCGACGAGAAGATCCTTCGGAAAGCCCTCGGGAGGCGCTAGCAAGCGCAGCGTTCCTTTCTCCAGGCGCACCACGCCCGCGTGCACTGGAATCTTGCCGCTGATCTGAACACGGCTGTCCTCCGCCGACCCGAAACTGTTGTCTCCCTCTTGCAGCCAGCCGAGGGCAACCAGAGAAAGCCAGCCCTCCGGAGCCCGCAAGCTAGCTGCTCTCTGCGAACGCCAGGCGAGCAGATCATGCTGCCACGCGGCTTGATCGTCCGCCGCTTTAGCGTCTGCACCCGCGAATATGCCCCACAAACACAAAGCCATTGCCACATACGCCGCGAGCTTTACGCATTTTCTCTTCATTATTATTAACCAGCCTCCGTGTTCGATCGACAAGCTTCTCAGGATCGATAGTATCGCTTCCCGGCCCGCTCGCGCCAAATTGTCGTTTGAGTTGCAAATTGCAACCTCAACAAGCTTGACCACAAAGGACACCAAGTATCATGAAGGTTTTGGCCCAGGTATTGCCTTCGGTTAATGATCTCGAAGATTGTACCGCTGTCGATTTGCTAACTTTCCGCAACCGCATTATGTTTTTTGAGGAGAGAAATCGATGTCCAGGCGGCCGTCGCTCTTATCGCTCATTTTGTTGTTGACCATCCTGTATTCCGCGCTCCTGACGGCTCAAACCCAGCCGGTCGATGCGGAAGGCCATCAATGGTGGCAGAATGCGGTGTTTTACGAAATCTATCCGCGGAGTTTTGCCGACAGCAATAACGACGGCGTGGGCGACCTCAACGGCATCAGTTCCCAGATGAATTATCTGCGCGGCTTGGGCGTCGACGCCATTTGGATCACTCCCTGCTATCCCTCGCCCCAGGTCGATTTCGGCTACGACATTTCCGATTACGAAAACATCGATCCCATGTACGGAACGCTCGTCGATTTCGATCACATGGTGGCCGACGGCAAGACGCATGACGTCCGCATCATTATGGATTTCGTGCCGAATCATACCTCGGACCAGCATCCGTGGTTTCTGGATTCGAAATCCTCGCGCACCTCGGCGCATCGCGACTGGTATATCTGGCGCGACGGCAGAGGGCCCGGCCAACCTCCCAACAATTGGATTTCGCTTTTTGGCGGCTCGGCCTGGAAGGCCGATGCGACCACCAACCAATATTATTATCACTTTTTCTACGCGCAGCAGCCTGACCTGAATTGGCGCAATCCTGCGGTTGAAACGGCGATGCTCGACACCATGCGCTGGTGGTACCGGCGCGGCGTTGCCGGATTTCGCCTGGATGCGGTCGATACTCTGTTTGAAGATCCCGCACTGCGTGACAATCCTGTGCTGCCCGGAAAGAACGCGCAGAGCGATCCCAACATGGAGAACAAGAACAATACGAATTTTCCCGAGGTGCACGCGGAATTGCAGAAGATGCGGAAAGTGGCGGACGAGTCGGGCGCGGCGCTGATTGGCGAGACCTGGACCTCGACCGCCGCGGAACTCGACCGCTATTACGGCCAGAACGGCAACGAACTGCAGATGCCGATGGATTTCATGTTCATGATGGTCGATAAGCTTTCGCCACGCGACTATCGAAGCCAGATTGCCGCGGTAGAGAGTGCGCATGGCTGGCCGGTTTTCGTCATCAACAATCACGATCGCGAACGCTCCTACAGTCGCTACGGCGATGGCAAGCACAATGATGCGATCGCGAAACTGATGGGCGCGTTTTATCTGACGCTGCGCGGCACGCCGATTATGTATTACGGCGAAGAAATCGGAATGCGGAATAACGATCCCAAGCGTCGAGAAGATGTGAAGGATCCGATTGGGCGCACGGGATGGCCAAAAGAAAAAGGCCGCGACGGCGAGCGCACGCCGATGCAGTGGAACACCGCGCCGAACGCGGGATTCAGCACGGTTAAGCCCTGGCTGCCGGTGCCGCCGAGCTATCGCACACACAATGTGGAAACGGAGTCGAAGGATCCCAATTCAATTCTCAGCCTTTATAAGAAGGTGCTCGCGCTGCGCCACACGAGCGAGGCTCTGCTCGACGGCAGTTACACGGCGCTCAACGAAAGCGACCCTCATGTGATGTCTTACCTGCGCAGCTACGAAGGGAAAGCTGTGCTGGTAGTGCTGAACATGTCGTCCACTTCGCAAAAGCCTGCCTTCGATCTTGGGCCGCAGGGGTTTGGCGGGGCCGCTCTTAAGACACTGATCGCGTCGCCCGGAGCAACGGTTCGAGGCAACAAAGTCTCTCTGGAGCCCTTTGGACTGATGATTGCCGAGGTGAAGCAATAAGGCCGTAGGGAGCCAGATATCCGCGTGTTAGGAGTCACGACCCGAGGGCGTCCCGGCTAACAAATCTTTACAGCTGGAGGCCTTCTCTTCGGATTAGGATGTGATCCCCTGCCTTGTAATGGACAGCGAGCTTCAGGGAAAAAAATCCCCAGCCGGAAAAATTAAGCGGGCGAAAGGGGCGAGCATATGCTGGAGGTTCAAAGCAAGCAGGTGCAGCCTAACATTGTTGTGCTTCAGCGTGCGGGAAGAATGACTCTCGGCCGACAATGCGCGCAACTGGAACGGGCGGTGGACAACCTGGTAGGCGAAGGCCGAAAAAAGTTATTTTTGATTTCAGCGGCGTAACCAACGTCGACAGCACGGGGTTTGGGGTTATCGTGATGTCCGCCGGGCAGGTAAAAAAGGCGGGAGGCGAGTTGCGAGTGGCGGGCGCCACTGGGCAAGTGCAACAGGTGCTGAAGATGACGAACGTCCACCAGATCATCGCGCTGCATCCAGAGGACGGCAGCGGCAGCAGCTAACTTCTGACAATTGAGAATCGGTGCGATTTCCCTGACGTATCGCAAGCAGAAGGCGCGCAGCGAAACGTTTGTAACCCAATTCTCCTACTTCAAGGTATCGCTGCGATAGAGCTGCCCTAGTTGCGTTCTGTATATGAACGCCATCCAGCGGCCATCGGGCGTAATCGCGGTAGCAGTAATCATAGGCCGCAAACCTACCTGATCTTTCGGCGCGACGACTCGCCACAGTTCCCGCTTACCGGATTCGACATCAACCTTATTAATGGTGAGACCCATCGGGATGATGGTCTGCGTGAATACGTGCATCGAGTCTTCGGCCCAGGCAATCGGAAATTCCGCCGGCTGAAGACCGGGAATTGGCTTGGTCTTTCCATCGGCGATGGACAAGACCACCCACGCGCCATTCTGCGTCGTTGAAAGAAAGCGTCCGTCCGGCGAGACTGTCGACCAGTCTATAGTTCCCGGTATCAACTGTTTTGGCGCGGAACCCTTCCCATCGGTGACGAACAAACCCTCGGGCTGTCCGCCCTGGCTGGCGTTCAACAGAATGTGTTGTCCGTCGGCGAACCACAGCGCCCAGCGCAACTGAAAGCCGTCCCAGTGCAGTGTGCGAGCCTGCCCCGGTCCGACTGGCACGATCTGTAGGCGCCCCGTGGCATCGCCGGGCATCATGATCAGCGCCCATTTCCCGTCGGGAGAAATATCCGCGCCAAATCCGCCTCCTCCGATGCGCACCGCGGGTGAGCCATCGGTCTTACGTACATACACCGAGTATTCGTTGCCACCCTGCTCCGATAAATCGCTGAACAACATTTCACTTCCGTCACGCGATAATCTGGGGCCGTAACTGTAGGAGAGCCAACTCAGGTCGCGTTCGCCGGTGTTTGGGCCGTGCTCGACCACGGCCATTGATCCGCGGGTTTCTTCGGTCGAAACCAGCACGCGGCCTGATGGCGCGACATCGAGAATGCGGGTGGGCGCAGTGCCGCAATACAACAATCTCTCCTTCGCCGACAAGCTGACGGCGTGGATGCAATATTGCTCGCCCGATGCCGCAGCGGAAAACCAGACCTCTTTCCCCAATGGCGCCCATGCCAAGCCTTCCAGCGATTCCCATCCCGTCGATAAGATTTTGACTTGCCCGGCGCGGTCGACGAGGATCACATCGCCTCGATCATCGGTATTTGGCGGATGCCGAAACAGCGCCACCTGCTTTCCATCAGGCGACACCCTCGGATCACTCATCCAGTTCTTGCCGTCGAGCAGCACCTTGCCCATGGGATACTGCAATCGCCAGCGATTGCCGGTGCGATCAATCACCGCCAGATCGTTGCCATCGGGCGACCAGTCGGCGTCGTAGACGTTCTCCAGCAACTCGCGGGGCGCGCTGCCTCCCAGCGGAGACACGGCTAGCGTGCCGCCCCATTGATAGTGAGCGAAAAATTGCGGCCGGATCAGAACTGCCATCTGACCCTGTCTCGAGATCGAGAGCACGGTCGCCCCGCCCAACCCCGCCGGCGTAGATTCGGGATAGTCTTCGCGAATGTTGTAGGTATCGGGCGCTCCACCGCTGAAGCGCGCGCTGTAGAGGACCGTCTTTCCATCGGGCGCAAAACGGCCGCGAATCACCTCGCCGTGGCGGAATGATACGCGCTCAAAAGTTGGCGGCAACGGGGGAGCGGGACGCAGAAACCAGGCGATCGCGGCTCCGATCGCAACTCCGGCGACGGCCGCGATGGCCACGAAGCCGAGCCAGCGCGGCCTTTCGGCTCCGACGGCGGTCGCGGCGGTCTTTGAGGTCGCGCCCGTTAACGCTTCGAGAGCGAAGGCCAGATCTTTCGCGGATTGAAAGCGCTGCTCGGGTTGCTTCTCGAGACAACGGCGAACAATGCGTGCGAGCCCCGGCGAGATCGGCTGATTCATCTCGCTCAGATCGGGCGGCTCTTCTTTAAGAATGGCAGTCATCGTTTCCGCGGCCGTATCGCGACGGAAGGCGCGCCTGCCCGAGAGCACTTCATACAGCACTGCGCCGAAAGCAAAAATGTCAGTGCGTGAATCGATGGCCGCGCCGCGGACTTGCTCGGGTGCCATGTATCCGGCTGTGCCCATGACCATGCCGGCTTCGGTCGGCGAACTGGTTAGCGTCAAGCCGTCACTGTTTGCGGATTGATCTTTCGCTCCGCGAACCGGCGCGAGTTTGGCCAAGCCAAAATCCAGAATCTTTGCGCGGCCATCGCGCGTGATGAAAACATTCTCCGGCTTCAAATCGCGATGGATGATGCTCTTGTCGTGAGCCGCGGCCAATCCTTGCGCGATCTGCGCCGCATAATCGGAAGCCTTGCGGGGCGGCAACGGACCAGCATCAAGTTCGCTGCGCAAGCTGGCGCCCTCTAACAACTCGGAGACGATGAAAGGCGATCCATCTTGCTCGCCGATGTCGTGGATGGCAAGGATATTGGGATGGCTGAGCGCCGCGACCGCGCGCGCCTCTTGCTCAAATCGCCGCAAGCGATCGGCGTCGCGCGAAAAAGATTCCGGCAGCACTTTGACTGCAACTTCGCGGCCGAGCCGCGTATCGCGTGCGCGATAGACTTCCCCCATGCCGCCTGCGCCGAGCGGAGCGATGATTTCGTAAGGGCCGAGTTTCGTGCCAGAGGCCAGTGACATTCGTGGGCGCAATTATAGTGGAAGCGTCGCTGGCGCAGTATGGCACTGGGCGAGAGAGAGCCACCACTGTACGCTGGCAGCCATTTCAAAAAACCATTTCAAAAAACTGTGGCGCGCTTGCCCTGACGGCGCTATACTTCGCGGCTGAGCGGGTGCGGACACCCCTACCTGTCCGGGATATTTCGAAACGCGCGCTAGCCGTAATCTGGCTCCTCCCTCGCGCCCATCGGTTTCCCTCGTTGTAATCGGCCCTCGACTGTCGCTCGCAGGAGGTCAGCCATGCCATGCCACTTTGTCCGCAGATTCTGGACTCTGATTTTCCTCGCTATCTCCACAGTCCATTCCTTAGCGCAAGTGAGCAGCGTCGCGCAAACATCTCCGCACGCTTTCGCCGGCGCGTCAAGAAAGGCCGACACCGCTGACGTCGTTGTCAATCGCGCCCTCGACGAAAAATCCACCGCCACTCCGACTCGCGTTGGAAATCCGCTGCTGCTGCCGGCGGTGCTTTATGACTCCGGCGGAGCCCAGGCGTCATCGGTAGTCATCGCCGATGTGAACGGAGACGGCATACCCGACCTCCTGGTGTCCAATGTTTGCGTCAGCCCGAGTAGTTGTGCCAACGGTACGATTGGCGTGTTGTTGGGCAAGGGCGATGGAACTTTCAAGGCGGCGGTAACTTACGATTCGGGCGGATATCTTGCCGTCGCATTGGCCGTAGGCGATGTCAATGGAGACGGCAAGCCCGACCTGATCGTAGTGAACGCGTATGGGAACACCAAATTCGCCGACGGGACAATCGGCGTGCTCCTCGGCAACGGAGATGGAACCTTTCAGCCGGCGGTCACTTACAGCACGGACGGATTCTCCGCGACAGCCATCGCGGTTGCCGATCTTAACGGAGACGGCAAACTCGACGTCGTCGTAACCAATTGCGATGTTGGCACCGGAAACGGCTCTTGCTATACCGGCGCCGGAGTTGTGAGTGTGTTGCTGGGCAACGGAGACGGCACCTTCCAGACAGCAGTGACTTATGAGCTTGGCCAAATATTAGCCACCGCGGGAGCCGACGGAGTCGCGATCGCGGATATAAACGGCGATGGTATTCCCGACCTGGTGATTGCGACCGGTTCGATTGACTCTGAGAACCCGGGCGAACTTGTCGTCATGTTGGGCGAAGGCAATGGCACGTTCTCCATTCAGAATGTCTACCAGGTCGGACTGCACTCCCCAGCCTCAGCGCCGCTGGTTGCGGATGCGAATGGCGACGGCATCAGCGACCTCCTGGCGGTTTCCGACCTCGGAGTCAGTGTGCTTTATGGCTTTAACGGATCCTTCCGACCCGCAGTAAATTTTGGCTTGGCCAACGCGGTAGCGGGTTCGGTGGCGGTGGCGGATCTAAACGGAGATGGCGTGGCTGACCTGGTCGTTGGATCGAGCGAAGGTCCCGCGGTTCTTTTCGGCCTGGGCAGTGAGCACTTCCAAACAGTTTCAATCTATTCCGCCGGCCTGAATGGATCTGGAGTCGCAGCCGTTGCCGATTTGAACAATGATGGCAAGCTCGACGTCGTGGTCACGAGCGGTGAGAACAATGGCGACGGCGCAGTAGGCGTGCTGCTCAATAATCGGCAAGGCCCTCCTTATATTGCGACGACAACTGCATTGGCCTCGAGCGCAAGTCCCGCAGTTCGCAAAGAGATGATTACCTACACGGCGACCGTAACCAGCCAACCGGGTGGAGCAGTCACGGGATCGGTCAACT
>Ga0209008_1000184_pt1 | contig 28263 bp, 23 predicted proteins | sample JacPin_JW_Ref_O3_FD_187963 | JGI IMG/M metagenome (GOLD analysis project Ga0209008, IMG submission 187963) | Forest soil microbial communities from Algoma, Ontario, Canada - Jack Pine, Ontario site 1_JW_Ref_O3 (SPAdes) (version 2) | ecosystem: Environmental > Terrestrial > Soil > Boreal... | reverse complement strand
TCTCAACTGCTCGTAATCCCATTCCTTCCGCATCATCCAGTACAAGCGAACCGCCAACTTTCGCGCCATCGCAACTTTGGCGATTTTCCGTCCTCGTCGCAGCGCTAAGTGGACATACTTACTCCGCTTTGCGGGCCCGCCAAGTGATGGATCACTTCCAGAAAATATAATTTACGGAGGAGGAAATCTTTACGGCATCACACACGCCGGAGGCGCGTACAACAATGGCACGGCTTACGAATTAAGTTTGAGTGGAACCGAGACGATGCTCTATAGCTTTTGTTCACAGTTTCCCGCATGCCCAGACGGCCAAGGTCCTTCGGGGGAATTGGCCCTCGACAGTCGAGGGAATATGTATGGGGTGGCCGTCTATGGTGGAAATACAAACCCGGATTGCGGCGGGGGTGCGGAGTGGTTTTTAAAGTGACCTCCTCGGGACAGCAAAGTGTGCTGCACAATTTTACCGGAGGCACAGATGGACAGTACCCTTTAGAGGTGTAGTGATGGATGTAAACGAGAATCTTTACGGTACGACTTATTTTGGAGGCGTCGATAGTTGCGGTATCGTGTACGAACTGACAGCAGCGTCAGGGTACACGTCCGAGTTACTGTTGTACAGTTTCACCGGGGCGTCTGACGGCTGCACGCCCAGCGCGTTGGCTATTGACGCAGAAGGAAATCTCTACGGCACTACGAACTACGACGGAGCGCACGGCTATGGCACCGTATTCAAGCTAACTCCGTAGCAGATCAGTTTCCTGCTGCCATTGCGAACGCACGCTGCCGCCCCTCTTCGACCTCTTCCGTCGTCAGACGCATATACTCCATGCTGCTTTGCTCTGAACGGTGACCCAGAACCTGCTGGATCACGACAATATCCGCCCCGCCCTTCTTAAGCAAAGGTTGAACAACCCAAGTCATCTACTCGCTCTGTACTGTTCGCTTGAAATCACGCTCTCTTCTCGATAGTGCCGGAGTTTCTGGAGGGGTGGAAAGTCGCGATCCGCATCTTTCCATGCCTGTTCTACTTTCGCGTAAGCTCGGTTCGCACTCGCCGAATCTCCCAGTAGCTGGAAGGCATGGCCGAGCTCAAGCTCGGAGAGAACGAGGTACAACGAATAAGTTGGCGATAGAAACCTATGGTCGATAACCTGCTGAAACTCGTGGACCGCCAGCGCCGGTTGTTTGTTCTGCAGGTAAGCCAACCCCCTGTAGTAACCCGGCACCAGCAGCATGCATCCGCATAGATCAAAATCTCGCGATTCCTCAAGAGCTCGTAGAGCGCTCGTTGGATCGTCCTTTTGAATGTAGATGGCGGCGCGGGCTGTGGGAAGCATCGCCGCATTAACCAGGTCATCGAGAGGCGCCTTGCGTGCTGCTTTCTTGGCAACGTTGAGGGCGAGCGACGTATCGCCGGATCGCGCCAGCGCACGCGCAGCGTAAGCTTGCTCCCAGGCGGTTTCAAAGGGAATCTTCAAGACTTCTCGCGCCTCAATCCTTGCGGATGGCAGCAGTCCTACCTCCGCATTGAGGGTGGATTGATCAAGTTCGATGTCTGCTGCGAGTTCTTTGGATTTGTTTTGCAGTGCGCTGTCTTTCGCTCTGCGGAAGAGTACTTTGGCATCCGATATTTTGCCACGATGCATGGCGACCCATGCGGCATCGGAGAGGGCTTCGCCCTCTTCCGGATTTCCATGGGCCCATTGCAGCTGCTTGTCCATAGCGATTTCATCGTCTTGCACGAAGGCGACCTCGAAGCAAACGCGATGAAAAGTCATGGAATCCATCTTTCCGTCCGCCGGATCATCGCACAATTTTTCGACGTTCCTGTAGTCGCCAAGCTTTAGATAGGTCTGCGCCAGGAATTCGTGCATGATGTCGGTTGGTTCCTGCCGCTCGACCTGCCGGGCCAAGTCCAAAGCGCGCTGCGGCTGACCGATCAGTAAGTACTGCGTTGCGAGGTTGAAGACCGGTACGACATCTCGAGGGTAGAGAGTGTGCCAGAGTTCGTAGTCCTCGATCGCCCGCCTAGTCTCTCCGGTCGCAAACTCGTAATAGTGGGCGACAATATAAAGTCTGTCTCGGTCACTGGTGCGGCTGCTGCGAAGTTCAAACGCTCGCTGGTAGTAGTGCGAGCTGAGAGCAAGTTGCCACGTGTTGTGATAGATCGTCCCAAGTCGAGCATAGGCAAGTGCAAATTGCGGATCAAGGTCGACAGCGAGCTGGTAGCTGGCAACCGCTCCGGCCGCGTCACCGTTGAAGCGCTTATCTTCCCCTAAATTGAAAGCTTTGAGTGCTGCGAAAGATGCGGTCGTGGCCTGTGCGGTAGGTACCTTGAATTTCTCGAGCGAGTCTTCCGGCTCACCTAATCGCCGGCGCAAGCGTTCTGTGGCCAGATCAAGAGCGGGAAGGATCGTAGCTTGCGAGATTGCGGCAGCTTTTTGGGTGGTAAGCAGTTCGCCGCTGGCGCACCGCCACGCAGCGAGGGTGACTTGATAGCCTGGTTCTAGAGCCAAAATGCGACCCTTTAGCAGCAACTGTCCCTCGAGCGCTTTGCAGGCGGCGAGTTCCTCACGAAGCGATGCTGACGCCGGGTTCTTGACCACGGCGCGAAATTTTTGGTCCGGAATCAAGCTCAAATAGGGCGATTCCTGTAGCTCCGATTGAACGGCAGCGGAGAGAGTCTCGTCCAAATCAGGATTGCCCGTGCTGTTAGTGAAGCCTGCTACTACCACTCGATCGTGGTCGTTCATGAGCACGCGATTTTCATATTTATATGCGGCAAAGCCGCTGCCGAATGCAACCACGAGGGCGACGGCCAATACCCGGAGTACAGTGCGCCGGGATGTGCGCCCGGCACCCAACAGCTGAATATGATCCGTTCGAATCTGGTCCGTCGGCGCAGAACGCGGGGACAGCGAAGTGGAGAGCTCCGCAGCCGGGCCAAAGACCGGGTTTACCGATGCGATGAAGCAGTATCCCTTGCCTGATACGGTCTTGATGAAACGAGGCTGACTGGCGTCGTCTCCCAGCGCCTGGCGCAACTTCCCGGCCATGACGTATAGGCTCTGATCTGTCTCGGTGAAGATTTCTTGACCCCAGAGTCGATCGGCGAGATCCTCTTTCGTTACCAATTCACCCGGTTTCTCCAATAGGATAACCAGCATCTTGAACGGCAAGTCCTGCACTCTGAGCCGTTTTCCGCTTTGCAGCAGAGCGCCCTGCTGGAGTGACACTTCGAAGCAGTCGAACCGGTACGCCTCGCACCTCGCCCTCCGAGGTACTTCGGTCGGCATCGCGCAATTGTTTTCGCGACGTTGGACTTCCAGAGGCCTTTGCATGAAGTCGGCAAAGTTTCCCATCACTTCCTCCAGTATTATCGTTGGCCACGCTGGCGGGCAGAGAAAACATACTAGGTGACATCCCAGGCCCAAAACTGTTCAAAAGTGACCAAGTTTTGGGTGGTTTGTCTTGGGGCACAATTCTGGAGTTGGGTTTGACTTTCGATGGACGCAAGAGTCGGCATGCCATCCTTGAGCGGCCCTCCCTTCACCCTGGGCGTCTCTGCTGTTTGGTCGCCCAAAAATGATTGCCACTAAATTATTGATTCCAGGTTGGTAAGACGGTTAGATCAATTTAGATCAATTTAGTTGACAGATACGAGAAGGGCGTTCCTACTTGCGTGGCATGCCAGCCTGAAAACAAATGCAGGCTGGGGACCACGATTGAGGAGAACAAATGCGCACATTGAGATCGTGTACGAAGGCTTGCATTTTTTTTGTGCTCTTGGCAGCGACGGCAGTTGCCCTGTCTGCACAAACATTCGAAAAGCTCCACAGCTTTACATATAAGAACGGCGAAAATCCTTGGGCGCCGCTGGTCCAGGCGAGCGATGGGAATCTCTATGGAACGACCAGTGACGGCGCCAAGCCCTGCGGCTCAGGAGGCTACGCCACGGGCTGCGGCACGATCTTCCAAATTTCCCCGAACGGCAAGCTGACCACAGTCGTCTTCTTCGACGGGAAAAATGGCTCGGCGCCGAACGCTGGGTTGGTCCAAGCCGCCAACGGCAACTTTTACGGTTCAACGTTCGCCGGAGGGACTGGCAATTTCGAAGGTGCCTGCGCCAACAACTGCGGCACGATCTTCACCGTCACCGCAAGTGGTGTGCTGACGACGCTTTACAACTTCAGCTACACGGACGGCGCCGGGCCCACAGGCGCGCTGATCTTGGGTAGCGATGGGAACTACTACGGGACAACGGCTGGTGGGGGGCCGGCCGACTCGGGTACCTTCTTCGTAATCACTCCCAGTGGCACCTTGACCACGTTGTATACCTTTACCGGTGCCAATGATGGCTCAGCTCCATACGGGGCTTTAGTCCAAGCTTTGGATGGGAATTTCTACGGCACCACATTTGCTGGCGGGTCAAACGATTATGGCACCGTCTTCACCATCACGGCGAATGGCACGCTAACGACGCTCCACGCCTTTGACAACACGGACGGCTCTTATCCTTACGCGGGGCTGGTTCAGGGTAATTACGGGGACTTCTACGGTGTAACCGAGGAGGGCGGAACCTACAGCTATGGTACCGTCTTCAAAATCACGCCCAGTGGCACGCTGACCACATTGCACTCGTTCAGTGGCGGCTTGGACGGAGATACTCCAGTATCAACGCTGATCCAGGCCACGGATGGGAATCTCTACGGAACAGCGTCCTATGATGGCTTGTACCCCAACTTCGGCACGATCTTCCAAATCACCCGAACTGGCGAACTGACAACACTCTTCAACTTTGACAGCGCGGACGGCTCCTATCCATACGCGCCGCTGGTTCAAGACACGAACGGGAAATTTTACGGGACAACCTTCGATGGCGGCAGCAGCGGCTGCAAATATCATTTTGGCTGCGGTGAGGTCTTCAGTCTTTCCCTGGGTCTGGCCCCGTTCGTGGAAACGGTGCCGACCTCTGGCAACGTGGGAGCGGCCATTAGAATCCTCGGAACGAATTTGGAAGGCGCGACCAGCGTCACCTTCAACGGCACACCGGCCCAGTTTGAGGTCATATCGGAATCGGAAATTGAGACCAGCGTACCTTCAGGCGCGACCGCGGGCATGGTCCGGGTGACGACAACGGTGAAGAAAATCAAGACTACGCTCAAGAGCAATGTGGTGTTCCAGGTAACGGAGTAATACTTTGCGCCGTCCCGAATTAAATAAGGAGATATCGTGATTCGAAAATTGAGTTTGTCCTGGTTCACGCTCTTCACGCTCGTCGCGATGATTGCGTCCGTGAGTATTACTTCCCAAGCCCAGTCCCAGACCTTGTTGACGCGCCATGTGCGTGAGGCAGTTCTCAAAGGGGAAGCCAGATTAGTCGGGCAGCTTCCCGCAACCCAAACCATACACTTTGATATCGCTCTGGCGCTGCGCCATCAGCCAGACTTAGAAGATTTCTTACAAGACGTCTACGATCCTTCCAGCTCCTCCTACCGGCATTTCGTCACGGTGGAAGAGTTCACCGCGAGATTTGGTCCCAGCCAGGAGGACTATGACGCCCTGATCGCTTTTGCAAAAGCGAGCGGCTTTACGGTGGTTGACGGCTCTCGCAATCGCATGGACGTGATTCTCACGGGTTCGGCGGCAAGCGTCGAGAAAGCGTTCCATGTGGCGATGGGCGTCTACCAGCACCCTACGGAGAACCGCACATTTTACGCTCCGGATCGTGAACCGACGGCGGACCTGCTGTTCCAGCTCTGGCACATCTCCGGTCTGGACAACTATTCGATCCCGCGTCCAAACCTTGTCCACCGTAGTGTGAAGACCAAGTCCAACGCCACTACGGGCTCCGGCCCTGACCAATCCTTTCTCGGCAGCGACATGCGAGCAGCCTACTACGGAACAGGTTCCCTCACCGGCGCCGGCCAGTCGCTCGGCTTGCTGGAGTACGCTGGCACCGATTTGGCCGACCTGCAAACCTACTACACGAATGCTGGCCAAACGGAAACGGTCCCCATCATTCTCAAGTCCGTGGACTTCACCCCCGTGACCTGTTTCGCTTCCGAAGGCTGTGACGATACGGAACAGACCCTGGACATGACGCAGGCTCTCGGCATGGCTCCGGGCTTGGCTAGCCTGGTGATGTATATCGGGTCTTCCGATTCGGCCATCTTTAACGCGATGGCCACGGCAGAGCCGCTCAACGCGCAATTGAGCTGCTCGTGGTATTGGAGCCCGGCTGACCCGAAGACACTCGACCCGATCTTCATGGAGTTCGCGGCGCAGGGTCAGAATTTGTTTGACGCCGCTGGCGATCATTACAGTTGGCAAATCGGTGGTTCCATCTGGCCCGCGGATAATGCGTATCTGACGTCCGTCGGGGGCACGGACTTAGAGACCCAGAGCGCGGGCGGTCCCTGGGCTTCGGAGACCGCCTGGTTCTTTGGTGGCGGAGGCTTTTCGCCGAACGATATTTCAATTCCTTCCTGGCAGTTGGTCACGGCCGATCGATGCATCGATGTTGCGTGTTCCACGACCTTGCGCAACGGCCCGGACGTTTCGGCAAATGCAAATTTTACCTTTTATGTCTGCGCCGACCAGGACGGTTGCACTGCCAACGATTATGGCGGAACTAGTTTCGCGGCGCCCATGTGGGCCGGCTACCTCGCTCTCGCCAATCAACAGTTGCTAGCCAACGGCAGTACAACGACGCTCGGCTTCATCAACCCGATTCTCTATACGATTGGTTTGGGCTCGAACTACGCCACCGATTTCCATGACATCACCGCGGGCACGAATGGCTATTCCGCAACTGCGGGCTTCGATTTGGCGACCGGATGGGGCAGCCCGAACGGGAGCAGCCTGATCACTGCACTTCTCGGGACCGTGGTCGGCAGCGGACCCGTCGCCGGCTACTCTCCAGTGTTGCTGAATTTCGGCACGAAGGGCGTGGGCAAAACAAGCGCGTCGCAGAAGGTCATTCTTACTAACGCCGGGAAAGCTACGCTGCATCTCAGCACTATCACCACCAGCGGCGACTTCGCATTAAAGGCGTTCACCGCGACCAAGAAGTTAACGCCGTGCGTTAACGGTGGCGCGGTGGCTGCTGGCGCCAGTTGCGAGATTGAGGTCACCTTTACTCCGACCCAACCTGGAACGCGCACCGGTGAGGCCACATTTACCGATAACGCTAGCCCTCATACGCAGCAGGTAGCGCTGACTGGATTCGGCAGATACTAGCCAGTAAGCTGCATCAGTGGGCGGGACTCGGTCCCGCCCTTTCTATCTCGCAATGTGATGCGCATGGTGCATGTGGTGCATCAATGCACAACTGAGATGACCTAGAGGACATGCGAGACCACGGCGACGATGACCATCTTGACGGTTGGACTCTTGGCATCGTCATGCCATACGTATGCAATGCGGTTATAATCACGCCGGCAGAAATTCACACGTGGTCCGGAGCGAGAGACTGTCGCATGCGGTGGGTGATCACGGACTCGCAGGCAGCGGTCGCTCTGCAACGCCCTGTAAAGAACGCCTAAGAAGTAGAAGGAACAAACTCAACTTGTACCGTTCTCGTACCGCGAGTTTTGAACAGTAATTCGGATCCGACAAGTAGGAGCGTGGTCTGGTTTAGAGGTCCCAAACAGGTTTGTTTCACTGCGCGTTGCTTGCGAAAATATCTCAGCAGAAAGATAAGATTAGGTTTCCTGTGGTTTTCCGGATTTGAGGTTCGCGGTGCGCCTGCGCGACGTCGTGCAGCGGATAGACATAACCGATGTGAACGTTTAGTTTCCCTTCCTTCACTAGTTTCCCTTCCTTCACCCATCCGGATAATGCGTCCGTTCGCTGCGTCGGCTCCTGGTGGGTGGTGGATGGCGATATAGCCCAGCGATAGAGGTTGACTTAGCCTGAGCCACTTCCCGCTTTCATAGCGTATTAGCTAATGTTATAGTTAATACACTATGATCGCTAATGCCGACACCCGCACCGTCCAGGCGCTGCGCAGCGATCTGGCGCTGCAGATCGCGCGCCTCATCAGGTGTAGCGGCCAAACCCAAGCCACCGCGGCGAAGCGCCTGGCTGTCCCGCAGCCGACTGTGAGCCAGATCATGCACGGCAAAGTCTCGCAGCTTTCCCTGGAGCTGCTGATCCGCATTGCAGTGCGTGCCGAATTGCCGGTGGTGCTGCAAACAGGCAAGGATGCGGAAGAAGCCGGAGCGTTCGTCGCGGGCGAGCCATTTCAGGAGAGTCGGGTCCTGAGGTCGAAGGTTGCCGATGAGGCACGTCAGGCATTGAGCGAGGATGCAAGAAATCTGACTCCGCAACAACGGCTCGAAGCGCATGCCCGACACAGCCAGCTGATGGCCGCGCTCCAGCGGGTGGGCCGAAAGAGCAGAAGGCCTCGATGAAAGCGCGCGGGCCAGGTCAATCTGCGCATCTGTTGGTCGATGTAAGCGCGGTGCTGGCAGAAAACGACGTCGAGTATGCCGTCATCGGTGCCATGGCCGCCGCGGTGTATGGCGCCATACGTGCGACGACGGATGCGGATGCCCTGCTATCCGTTTCCATCGCCAGGCTTGGGCAGCTCGAAAAAATATTTAAGAAAGCGGGATTTGCAACGGAGTTGCGTCGTGGGGATGCGGACGATCCCATTCCGGCGCTGCTCTCAGTAAGCGACCGGCACGAAAATCGGGTGGATCTGCTGGCGGACCTGCGCGGCCTCGACCGACTGGCCTTGTCGCGCTCGATCACCGTGCCCTTTCTCGGCAGTTCCCTGCGTGTGATTGGGCGGGAGGACTTTGTCGCCATGAAGTGCTTTGCCGGTGGTCCTCAAGATATCGCCGATGCGGTCCAAGCGCTCAAGACCACCGATCAGCCCCTCAATTTGGAGCTGTTGCGTCGGACCACGCGCCGTTTTGGAAGACCGGCCGCAGACTTGCTGGAGAAGCTGTTGCGAGTGTGATGGCGAACGGTCCGGGTGATCTGGCGACTCGATGGAACTGTCCGTCTGGCCGAGGTTGGCTCTTGGATCAGATCGAGCCAGGTGAGATCAAGTAACTCACCGATTAGATTTGGCGTCCCCGACGGGATTTGAACCCGTGTTACCGCCTTGAAAGGGCGTCGTCCTATTCGATCACGTAGTAATTACAAGGCAGCGGTCGCAACGCAACGCCTTGTAAGGAACAGCTAAGAAGTCGAAGAAACGGGCTCACCTTGTACCGTTCTTGTACCGGGAGTTTACGCCCCGGCATAGTACCGCTTGAGGCGGTTCGGTTTCGCTCAATACTCTATCGGTTGAACATGCTGTCCAAATCTTGCCCTTAAACCGGCGGTCGGTAAGAGTGAGCAGCGAGATATCGAAGGCGTCGCGAGAGGAATGACAAGGCAGAAAACTAAAGAGCCTTAATTAAGATCTGTTGCGCGACACCTCTCATTTCCTTCCCTCGCAGCAATTGGCAGCTCCGTGTCCTTAATTCTGTTTGGAAACAGGAATGTGGTTGACGAGCAATCGAACGCCCGTCTGCCCAGTCAAGAAACTCCAGATCCATTGCAAGAAAAACGGTGAGACGCAGACTGCCAGTCGAGAGAAACTGAAGATGAACTCCTGCATCCGCCAAAAAAAGTGGCGGCAGCGACGGGACGCGAAACCGCCGCCGCATAGCTATCTGACTCGTTGGCATGGGTAATCGCACACGACGGCCCGGCACTTCGCCCCAGTTGCGCGATGTAATGCCACTCCACACCGATCTCCCCACAACATACGAGTACGGCGTTGGAATAACTTTTCGGGTTGCTTCAGAATCGTACAGAAGCGGATGAAGTCTTGCAGCCGTCTGTCGCTCATTGTTTCTTGCGCTCGCCCCAGACTTTTTGCCATGCCTCGAATTCACTAGGCCTGATCTGGTAGCGTGCGAAGTTTCCTTCGTGCAGGCTGACAAGCTCGCTCTCGACCATGTCCCTGAACTTCTGCCGCTCGGCTTCCGGGATGCCGTTCTTCTCCACCCAGGCCGTGATATATGCTGCGGCCCTCTTTCTGTCCATCCGCCCACGCACCACCTCACCGACGATCTGCCGCAGCGCGGCCTTGTGCGCGAACCTGAACGGATCGGGCTCGCCCAACGACTGGCGCACGGCGGCATAACGCGCCGCTGACCGCTCATACGCCCAGATGAACACATCCCTCAGCAGATCGACCTTGTTCAGTTCATAAACGCCCAGGATGGCATCCATGTAAATCGCGCGCGGCACATCGATGAAGGACAAGGGAGAGAGATTACGCTTGATGAACGGAATGTTCGCCGACAAGCGCGACACGCGCTTGTTCACATCGTCGAACGGCTGCAGATATGGCAACTGGACCATCGCAAACAGCGCCTGCTCGATCGGGTCCTGAATCGCCGCCGCCGTGTTCAGCAACTGGTTGAAGCACTCCTCGATCAATTGCGGTAATTCCAAGGGATGGAACGTTGACTTGCCGATGCCGACGCCCATGCGGCGCAGCCTCCCCGACGCGCCGGGGTCGGGCAGAAGGTTCTGCGCCAGGATGCCATGCAGGTTGAGGATCGTGTAACGGTTGAAGCCGATGGTGTCCGCGTCATTTACCAAGAATTCGATCGCATCCTTGTGGTTGACGATCATCTGCGCTTCCAGACGGTTCCGGCCTTCCGCCGCTTCGCCGAGTTCGATCAGCCGCGTCGTATCCAGCAGCGAATAGGTGTTGCCTTCAAGGCGGCTGGAGTTCCACGACAGATCGATGAGCAGCCGGTTCAACATCTGCTTTGCATAAGTGCCCGCTGTCCGATCGTCAAAGTTGGGCTTGCCGACCTGCGCGAGATGGGCGCGCTGTTCTTCCGAAAGATAGAACGTCTCGTTGGGCCGGTATGAGTCGAGGAATTCACGGTTGTAGCCAACCGGCTTGCGCGCATTGAGGGGCTGGCGCAGATGGACGCGCATTTCTTGACTCGCGGCGGACAGCGGCACCGCCGCCTCTTCCGCCTTCTCGGCTGCTGCGGGAACTGCCGCTGGCTTTTCGGCCGCCGCCCTTGGCTCCGCCGCCGGCGCCGGCACCCGATACCGCGTCCATCGCCGCCCCTCGCCGTCCTTGATTAGACGCCCTTTGTCGACGAGGTACCTGAGCCTGTACTGCAGTGTGCGATCCGCAACCCGCTCCGGCACGGCAGCGGCCACCTCGCCAAAGCTCGCCCCGTCGGGGTGCTGCGCGACCGCTTGTTCGATGGCGGCCAGGGATTCTTCCGGAATGCGGGCAGGCATGGCTGTGTCTCGTTGTTGCGTTTATAACTTCTATGCGCAATTAAACCATGGATATACGCAACAATCAAGTTCCTACACGCAGCCAAAAATCCATCTATACGCAACCACAATTCCATGCTTGCGTATAGCCCCACATCAAAGCTCCCCCGAGCCGTCTTGCCGGCTCGAAATTTCTCCATCCTTAACTAAGGGCTAAAGAATCAATTAGGCTAAAGAATCGCTCCTGCTCCCCTCAGCCAAAATCTTGCCTTTCCCCCTGCCTCTCCAGCTACGACCGCCTATAAATGACGCGGTGGCATCGTTAGAGCAGAGCTCCGAGCACGCTCGGCAGGAACAGGCCACCCGCCTTCTCGTTGACACGATCCCCACGCTCGCATGAGCTTCACGCAAAAGTGAGTGGCTCTCGCCCGGCAATTTGTATTTCACATCGTGCTTATACGCTTTACTGACTATTCACTCATCTATTGGGGATACGCAAATCATTTCCGCGCGATCCCGGCCCAATAGATCGCAAATCCGCCGTCGCGATACTTTTTTGCCATGGCTGGTTTCAACCTGATCAGGTCCATGGTCGCTTCCGCCCAAGATCCCTGCATCTTCGAAATCAACTCGATCGGAACGTCCACTCGGAAAATATGCCGCTCAATGGCGTCGCGAATCGCGAAAAAAAGCGGCTATGTTGCGTGCAGAGCTACCGGGTATCAGACGAATGCACGCAGGCGGATTGCCAGGTAAAATCATCAGTTTTTACGGCGGCGTGCGGTTCCCCGAAGGCCGACCTTGCCCAAGTGCTTCTTGGGCAGTCTGGCCATGAATCAGAGGTCAATAAATGGCAAAGACAAACAAGCCCGGCAACGGTGAGTCGTGTCCGTGTCTTGCGTCTATTTGATTGGCCGAAGACCCGTGATAAGGATGTCCACGAGTCCCTTGGCGTTTTGCCGCCAGTCTCGGCCGAACGCAGCCGTATGCTAGCTTAGGGGCATGCCGGCGGGTGAGATGGAATCAAAAAGCGCAGCGGACGGCAGGTATCGGACCTTGCTTGAAGTGTCCGGCGCCATCGCATCCCAGCCGAACTTGAAGGCTGTCCTGCAGAGCTTGCGCCGTTTATTGTCTAGCGTTGTTGCTTTCGACTCGGTTAGCCTTTCCCTGCTGTCCGACAACGGGAACTCGGTTCGGCTCATAGCATTTGACCGAGGTTCGGAAGCCTATCAAGTTGAAATCGGTACTGAGGTGCCGCATGTGGGGAGTGCCGTTGGAAGAGCGCTTGACGAACAAAAACCGATATACATTCCCGACCTGCAGGCCGAGCTTTCAAAGATTCCCCAACTGGCGTCGCAAGTCAGGCTTGGCACCCCGCACAGCGCGTACATTTTTCCAATCTCGGTATCCGGGAAGAAACTTGGGGCTTTGACGTTTGGGATCGCGCAGGGAGAGAAATTCAGCCCCGACGACGTGGAGCTCATGACTTCCGTTTCATCGCATGTTGGGGTTGCCCTGGAGAGCGCAATTGCCACCGATGCCGCAGAGACGTATCAACGGCAGTTGGCCCGGGAGCGCGATCGGCTCCGGCTGCTGCTCGAGATCAACAATCAGGTTGTAACGCAGTTGGACGTTAATGAGCTGTTCCGTTCCGCCTCGGCGTCGATTCGCAAATACTTTGCAAATGACTTCACCGGTTTCTGGCTCATCGATAAACAGTCCAACCAGCTGGAATGCGCGGTTCTCGATTTTCCCGGCGGCAAGGGCTTTCTTGCGGAGATTCCCGCTCGTGCAGTCACCGACCAGGAAGCTGAGAAGATGCGTACCCGAAGCGCTGAGATCTGGTCGCAGCAGGATATCGACAAGCTTCGGCCGGAGGTTCTCGAGCGACTGAAGGCTGAATCGATCGCTGCGCTGGCGGTTGCCCCCCTGGGCACCTCGAATGGACCGCTTGGGCTAATGTCCATGGGGAGCAAGCGGCCCAACAACTTTGGACAAGAAGACCTCGACATTTTGTCCCAAATCAGCGCGCAGATTTCCCTCGCGTTAGACAACGCGCTCGCGTATGGACGACTCACCGCCTCGAGAAATCGTCTGGAAGACGAGCGCTTGTATCTCGAATCCGAAATCCGCGCGGAATACAACTTCGAGGATATCGTGGGCAAGAGCCCCGCTCTGCGTAAAGTCCTTGACCAGATCGAGATTGTCGCCCCAACGGGATCTACTGTCTTGTTACACGGCGAGACGGGCACCGGCAAAGAACTGGTTGCGCGCGCACTCCATAGCCTTAGTCCAAGACGAGAGCGAACGTTTGTCCGGCTCAATTGTGCCGCTATTCCGTCTGGGCTGGTCGAAAGCGAGCTCTTCGGACACGAGAAAGGTGCATTCACCGGCGCTCTGATGCAGAAGCGAGGGCGTTTCGAGCTTGCCGATCACGGCACTTTGTTCCTGGATGAAATCGGCGACATTAGTCTTGAGTTGCAGCCGAAGCTGCTTCGCGCTTTACAGGAAAAAGAGTTCGAGCGGCTGGGCAGCAACAAGACCATTCACGTGGACGTCCGCCTGGTCGCGGCGACGCATAGAGATCTGTCGTTGATGATCCGCAACAATCAATTCCGCGAGGATCTGTTTTACCGGCTCAATGTTTTTCCGATTGAGATACCACCGCTTCGCGAGCGCCGGGAGGATATCCCGCTTCTGGTTCACTATTTTGTTTCGCGATTGTCGAGCCGGATGCAGAAGCGCATCAAGTCAATCCCCAAGCCCGCCATGGATGCACTGAGCAACGCGGCATGGCCCGGCAACGTTCGAGAGTTGGAAAACTTCGTTGAGCGGGCCGTCATTCTGACTCGGGGAGACGAGTTAAATGTTCCGCTCACGGAACTTAAGAAATCATCCGGCCGCAATGCCGCTCCCGTATCGACGTTCCAACAAGCGGAGCGCCTAGCGATCATTCAGGCGCTGAGAGCGGCATCGGGCAGAATCTCCGGTGCAGGAGCGGCGGCGGAACGTCTCGGGCTGAAACGCACAACCCTGCAAAACAAAATGCGGCGACTCAACATCACGAAAACCGATTACTGAAGTCGACCTGCCGCCATTCTTGGGCGGTTTTGAAGCAAGGCTGGGCTACGCGTTTGACCTGCCGTTCACCTGCCCCTATTCGGGCATCGCCCACCCTAGGGCAGGGCGGCGATGGGTATCACGTCCGGAGCGCTTCTACAATCTACTACTTGCGCCCAACCTCCGTTGGCGAACCAGCTGCACAGTCTTCATACGGCGAGTCGGGCAAGACTCGCCGATGGAGGCTGTATCTCCGCAACGAAAAACGGACAAAGGGGCGTCGTGATGGGTGGCTTCCGGCGTGCACGTATCCTCTTACTAATCGCCCTAGTTCCACTGGGCGGTTGTTTATCCCGATCCCGCCCCGTTGCTGTTGACACGAGCCTGGCGCAGCTTCAAACGGCGACCTGTGACGACCTGATTGAGCGTATCAACGCTCAAGCCACTGAGATCCAGACGTTAAAGGCCACAGTCGAAATCACAGCTTCCGTCGGCGGCAGCAAGCTGGGCAAAATCACGGAATATCAGGAGATTCGTGGCTACATCCTAGCCCGCAAACCATCCTCGCTCCGAATGATCGGACTTCTCCCCATCCTGCAGAGCCACGTGTTTGACATGGCGAGTAGCGGCCGGGAGTTCAAATTGTGGATTCCGGCTAAGAACCAGTTCATTGCCGGTAACAATGATGTAGCGAGACCATCCGCAGAACCGCTGGAGAACCTGCGGCCGCAACTGATCTATGACGCCCTCCTGCTACAAGCTGTGGATCTGCAGAACGAACTGGCTGTCCTCGAAGAGGGCGGGCACAACACGATTGATCCGGGATCACGGAAAATGGCGCTGCGGGCCGACTACACACTCAACATCATTAAACAGAACGGTCGCGAGTGGTATCTATCGCGCAAGGTTGTGTTTGACCGAACTGATTTGCGGCCACATCAGCAACTCTTTTATGACGAGCACGGCTCCATCGTCACCGACGTTCACTACGACGAATATCGGGAATTCAGCGGAGCCTCCTTCCCAACCCGTATTCAGATCTGGCGACCAGACGAGGAATACTCCATAAAGCTTGAAGTGACGAAGCTGGCTATTAATGAGCCCATTACGGATGATCAATTCGTGCTGGATGTCCCTTCGGGCGCAGCGTTCGCGTCACGATAGGAACTATCGGGCCCACAGGCAAGGAAAATGCGATGGAATACATAAGCTTGGCAACACCGCTTTCTTGGTTTCAAAACTCTTCTTCGGGGCCCGGACTTTCAGGGGTGGGCAATCCGCATTGATCACTGATCACTGCGAATTTTCCTCTGCCCACATTTAGGCAACGCCCGCTATAGGGCGTGGCAAATATTCCAGTCACATCCACACTCCCGCAATTACAACAACTTACGCCGCTCTCCGACTGGCATGGCGGATGCACTATCTCCTGCGGCGGGATTGAGAAAGGCTGGCCGAAAGAGACTGCACGATGTTGCGTGTCGATTGGAGATCACCGATGCTGCGGGTCGAATTTCAGGACGTTGGGAACACCGTGGATATGCGAGTAGAAGGGCGTTTCGTCGGAGCATTCGCCAAGGACACGAGGGATCTGGTGACGCGCTGCAAAATTCCATTGCGACTGGTCGTGAATTTGTCGGAGGTAACATTTGTCGATGCGGTCGGTGAAGAGGTGCTGTCGTGGTTAGCGCGAGTTGGAGGGGAGTTCGTTGCTGAGAATTGTTATCCCCTGCACGTGTGCGAACGCCTGCATTTGCCGATGGCGCGGAAACGCGCCGTTGCTTTATCCCAGGCAATCTAAGGCGTTCGCAGCAGACGACTACTAGCAATTGCAATAAAGGACTCTGTCGATTTGGCCATACTGTCCGGCAGAGAAGTGTGCGGCGTGCTATGCAAACACTCGGGAAGCAAGAGGTAACTCGCAAGAATGGGAACCCTGTTGGGACTAGCGATGGTTGGGCACGTACAAGGTCGCCTGAACCCTCGTTGTCGAAACGATCCACCGCGTCTGGAAACCAGGATCCGCTGTTCTTGTTTGCCTGCCATCTGGAGTGGCATCACGAGCGAAACCTGAGAGCGTATCAGACACTCCTTGCCGGACTGGACGCTTCCGACAAGGGGATCCGCGCCGTCGCGGAGATGATGCTTCACCGGTGTTCGCCCCGTCCGCGGAGGGAAGGCGGTCGCGCTTATCCAGAATAAGGGGTTCATCATGGAATGGTTTCATTCGAACGAGCGAGAACAAGAACGGTCCAAAAGCGGCCTTGCCTCGAGTGATGAGATACGATCGGCATTCGCCGAGCAACGCGACCACCTGTACTGGATCGCGCTGCTCATTACGGGAGACGACACGCTCGCCGACCTGGCGGTTGTAAACGCGAGCGCCCTGTCCGCGAACTACAGCAGCGTTTTTCGCGACTGGCTCAACGGATGGGCGACATATGCAACGGTGCGGGCAGCAATCAGAGAAGTCCACGGCCTCATTTCCGCATCAGCCAGCTACTTGAAGGATTCATCCTCCGAACACCCCGACAGCGCCGTTCTTTCTGACGATCAGATTGCGTCGCTTCGGCTTGTTGATCCACGAGACATCATTGTTGCACTCGACCCCCTGGCCCGCTCTGCATTGGTGCTGCGGGGAGTACAACACGCCTCGATTGCCGATTCTGCACTGCTGCTTGGCGTGCCCAGCCGAGTAGTGGCCGTCGCATACGGCCAGGCTCTCCGATGGAACAGCGAACGCTCAGGTGCGCACGGAGCGCCGAACGAAGATCGGATCGATTCCCGAGTTTGATTGCACACCGGCGGGAACAGAAGACGGCAACTCTGAAAAAGAAAAATGATGAAGAGAGCAAAATTGGTCCTCGACTTAGGAAAACGGTGCAGCTTGATGCTGATGCTAGTCGTCGTCGCGACTGCGTCCTGGACGCAGGTGATATCGCCGAGTGTCGGTAGTGTTCCGAGTGGCCCAGCCAGCAACGAAGTTCTACGCCTCACGCTTAGCGAAGCTATCAGCCGGGCTGTGCGCTACAACCTGGGGGCAATCGAGAGCGACGAGAATACCAGAGCGGCTCGCGGTCAACGATTGCTCGCATTAAGCAGGCTCCTCCCCCAAGTGAGTGCGGGGATCAATGAGAACGTCGATCAGGTGAATCTCACAGCCTTGGGTCTCGGGGCCGTCAAGATACCCGGTATCCCTTCGGTAGTTGGTCCATTCAGCTACAGCACGGTGAGCGCAAGCCTAACCCAGACGCTTTTCAGCTACGAATCGATTCAGCATTTCCGTGCCGCCCGTACCTCCGAACAAGCCGCCCAACTCAACTACAAAGACACACTCGATGTAATCACCCTCACCGTGGGGAATGCTTATTTGCGAGTCATCGAAGCGCACTCTCGGATTGAAGCTGCGGAGGCGCAAGTCCAGAACGCAAAGGCGCTCTACGATCAGGCGGTCGACGAATTCCAAGCCGGTACCACTCCCCGGATCGATGTGACTCGGACGGCAGTCCAACTTCATTCCGAAGAGTATGACCTGAGTGTTGCGCGCAATAACTTCGAGATTGCGAAACTGACGCTCGGCCGCGCCATCGGATTACCTCTTGGCCAAGCCTTCGAGATTGCCGATCAACTTCCGTACGCCGAGATCAATCCGCCTACCGTCGAAGCCGCCCTGAAGATGGCCTACAACGTCCGCAACGATTTCCGCTCTGCTCTCGATTCGGCGAAATCAGCCGAGCAGGCGCTGGCGGCCGCCAAGGGCGAGCGCTATCCCGTCGTGGCAGTAAATGGAGGTTACGGCGACCAGGGAGCGACCTTCAGTCAGTCCCACGGAATTTTCAGTTCCCAAGCGGGGATCAACGTACCCATCTTCACCGGCGGCCGGATCAAGGGCGACATAACCCAAGCGCAAGCGACTCTGCACCAGAGGAAGGCAGAAGCAGAAAACATCCGTGGGCAGATCGATTACGACGTTCGCACTGCATTTCTCAATCTGAATGCCGCCAAGGAACAGGTCGACGTCGCTCATCAGAATGTGGACTTGGCCAACGACAACGTCGCTCGTTCCAAAGAACGCTTTGCGGCAGGCGTCACGGACAGCGTCGAGGTAGTGCAATCCGAGCAGTCCTTGGCAACCGCCAACGACCAATACATCACCAGCCTTTACAGCCACAATCTCGCAAAACTGGCGCTCGCACGCGCGCTCGGCGTTGCACGAACCAATTTCAGCCAATACCTCGGAGGACGCTAGATGTCTGTACAAGTGACGGAGTTGGACGAAACCTCCACTCCGGTTGCAAAAGTGAAACTAGAACTGCCCGACGACCACCAAAAGAAGCACCGCCTGCGCCGGATTTTTCAGCAGCATCCCGTGGGAGCTTGGGCGGCAGCGTTGCTGTTACTCGCTGCTGTGATCGTCGGTGGAGGGCTTTTCTTGTGGAACAGCCTGGCGTGGGAGTCGACCGACGACGCCCAAGTGAATGGCCACGTCATGCCGTTGAGCGCGCGAATTAATGGATACGTGCTCGAGGTTCCGGTGATGGAGGGACAGCTGGTGCACGCCGGCGACCTGCTAGTGACCATCGATCCCAATGATTACAAGATCGCCGTGGAACAGGCCCAGGCAACGTTCTCAGATGCGCAGGCGAGTGCGATAAGTTCTCGCTTCAACGTGCCGATCACTTCGGTCACGACGCAGAGCAACCTCGATTCAGCTGACACTGCGGTGGTAAATGCAGAGGCGGGACTAAATGCTGCCGAACGGAATTTCGAGTCTGCACAAGCGCTCTTGGAGCAGGCTGAAGCCAATGCGGCGAGGAGCGACGCTGACCTGGGGCGCTATCAACAGCTCGTTGCCAAAGAAGACATTTCACATCAGCAGTACGATCAGGCGGTCGCCGCTGCCAAAGCAAATCGATCCGGAGTCGTGTCGGCGAGAGCGATCGTGCAGGCGGCTGAGCAAGCAGTTCACCAGGCGGAAGGAAAGCTCCTGCAGGCGAGAGCCGATTTACGCAGCGCAAAGACAGCGCCGCAGCAGGTTTCAATGACCCGGGCCAAGGCGGACGCAGCCGATGCCCAGGCGCGAGAACGCAAGGCACAGCTCGATCAAGCAGAGCTTAACCTCAGCTACACAGTGGTTCGTTCTCCAGTGACAGGAATTATCGGCAAGAAGACAGTCGAGGTAGGCCAGAACGTCGGCATCGGGCAGGAACTGGTAGAAGTGGTGCCGCTTGACGATGTCTGGGTTACGGCTAATTTTAAGGAAACGCAACTGGCCCACATGCGTCCCGGGCAGCCGGTGGAAATCAAGGTGGACGCCTATGGCCGCACCTGGAAAGCGCATGTAACCAATCTTGGTGCCGGGGCAGGCTCGGTGTTCAGTCTGCTGCCTCCGGAGAACGCGACCGGAAACTACGTAAAAGTTGTGCAGCGAGTGCCCGTTCGCATCGATTTCGATCGGAGTTCTGGTCGCAGTCCGGGATCGGACTTCAATGCAGACGGATTGTTGAAGCCGGGACTGTCGGTTGAACCCGAGGTGAAAGTGCGATGAGTGCTGCCAGATCTGGCGCCGCTCGGGAGGAAGTCTGGCAGCCTAGAGCCAACCCTTGGCTCATCGCGGGTGCGGTTTCTCTGGCGGCCTTCATGGAGGTGCTCGATACCAGCATTGCCAACGTGGCCCTGCCACACATTGCTGGCGGACTGGCGGCTAGCAACGACGAGAGCACCTGGGTTCTGACCAGCTATTTGGTCTCCAATGCAATCGTTCTGCCGCTAAGTGGATGGCTGGTCGCGTCGCTCGGGCGAAAACGCTTTTTTTTGATCTGTATTACGTTTTTCACGGTGAGTTCGTTTCTCTGCGGGATCGCACCCAGCCTTGGGTTTCTTCTTCTATTTCGAGTCATGCAAGGCGCGTTCGGTGGAGGCTTGCAGCCGATGGCGCAGTCTATATTAGGCGACAGTTTTGCTCCCGAGAAGCGCGGGCTAGCCTTTTCGCTTTACGGAATCACAACCATCTGTGCTCCTGCCATCGGTCCAACGTTGGGAGGCTGGATCACGGATAACTATTCTTGGCGCTGGATTTTCTACATCAATGTTCCAGTTGGCATTGTGGCGCTCATACTCGTCTATCAACTGATCGAAGATCCACCCTACATAGCCCGTCTGAAGGCTCGGCTTTCCGGCTTCGACTTCATAGGATTTTCCCTCCTGGCCCTGGGCGTGGGCGCCTTGCAGATCGTTCTCGACAAGGGACAGGAAGATGACTGGTTCGGATCTCATTTCATTACAACCCTGGTTGTGATCGCTGTCGTGGGTCTAATTTCCTTGGTCATATGGGAATGGTTTCAGAAAGAGCCTATCGTGGATGTCCGTCTGTTCAAGAACTTTAATGTTGCGACGACCAATTTAATGTTCCTGATGCTGGGAGCGGCTCTATTCAGTTCCACGGTACTCATGCCGCAACTCCTCCAGACTCTCATGGGATACACGGCGCAAAAGGCCGGCAACGTCCTCTCCGCGGGCGCTCTCGTGGTGCTGGTGGTACTTCCGATGGTGGGCAAACTCACCACCCGATTCCAGGCGCGTCACATCATTGCTTTTGGTTGGATCGGTCTGGCGATAGCCATGTACATATCGAGCAAACAGGTTGATCTGCTGATGAGTTTCCGCTCAGCTACCTTATTACGCGTGTGGCAGTACATTCCGGTGGCCTTTCTATTTGTTCCCCTCACGCTTGCCGGATACGTCGGCCTGGCGCCGGAGAAAACCAACGCTGCTGCCGGACTGATGAATTTTTTTCGCAACATGGGGCAGAGCGTTGGGACGTCCGCCGTCACAACTCTGATTGCTCGACGCAGTCAGTATCATCAATCCGTTCTAGCAGAATACACAGCCTCTGCGCGGTTTCACAGCTCGATCGCAGCTCTCGCAATACGACTGACGCGTTCCGGCTTAAGCGCGCATACCGCTCAACAGCAGGCACTGGGCCGACTGTACGCTATGGTCCAGTCCCAAGCCGCGGTTCTCTCTTACGTGGACATGTACTGGCTACTGGCAATGGGCTCGGCGATCATGTTTGTGGGCTCGTTTCTGCTAAAACGAAATGAACCAGGCAAGGCGGGGAGGGTGTCGGTTCATTAGAGCCGGAACAGCGTGGCTCAGTCTGAATCATCGGTGGAACGATGCCAAAACGATCAGCCTGGACTTGGCCCGAGTGGATGGATCCTTCGGGCCTTCTTTCCTGAGTGTCTCGTCGGTCACTCGGGACAGTCGGCACCGTTTCAGGTATGGGCACAGTGATGGGGGTTCAGACTTTGCACGCAAGGGCAGTAAGCGGCGTTTCTGAATTTCGTACGGTCCATAAGCGTGATCAAGGGTATGGTTGCCGATGATCCGGCCAAGCGACCGGACGGATTTTAGGATCTGGCCTCGCCAGCGATTTTCTCTTTCGAGGCCGCGCCCGTAGTCCCCCCAAAAAAAGACGCAGAATCAGTCGATTTCGCTGACTCCCGTTCGACATACGAGTAGAGCCGAGGTTCAAACGGTCGAGACCCGCCAGAAGCTCAGCTCTGATAACGAAATCTTCAGGATGAGCCAAGGAGATAGTCATGCTGAATGCTACCGCACAGAAATTGGGAGACAGCACCGTCCTACGGTGTCAGGGGCGAATTGTAATCGGGGACGCCTACGCGATCTTGCGCGACACGGTGTTTGGACAGACAGACACTAGGACATTGATCCTTGACCTGGCGCAGGTTGACCGCATCGACGCCGGTGGGTTGGGTGTCTTGTTGGGTTTACGGGAGTGGGCTTATTCTCGCGCGATCAGGTTTCAGCTGATGAATGTCATGCACCAGGTCGAACACGTACTTGAGTTGACGAAGTTGGGCTGTGTCTTTGAATTCTGCTCGGTCGAGGACATGCTCCGCCTGTTGCACTTTGCAGTCGCAATAGCGCCCCGGTCGGTCGATCAAGCGAACCAGAGAATCATGAAAGATTGCAAGTATTCAGTCGAATGGCAAGATGCTCCTCCAGCCGTAGAGAGAAACAGCTTTCTTGCGGGAACTGCAGCTCGCGAGCAAGCGTGGGCGGGAGTTCCAGCCGACATGCAGTCGGCACAAAGCGGCGCACGGATTAGCAATGAGGGGTCAACTTCTCCAGGCAAGGCAAAAACATCCTCCGGCGTGTTCGCCAACTCCTAGGCGCGTTGCCGCGCGGGTTCGTGCTGATGGTTGACCAGGCATCGGATAGCCGTACTCGTGCATTGCGGCCGGAGCAACAGAAAAACGGGTGCTGGTTAAAGTCTATTGATTTTGGAGGCTTTCGCAGCTACGAAATCGTCCACAGCGCCTCGGCACTACCACTTATAGGCTGTAAGTGATTGATATAAGAAGCTTGATCCGGGCGCTCTTGTGGCCGACCACTTGCGATTACACCAGGTGCTCTTAGGAGATCGCCGACATCAGCATCACTTTCGACAACCGGGCGAACTTTCTCACAAACTTCTTTTTATTACGGAAGAGCCTGCTGCAACTTTTGAGACATTCTTACCAGCTCAGCTAACGATGCGGCCCCCATCTTTCGCATAAGTTGGCTGCGATGAACTTTCACGGTCGCTTCGCTGGTTCCAATTTCGGCGGCTATTTGTTTGTTGAGTAACCCGGAAACGACACGCGGCAGCACCTCCCGTTCGCGAGGCGTGAGCGATTCATAACGCGTCCGCAGCTTTTCAACTTCTGCCTCTTGCGCCCGCCGGGACTTGTCTCGCTCCAGCCCTTGATGAATGGCATCCAGCAGATCCTGATCGCGGAATGGCTTAGTGAGGAATTCAACCGCTCCCGCCTTAATGGCCCGGACGGTCATCGGGATGTCGCCATGGGCAGTGATGAAGATAATGGGAATGTGAATGCCGGCGTCAGTCAATTGGCGCTGGAATTCTAGCCCGCTTATCTTCGGTAATCGGATGTCGAGAACGAGGCAACTGGGTGCATCTGGCCGCTGGGCCTGCAGAAACTCATGGGCAGATCCGAACAACTCCACTTGCGATCCTACGGACTCGACAAGACGTTTGATCGCCCGACGCAGCGATGGATCGTCATCCACTACAAAAACAACGGGCGTCGTTTCAGTCACGAAACACCATCGCTTTCGGGCAAAACGAATTGAAACAGCGCTCCATTGGAAACTCGCTCCGCCCACAGGCGGCCGCCGTGAGACTCCACTATCGACCGGCTAATGGATAATCCCAGCCCGATCCCTTCGGACTTGGTTGTAAAAAATGGTTCGAAGATACGATCTGCTTCTTCCGGATCGACCCCCGGTCCGGAGTCGAGAATCTGGACCAACACACCGTCAGCGTGCTTCATCGACTTGATGATAAGCTGCCGTGGCCGATCCGTAAGATTGCGCATCGCGTCGATACCATTCATGATCAGGTTGATTACAACCTGCTGCAATTGGACGCGGTCGCCACTCAGGCGTGGAAGATCAAGGCCGAGATCGGTCTGCAAGGTGAGGTGATTCCTGGTCAGCTCAGCGCGCAAAAGAACAATGACTTCTTCGATAATCTGATTGATGTCGAGTTCAACCCGCTCCTGAGCGCCCTTCTGCAACAAGGAGCGAATTCGCGAAATGACGGCGCTCGCGCGAGTAGCGTCATTCACAACTTCTGAGATCGCTTCGCGCATTTTGTCGGAATGATCCGTCCCGTTCGCGAAGTGACGTAAACAGAAATTTGCATTGGTAACGATGGCGGCGAGAGGTTGATTCACCTCGTGGGCAATTGCAGCCACCAGTCCCCCCATCGTGGTCACGCGGGTAAGGTGATAAAGGTCCGACTGAAGCTCTTGTAGGGCCCATTCGGCCCGCTTTCGATCTTCGATATCGGTATTCGTACCGTACCACCTCACGATGCGTCCCGCGTACTCCCTCAGGGGTACGCCGCGCGCTAGAAACCAACGGTACTGCCCATCGGCCCTACGGTGACGCTCTTCCTGCTCGTAGGGCGTCCCCGTGGCCACGGACTCGCGCCAGGCTCGCAGCACCCGCTCCCGATCCTCCGGATGCAGCATGCTCTGCCAACCCTCGCCCTGCAGTGCCTCCAGTGAGAGACCCACATAGGTGCGCCATTGTGTATTGCAGAAATCGAGCGTTCCATCGGGCGGCCCGCTCCAGATCTGTTGCGGAATGGTGTCAATCACCAACCGCAAGTGATCTTCGCTTCGCCGCAGGTCATGTTCGACTTTCTGACGTTCCGTAATTTCCCGGCGCAGTTCCTCGTTGGCGGCATCAAGTTGCGAGGTGCGCTCGGCGACGCGTCGCTCCAATTCTTGGTTCAGCCGTCGGACTTCCTCACCTCTGCGCCTGTCCACGGAGGATGTCGTGATGGCGGCTGCAAGCACGATCAAGGTGGTTGTGAAAACTCCGTAACCGCCAATGGGAGAAATGCTCACGGCGTGCGAGAGGTCCGGAGGCGAAGCGGAGATGAAACTTGCGGCCGCCATGCCGGTGTAATGCATCGCGGAGACAGCGGCTCCCATCACCGCTGCGCTGCCAAGCCTCCGCGAAATGGACCATCTGGTCTCCGCTCGCAGACCGAACGCCATCAGCAGTGCAATGAGAGAGAACACGATTGCGAGCAAAATGGAAGTGGTTACCAGAACGGGGGAGTACCGGGTGGTAGCAGGCAATCTCATGGCGGCCATGCCGAGGTAGTGCAGGCCGACGATGCCGCCGCCCATAATGACGCTGCCGGCCAAGGCATCGGCTGGGCCCATTTTCTTGCGGCTCGCCACATAGAGCGCGACGGCGGACGCGAAAACGGCCACCCAGAGTGCTGCCAAAATTGTCGGCCAGTGATACTCGACGGGAACAGGCAGATGGAAGGCCAGCATCGCCTTGAGGTGCATCTCCCAGATGCCTATCCCCATCACTAGGGCGCCAGCGGTCAACCATGCGGTGCGAACCCGGCCGCTGGCTGCGGTTACACGCCCCGCAAGGTCGAGTGCGGCATAGGAAGCCGCGATAGCGATCAATATCGAGCGTGTCACCTCGCCATAGTCGTAGGAGCCGGTAATTACCGCATTTGCGGAGATCATCGAGGAAGACCTCCTTCGCTGTAGAGTACCGAACTCCGCCGCAGTAGCTAATGAAACAAGTGGCTCAATGTGTCCGCAGTCTTCGCATATTACCGTCGCAAATCTACACCCAAATTCCCAATTGTCAAGTCGAGGGACACTCACTGAGGAGGTGAGGATGGGATCAGCACCGGTATTGTTCGCCCGAAGAGCTAAACGTTCGTAGGGTTGCGCTTCACCTAAGTTTAGTTTCTTGTACCAAGGCACAATAGGTTTCGCGCAGTCGCGATAGTAGTTTCTGAAGTGTGGTCGCCGAGGGGAAACTACTGTTGTCAGAAGAGATCATCGGTGAGAGCGCGGCCCTCAAGCAAGTGCTGGCATCAGCTAAAACAACTGGCGGCGAGCGATGCCGCAGTATTGATTGCTGGCGAACGTGGGTCGGGAAAGCAATTATTAGCCCGGATCATTCACCGGCTGAGCCCTCGCAGGAGCAAGAGTTTCGTTAAGGTCGACTGTGTGACCACAACCCGTGAGTTGTTGGAGCGCGAACTACTCGGATTTGAGAAGGGCGCGTTCAAGGGAGCTGTCAGCGACAAACTCGGGTGGTTGGAGTTGGCTAATAGGGGAACGCTGTTCGTGAACGAGATCGCGCGCTTCCCGCTGGATCTTCAGCCGAAACTGGTTCGGGTGCTGAAACGCGGTGAATTTGAACCATTGGGCAGTACACGTATCATCCGCGTCGATGTGCGCCTGATTGCCGCAACCAGACGCCTCTCTAAATCTCGGCCCGGTGTGGACGCCCCCAGTCACGACCTAGAAAGGTGGATCGCTGGAGATCGATTGCAACCGGACTTGTACGATCAATTCAGTCAATACTGTATCCAGATTCCACCCTTGCGCGAGAGACGCGAGGACATCCCGCTGTTGGCCCGTTATTTCGTGGAGAAGTTTGCGCGCCGCATGAACAAAGACATAGAAACCATCGAACCTGGAACCATGGACTCGCTGCAGAATCACGATTGGCCGGGAAATGTCAGACAGTTGGAAAACTTCATCCAGCGTTCGGTGATCCTAACGGTCGGCTCCAAATTGCACGCTGCAGTCGACAACCTATGACAACACTCCCTGGATTGGACTTAATGAGTTTCGAAGGTCACTCCGATACTGAGACGGATCGTCGCCACTACGAAACACTATTAGAGATGACGGACCTCATGGCCCGGCATCAGACCCTGCCTGAACTTTTCAAGGAAATGGCGCAGTGCCTGCAGAAAGCCGTCAACCTCGATTTCATTAACCTCTGCCTGCACGACCCGACATTCGATACCATGCGTTCCCACCTGTGGGAAGGTCGAGGCGGCGCCGTCGTTCCAGAGGAAGCGGCTCGGGAGGATACGGCCAGCGGATGGGTCTGGCAGAGTCAGCGACCATTGATCTTCTCGGATTTACGTCAGGAGACGAGATTCCCAGGAACCTTAGACGGGCTGCGAGAACGCGATTTTTGCTCCTACTGCTTGTTGCCTCTAACCACAGCCCGGGAAAAGCTGGGCGTTCTAGGTATTGGGAGTTCCCACGTATCGGCATACGAGAGCACAGATCTCAAACTGCTGGAGCGGGTAGCGGCATTGATAGCGCTTGCCGTGGAGAACGAGTTGTCGCGGCAAGCCCTGCAAGAAGAGAGAAGACGACTACAGGCATTGCTGAAAGTCAATGCTGCCCTCATTGCCTACACGGATCTGAGAAGGTTGCTTCCCGCAGTTGGCGAAGCAATTTGCGGGATTGCGAATCACGACTACGGAAGCCTCGCCTTGCAAGAGGGTACAGCCCTTCGTATGTACTTGCTGGCGTCCCCGCACGGGCAAGAGAGTATCAATACGGAAATGGCGACGCCCTTGCATGAAGCCCCAGCGGGCCGCGCGATTCTGGACCGGGAAACGAAGTTTTTCAAAGGCTCTGACTTGGCGGCCATCGATTCTCCATGGGCGCGGCAACTGCTGGAAGCAGGATTGCAATCACTTTGCTGCATTCCATTGAGGAGCACCAAGGGAGTCCTGGGATCGCTCAATCTGGGCAGCACCAAGGAACAGTCAGTTGACGCCAATGACCTGCGCCTGCTCACGCAGATCGCGAGCCAATTAGCGGTCTCTATCGAAAATACGCGTGCCTATCAGGAGGTCAAAGAACTAAAGAACAAATTGAAACAAGAAAAGCTCTACTTGGAAAATGAAATACGGAGCGAATTTAATTTTGAGGAGATTATTGGCGACGATCCGGAGATTCTGAAAGTCCTGAACTTAGTGAAGACAGTTGCGCCAACAGATGCCACAGTGCTGATCCTCGGTGAGACCGGAACGGGCAAGGAATTGATCGCCCGCGCGGTTCACCGGATTAGCGAGCGCCGGGATTGCACTTTTATCAAGATGAATTGCGCGGCGATTCCAACCGGACTTTTGGAAAGCGAGTTGTTCGGGCATGAGAAAGGCGCTTTCACGGGCGCGGTCAGCCAGAAACTCGGTCGGCTTGAACTGGCCGACATGGGGACACTTTTCCTCGACGAGGTCGGAGACATTCCCCTGGAACTGCAGCCGAAGTTGCTGCGAGTTTTACAGGATCAGGAATTCGAACGCCTGGGAGGAACGCGAACGATCCGGGTGAATGTGAGGCTAATTGCAGCTACCAACCGGGACCTTGCCAAGAGCATTGCCGAACGGCAGTTTCGCAGCGATCTTTTCTACCGTCTGCATGTTTTCCCCATCCGTTTACCCGCGCTGCGCGATAGGCGCCAGGATATTCCGCCGCTGGTGCGCTACTTCGTGCAGAAGTTGTCGCGCCGGATGGGCAAGCATATTGATTCGATTCCCAGCGAAGCGCT
>Ga0209008_1000183_pt1 | contig 28461 bp, 54 predicted proteins | sample JacPin_JW_Ref_O3_FD_187963 | JGI IMG/M metagenome (GOLD analysis project Ga0209008, IMG submission 187963) | Forest soil microbial communities from Algoma, Ontario, Canada - Jack Pine, Ontario site 1_JW_Ref_O3 (SPAdes) (version 2) | ecosystem: Environmental > Terrestrial > Soil > Boreal... | reverse complement strand
AAGTTCGCTAACCAGTATCTCAACAACCCGATCGCGGCAGCCACGCAAATTTTTACGGAGACAATGATTGGCGCGCAGACGATTCACGACATCAAGATGTTTCCCGCATACGGCGCGGCTTTCACTTTTCTGGTCGGGGACTTAGCCTACAGTGAAGCGGACGACCGTGATCTCAGCGTCATCTACACAGTCCTCAAGTATCAGGGCAATTTGTTTGTGACTGACTGTGCCTTTGGGCACTGGTCGGCGAACCAACTGGTAGAAATAACGATCAAACTAATTTTGGCAAAGCGTCCGAACATCGTGTATTTCGAGCGCCCCGCAGGTCCGGCAGACGCGCTCAACAATCTTCTCGTTGCCCGCGCTGCGCAAGTAGGTCTGCCGAAAACTCCGATTGAGTGGGTGAAAGTTCTAAATCAGAAAGGGGCAAAAGCGACTCGGATCGGAAATATTCAAGCATCGCTGATGAGCAAAAGATTGTGGCTGTATGCAGGCATGCCCGGATACGATCAACTGGTTCAGCAATTGTGTCGCTGGCCCCGATTGAAACACGACGACTTCGCAGACGCTCTCGCGAGAGTGATAGAAGCCCCGTCAGGTTGGCAATTCGACACACCCTCGCCGATACAATCGCCGACGAACTGGCTTCGCAAGTTCAACCAAGCGGCTCCTGTAGACGACGGTTATCCAGACAGCGGGGGAGGATCGGGCATGGCGTGCGGTGGTTGAGTCAGGAAAGTTGACCGTACCATTGACGCATGTTTAAAGGCTTTCGTATCGTTTGGTGATCGGAGGACAAAGTGAGCGAAGCGAACGACGATGAATACATGGAAGCACTCCGACGCGATCTCAGGTGGCAGTGGTATTTTGACGGGCTCTCGGATGCAACTCGGGAGTTCATGTACAAAATGCCTGAGCCCGAGTGGCAGCAGTGGCAGCTGCGCGCCGAAGTCCTCAGCTTCAAGCGTGGTGTAAAAGGCATCGAAGATTCATTTCAACCACCGCTCTCAGCATGGGAAGCAGAATGCTTTGTGGCGATGAAACTACTGGCAGGCGAGAATAACGAGACGCCTGATACCGCATCATAACGCCGCCCGTTCTTGCCTGTCCTACGAATAAGTCCTTAAAGTTTCTGACTAATGAACCATAAGTGAGGGGGTTGTGCGCGGTGTTCCAGGCGGGTCGCTCTGCCTGCTCCCACGCTGCGCACGCCCTCCAATTTCGATTCGAGAGAACCAATGGCTTCGACGCTCAGCGTATCTGAATTAATGGCTACCCCGGAATTTAAGAAACTCACCGAACGCCAGGCGAGTTTCGTTTTGAAATACCTTGTGAGCGGGAAGCGCACTGGTGTTGGCGACGCTATCGGCGCGGCGGCAGTTGCGTACAAAACCAAGGATTCCAAGTCTGCTCGCGCGTTCAGCTACGAACTGCTCGGCAGCAAAAATATCCGCGCGGTTCTCGACGTTTATTATGGCCGCCCGCCGCTCGATCCGCTCGATGGGCTTGTGATTGTCCTGCGACAGCACCTCAAACGGTCAGAGAAAACCTTGAAGTTGATTGAGCAGCATCTCGCAGACAAGGAGAACCGTCGTGCAAACGCTTGAGGAAAAAGTTGCCGAGTTCTCGGCAATCATCATCCTGAAAGGTCTTCAACTGCTTCAGGAGCCCACTTTCGGCAACGGTGCACCCATCGACTCGCTCGGACACTGGTCGCTTTTTGGGAATTGCTGGGTTTCCAGAAACGGAACTTATACTTCGCTGGAACGTCTCAGATGGATTCTTGAACGCCGATGCCAAGCCCTTCGGGTAGATGGGGTCGCCGTGCAAGCGTATTTCGCTGAAACGCGGACCCCGGAGGAAGATCAAAGTTTCGAAATGCTGACCTTCGACGAAAAATTATCACGTTTCCGAGCGCCTGTGTCCCATTCAGAAGTCTAACGAGAGAGGCTTCGATGTGGCGGATGCGACATGTTCCCAACGTGAAACGGTGCTGCGTATGTTTCACAAAAGTACCTCTCGGCCTGACGTTCGGGCGATGCGCTGCATGTGGACGTGGAATGTCTCCGACCTATCGAGAGTATTTGATGAGTTTGTCTCGCGGTGAACGCGAACTCGAATACGCCAAAACGGAAGATCACCCTCGACCGAAATGGACGTATGAGAACGAAGCGGGCGAAGCAGAGTTGATTGCGGAAGCGGAAAAGCAAAACGAGGAAACAACATGTCCTTAGATGGTTTCATGCCCAAGAATGCCGCGATAGACAAGATTTGCGCGGAAGCGACGAACCACGAAGAGTTGCGCGAACGTCTCAAAGCGGCTTTAGCGGGAGACGGCCTGATTGCGCGCCAAGGCACTGATTATGGCGCGACGCTATTGCAACAGCCCTCCGCGCCCTCCGCGTCCGACTTGGCTCTGCCCGATGGTCGGCTTGAGCGAATCGTTTATATCCAGAACGATGGACTGCGCCTTACCGCCAGCAGTCCAGAAGAGTTGGACCGGCTCGAAGCCTCCGTGAGAGGCCAGCGCTAAAACATTTCGTTAGCTCGGAGACGAGCAAGGAGAAACACCATGGCTTACGGTCCGCAAGATTCAAGAATCAAGGTTGACGCAGCGTTGGAAGAACAAATACACGATGCAACCAACGTGGAGCAGCTCAAGGCGATACTCCGAGAGCAAGCACTCGCGCAGCATCTCTATGTGCCCGATGCACTCAACGCCAGCGTCTTGCATGAGGTGGACGTTGCGGCCCCGCGATTCGCCAAGACAGTCGAAATCGGCGGCGTCAAGCATGTAATTGAGGGTGCTTCAGAGCTTGAGGTTGAGCAAAAGCTCGGCGAGTTTTATCGGACGACCTTCCAGCAGCCTGCTGAAACGACCGAACAAGCCCGCAACGAACGCGGGCAGTTCACCGCTGCGCAGGGCAAGATCGACGAAGCGGAGCAACTCGAAGTGTTGGCGAAAGCCGAACTCGAACTGAAGTTCAAGCGCGGAGAACTGTCAACCGACGATTACCTCACGCAGAGCGGAGCCATCGAGCGTCACCTGGCGGAACAAGGCGTCTCCATGGAGTCGTTGCGAGATGCGAGCGCAAATCAACTCCGAGCCAGTTGGGAGCAGGCGACGAGTGAATTCCAGCAAACAGAAGAGGGGCGACGTTGGCCTGGTGGACCTGAGAACTTCCGCAAGCTTGGAAATTTGCTTCAGGAAATGGGGGCTGCGGATTTTCCGAACGCCGAAAACATTCGTCTCGCCGTTGTGTATCTCCGAGAAAATAACCTGCTCGAAGAAAGTCCAGATTCGAAAATTAGCGAGGCTAATTCGGTAGAGGAAATTCGGGAAGCACTGGGTAGGTCGTCTTCGTTCTTCGGTCGCGGGTAAGGTCATGGCGAACGTTAGCGCAGCGGAATAACCGTTAGGGAGGCAGGACATGTCACAAGATCAGGGAGTTACCGTGGTATTCGAAAAGCCGCGTGCAGATGAAACGCAATCTACCAGAAGTTTAGAAGAGCAGCGAGACGGCGACTGGATTATCGCTCGCGGCTCAGACGGACAAGTGATGGTATCGGTTCCGCGAGACAGGGTTCGGCGTGTCAAAATAGATTTACAAAATCAGGTGGTGGAAGATTGTCTTTAACGACGGCGATAATCTCCGCTGCTTCGTAGTCATATGATTTTAAGCACACGGGACATTGGAGAGTAATCTTAGAAGGCACTTTTATTTGGAATTCTTCCGTCTTGCCTTTGACGCACTCTCCCCCGAATCGAATAACCCGCGAATTGGTGCAAGCCGCCGTTTTACAATCGGCGACCCAATATAAGTATTCCGTCACTTCTTTTTCCTTCGATCTAAAAATTCATCAATGGCTTGTCGAACGAGGGTGGCTATCGGAGCCAGCGTATCCCCTTTGATTTTCGTCAGCGCGGTCACTTGCCGATGATCTAGCCAGACCAATTTCTTTTCTCGTTTGTCTGTTTTGTTTGTGAAAGCGCGACGCACGACAGGGGTGTGCGTCACTTGTCTTAGGAGACGATGTGCAATCTTGTGGTCATGGTGGGATAGATCGCGGAGATTCCAATCCGAATAAGTGTACTGGAGAAATTGCCGACGCGGCAGCATGTGATGACGGAGCCCTCGGGATTGTGTCGAATCGAGAAATCGAACGTATGCGTCAATCGTCGTCGACTTTGCTGGGAATCGTCGCACCAGGTGGGTCCGAATTCGCGGATCGATCTTCACTTCTTTTTCCGCGCCTTTAGGAACAGCACCACGGATTGCCGCACCAACTCTGCCCGAATTCGAGGGTCAACTATCATTTCTTCTTAGCCCGCTCGATGGCTTCGCCGACCGCCCTGCGTACAAACGCGGCTATCGGAACATCAGTCGCAGTCTGATGCGCCTGCAACCACTCCAAGGCATCGATGTCCAACCAGATGGATATCTTCTTGCGTGTTTTTGTTTTGGTTGGGTGCTTCACGTCGGTAGTCTCCCATGGAGGGATGTGGAAGTCAAGCGTGAACCATGTGTCGAGAAGGGTACTAGAGTACTATGGTGCCTCCATGGATATCCATGGCATACTTTAGTCATGGAGCGATACACATCAGCGGCTGGCTCGACGGCTCTGGCGGGCCAACTCTCCCGAGTCAGCCGCACCCCGGAGGCAAAGCACATGAAAGTCCGCGCAGGCAGCGAGTACATCTACTATCCGAACCTGCTCGACAAGATCGACGGTCGGACGGGCCTGGTTCCTGGCGACATCGTCACTGTGGTCAACCTTCCGGGCTGCCCAAGGGCCAACACCATGGGTCATGCTCATGTAAACCACTCAGGTAAGTTCGCTGGGCTCGTCTCCACCAACTCTTTGCACAAACTCTCCGACCGTCAACTGGTGATCGATGCAATCAAGGCCGACATCGCTCGGCAGAAGGCATAAAAATCCAAAACGAAAAACAAACGGAGGAACCACATGGAAATGCAGACACGGATCAGAGCACGACAGTTGCGCATGAGACTGGAGGGCCATCCTGCCCCGTGCAAAATCGCAAACGCGATGGATGACGCGGACCTGGTCGCACGCCATGACGCTCACGAAGCCAACCGAATTGTCTGGCGGCTTGAGGAAATCGCGAAGCGTAACGCAGGAGGCCGCCAATAATGACGTACCGAATCATTCACGGTGAAGTGGGATTCGACATCTTGAAAGACGGGAGAGTTTTCCGGGTTGGCATCGTCGACCGTGCGGATGCTCGCTGGGCCATCAAGCAATTTCAGAAGCACGAACGTACCCGAGCCGACGCAATGGCCGCCGTGCGAAAACTCCGCGAGTCTCTCCGGGATGACTACGGCCTCAGCCCCGGCGAAATTTCAGAACTCATGGAGGCTGCAAAGTCATGACAACCGCACAAGCGAAGTTTCCGCTGCCAGCCGACCGTCGCGACTTCCCGCGACCGAAGACCCTCTTAACATGCATCTACGATCAAACGTTCCGCGTGATTCGCGAGAACGAAAAGAAGGCCCAATGAAACTCAAGAACGACAAGCTGGCCGTCAGCGTATATGCGAGCCACGGTGATACCTGCTCGAACGCGCCGCACTGTGAATCCCTGGGATGCGCGTCAGGTTTCGCGTCCGAGGACTTTGTTCTGTCCGCTAAGTTCGCGTACCTGCAGGAAGCCCTGGACTACGCCCGAGCAATTTCGGCCAGGGGTGTACGAGTGCGCTTGGTGTCACGGATCGTTCCGAATGCGCCGTACGTTTCGGATTATCCTAAACCAACGGAGGCACGGTCATGAAAAATTCTGAAGCGTTTTGAATGGGCGTGTTCGGGATGGCCTGCGCCTTCGCCGCCATGGCTATATTTTCGGTCCTCTTTTGGAGGTTTGACTGGGGCTGGCTTGAAATTCGAGTCCTGCTTCTGGCGTTCATTCTATCGATGGGTGCCGCCAAGGTTTTCGGGCGGTAAAACTGGTAGTGGCGTAAAGGGAGGATTCCATGAAAACGTTTACATCAGGAAAAATCGTACTCGCATTCTTGGTCCTATCGTTCGCAGCCAGCCATGCAAAGGCTCAAACGGCAGTTCCTGCCCCAACCGTGGCTCAGTGCCGAGCCGACGACGCCGAGTGGTTTAACGAATCCATCAGCAACACAAGCGCGATGGCGACCCCTTTTCGAGTTTGGGTGACTCGGTTCGCGGAATTGAACCAATGCTTGCACATTGACTCCGCTAATCTGACTGGATACAACGAAACTATGAATCAGATTGCGTCAACACTCGGGGATAGAGAAATGAGTTTTTTGAAACGCCACGGGTTGGCAACTCAGTTCCTCGACGAAGATGACGCAGGCAAACGCTGAAGGGAGAGGCACCATGCACGCGGGTCAGCTGCTGAAGATGGCGTATATCGGCGAAAAGGGATTCAAACGCATGTACTCCTGCCAGTGTGGAACGGTTTGCGGTATTGAACGAAACTCGAAAGGAAAAATGCCGTACTGTGATGGCGAAGGGCGGGTCGTTTTTCGTGACCGAGCCGAATAAGTGAAAGAGCAACAGGCGCGCCACGGGGCTGATTGGGGGGTTCGGGGGAGGAACGCATGACCATTTGGAACTTTCTGAAAACGGTCATGATCGCTGTGGTGGTTCTTGCCGTCTTCTGCGGCATCGCCTGGTATTCATCGTATTCGGCTGCAGTAATGCACAGCAACAGTCTGGGCGGCGGTTGGTTTTGGATTGTGCTGATTATCGGATTCAGCATGGCGGGCGTGGTGGTGGAAGCGTGGCGCGAGTTGCGTATCACGCTGAAGAAGAAGAAAAGTGACCGCAAAAAGGAACAGCAGAAAGGGAGGCAACAGACATGAGAGTCAAGATACGCAGTGTTCTGGTCGGCGTTGTGTTGTTTGGGTTGGGATATGTGTTTCACTCGGTCCCTGTTCTTGCTGATAGCGACTACACCTTCGAGATTCTGCAAGAACTGCGCACGATAGATGGCAAGTTGGGTAATGGGTCCATGGGGTCGGCAGAGATTTACAAAGTTTCTACCTCGATTGGCTACGACCACACGCTGAAGGACGGCTATACGGCCATTTCGGGAGCCGTCAAAGGCTTCGCGTGCGATAAAGACAATTGCTACGTCGTAGTCCAGTGAGATTCGGAAAGCAAAGGGAGTGAGTCATGAACAAATCAAATCCTGGCGAAGCGATTTTAGCGTTCCTCACATTCGGTGTTTTTATCGCGGCAATGGTTCAGGCTCCACACTGGGCTCAGGGCTTCGGTGCCGTTTGGTTCTTAAACGAGTGGCGCAGAAATCTTGAAGCAAAGGAAGAGAAGAAGTCATGAGCATCCCTGGCGCGACCCCAGAGCAGGAGAAGTGGATTCGAAAATATTACTATCAGGTCGGTGATTTGTTCCACCTTCGGAATCCTGATGCTCGGATTGAACCCAAGCCCGTCAGCGTGTGGGGCGGTTGGGTATTCTGGCTGGTCGTGGCTGTGGTCCTCGCGCTTGCATGGATGATTGCGTGAGATCGCGAAACACCCGGAAATCGGCCATGGTATCCCTTGAGCCGAGTTCGCAGCATCGCTCCTGGGGCTTCCTGACGAAGCACACGGAGTAAGCCGTGAGCGATGTTGACCGCATTGTAATTGCCTCTCCCTCTCCTAACGAAGACACGCGGCGTAAAAGTCATTGATATAACGTTGCTTTTCGTTCTCCGCAGCTAATGTCCCGAAAACCTTCCGCTCGCAGAGACTTCACCGTCGGTTTATCCGTGACGACCGAATCCACGAACGCCTCACACCGGACGCTGCCGCCATCGGACAGAAACACAGCGAGATTTTATCCGCCCAGTCCCACAGCTGCAAAATCGGCAGAAGGTGATTCCCAAGTCTCGGCAAGGGACTGACGAGCGGTAGCTGCGTCCTGCTGAGCGTGCAGCCATCCGCCAGCAAGAGCAAGCATCACTATCGCGATTGTGATTGACCGAAGCATTTCAGTCTTTAGGGTGCCATCACGAACTGCCAGACACAGTGATACGAAGGCATCAAAACCGTTAAGCGCGTCGAGTAAGCGTTCCCTTCATCAGTTGACCCACGCACTCGCTGCTGCCCGTGCGTCGGGCCAGTGTGGCTGCGAGAGATGCCAGCCGTCGCATCCCGGCTTCATGCACAGCACCGGGATGTCTCCGTCGTACGCTGTGTTGATCGGATTTTCTGCAAAAGCAACAGCCTCTGCTTTGGTACCAAACCACGCTCTTAGTGTTCCGTTGGATCGTCGACAACGGTTCTTTGAATTCACAGGGAGATTCCGATTTCGCGCAGCAACTGTTTGTCTTCGTCGGTCAGCAACAGACGGGTCCGATTCCGGCACGGGGCGCACACCAGCGTGTTCCTGTTGCGCGTCGATTTGCCGCACTTGGAGCAGATGGGAATTCCCCTTATCGTCGTGCGGCTTGGCTCGTCGCACAATCCGCCGCTCGGGCATTCGAACGTCGCGCTCATTCGATTTCACCAAGTTCAACAACCGACGGTTCGCCGTGATAGGAGCGTTCGAAACCCGCCTTCCAGTATTCCCACACGATGTGAGGTTCTCTCGCTTCTTGCTCATGCCATACCTGATGCCCGGCTAAATCGAGGTCTTCGCCTCTTTCTTCAATAAAACTCTCACGCGCGGCATCATCAGCAAACTGGACCAAAAAGTCTGCGGACGGGAAAGGCGCGCCATCTCTTCGAACGATTACCGACAAAGGTCGTTCGCGGCTCATTCGGTCACCAACGTCTCTTGAGGATTTCGTTTGGTGGGTGGGTAAATCCAGGTGACGCCAGGAATTGGGAGGTACTTGCCGTCCTTTATTCGCGCGACCGCAGCGTCCATGCGGCGTCCGTTCTTTGCCTTGACCGATGCGATCCAGGCGTTGCGAGGCCATGCTTTGCCCGTGGTGCGGTTGAAGTGATCGGAATTTCCGCCGCTCCCAGTCGCCGTCCACCGCTTTCCGTTGATGACGAATGCAATGGCATCGTGGAATTGCAATTCACGATTGCCGAGCCAGGTTTGGGTGGACAGGTTCGAAGTCTTCGGCAGCAGGCCATGGAACCATGCGTAGTGGCTGCAGCGTTCGAATTCGGCACCGCATTCGATCACGGCCCAGTCAGGTTCGGCTTCCGCCAGTTCGATCAGGGTTTCGGAATCGTTCCTGACATCGCGCACGAACAACCGATTGCGTTCTTCGTCGAAGGCGTACAACCACTCAATGTCGCTGTCACCCTTGACCACATGCTCATGCGTAAATTTGTTTGCGGGCTCGGGTTTGCGTCCTTTGTGCGTCGCATCCTTCGACAGTTGCGGATGGCAGTAGCAATTGCGCACGCCATCGCAGGAGAGCGAAGACCAGCCCGCCGGGTGCGTATCAAGTAGCGAGGCCAGCGCGGCTTTCAGGTCGCCTTTGAATTCCTGGTGGATGATCTGCCAGAGGATTGGTCCGCGCGTTGTTGGTGCGCCGTCCCAGTGGACATAAACGCCAGCGAACTCGCCTTCATTCTTGTCCGTCCGCGCGACTACAGAACGGGTACTCATCGAACCACCAGCCCGTCAGCCATCGCGCCCCGCACTATCGGGCCGATATAACGAGGCTCGACCACGACAGCCCCGCCGAACGTTTGGCGGTCCTCGGGCAAATGCTCGTTAATCCATTCGGTGGCTGAGACGGTATGGCCTTGCAGCAAGAAAATCGAACCGTGGTTTTCGACTGTGAGATCGACTTCTTGGATTTGCTTTTGAGGTGCCATTTTTTCTCCATTTTTCGGAGCGTATCGTCGCCTGGAGCGACTGGCACCGTGGAGATCGTTGAGGACCCGACCCCTCGGTTGCCGCGTGCCGTTGTTGGGCACGACTCTGAATACAAAACCAATCTTTACAACGTGGCCTGTGTTTCTACTTCTTCTTTTTCAAGTATGTATCGACCGCGCGTCGAATCGCCTCAGCTGGTCGAATCCCAGTTTTTTCGTAGAGGCGCTTCAACTGCGCGACCTTCTCGGGCTCCAAGAATACTGTGTAGCGTTTCATGCGATTCGAGAACAGCATACACGTATGTACGTCGCAACACCAATAGTACGAACGTACCACACCTTTCTCCTGTGTTAAGTTCAAAAGAATGACTCCCGCTGCTGCGCGACGCCTGATTTACGTTGATACGTCGATGTGGAATCACCTGTACGATCAACGCGTGCCCGTAGGCGAGCTATCGGCGAGGCTCGCGGAACTGAATGCAACCCTCCTGATCGGTGACCATGCGGTAAATGAACTGGCAAAGACGTTCACGTCCAGCAGAACGGGAGCCGGAGACCGCGCGGCTGCGCTTTGCTCCTATCTCCGCGAGTACGTGGATTCAGGCATTCCGATAATCAAGCCGAACTGGGCACTGCTGATTGAAGAGGCGCTACATATCGTCGGAGACGCAGGGCCGCCCGAAATACTTCTGGCCGAGAGCCACCGCGACTTTCTTCGCGCGCGACTGGACGAACTGGTGTCCAAAACGGTAAGTCCCGAAATCCGCAAAGAACTCGAAGGTCGAGTGGCTGCATCGCGAGATCACACGGATAGCATGAAGAAAGTTCTTGGCCGTGAGACACGGCTCGCAGAGCATTTAAGAAACATTGAGGCGGGCGACCTTGGGACCTGGATTGCCACCGAGACAACTCTCCGCATAGGCGTTCAAGCTCTTCAAATTAATTTGCAAACGCAGTTCCCCGAAAATGCGCCGACCGACTTGTGGGATGTCTGTCGGAGATTGCTCGACCGCCCTCGCTATCGCGTGTCGAGAGCACTGGTCCGAACAACTCTCTACTCGCTTTGGCGATGCGCGAAATACGGAACTGTTCCGAAGGATTTCAACGACGACACCCTGCACCTGACGAATGCCAGCTATTGCGAGTTCTTTGCGACGGCAGACCCGCAGCACGCACGCCAGAGAGCGGAGGTGTTCGATACGTGCCGTCTGATTCTGTGCGCAGAATCGAACGATCTGCTGCACTGGCTGCCACTCAAGATCGCGGAATTCGATTCGGCGACAAAACCCCTGTGAACGACTACGCACTGGGTGCTCGACGAACGCGGGATTCCTTCCAGCGGCTTCGAAATTCCTCTTTCGTTTCTTCAGGAGCGGCTTTCCACAAGAACGACCACAGAAAAGTCATTTCCGAGTCTTCTGCGCGCCGTCGCAGCTGGTCGGCTTCTACGAATCGCCGCGCCTGCTCCCTGGCCCAATCGGGCACACTTGACCACAAATCCAACCAATCGCTTTTTTCCTCTTTCAATTCGAGTTCTGAAAAAGTGGTACTGCGGTCGAGCGCCGTGACTGAGTGATTGCGTTCATTCTCCGGACGGAGCTTTCTGCGGTGCTGCTCTGCATTCCACAGCCCCTTAATGATTTCGGCAAGGATGATGCCGAGCGTGATGTTGAGTACGAGGGATAGACTCATGTCTTTGCTCCTTCCACTGCAGGTATCATTGGCCCAACAGTTCGTTTTCGCCCTCGTCGTCTTCGTCGACGTGATTCGGGGCGTGTTCAGCTGACAGATGTCCCCTGTCTTCTACGTCTCCGAACCGCTGTAGTTCCGCGAGAGTCAAACGGATCGTATCGGCATTTGCTCGATTCGTCGGGTAGACCGTCCGATTGCATTTAACCTGGCCGTTTTGAACTGTTCGTTTCTGAATCACAATCACCGAGACACGGGAGGTTTCCCGAAAGAAACCACGGTTGTTGCTCTTGAGGGCCGTCTCGACGTGCTGGGTTGGCCCAGTGACCGGACCGACCTTAACAATCCAATCGCCATACAGCGCCGTGCCGATAGAAAACTCGGACAGCCTGACCTGTTCCGACACTTCGAGGGTAATGATACCCCGAGAGGCTTTCGGTAACTGTTTGCGCTTGTTCTTTAGTATTTTCTTCAATCGCTCATGATCATTGACGGGCTCAGGCGGGAGCTTAATTGTCTTGGTGAGAACTGCGGGTGTTCCCGTAAGTTCTTCCTCACGGCGGTTGAGTCGCACGACAAACTCGCCTCTACGCACAATCTCAAACCACCGTTCCGTATCGTTAGTGCTTAAACCAGTCGGGTAAGAATATCCATCTGGCTTGAGCGCTTTGCCGTCAGGATGCGCGTAGTAGAACGTAGCCCCTTTGAACTGCTTTTCCTTTAGTACCCCCAATACCTCGATAAGAGCAGCAATCGCGGCATTCATCTGCGGTGAATTGGGGGTGTACGAGTCTGCGATGGTGATCACTGCGGAATAGTGCGATGCCACTGCGTTCAACTTTCTGAATATCTGCTTGCTGATTAAATCTACACGCTCGTCTTCCTGGGAAAATCCAGCGGCTCTAATTTCGATGAAATACGGAACTCGTTCCCAGTCGGCGCGAATGTCTGGCCCTCTGTCGGGTGCGGAAGGTTCGAGAGTGACTGCAAACCCCTGTTTGGCTAAGAATGCCGCTGATTCCATTTCCGCCAGCGTCGAAACATACGGGTCCTTTATTTTGGCCGCCAGAACTTTGGCATCGAACTTTATCGTTTGATTCGTGAAGATTTCCTTCAGCAGTTCTTCAGCATGTCGAACCCACGGACTGTTCGGGTCATGTTTCTGTTGGAGGCCAAGCGGGTGGGTAGATTTCTCACCGAACACTTCGGAATCAACCCAAGTGTCGCCCATCAATTGCCGAAGATAGCGCAGATCGAGCGTTGTCATCGTCCTCTATCGCAACGCGGCGCAATTCAAGAGTCCACGCCGAGATGATACGCCCTCGCGCCTTGACACAGAAGTATCCTTGCCTCTCTAATAATTGGCAACGGGAGAGTCTATGTCTGACGTGTCCGGCGTCGAGGACGGTTTCGCCTGGAAGAAACGGAAGAAAACCTCGCGCGTAGGCGGTCGGAAGCAAAAACGTATTCGTGGCGATCATACGATTCCGCCGCCACCTGCGAAACACATCCTCAGCAGTTTTTCGCTCTCAAATCCCATCAGCAAACGCGCGGTTCAAGACTACGTCGAATGGCAAGCGCGAGGTGAGAGGGTGCAGCACGCGGAAAAGATCAAATCGGAACATTTGTTGGGAAATGAATACAACTGTTGGGATGTGCATACTCAACGCGACAGGTACTGGGTGATCACATCGCCGACCAATCTGTACTCGCAAAAGTATTTTCCGAGCCTCGACTACACCCTCTCATTTCACGTCGGAGTGATGACGCGCATGATGGCCCTCCAGCGAGGTGCTCCCAACTCTGTCCAAAAGTCTCGACTCGCTCCCGTATGGCGACGGTGGGAACAAGCCGCTGAGTCATTCGATACTGCGGAAGAAGCCGAGGACATTCAGGCTGTCGGGATGAAGTGTCGCCAATGTCTCGTATACCTGGGACGTTCCCTGTCCAAGCCCGAGATGGTTCCTGTCGGGCAGGAGACACCTCAGCGGGACAACTTTGTCGGATGGGCTGATTTAATCGCCAACGCCTTGGCTCCTGGTGCCAGCAATGAGCGCATTCGCGGTCATCTAAAAGTCATCGCAAAGTCGGCATGGGACTTGGCGGCGTGGCTCACTCACGCAAACGGAGCGAAGCGGTCGGACGCATCGTTCGTACTCGACGCCACCCATCAAGTCGTCGAAGGATTCGGCGGTGCGGTGATACGCCTTGAGAGTGAGAGTCCCGAGCAGTGCCCCCGTTGCGGATCGCGCAATCTCGACGTTGGTTTTATTCCAGAACTAATGCCTCGTCCCTATGTCACTGAATGCGAAGAATGCGCTTGGCAGAGCCAGGAACAGAGTTAGGCGAAGTGCGGGCCTGCCTGGACTGGCGGTTCAACGGGATGGCTTCGATTAGCGCGTGATAGAATCTACGCAGAGATGGGAAAAATATTTACGCGGATTTGGAATGATCCTGTCTGGAGCAAAGTCATCGCCGCCATCATAGTCGCACTCCTGGCGGCGTTTTGGGCTGGTGTGCATTTTGATTGGTGGCCGCAACTCCTCGTTTATCGAATTCCTCTGTGGATAGTCGTTTTGCCAGTTGCCATTGGCCTAATCGGTTGGCTCATTTGGATGCGCAGGGGAAAGATCGAGATCGTTAGCGTTCGCCACCTTGACGCGGTTGCATTCCAACAGACAATTAGCGGCGTTATGACTAATCCAAATTTGCAAGTCGAATTGCGAGTTTACGCGGGCAACGTGTGGCATAAGCAAGGGAAAGTTGACATCGTGGATCGTAATTGGCGCGGGAAATGCCAGTTTGGCAATGATCCGACGAAACCCATCGGTCAGCGTTTCAGCTTAGTTGCTATCGCACCAAAGACTGCTCTCGCCGACAAGGTACCGACACTTCCTAAGGACGCTGTAAAATCTGAAATCATCACCGTGATTCGTTCCTCTTGATGTTTCTATTTTCAACTCTCTCCAGTCGAATATCTTCACCAATCGCTGGCGCAACCGTGAGAACCGTAATAAAAAGCTGACAACTGTGCTTGTGAGTCATGTCGTACGCAGCGGCTGAGCCAAGGCCGTGCGAGCGGTTTCTACTGGGGATTCGCCGTCAGAAATGTTACGAGATTGTAGAGGAACCATCCGACGGGTAGCGTGATAGCGGTCGCTACGGTAAATCCCGGTTTAGTGCGCACTGGATCGACGACCGTAAAGATTTCTTCGCGTCCTGACTCAGCGCTTCGGAAAAATCCCAAACCATCTGGGTAGGCCTTGAAACGAATGACACTTTGATACGGCACGCGGAAAGTTGTGTTCTGTCCGGCAAAAACCATCCCCATATTTGTCGCCACGAAAAATCCGTTATCGATAGGCTGAAGATCCGGGTACGAGACCGTATTCCCTGCGTATCCGCCGAAGCGATAGTACAGGCCGGACGCAATTCTGACCGAAACTCCGTTATACCCTCCAGAATGAGACGAGACCATTACGGTCTTGCTGTAGATGACCGTGCCAAATTCTGCCAGCCTCACTTCGCCTTTTTGAAGAACAACATCGCAGGGCGTCGTTGCGGCCGAAAACTTCTCACCTTTCATAAGGCAGCACAGATTGCGGCTCAGGAAAAGATTCAAGACGGTTGATCTGTATGTGGCGTAATAGGGCGACTCCGGCAAAACCTTTTCCCAGTCGCCAAGGATTGCTTCACAGGACTGAAGCAAAACTTCGGCCACACTTGGCTCTATCGGTTCTTCTCTACTGACATCATCCAGTGTCGCGAGAATGGTGCGACCGACAATCTCCGATGTAAGTTTGTGCGTCGAGGTGGCGTTGTTTATTTGGTTGACGAGTCCAACGGCAACTTCCTTATTTTTCGCGGCCACCTCAATCGCGGCGCGGATTACTTTGATGCCGAGAGCCTGATTCTTCTCGGCCTCCTGTAGACACTCTTTGTGCTGAGTAGAAAACAAGCCAGCACGTTGTCCGCAGTATTTGCAAATACCCATGAACGGTCTGCCGCGCGGAGTTTACCATGCGTGATAGAATCTGCGCGATTAACCCAGCATGACCAAGGATCACATACTGCGAGAGATTCGGCGTACCGCTGAGGCGAACGGCGCGGCACCGCTTGGCAGAGGAAGTTTCTTCAAAGAGACTGGTATAAAAGAGGCAGACTGGAAGGGAATTTATTGGGCGCGGTGGAACGACGCTGTACGCGAACCCAGATTTGAACCCAACCAGCTCCAAGGGGCTTTCGAGGAAACGTTCTTAATTGAAAGGTTCATTCCAATGATGCGCGAGTTTGGACGTTTCCCCGTGACGGCGGAAATGAGAATGAAGAAGCGAAGTGACGCCAGCTTCCCAAACGAAAAGACGCTGAGGGAGCGGTTCGGTAATCGCCAGCAATTCGCTACAAAGATTCTTTCTTACTGCCAAGGGCGTGAAGGGTGTGAAGACATAGCGGCTATGTGTATGACCGCTCTGAACGTCCAAGCCGCCGAGGCTGAGAACGACCGGGCGACTGACAAAGAGGCCGCTGGTTTTGTCTATCTCATCAAGTCAGGTCGCTTTTACAAAGTCGGTCGGAGCAATTCGGCGGGCCGCAGGGAATACGAACTCGGAATACAGCTTCCGGAGAAGGCCACGACCGTCCACACTATCCGCACCGATGACCCTGTAGGAATCGAGGAGTACTGGCACAAACGGTTCGGTTCCAAGCGAAAAAACGGTGAATGGTTCGCACTTGAATCGTCAGATGTCGCGGCATTCAGGCGACGCAAATTCATGTAGAGCCTAACCATGAAATCCAATCAGAGTTGCGGAAACGCCAGAGAAGCCAGCTGTGCCCCCTATCACTGCTTCTTCCAAAATGCACGATAGAGTCTTCTACCTGCGTAGAGGAACAACCACCACATCAACACAGTCCACAGGTCAAAGCCGATGGCCTCGGCATTTGCGGGTGCGACGAATCCGAGCGTGTTGTGAGTGATAGTTGCCACCCAAAGTAGCAGCGCAAACACAAAAAGAACTATGGCGGTGGTTTTTTCCTTCTTCGGGGTAGTTGTCATCGCATCCGGCTCCCTTTGCGGAACCTAACGCTTGCCCTCAGCGTCCTCTGCAAGAAACGGGTCATTCAAACTGTGACGAGGAAGGAAAGACAGGCGGGGGGGGCTTACTGGAAGCTACTTTGCGCCTTCCGCCGCATCAGCTTTCGCCACAGAACGAAACCGAGATCAAAAAATCCAAAGCACGCCTGAAACGAGCATGGGATAAAGCACCGGCAAAAACAACAGCGGCAGAATCAAACACGGTAGGACCAACAAACTCCACCGACCACTAATCCCGCTGCGACGACAAATTCGGCGAGCCGGAAATACCCCGCTAAAGATAACGGCCAAAATCGCCACATGCAAAGGGCCAAAATGTACATTGGGATGGGCTAATTACGATGCGGTAGAAAGCGACTGAACTGGTTGCGTCTAAAATCCGGATACTTGCGTCTTACATCACCGAGCGGAACGTTCTCAAGGCGGACACCCAGGTCTCGGACTTCAAAGTCCTTCTCGCAATCGGGACACTGGAATCTCCACACCTGCCGGGCGTTATCGAAGCATTCCCGATGTTGCGAAGACACCAACCAACCAGTGCAGTCGAAGGGGCACGGAACAAACGGTATCTGAACCATCTCTTCTTGCAGAGTATCTATTAGCATGAATCTACTGTAGGTCTGCGTTGCACGGTAGTCAAGGTCCGCTGCTTTAGGCCACGAACTTCAACCTACGCTTTTTGTTGCCGAGTGTCGTCCAGGTCAACAAAAGAAAAGCCCTGCCCGGCATCGCCATTTTAGCAGCACGCAGCGTCTTGATCGTTTCCCAAGGTGCTATCATAGCCGAAGGGTCGCTTCCGGCTCCGTGACGTTTGCGACGCCGTAAAGGTCCGTGCCCGGCACGTTCTTTCATGTATCCAGAATCTTCAGCACCCGGTCCTGTTCCACTTTCCGCATTAAGAAGTCGCCATGAGCTTCGCGACATTTATTGAAAACGGTGCCCCGGTCCGGTCTGCGTATGGCATATCGTCGGAGTTGAACCCAAACCAAACGTAAACTTCCGCCAAAAGTTGATAGGCAACAACACCTGGAGATGCGGTAGCCTCGGTTTCAATCTCAAAATGTTGGCCCTCTGCCATGGGTGCGGGCCGTCCCTGGAATCCAAAGTCAAGACCGGTGAGTGGCTGACTGTTTAAGTCAAACGAATTCCCGTTCCGCTGCATGTCTGCGAACATCAACCGAAACTTAACTCTTGCTGGCTTCGGCTCAGCGTGTTGATAGATTTTCAGAGCCCAATCACAAAACAGATACGTTGTCTCTGCCAGAGCAATATTGTTGATTTGTAAATCGGGGAATCCAGTCCGCTCTGTGCCCCAACATAGATGCCCCTCACCACCCTCCACAACGCAGATGACTGGGCCATCTCGCCAAATCTCCAACAGACGAAACTTCGGCGCTACGCAGCGCCGCAGTCTGCCTTCGATTATCGTCGAGGACCTATTCGCCCTTATGTTGAATCCCGAACTGCGCAGTTCTGGCGGTCTTTCCAAAAGTTGGACGAGTGCGTGAGAATTGGATTGGAACAGGCCCGGGAATTCGAGGGGTTGGAGCGGCCAAGCGGCCAAAGAAAACGTCGGGACTGTTTCGGAGTTGAATGCGTGGCGAGCCGCTCGTACACGCGGAAAAATTTCGGAATCAAAGTTCAGCACAGGCTCAGGCGCAATTTGTGAGCGGCTCAGGTCTCCAATCATCACCTCTATGTTGGCGATTCGAGGATTCAATTCTGAGAATCGGAGACCGTCCTTGAGCTTCTCTCGCATCTCTGCTGCCCGCATCGGTGTCACGTTGTCGCGCGTGCGCTCGAAGTAGCCGATGTAAGCTCCCGCTACGTTTCCGGTGTCCAGTACAACCCGGTTAACGAGGTACGGGCGATTCTCGGCAGCACTCAATGGAACGAGAATCGACACAATTCCTTTGGCACTGTCGTTGGCGTCTGGGTGCCACTCAAATTTCAGACCGCGAATCGGAGGAACAACCCATTCGGACGCGACATTTTGGCACTGTGTCATGTCCACAAAGGTTTGGTCGAAACATCCAAATGAACGAATCGCTTCGCCTCGGAACGTCAAATCCTGTTCGGTGCTCGCGCCGAGCAGAATCACGCCGCCGTCGGCGTTTGCGAGAGCCGAAATGTCCTTAGCGAACTCCATTTTTTCGGCGTCTTCCGAAAGGCGATAGGGAGCGCTCTTGCACTCCAAGTACTCGCACTCCAGACCACCAATCAGCGAACCAAGATTGCCGGATTTCAGGGCGTTGAGAATCTCGTCGAGCTGAAGTTTTCGAGGCATCGGCTTTCAGAGGTTAGGATTCGACGACTAAAGGAAGACCACAATCAGTCCGTTAGAGATGAGTGAGTCATCCACCGGTAAAGTTTAACATGCGTGATAGAATCCCGCTTTCAGGGAGGAATCACTATGGAGCCATTAAAGGATTGCTTAATCGGCCCTGAACTCGCGAGCGCGATAAGAAAGATTTTCAATGAGTTCGGTGTCGCAGTGCCCAAGAGTAAGAAGGGCTTTCGCTGTCCGCGATGCAATCAACCGGTAAGAGCGTCCATATCAGATAGACGGAAGCTCGCACCGCATTTTGAACATTATGCCGGCAATCGGAAGAACTGCAGGTAGCTCACCCCGGAGGGCCAAAACCATGGTGATTGGTGGGAGATTAAAGGAATTGCGCGAAAATAGGGATTTCTCGCAAGGCGAGATCGAAAAGCGGACGGGTTTGCTTCGCTGCTATATTTCTCGCGTCGAGAACGGGCACACGGTCCCGTCAATTGAGACACTTGAGAAGTTGGCGAGGGGCGCTTGAAATTCCGATGTATCAGTTGTTTTATGACGGAGACAAACCAGCCGTACTCCCGAATCTTCCAAAACGGAAAGCCAGCGACCAAATAGCGTGGGGTAGTTCCGGCAAAGACGCGGATTTTCTCTCGCGCTTTCGAAGGGTGTTGGGCAAAACAAAAGAAGCGGACAAGAAAATGCTGATGTTCATGGCACAAAAGATGGCGGGCTCCGGTCGAGTGGCGAGTTAACGGATGCCGGAACAGGGGCAAGGAATTCGTGCGGACTGGGAAGTCCTGCGCCCGCTTGGCTCTGGTGGTCAGAGCGAAGTGTTCCTCGTCCGTGGCCCGGAGCGGATGGCGGCGCGAAATAAGGACATCGAGCAGATTCTGTCTTTCAGTCCTTGGGGTACCACGACAGCAGAGGCACGGTCAGTGCGCACCGGCGAATTTGCAGACGCGGTAGCGGATTACACGCGAGAAGACCGTGTCATAGAACTGGGCGCGTTGAAGGTCTTCAACAAATTCCGCGAAGCTGGTGCGGCGGGTGAAGAACAGGCGGTCAATCGCTTGCGCCAAGAAATCGAAGTTCTTCGCGCACGTCGGGTGGGTCTCCCGAAACTACTCGACTTCAATCTCAAGGAACGATGGATGGTCACTGAATTTTTCCCGCTGGGTAGTCTCGAAGATAACTTCGAAATATACGAAGGCAATGTCCTGCTCGCGCTGAAGGCGTTTCGGTCGTTGGTCGAGTCTGTTGCCGCGTTACACGCCGACGGAATCATCCACCGGGATATTAAGCCAGCAAACATTTTTGTCCGCAGGGACGATGACTTAGTGTTGGGGGACTTAGGACTCGTATTTCTACCCAACCAACCTAATCGCCCGACTCGCACCGGCGAGAGTGTTGGGCCACATGACTACATGCCACCGTGGGCTGAAGTCGATGGACGCCTGCGCGAAGTTCACACCAATTTCGACGTTTACATGCTTGGAAAACTTCTGTGGTGCATGGTGTCGGGGCGACTTCGATTACAACGGGAATGGTTCGACCGACCGGGGTATGACCTGACCGTGCTTTTCAAAGATGACCCAGCGATGTACGCAGTTAACATCATTTTGCAGCGATGCGTTGTCGAAAACGAAGCACAGTGCAAAACCTCAGCGGGTGACTTGGCAATGATCGTTTCGAGCTACATCCTCATGCTCGAACGTGGTGGTCAAGTTCTTCACGTTGGCGTCCCTCGCCTTTGTCGAGTCTGTGGCGTTGGTCATTACCAAAACGACGGAATTAATCAGACGGTGCCACGTATCCCCAAAGATGGAGCGGTCGGTCTGAGGCTGTGGATTGGCAGCGATACCACAACCTTGCAGGTTTTTCCCTATGCTTGCGATAGGTGCGGGCATGTGGAATTCTTCACGCGAGGCGCGACGAGACCGAGTGCCAGTGATTCGCTTGGCTGACGAGAGTCTATTCGGATGGATACCTCGAACCTTGAAACTTTACTGAAACTCTTCTCATTCGAGAAGAAGAGCGAACTTGAGAAGTACTGTCGCAGCCTTACAATTCGTTCAGAGGATTTCGTCGCTCTGGTGTTTGCATGCGAGGCTTCCGGTCAGCCGTTCGCCCACGAAATCAGCTACCGGGACACGGTGTCGCCGCAAGTTATACCATCTGATGCGGAGATTGAGGCACTGAAAAGAGCGCCCACCGGGACCCTCCTGAGTGGAAAAGCGGCCAAAGCCGTAAGCAAGATGTCGCAGAGTTTCGTTGACCGCCGATACTACGTGGGCCACCTGTTTTGTACGCCCGACCTTTCGCGTTGGCATTTTTTCTGCTTCGACCAACGCGATTTGCAAACCGAGGGCAATCACTGGACCGAGGGTTCTCACGTTCATTTTGTCAATTGGCTGTGGCCGCGACTCGACGCCCAATCCGTGTGGTCGCACTTCTTGACCAAGGACGACCGACCCGGCAGCGACATCCACCTGCGCTTTGTCGAACGGCAAAGGGAGAAAGGGATGAAAATAAAGAAATGCGGATTCACCGAACCGGTCACGAAGCGAAGTTCCACTGGACTCCACGAAGGGATGTTCGACGAAGACGTAAGTTTTTCGTTTGAAGTCGGAATCAAAGGCACAGATCGAAAACACATCGAAGACATGCTCGAACTCTTCGAACAGTCCTCGTCGGATTTTCTTGAAACATGGCGGAAGAAACTCGCGAGCCTGCGGTAAAGCTATTCGGCTATTGCTCGATCTGCGATGACTGGCACCACGTCCGCTGTCAGATGTTCGATGAACTGGTTCAGGCTCTGCATCTGTTTCTTGCAACCTGGGCAGCCCGATACAACAACGCCTCGGCCTCCCTGAGCGATGGACGGCGGATTGTTCACAAACGTATCGAACGCGTGCTTCTCCAATTCCTCTCGCGCTATCCGAATGAGTCTGTCTCGGTCGATCATTTCCCACCCCACAATTTCAGAAAATCGGCAACGGTCTTCGGAGCGTGGCCACTGTAGTGGTTGTTGACGTAAACGAAGGTCGCGGCACCGCGTCGAACTGTTTGGTGGCAGACATCGACCCAGCTGCGCAATTCCTTTGACCGATTCACGATGACTTTGTCCCAGACCTTCGTTTGCTTCTCGATGCCTTTGCGGTCGCCGAGCAACCGAACATACGTGAAGTCGGCAGTGATGTAGTCGAACGGCATGCCAGACGGCAGCGGCATCCATGATTGGTCCTGAAGGACAAGGGCCACTCCGTGCTCGCGAAGCAGGTCGGCGAATTGAGCGTTCAGCCAGTACTTGTTTCGGATTTCAATGGAGAACCTGTGGCCCTTCGGAAGCGCCTTCAGAAATGGCTTCAGCCGAACCAAGAACTCATCGCCCGATTTGAAGGCATCTTTGTTGAAGTAGGGAAATTGCAGGAGCATCGGGCCGAGTTTGTCGCCGAGCAGGTCCATCGTGTCAATGAATACGCCGAAATCCTGCTCGCAGTCCTGCAGACATTTTTCGTGCGTAATTTCCTGCGGAACCTTAGCGGCAATCAGAAATCCTTCGGGCGTTTTGTCGGCCCATCCTTGAACAACTTTCCTCGATGGCGTTCGGTAGAATGTGGAGTCGATTTCGACTGTGTTGAATTTCGTGGCGTAATAGGTAAGGTAGTCGGCGGGCTTCATGCCAGGCGGGTAGAACGAAGTCTCCCATCCTGCGGCAGTGAACGCGGAGGTGCCAATTCGCAGGTCAGTCATGGCGGGGAATTATAGAGCGGGTCAGGAACCGAAAGCTATTTCTGTCGCTCTCGGTCGAAAATCTTCTTTGCTTCGCGCTTGAATGCACTGTCCGTAGGTGTGTTGGAGAACGGGGCTCCGAGAATTTTCTCTGCGACTTGCTCGAAATTCAGATCGGGATACTCAAAAGCGCCATCATTGAACTGGCCGACAAGTTCCCACTGGGCGACCGAGAGCCGCGACTCTTGAAGTGAAGACTTCTTGGGCATCAAATGTCCCATTTCAAATTCTACGTCGGCGAGTGCGAATTGTTACCTCTTCCGTAGTCTCTTGGGCAGTTCCTTCACGACGGGCCAGTGGCTCAGGTGTTCACCCTTCGCGTATCTGTTGAGGAAAATCCTGTCGAACCAGATTTCGATGCTTCCATCAGGCATTTCTTCGACTCGGGTCGCAGTGGGGAAGTGTTTCTCGTCAAGGTTCGCCAAGCGGACCATGAACCCATCCGGTAGTCCGTTGCGAAGGAGGACGGCTCTCATTTCGGCTATGCTTTCGCAGCCTTCGCAGCTTCTGTAGCAGCCAGTCTGTCCCTGTCGGCAAAGTGTCTACGGAAAATCCGTAGGTCGTCTTCGTCGGTGACAATCTCCCACCAGTCATAAACGATGTCAGTTTTTCGGCGAATAGTGGCGTCGGCGGACCGGGCAATGACGTAGGAGTTGGCGATTTTGCCGTCTTCGTACTTTCCGATCACCTGCATTTGGTCCCAGCCCTGGGTCGGATGGACTCCAGACTGATAGACGATACTCGCAATCTTTGGTTCGTTCATGGAATCATCATACTCGTTGCGTCAGGGGGCGCGCAAATCAGGCGTTTGTGCCGCGCGCGTGTGTTTTGGGTAGTGCCTGCTGCGCGCCGATGACAACACCCACCAGTGGACCGACTACGGCCCATACATCGGCCAGAGTTGCTGACTGAGTTACTGCCGCAGCGTTAGTCATAGCCCCAGGTCTTTCCGATACTGCTTCTTAACCTTGTACAGCTTTGAGGAACCGCCCGTGTAGAACACACCTATAATGAAGTCCTCGTCTTTAGCGAGTGCCTGCACTCGTTGCACGTCCGAAAGCATGAACTTCGCCGTTACGACGGAGCACGACGCCGAGGCTCCAAACGCATTGTGCCAAGTCTTGGTAACGTCGTCCGAACTGGTCGCCTCCACTGCGTCCGAGTCTTTCCCTGCGATGAGCGCAACGCGACGTACGGAATCGCAAGCAGGCCCACTATTGGTGCCCGTTGCCAAGCCATACGCGGTCACAGCCATAGCCCGCAATGTGTCCGCGTCCCCCGATGCTGGCGCGTAGTGTTGATACTGCGATTTGGCAACGTCGCGCTGGAAGGCTATCCGCGCATCCGGCATGTAGACATCTACTGAGGGTAGCTGGGCACCGTGACCGGAACCGTTCGACAAGTCACTTCCGAAGACCGACTGCATATCAATCATTTTCGTGTGGTGCTTCTTTGCTGGACTCTTAAGCGCATCTTCGATTTCAGACTGCGTGAGATGGCCTTTGGGCGCGGCCTCTTGCGCACAAAGCGGAGTGATGTGCGCGAACAGAGTCACAAAGATCGCCGCTATAGGCAGGCCAGTTTTCACGATCTGTCCCCGGATGATTCGAACTATAGCGGCAGTTACCTTGGATAGCAATGGCAGCGTTAGGTAGCGCGCGTGATAGAATTCGGGCTATCGTGAACGCAGAAACAACCCCGATGAGTTAAACGGAGCAATCGCATGGCACTGGTCAGAAGCTATGCAGTGTGGAACAACAAGGGCGGTGTCGGAAAAAGCACAATATCTTTTCACTTGGCCGCTCGTCTTGCGGAAATGCGTCCGAACATCAACGTGTTGGTCATTGACGCGTGTCCACAAGCGAATGCGAGCATGCTCCTGTTGGGCGGAGGAGCGACCGGCGAAGCTAATGTCTTGTCCCTATGCACTCAGGCTTCCCCGCGCACCATCGTTGGATATTTGAGCCAAGTAATTGCTGCTGGCGCGGGCGCGGCGTTGCCTGATCCCGCGAACTTCATCACCCACGTTAGTCAATATAGCGGGAATCTTACCGACAATCTCTACTTGCTCTGTGGCGACGGAAATATGGAACCGATGGCTCCAGCGATTTCCGGTGCCGCAGCCGCTCCTGCTCTAACCCCCGAATCGCAACCGTGGCGATGGGTCCATTTAGTCTTGCGCCACTTAATAGACAACATTTGCCAGACAGTCCCCGGTCGCGATTGGCTGGTGATCATCGATACAAACCCAAGTTTCAGCATCTACACGGAACTTGCGATCTCCGCAGCAGACCGCTTAATTGTTCCGGTGAACGCGGATGATTCTTCGCGAGTAGCCACGAATGCCATGTTCATTCTGTTGCACGGGCATACTCCTCCGCATCCTGTATACGGGTCCTGGACATTCGCCACGCGCGCGCAGCAGCACCATATAGTCGTCCCTCAGATTCATGTGGTTGTTGGCAATCGTCTGACGCAGTACGGAGGAGCTGCGACGGCCTTCAGCGCACTTTCAGACGCTACCGCAGACACCCTATTCGCCGCGTACCAGAACCACCCACAATATTTCACGCCACGCACGCCGCCCCCGGCGACGCTCGCAGCTTTCAGGGACAGCTACTCCGTCCCCCTGCGCGATTTCAATACAGCGGGGGTTGTCGCAGCGCATTTGGGACAACGGCTCTCCAAGATGGCGGGCGGGTACTATCAAGTGCACGGGGAGCAGGTGCAAATCAACAGCGCACGCGTCAGCGAGTGTATTAACGCTCTTGATGCGCTGGTCGCAATGGTGAATTGATGCAGCTGGAACAAAGCCTCCGCTGCCATATGCACCAAGTGAAGACGCATCGAGTTTCGCCTTTTATTCGTCTGTGATATAATGCGATGCAGGAGTACACCATGGACACGACGAATGCGTTTGCGCTGCGTGGCGTAGTGAAAAAACCCGGGCTGCCCGACCGGCGCTTTGAATTGCGCCGCAATCAATTTGATTTTTCCGTCATCGTAAATGGTGCGGAAATTGGAAGGTACTACCGGACTTATTCGCCACAGCAGTTGATGAGGGGTGATTGCCCACCTATGGGTATTGAGGAAGCGTGGCAGGGCTGCATGGCGCGGTATTTCCCCGGCCACGAAGCAACGAATATGGAATCACTCTCGTAAGGAGCGTGGACGATCTTGGTGTGCGACGACTCGTCTGTCTGCCGCCGCCAGAAGGCGAAGTTAGCGGGGTCGCCTGTGACCGTTTTGCGACCAATTCCGTTCAAAATGCACAAATCTGCGCAAACGTGCCCCAACGTGAAATCGAACTGAATCAGTGGCTTGGACTGATGGCAAAGAAGTTGCAAGGATAGCGGTTTTTGACCCTCAAGCTGGTGCGTCTGCCAGTTCCGCCACGACCGCAATGACGAGGTGAACGAGAAAATTGTAACAGAAGCCGCTAGTTCTTGGGAGCGGTGTTCGGTGTTGGCGCGGGCGCCTGCGGCGCAGACTGGACTGGAACCTGAATGGGCGGCGCCGCAACCGGCTTCGCGGGAGCAGTACCTGGTTGCGAAGTCTGCTCCAGAATCGACCCCGTGCTTGTCTGGGGCGTTGCGCGTTTGAAGGAAAGCGTCAGCGAAGTCATCATGAAGACGACCGCGCACCAGGTGGTGGCGCGCGAAAGAAACGTGGCAGCTCCTCGAGGGCCAAACGCGGTCTGGCTTCCCGCCCCGCCGAATGCACCCGCAAGGTCTGCCGCATTCCCGCTTTGCAGCATAATTACGATGATCAGAACGAAGCACACAATAACGTGCAACGTTACCAGCACCGCCGACACCCGCCAGCCGACCCAAATCAGGCCGACCGCCACAAGCATCGATACAGCCCATTTTGCCCACGTTGGCATTTCTGCTCCCACTTCGCGCCGGGGCGATCTCGCCCCGTCTGCGCACCTAATAATTTACGATCGATGCGAATGATCGCGGGTCCAGGCTTGCGCCGCCCACAAGCGCTCCATCAAGCTCCGCCTGGGCCATCAGTCCCTTGATGTTGTCGGGCTTGACGCTGCCACCGTAGAGAATTCTAAGTGCGGAGGCTTCCTCGAAAGAGAACCGAGCCGCCGCAAGTTCCCGCAGATACCGGTGCGCCTGAGCGGCCAATTCCGGAGTCGCTGTTTTTCCCGTGCCGATCGCCCAAACCGGCTCGTACGCCAACAGAATACGCGAGAACTCCGCAGGGGTCAACGCGCCCAAGCCGCCTTCAAACTGGCGCTTGAGAACGTCCTCGGTACAATTGCCTTCGCGCTCGCTCAGAATCTCTCCCACGCAGACGATCGGCGTCAAACCAGCTTCGAGCGCGGCCTTCGTCTTGCTGTGGACGGACTCATCAGTCTCGTTGAAGTACTGCCGGCGTTCCGAATGGCCGACGATCACCCCGCTGCAGCCGGTTTCAACCAGCATGCGCGCGGAAATTTCCCCAGTGAAGGCGCCCTCCGGCCGGCCGTGCAGGTTTTGGGCAGCGATGGAAATAGCTGTTCCGCGTACAGCACCGGCCGCAACGGCGAGCGCTGTAAACGGAGGAGCGATGACGATATCGCAATGTTTCGATTCCTTCACGAGCGGGCAAAACACCTCAAAGAAGGCGCGCGTCTCCGCCTGCGTCTTGTACATCTTCCAATTGCCGGCGATCACGGGGCGACGCAATGAGCTTCACCTTTCGCTAAGCGCTTCGACTCCGGGCAATTTTTCGCCTGCGAGGAATTCCAGCGAAGCACCCCCGCCCGTTGAAATATGCGAAATCTGGCTCGAGACGCCGGACTGCTCGACGGCCGCAACGGAATCTCCTCCGCCAACGATCGACGTGGCGCCGCCAACGGTCGCGGCAGCGACCGCCCGCGCCATCGCGAGAGTGCCCTGGGCGAACGCCGGCTTTTCGAACATGCCCAGAGGTCCGTTCCAGACGATCGTGCGCGCCTTCGAAATCTGCTGGCCAAACAGCGCGATCGTTTTCGGACCTATATCGAGGCCCATCCAGCCATCCGGCGTTTCTGTGATATCCGCGATTCTCGTCGCGGCGGAATCGGGCGACTCCGCAAGCACGTGATCTACCGGCAAGAGCAGCCGGAAGTTTCGCTTGCGGGCTTCGTCGAGCAGGCCACGTGCGAGATCTAGTTTGTCGTTTTCGACGAGCGACTTACCCACCGGCAATCCCTCGGATTTCAAAAATGTGTAAGCCATCGCGCCGCCGATCAGCATCGCATCAGCAAGCTTCATCAGGTTCTCCACGACCTCAATCTTGTCAGACACTTTCGCGCCGCCCAGAACGGCGACGAAGGGTCGTTCGGGATTCGAGATGGCCTTGCCGAGATAGGTCAACTCCTTTTCCATCAGCTGGCCCGCGGCGGACTGGCGGACGAATCCGGTGATGCCAACGACCGATGCATGAGCTCGATGTGCGGACCCAAAAGCATCGCAAACGAAAAGCTGATCGGACAGCGCGCCCAGCTGCCTTGCGAATTCGGGATCGTTTGCTTCCTCCTCAGCGTGATAACGCACGTTTTCAAGCAGCAGCACTTCCCCGTTGCGAAGCGCCTTGCTTTTCGCTTCGGCCTCGGCGCCCACGCAATCCGTGGCGAACGCAACCGGCTTCCCGAGCATCTCGGCAAGCCTTGCGGCTACCGGCGCAAGGCTATACTTGGGATCTACCTTTCCTTTTGGACGGCCAAGATGCGAGGCGAGCACAAGGCGCGCCCCGCGTTCGATAGCCAGTCGCAGGGTTGGCAAAGTCTCGCGGATGCGCGTGTCGTCAGAGACGCGTCCGGCCTCGAGCGGCACGTTGAAGTCCACA
>Ga0209008_1000182_pt1 | contig 28831 bp, 28 predicted proteins | sample JacPin_JW_Ref_O3_FD_187963 | JGI IMG/M metagenome (GOLD analysis project Ga0209008, IMG submission 187963) | Forest soil microbial communities from Algoma, Ontario, Canada - Jack Pine, Ontario site 1_JW_Ref_O3 (SPAdes) (version 2) | ecosystem: Environmental > Terrestrial > Soil > Boreal... | reverse complement strand
AGAGGCGCGCCAGGGCAGGCTCGCCAAGCCAGCCCAGGCTGAGGCTAGTGATGGTGATTCCGAGTTGGACGCCGTTAACGACGCGCTGAAGTTGCTGATGAAGCTTGAGGACGGTGCGAGCGCCGGCGCGGTGGGATTCGATGAGCTGGAGGATGCGGGTTTCGCGGACGCTGACGAGCGCGAACTCGGCCGCGGCGAAGAAAGCATTGGCCGCTACCAGGAGCAGGATAACGAACACCCGCAGCAGCACGTACGCAATCATTGAACTCTAATTCTAACATTCCAAAGGAATAGACAGGCAGGGATCAGGAAAGGCAGTGGACGTCGTAGGCACGGGTGCCAGGAAAAGCAGGAAGCGCTCGCGATGACCGATCGGCTTCGCGATTGGATGTAGAAAAATCGTTTACCACTTAGGACACTCAGGATTACGAAGGGGAAGCCGGACAGCTGTCGGGATGAGCTTTCGAATGGGATCGCGATACAATTAGTGAATAAACCCTTAGTCGCCAGCCCGATTCATGCTTTCTTTTTCCCTGCCCAGCGGTCTAACTAGGTACACGGGCAGAGTGCGATTGGGCGAATCCGGCGATTGCGAGCGATTGAGTCGGGAACTCTCAGGAACTATTCAGAGGTTTCTTCCGTAACAACAGGGGAATGGCAGTTCTGAGATTTGAAATCCAGCAGGAGGCGGTCGTGGAAGGCAATGGTAACGGCAAGAGGAAACGGCGCAAACGAATCATCATCTGGAGCTCGATAGCGGCGGTCGTTGTAATCCTGGTGGTGGCGGGGGCGCTGGCTGCATACAGCGGCGGCGTAAAAATCGACCCCTCGAAGCTGGCGAAGGTGGAAAAGGGAGACTTGGCAAAGAGCGTGGTGGCTACCGGCAAGATCGAGCCCATCACCAAGGTCGAGGTCAAGTCGAAGGCCAGCGGCATCGTGAAGAAGCTCTATGTCGACTACGGCGACCGAGTGAAAAAAGGTCAGGTGCTCGCCGAACTCGATCGCGATGAGATTCAGGCGCGGGTCGATCAGGCGCGCGCGCAGTTGGAGGCTTCGACTGCTAGCTTGAACGGCACGCGCGCCGATCTGGAGCGCGCCAAGGTCGATGCGGAGGGTCCGGATGTTCCGCTGTTGAAACGGGCTTACGAGCGGGCCGATGGCATGGCTAAGGATGGCGTGGTTTCTGCGTCAGCGCTCGACGATGCCGAAAAGAATTACAAGATGGCGCTGAACAAGCAAAACGTATCCAAGGCGCAGTTGCTGGTTTTGCAGGCCAAGATTGGTCAAGCCGAGGGGCAGATGGCGCAAGACCGCGCCAATCTCAAGCAGCTGGAAGAGCAGCTGGGTTACACGACGATTGAATCTCCGCTGGATGGAATTGTGTTGTCGCGCGACGTGGAGATTGGGGATGCGGTGAGTTCGATTCTAGTGCTGGGCTCGACAGCTACGCTGGTCATGACGCTCGGCGACACCAGCGAGGTTTACGTTAAAGGTAAGGTGGACGAGAGCGATATTGGAAAAGTCTATCTGGGCCAACCGGCGCGAATCAAAGTCGAGTCGTTTAAGGACAAGACCTTTACCGGCAAGGTGACGAAGATCTCTCCGATGGGCGTGGAGAAAGATAACGTCACAACTTTCGAGGTGCGCGTCTCGATCAATAATCCCGAGGGCGTGCTGAAAGCGATGATGACGGCGAATGCCGAAATCATCCTCGAAGAGCACAAGGGCGTGCTGCAGATTCCGGAAGGCTCGATCATCTACGACAAGGATAAGAAGGCGTCGGTCGAAGTGCCCGATCCGAAGGCGAAGGATGGCAAGAAGAAGCTGGCCGTCAATATAGGCATTTCGAATGGCGCGAAAACCGAGTTGCTGTCGGGGCTGAAGGAAGGCGATCAGGTGGTGCTGCAGTAGAAGTTCGATTACGGAGGTCAGTGGTTTGATGGCAGAGGTGAAAACCAACGTGATTCTTTTCCCCTGCGGTTGACCTCTGACGTTCTTGGCGCGGCGACATGCACGGGTCCTTCGCTTCGCTCGGGATGACAAACTTTTTATCGAATTCAGGATGACGAGTTAGATTTATCAAGATAGGAGCGCTATGAATAAAACTTGCCTGTTTCGACATCGAGCAGTTCGCACTTTGATTTTTGTTTTGGCTACGTCGCTGGCCGGCTTTGCCTCGGTCATTGGAACCTTCGACCGTTCGTTTCAAGTCAGTGGGCCGGTCGACCTTGAAGTGCTGACTCGGTCGGGTGATATTACCGTGCGAAATGGCGGGGCTGGCACGGTAACGATTCAGGCGAAGATCCATTCGAGCAATTCCTGGTTTGGCGGCGACCACAAGGCGGAGGTGCAGGAGTTGCAATCGAATCCGCCGATTCGGCAGAACGGCAACAGCATTCGCATCGACTACATAAACATCAATAACATTTCCGTCGACTACGAGATCACCGTTCCGGAGGAAACTGCCATTCGCGCCCACACGGGTAGCGGCAACCAGACGATTGAAGGGCTGAGGGGCAACATCGAACTGGAGAGCGGCTCGGGCGATTTGAAACTGGCGAGACTCACTGGTGACATGCGCTTCCAGACGGGATCGGGAAACGTGCGCGGCCGCGAGCTTGCCGGCCCCGCGAAGATCAAGGCGGGCAGCGGTGACATCGAGATCGAGGAGACGGGTGCGGGCGACATGGAAATTCGCACCGGCTCCGGCAACATCAACGTCAGCGGCATCAATGGCGGATTTCACGCCGAGGCGGGCAGCGGCGATATTCACGGCAAAGGTTTGCCCAAAAGTATGTGGAGCGTACGAACCGGATCGGGAAACGTCACGTTAAGTGTCCCACCCGACGCGGCTTTCGACGTCGACGTGTCTTCGAGTTCAGGAACTGTTACGCTGGGCCATCCCGTGACCACGACCGTGCAGGGCCGCGTCCAGGAGATGAAGAAGAGTGTGGTGGGCAAGGTTCTCGGCGGCGGGCCTATGATCTCTGTGCATACCGGCTCGGGTGATGTGCAAGTCGACTAACAGCTCAAGAGCATTAACCACCAAGGGCACTAAGGTCCACTAAGGAAACCTGACAGGATCGAGGCCCGCATTCTCAGGGCGACAGTGGTCGTTAGTGCTCTTTGCGGTTAGTGTGCTCGCTTGACGCGCCGTCATGCGACGTTTGATACTTCGTTGGAGCTCCTACACATTTTCCTGGCTCAATGAGGTAGCGAATTGGCACGTACCGCAATCATCACGCTCACCACTGATTTCGGACTCAACGATCATTTCATCGGCGCCATGAAGGGCGTCATTCTCGAGATTGCGCCCGACGCGCAGATCATCGACATCAGTCACGCGGTGCAGCCCTTCGATATTCTGGATGGCGCGCTGACCGTCTCGCAGGCTTATTCCTACTACCCTTCGGGAACCGTGCACATGGTGATCGTCGATCCGGGTGTGGGAACGGCGCGGCGACCGATCGTGTTGACGGGCGATCGCCACTTGTTCGTGGCTCCTGATAATGGAGTGCTCTCTTTGATCTATGCCCGCGAAGAACGGCTCTCCGTCCGCCACATCACCGCCGAGCATTATTTCTTACAGCCACGCAGCAACACTTTTCACGCGCGCGATATTTTTTCGCCGGTGGCAGCGAATCTTGCCAAGGGAGTGGCGGCCGACCGCTTCGGCGAAGAAATTACAGACTACATTCGCTTTGCCGCTCCCCGTCCGAAGCCGGTCGACGAGCGCACTCTGCGCGGCGTGGTGCTGAAGGTCGATCGCTTTGGCAATCTCATCACCAACATCACTCCGCAGGACGCGCCGCAACTTTTCGGAATGGACCCGCCGGGATTTAAAATTGCGATTGGAACGAAGGCTCCGGCCACGCGCATCTGCACGAACTATGCGGAAGGCGCTCCGGGCGAGGTCTTTGGCATCCTCGGGAGCATGGGCTTTCTGGAAATCGCCGCCAATCGTGGATCGGCGTTTCAACTGCTGGGAGCGGGTAAGGGCAGCGAAGTGAACGTGGTGATGGGCTAAGTGCTGCTCTTCGGATGGACGTAGCGATCCATTTCAGCCGTCCACTTCAGGAAGCGCCATAGGTCGCTGCGCTCCGTCCACAAGAATTCCCAGAACTCCAGAAAACCGATCTGCGTCATCTTGACGCCGGTGTAGGTTTCGATGCGCCATAGAAGATAGGGACTGCGCCACGGGGCGATACGATGGCCCCGTGTCGAGTTCCAGAGAAAGCGCAGCATTGGCCGCATCGCGTTTAGGATAGCACCTCGCTATTTAGAGATGTCGATGCTGGCGCGGGTGTTCTCCCACTCCAGGCGCATCGCGCACTTGCTGCCGCCCTGTTCGAAAGCAATGGTGAAATTTTCGACCGGCGCGGATGTCTTCGATGCGTGCATATCAAACCGGCCCAGTTCATCGGCTTCGTACTTATAGGGGATGCCCCACTCGGCGGTCTTCTTGTTGACGATCAACGTCCACTTGTCGGCGTTTGGAATCGTGAAGATAGTGTAGTTTCCGGCGGGCAGCGACTTTCCGCCTATTTTGACGGTCGTATCGGTAACGAACTTAGTGGCTTCATTGGCGCCTGTGCGCCAGACTTGTCCGTAAGGAACGAGCGCCTTTTCGTCCTCGGTGCCGAAAATCTTGCGCCCCTTTGCGCGCGGGCTGGAATAGTCGACTTTGATGCTAGAGCCGTCGGAGAACTTGCACTCCGTGCTGGCCGCCGGACTGGGGCGCTTGGAGTTGTCCATCTGGGCCGCGGCGAGAGTTGCCGCCGCGAAGACTAAGGCTGCGATTAAAGCGAACTTCTTCATGATTTGTTTCCTCCTGTGCGCATTTGCCACTCGCCATTAGCATTTAGCAACGTACTTCGCAGCCGCATGGATTCTGTTCCACACCACCGGCTCAAACCCATTCGCCTGGGACTTACTGGCTTTGAGCCAACGGCTGAGTGCTAAATGCTAAACGCTGGTTGTTGTTCGCCAAGAATTATACGCACATCCCCGTTACAATTTGTCTCATGGCCGTGTTCAATGAAAAGCAGGAAGAGTTAGAGCACTTTGAAATGCGCATGGGCGTGCCCCGCGGACGCCTCGCCGTCACGATGGATTTGGTCACCGATGCCATGGCCCTCGTCGGGCAACATGGCGTCTATTGCCAGAGCCAGCGCTGGCCGGGAAAGCCGGTGATGGACGTGCAGATTATTCTGAAAAATCTGACCGACGCTAAAGAGCTGATCCAGAGCGTGATGGAAGAGCTGAAGCCTAAGGCCTGATTCGAAAGGCGCGATTTTTGGGGCCGCGAAGAAACTTTCGATACAAAACCGAAGTGTATTCGCGGTTTGCTAAGTCCGGCTCATCGAGCAGTCAAAAGACTTACAATCGAGACTATGGAGCGCAAGATTTTCTGGGGGTCAATGACCGTGCTCGGGATACTCGCCGACCTGGTGCTGCCGTTGTGGTGGGCGGTGGGCGCGACCATCCCGATCATGTATTTCTCGTGGTGGATTGCATATCGCAGCGGCTGGTTCGAATAGGCGATTGTATTTTCTTACGCCGCCCTTAATAATTGCGCGACCGCAATTCCCATCTCACAGGGGGCAAAGAATGACAATCCAATGGAAGTTCGCTGCCGCGTTGTGTCTGATCTTCACGCTGGCGCTGGCTGGCGTGGCGCAAACCGCCGCAACCCCGGCATCGGCGCTGACACCCGAGGAGCGCGCCGCCGCGCTCAAGAGTTTACAGGCAACGCATGACGCCTTTCTGCAATCGATTGCCGGATTATCGGAGAAGCAGTGGAGATTCAAGCCGGCGCCGGACCGCTGGTCGGTCGCGGAAGTGTCGGAGCACATTGCGGTCGCCGAGTCCACCATCTTTGGACTTGTGCAGACGAAGTTCATGACGTCGCCCCCCGATCCCTCCAAGCGGACCGAAGTAGCCGGCAAAGATGAGCTGATCTTGACGAGGATACCGGACCGGAGCCATAAAGTGCAGGCACCGGAAATTCTGAAGCCGACGAATCGTTGGGCGACAGAGGCAGATGTCATCAAGGCCTTCGAGGATAGCCGCAAAGCGACGATGGATTACGTGCGAACGACGAACGATGATCTGCGCGACCACTTCGGACCGCATCCGGTGCTCGGTATGCTTGATGCCTACCAGTGGATATTGCTGATCTCAGCGCACTCCGAGCGGCACACCAAGCAGATTGAGGAAGTGAAGGCGGACCCGAACTTTCCCAAGGACTGATTTCCCAAGGACTGAGCTTTACGGTTTATTGTCGACCTTTTGGTCGAAAAAGTTGGCCATAATTCGCAGTGCCTCGGTCGTCTCGGGAAGCTTGAAGTGATACCAGAAGGCGTGAGGCAGCGCCTCAAAGACAACCAGTTGTGCGTCGTCGCCGGCATGCAGCAAAGCGCGATGAAACGTGGTCGTATCGCTCAAGAGGATATCGCGCGTGCTGGTGACGAGCAGGGCCGGCGGCAGGCCGCGGAGGTCGGCAAAGATAGGCGACAGGACGGGATCCTTACGATCAACTTTGCCCACATAGTCATCGTCTGGTAAGTGATTCGCGTCGATTGGTTCCATTCGCCCGGGAAGCCCATTAAGCGTGAACATCTGCCGGGAGTCGCCGACCCCGCTAAAGTCGGCAAGGCTGGAAAAAATACCGAGCGCCGCGGGCAGCGGCAATCCCAGTTGCTTGAGGCGAACGGCAACTTCGGTGGTCAAGATTGCTCCCGCCGACGTACCGTAAATTCCAATGTTGTGTGGCTTGTAGGTTTTCAGCAACTCTTTGTAGACGGCGACTACGTCGTCGACAGCGGCCGGAAAAGGGTTCTCCGGCGCGAGGCGATAGTAGACAGAAACGACCTTGATTTTGGCCAGGTTTGCAATCGGGATACCTTCAATCAACGATCCGGAGTCGGAATTGAATCCGCCGCCGTGAAGATTGATCAGCACACGATTGCCTTGCGGAGTGGCCAGAGGCGTGATGATGTCGGTGCGAACGCCGCCAATGCTGGCTTCCTCGACGTTCACAGGATAAAGTTTGCGCGCCTCATCGGAGTCCATCTTGCGCCAGGCATCGGTATGCGCCCGCCGTTCGGCAAGCGTCTCCGGAGGCCCTACTCTTTGCTGATTGAGTGATTCCAGCCACTTCCGCGCTTCCGGACTAATCGTCGTTGGCATCGGAATCACGCGCGTGATGTGAGCGATGCCGTCGGCGTCGAACGTAGCCGAGTCCGGTTGAGGAGGTTGGGATTGGGCAGCGAGGCTGGAGGCGAGTGTAAGCAGAATGGCCGTGACGAGGCAGAGTATCAATGCGCCGGTCTTCATGCGGACAGTTGTAGCAGACAGATGGCGACGTGCGAAAGCCCCAGCCCGTTACCAGCGGTCGACTGGAACCTTCGGTGGAAACCGTTTACGCCAGCTGGTACTTCCCTGCCTCGATCGTCTTCTGCGCGATCTGCTGGCGCAGTGCGATCGTGTTGAAGGGCTCGTGCTTGGCCAAACGCCGCACGATCGCCAACTGTGTGCGCAGCATATCGCCTTCTGCCACATCGGCAATGACTTTCTTCGCCGCCGCTTCGACTTTCTCGAGCGATTGCGTCAGATAGACGCGCGTCATCGCGATGGCGAGCGCTGCCGCGGCTTCGCCTTTTTGTTCGACCATTTTTTGCGTGCGCAACACCGCCGACTCCATGGCGTAAATCTCGATCGTCATATCGGCGATCGCGCCCATCACTTCCTGCTGATCCTGAATCGCCTGCATATATTTCTGCGTGGCCGAGCCGGCCACGAACAGGCCGAGCTTCTTCGCTTGCGCAACCAGTTTGCGTTCTTCGGCTAGCGCGCCGTCGATCTCGTCGCCATTCGATGGACCGCTCAGCACTTCATCCATCAGCTTCTTGATCGCGGGCATCAGCGGCAATTGTCCGCTCATCGCGCGCTTCAAGAGAAAGCCGGTGATGATGAGCCGGTTGATTTCGTTCGTGCCTTCAAAGATCCGATTGATGCGAGCGTCACGATAAGCGCGCTCGGCGGGATATTCTTCGACAAAGCCGTACCCGGCAAAAATCTGGAGGCTTTCGTCGACGACGTAATCGATCATCTCCGATCCCCAGACTTTGAGAATCGAACATTCGACCGCGTACTCCTCGATCGCCTTGCGCTGTTCTTTGGCGGCATCGGGGCTGGAAGAGTCAATCTCCGAAAGCAGAGCGTCCATCATGCCAACGGTGCGATAGACGAGCGACTCGCCGACGTAGATCAGCGTGGCCATGTTGGCGATTTTTTCGCGGACCAGGCCGAAATCGCTGATCGACTTGCCAAAGGCCTTACGCTGCTTGGCATACGCAACCGCGCTCTCGACCGAAACGCGCGCTCCGCCGACGCACATGGCGCCGAGTTTGAAGCGCCCGATATTCAGGATGTTGAAGGCGATAATGTGGCCCTTGCCGATTTCGCCGAGCAGATTTTCGACCGGAACCTTACAGTCGTTGAGAATGACCGGGCAGGTGGACGATCCACGAATGCCCATCTTGTGCTCTTCGGCGCCGGTAGAGAATCCGGGAAAATTTCTTTCCACGAGAAATGCCGAAAACTTCTCGCCGTCAATTTTTGCGAAAACGGTAAAGAGATCGGCGAAACCGGCATTGGTGATCCACATCTTTTCGCCATTGAGAATGTAGTGCTTGCCGTCGGACGAAAGCACAGCGCGGGCGCGGCAATTGAGCGCATCGGAGCCGGACGTCGCTTCCGACAAGGCGTATGCGCCGACCGTTTCTCCGGCGGCCAGGCGCGGCAAATATTTCTTCTTTTGTTCGTCGGTGCCGAAATAAACGATGGGCAACATGCCAATGCCGCTGTGGGCGCCCCATGTCGTGGCAAAGCCGGCGTATTTGGCCATGTGGTCGGCGATAACGGCAGCAGTGACTTTGTCCATTTCAAGGCCGCCATAGGCTTCGGGAACCTCGACTCCGCTAAGGCCGAGGTCGCCGGCCTTTTTCAAGAGAGCGCGCGAGACGGAATAATCCTTGTGCTCGATCTTTTCGGCCTGAGGAAGAATTTCGTTGATGGCAAATTCTTCGGTGGTCTGGCCGATCATCTGTTGTTGGTCAGAAAAATCTTCGGGAGTGAAGACATCGGCGGTCTGGCGCTCTCCGAGCAGAAAGCTGCCGCCGGCAATTTTTGTTTTTGGGATTGCTGTTGTGGCCATAGCTACCTCGATACGTTCATTACACCACGGAGGCACAGAGACACGGAGAAAAATCATTCCCCTCGTTCGGTGACCTCAATGACTTCTGGATATTACGAAAGATTTTCGAAAATCCCCGCTGCGCCCATCCCGCCCCCAACGCACATGGTCACCAGGCCATAGCGCGCATTCCGCCGCTTCAGCTCGCGGATCACGGTGGCGGTCAGCTTGGCTCCGGTGCATCCAAGCGGATGGCCTAATGCGATTGCGCCGCCATTTGGATTCACGCGCTCGATGTCAATGCCCGCTTCCTGGATCACTGCCAGCGCCTGCGCCGCGAAGGCTTCGTTCAGTTCGATTACGTCGATGTCCGAGAGTTTCAATCCGGCCAGCTTCAACGCCTTGGGAATAGCGAACACCGGGCCCAGACCCATTTCCTCCGGCTTGTATCCGGCGGTAGCGAACGAGACGTAACGCGCCAGCGGAGTGATGCCCAGGGCCTTCGCGCGCTCAGCGGACATGACCACCGCTGCGGCCGCGCCATCTGACATCTGAGAGGAATTTCCGGCCGTGGTCACGCCCTTCACATGAAACGCTGGCTTAAGTGCTCCCAGCGCTTCGAGCGAAGTATCAGCGCGAGGGCCTTCATCTACTTTAAAGGTAATTTCCTGCCGCTTGGGCTTCGCTCCGTTCGGCGTCGTAAAGCTTACCGGCACAGCAACCGTTTCATCGTCAAACTTATTCGCCGCAATTGCCGCCAGCGCCCTCTGGTGGCTGCACAAGGAAAACTGATCGCACTGCTCGCGCGTGATGCCGAAGCGCGTCGCCAGCCGCTCCGCCGTCAGGCCCATCGAAAGAAAAGCATCGGGATAATGCTCGACCAGCCACGGATTCGGCGAAATCTTGTGGCCGCCCATGGGGATCATCGACATCGATTCCGTTCCGCCTGCAACCATGACCTCGGCGCCACCGCTCATGATGCGCTCGGCCGCCATGGCGATCGATTGCAAGCCAGAAGAGCAGAAGCGATTGATCGTCACTGCCGACACTTCGATCGGAAGGCCGGCGCGCAGCGAAGAGGTGCGCGCCACGTTCATTCCTTGCTCGCCCTCAGGCATGGCGCAGCCGAGGATGACGTCTTCGATCTCCTTGGGATCAAGCTGCGGCACGCGGTCGAGCGCACCCTTGATCGCGACGGCAGCCAGTTCATCAGGACGCGTAGCCCGCAGCGTTCCCTTGAACGCGCGGCCCACAGGAGTGCGGACGGAAGAAACTACGACGACTTCTCGCATAGATTGATTTTACCGCAGAGGCGCAGAGCGCGCGGAGGTCGGAAAGGAACACCCAGGTCCCGCGATTTTCGAGACCTGGCGTTCTTGGAACGGCTACTCAACACTTTCTTCCGGCGAAATGCTGAACACGGTTCCATCATTCTCCGTGCCTCCAAAATAGGTGGTTCCGTAGAAGACTCGCTTCGCGCCTTCGACCAGGCCGCAATAAGAGTTCTTGCCATTGCTGCCATCGAAGCTGTGCACGGTGCTGAATGTGCCGTCGGTGGTCATTCTAAAAACTGTGCCGCCAAAGTGGGCGCCGCGCGTTTCGGTGGTTCCATAGAGTTTGCCGTCGCTGGCCAGCAAAATTCCGTAGGGAGTTGCGCCATCCTTAACATCAAAACTGTGCAGAGTAGTGAGCGCTCCTTCGCCGGTTATTGAGTAGACAGTGCCGACGTTACTCGCGCCGCCTCCGCCCGTGGTTCCGTAAAAAATCTGCCCCGGGCCCTCGACCACTCCGCTGTAGGGATATTCGCCGTCCGTCGTGTCGAAGGCAATCAGCGTGGTCAGCTCGCCGCTGAGCGTCATCTTGAAGACGGTGCCGCAACCATCCACGTTGCAGGCGGAATAGTCGCCGCCCGCGTGGGTGGTTCCGTAGATGTTGCCATCGCTTGCCATGATCAGCGCTCCGACGGGATACTGGCCATCTGCGCAGCCCTGCTCCGAACAGAAGTTATAGAGCGTCGTAAGCGTGCCCGTCGACGTGATCTCGTACACCGTGCCCGAGTAGCCAGCACCGCCTCCGTTGGTTGTTCCATAAAACGTTCCATTACCGGCGACGAGCAGCGGACTGTAGGGGCCGGCGCCATCCGGGCCGCCAAAGCTATGCAGAGTAGTCAGCGTGCCGGTGGGCGTGATCCGGAAAACGGTGCCCCAGCCGCCGTTCGTTCCACCCGATTGCGTCGTGCCATAGAAATTTCCATCCGTGCCTTCCACGAGCGCCATGACGGGATACTCGCCATCGGCGCACGCGGCTTGCGAACAGAAGTTGTAGAGCCTCGTCAATTGCCCTTTCGGAGTGACTTTGAAAATGTTGCCGCCATGATGGGATCCGCCGTCGACTGTGGTGCCATAAAGATTTCCGTCCGTCCCCATGACGAGCGCGGCATAGGGATTATTTCCATCCCAGCCGTGAAAGTTGCGCAGAGTCTTAAAAGTTTCGGCGGGAAGTAGCAGAGCTGCCGCTACACAGAAGGCGGCTAGGGCAGAAGTTTGTTGCCATGCGTTCAGTCGGGTCACTGGCGAATCCTCCGGGTGCGGGATGGGTGTGTGCGATCTGTGAGCATTTTGCGATTACAGCAAAGCTTCCTCAGCCAACCGCAATCGCCCGATGCCGTGACGGTGGCCGGTCGCGGCGCTGGTAGCTAAGTTTGCCGTCAGCTGCGTCAGGGAGTTTACCTTGAACTTGGCGGTAACGCCACTGCCTGTGAGATCGGTGTCGGTGAGATCGGTGCCTGTGAGATCGGTGAGATCGGCGACTGAATTGGAGTACGCGAAGCTCTAACCCTCGCTGGCTCGATAGATCGTGTTTTTCGGCCGCTCGAACACGCGCTTGAGCACCGGCTCAAACGCCGCCAGCGGGAAACACTCTGCCTTGGCGTCGAACGCGGGACCATCGAACTTTTCGCAAAATTCCGCAGTGCGCAAAAAATGCGGGTGCCCGCGGAACTGCTCGCGCATGTTGCGGTCCAAGCCGATGTGGTGAAAGAAATAATAGCCTTGAAAAATACCGTGTTTCTCGACCATCCAATGATTTTCTTCCGACACAAAGGGTTTGAGGATGGCGGCGGCAATGTCAGGATGATTGAAGGTGCCGAGCGTGTCTCCAATATCGTGCAGAAGCGCGCAGGCCACGTATTCCTCGTCGCGGCCAGCCTGCATGGCGAGGGTCGCGGTGAGCAATGAGTGGTGAAGTCGGTCGACCGGGAAGCCGCCAAAATCGCCATCGAGCAACTTGAGATGGGCGACGATGCGCTGCGGAAGTTGCTGCGCATATTTCATAAAGTCAGTAGCGATGAGCGCCCAGTCTTCGCGGGTGGAATCTTCGATGCTGGAGAAAGTGGCAATCTGCTCGTGCGGCATGTCGGCCAGTGTACGCAAGGCGGGGCGGGGTCGACAAGGAGGAATGGCAATTGGTCCCTAGTAAATCAACTCGCGCCAAACCTAGCCAAGCCTAAGCCAAACCTAGTCGCCATTGCTCACCACGCCGCTCGGCGTGTAGGATTTTTCCATTCCCCGTCTCAAGTGGAAGTCTCGGGATGACGCCGTCACAGACCAGCAATACGTTACGCTCTTTCATCGTCGCTTTAGCTTTGGGGTGGTGCTTGACCTGGTCCGGATGTGGCATGTCCGGTCCCGCTATTTCGAGCCAGCCGGCGAATCAAACGGTTATCGCTGGCGAGACGGCGACCTTTTCTGTGACAGCGACCGGTAGCAGCCTGGGCTACCAGTGGCAGAAGGACGCCGCGCCGATCGCGGGCGCCACTGCTGCCAGCTACACCACGGCCGCCACTTCAATCTCCGACAATGGCTCACAATTTAGCGTAGTGGTCTCAAGCCCCCGCGGAAATGTAACCAGTGCCTCGGCCACGTTGACCGTGAACCCCGCAACCGACGTTCTCACGTATCACAACGACCTCGCGCGCACCGGCCAGAACCTGACGGAAACCACTCTGAACACCAGCAATGTCAACGCAGCAAAGTTCGGCAAAATCGGTTTCTATGCAGCCGACGGATTGGTCGATGCTGAACCGCTCGTCGCCTCGAACGTTGCCATCCCCAATAACGGCACGCACAATCTGGTGATGGTTGCCACCGAGCACGCTTCGGTCTATGCCTTTGACCAGGATTCAGGCGCGATTCTCTGGCAAACATCGCTCCTGAAAACCGGCGAGACCACCTCAGACGATCGCGATTGCGCTTTCATCACTCCTGAAATCGGAGTCACCTCGACGCCGGTGATCGATCGCGGGAGCGGTCCCAACGGCGCCATGTATGTTGTGGCTACCTCAAAAGACGCGTCGGGAGATTACTATCAACGCCTGCACGCGCTCGATCTCGCGCTGGGCAGCGAGTTGTTCGGAGGGCCCGTCGATATACAGGCCACCTACCCCGGTACGGGCTCCAATAGCAACGGCACCAACGTAGTCTTCGATCCGGCGCAGTATGTCGAGCGCGCCGGCCTGCTCCTGCTCAATGGCGTCGTCTACACGGCGTGGGCTTCGCACTGCGACGACCCGCCCTACACCGGTTGGATCATCGGTTACAAGGAATCCACCCTTGCGCAGACGAGCGTGCTCGACGTAACGCCGAACGGCAACGACGGCGCGATCTGGATGGCGGGAGGCGGGCTCGCCGCCGATAATTCAGGCTACATCTATTTTGCGGATGCCAACGGCGACTTCGACGCCACGCTAAATCCCAGCGGTTTTCCGAGCGATGGCGATTATGGCAACGCGTTTATGAAGCTTTCGACCGCGAACAATCAACTGGCGGTCGCCGATTATTTTGACATGGACAACGAAGCGGAAGAGAACGGCGATGATGTCGATCTCGGCTCTGGCGGCGTGGTACTGCTTCCTGATTTGAGCGATGGCTCGGGACACACCCTGCACCTTGCGGTCGGCGCCGGCAAAGACACTAATATTTATGTCGTCAATCGCGATTCCATGGGCAAGTTCAGTGAGAACAACGGCAATATCTATCAGGAGATCGACGGCGTACTGTGGCAAGGAATCTTTTCGACCCCGGCCTATTTCAACAACGCGGTTTACTACGGACCCGTGGCCAGCCCGATGCAAGCCTTCACCATTAAGAATGCGAAGCTGTCGACAAGCGCGACTGCGCAAACCGTCAACAGCTTTGGGTATCCGGGAACGACGCCCAGCATCTCGGCGAACGGCGCCGGCAATGGAATCGTCTGGGCGATAGAAAACGCCCCGACCGCCGTGCTGCACGCTCTCAACGCGACGAACCTGAACGAACTCTACAACAGCAGCCAGGCTAGCGGGGGCCGCGATCAGTTTGGGGCGGGCAACAAGTTCATGACGCCGACAATAGCAAACGGTAAAGTGTTTGTCGGGACTCCGAATGGCGTGGCAGTTTTTGGGTTGCTGCCGTAGGCGACGCCAGAAGTAAGAGGTCAGATTGCACACTGTGAAACCGGCAAGGGTCAGGTTGCGAAGTTCTTACCTCTGCAATCTGACCTCTAACCTCTGACCTTATTTTCCGCCCTTCTTCAACTGCTGCTTCCAGCCCAGCACGCGCGCCTTATTACTTTCCGCTTCGGCTTCGGGGACCATTCCTTTTTTCTGATAGAGGATCGACAGGCTGGTGTGGGCGAGAATGTCGTCGGGATCGATCTCCGAAATTTGCCGCGACACTTCGATGGCTTCATCGAAGCGGTTGAGATCCTGGAGGGCGCGGCTCAGGCCATGCAGCGCGTCGGTGAACTTGGAATCCGCCGCTACTGCCTGGCGATATTCTTCGACCGCTTGATCATGGTGACCTTCGAGAACCAAATCGAGGGCGGCGTAGTAATGATGCTCGGCCAGTTGACGAGTCGCTTCCTGGGGAGTCGCGGAACTGTGCGGATCGTCGGGCATAGGCGAACTTCAAGGTAATTCTAGCAAGAAGCCTCTTGCCAATTAGGCGGGATGCATAGATCCTTCGCTTTGCTCAAGACGACACCGGGACTTTCGTTACGAACTGACTGCAAACGGACCGATAGGAAAGGACCCTAGCTTTTCCCTTCCGGCTTCCAGCGCAGCACCGGTTTGCGGGCGGCCGCGGTCTCGTCGAGACGCGAGATGCGCGTATTGTGCGGAGCGTCGAGCACGAACTGCGGATCTTCTTCCACTTCTTCCGCAATCGACTTCATCGCTTCGATGAAGAGATCCAATTCTTCCTTCGGCTCGCTCTCGGTCGGCTCGATCATCAGCGCGCCGGCTACGATCAACGGGAAGGCCGTTGTGTACGGATGGAATCCGTAGTCAATCAGGCGTTTGGCGAGATCCATCGTCTTTACGCCCTTCTTCGATTGCACCTTGTCGCTGAAAACAACTTCATGCATTGAGGGCGTCGAGTAGGGTAGGTCGTAAATGCCTTCGAGTCCTTTGCGGATGTAGTTGGCATTGAGCACGGCATCCTCGGTGGTCTGGCGCAGGCCGTCCGGGCCGTTGGCGAAGATGTAGGCGAGGGCGCGGATGAACATGCCGAAATTTCCGTAGAAGGCGCGCACACGTCCCACCGATTGCGGACGGTTGTATTCGAAGCCCAGCGTGCCATCGGGCTTGGTGATGACGGCTGGTGTAGGTAAGAACGGCGACAGAATTTTCTTCACCGCCACGGGGCCAGAGCCGGGGCCGCCTCCGCCATGCGGAGTAGAAAAAGTTTTGTGCAGGTTGAGGTGCATCACGTCGACGCCGAAATCGCCGGGCCGCGCTTTGCCGACAAGCGCGTTCATATTCGCGCCGTCCATGTAAAGCAGTCCGCCCTTTTCGTGCATGAGGTCAGCGATCTTGTGAATCTCCTGCTCGAACACACCGAGCGTGTTGGGATTGGTGACCATCAGCGCGGCGACGTCTTCATTCATCTGCGCCGCCAGCGCCGCCACATCAACCATGCCGCGGTCGTTCGACTTCAGATTTTCGACCGCATAACCGACCGTCGCGGCGGTTGCAGGATTCGTACCGTGCGCAGAGTCGGGAATGAGAATTTTCTTGCGCGCGTTGCCCCGCGACTCGTGATAAGCGCGCACCATCAGCAATCCGGTGAGTTCGCCTTGTGCGCCGGCGGCAGGTTGCAGCGTGATCGCATCCATGCCCGTAATTTCGAGCAGGCAGTCGCTGAGCGTCTTCATGATTTGCAAAGCGCCCTGCGAAATCTTCTCTGCCTGATAAGGATGGCCGTTGGCCAGCCCTTCAACGCGCGCGACGAACTCGTTGACGCGCGGGTTGTATTTCATGGTGCAGGAGCCGAGCGGATACATGCCGAGATCGATGGCGTAATTCCAGGTAGAGAGGCGCGTGAAGTGGCGGATGATTTCAATCTCGCTCACTTCCGGCATATTGCCGAGGTCTTTTCTTTCTTGCTTACCCAACAATTTTGCCGGATCGACCTCGGGGACATCGAGCGGAGGCAGCTTCCACGCCGCTTTTCCCGGCGACGACTTTTCGAAAATCAAGCCTTCGTTCTGATTGACGTGGTGCGTCGCTTTGCGGGTGATGTGCTTCGTTGTCATCGCGCCACCTCCTCGGCCTCGACAGCTTTTACATTTTGAATCGAGCCGTCGCTCTCGGCGCCAGGTCCGACGGCGAGATCGATCGCTTTATCAATCATGGATCGAGTCGTCAGTTCAGTGCAGCACCAGAGGGCTGCGTGGCCAAGTTCGGGATAAAACTTTTTCAGCGGGAATCCGCCGACGATTTTGTGCTCCAACAGACGCGAGTGGATGGCGCGAGGATCTTCGCTCGTCTGGACCACGAACTCGTTGAATCGCGGTGCGCCGGCAAAGAGCACTTTGGCATGCTGGCTGAACTGATCGACAGCGTATGCCGCTTTTGCCAGATTCTGTTTGGCCAGTTCGCGCAGGCCGACTTTGCCGTAGACGGTCATGAAAATATTCACCATCAGCGCGACCAGCGCCTGGTTGGTGCAGATATTCGAAGTCGCCTTCTCGCGGCGGATGTGCTGCTCGCGCGTTGCCAGGGTGAGCACGAAGCCGCGCTTACCATTCTTGTCGACGGTCTGGCCGGCAAGGCGTCCGGGCATCTGTCGTACAAATTTATCTTTCGTCGCGAGAACGCCGCAGTAGGGACCACCAAAGCCTAGCGGTACTCCGAAGGATTGCGCTTCCATGGCGACGATGTCGGCGGATCGAGGCGGTTCCACGATCCCCAGCGACACAGCTTCGGCAATCGATACGATCACAAGTGCTCCCCGTTTGTGCGCGACATCGGCGATGGCCTCGACATCTTCTATCGTCCCGAAGAAATTCGGCGATTGAATGAGGACGCACGCGGTGTCGTCACCGACAGCATTCTCGAGTTCCTTCAGATCAATCCGCCCAGAGTCGGCGAACCCAACGGTCTTCAGCGGAATTTCCTGATGCGTCGCGTAGGTGGTGAGCACTTCGCGATATTCGGGATGCAGATTGCGCGCGACGATGGCGGAATTCTTTCCCGTGACGCGGACCGCCATCATCACGGCTTCAGCCGCGGCCGTCGAGCCGTCATACATTGAGGCATTCGCCAGATCCATGCCGGTGAGTTCCGAGATCATCGTCTGGAACTCGAAAATGGCCTGGAGCGTGCCCTGCGCGAACTCAGCCTGATAGGGCGTATACGAAGTGAGGAATTCTCCGCGCTGCACCAGCGCGTCGATGACGACTGGCCGATAGTGAGCGTAGGCGCCCGCTCCGAGAAAGCTGGCGTAGCCTTCGCCGTTTTCTTTGGCGCGCTGCTTGAACCAGTCGACGATTTCCGATTCCGCCATTTGACGGGGGACGGCGAGATCACGCGTCAGACGATATTCGGCCGGAATCGGCGAGAAAAGGTCATCGATGGAGCGGATTCCAATCGCCTGTTGCATGGCGGCACGGTCCGCGGGAGATTTAGGTAGATATCGCATGGGAACTCTAGTTAGATGTACTCGGCGTAAAAACGATTGCGTGGCGATTGCAGAGGTCAGAGGTTAGATTGTAGAGGTAAATCCACGGCCCTGCCGGCCAACAATACACTCAAGATTTTCACTTCTGCAATCTACCCTCTGACCTCTGCAATCGATCTTAGCTTCCAGCCTCTTCGCTGACAAATTTGTCATAGTCGGCTGCGGACAGCAGCGCGTTCAGTTCGGACTGATCTTTCACTTTGACCTTGATCAGCCAGGCTGAGTTCGCATCTTTGTTAACCTGCTCGGGCGCTGTCGCGAGAGCGTCGTTCGCCGCCATCACCGTGCCCGACACCGGCGCGTAGATATCGGATACCGCTTTCACCGACTCTACCGTGCCGAAGGGCTTGCCCTTGGTCAGTTCGGTACCCGCCTTGGGCAATTCCACAAACACGATGTCGCCGAGCGCTTCCTGGGCGTGGTCGGTGATGCCGATGGTGCCGTCGGCGGTGATCCACTCGTGTTCTTTCGTGTATTTGCGATCGCTTGGGGATGGCATGTCGCTTCTTGCTCCTGGTGTTGGCTAATCGCTCTTCGCTACTTTTTCGGACGCTTATAAAACGGAGTCGGCACCACTTGCGCCTTGACTCCCTGCCCCCGGATTTCTACCTTTACCGTAGTTCCGATCTCTGAATGCGCGGGCGGAAGGTAGGCCAGCGCGATGTTTTTCTTCAGGAACGGCGCGGGCGATCCGCTGGTAACGTAGCCGATCTCGCTACCACCATCATCCAGAATTTTATAGTCGTCGCGCGCGATTCCCCGCTCGACCATTTCGAGGCCGACTAGCGTTTTCTTTACGCCTTCGGCTTTCGCTTTTTCAAGCGCGGCACGGCCGATGAAATCTGGCTTCTCCATTTTGCAGAAACGATCGAGGCCAGCTTCCCATACGGTGATGGTGTCGGAAATTTCGTGGCCGTAGAGTGGGAGCTTCCCTTCGAGGCGCAGCGTGTTGCGCGCGCCGAGGCCGCAGGGGACGGCGCCAAAATCCTTTCCCGCCTCGAGGATCGCATACCAGACGCGCGCGCTGGTCGCTTCGTCGGAAGGGATGTAGATCTCAAATCCATCTTCGGCGGTATAGCCGGTGCGGCCCATCAAGGTATTTTTTAGGCTGCACAAAGTTCCGTGCGTCACCCAATAAAACTTTACCGCGCTCAGATCGGCGTCGGTTAGCTTCTGCAATAGATCGACCGCCTTCGGGCCCTGAATTGCAATCTGCGTGAAGTCGTCAGAGAGATGTTCGACTTTGCAATCGAACTGGCGCGTGTTGTCGCGCACCCAATTGAAATCTTTTTCGCGCGTGCCGGCATTGATCACGAGCAGGTATTCGTCCTCGCCTAGCCGATGGACGATCACGTCGTCGACGAAGGTTCCCTGAGGATAGAGGAGTGCCGAATATTGCGCCTGGCCAACGGCAAGGCGCGACGCGCCGTTCATCGAAATATGCTGCACGGCGGCGAGGGCTCCGGGGCCAGCGAGGCGGATATCGCCCATGTGGCTGACGTCGAAGATGCCGACGCCGGTGCGGACGGCCATGTGCTCGTTGACGATGCCACAACCGATCGATGCGGGGTACTCGACCGGCATATCCCAGCCGTTAAACTCCACCATCTTCGCGCCCATCTGCCGATGAACGGCGTTCAGCGCGGTCTTGCGAACCGGCTGGGGAATCGCGCTCGGAATGGCTTCGGCGGCGGACAAGAGAATCCCGGGAATCTGGAACTGTTTAAGTTAACACAGTGCGGTGGTAGGAAAAACATAAAGGCAGGAAAAGCAAGAAGCTGGAAAAGCACAGACAGGAAAAGCAACGCAGGCAAATCCACTTCATCATTAATATCCCCGGTGTGGCCTTTCCCTGCGGCTGCCTTTCCTTGTCCCTGCCTTTCCTGCTTTTCCTTGTCACCCTGTGACTTCCGTTACGTTCTAATCCCCGGCCTCCCCGGACTAAACTTTAGCCATGTCCGCTAAGCCTGGAGTCAGCCGCATCGTTTGCGCTCAGTGCGAGCAACCGGAAGCGAGTTGCTATTGCGAAAAATTCTGTGTCTACTGCCAGTCCCAACTCGAGGTGCACCTGTGCACCGACGGCCTGATGTATTGCGAAGCCTGCCGCGAAGCGTGCGACTACAAAGTGGCGAACTAAATGTTTTCTCCAGCGGAGACGCGGCCATCCCTGACGCTGCCGCCCGTGCTCGCCTCAGATCACGACCGCTTCCTTATACTCCCCATACACCTTCCGCATCGCGTCTGAAATTTCCCCAACCGTGGCGTTCGCCTCCACGGCGGCGAGGATGCGCGGCATGAGATTGTCTCCCGAGCGGGCCGTATCTTCTACCGCCCGGATCGCAGCTTTCCACGTCTCGACATTACGCTGGGCTCGTAATGTGCGCAGGCGCTCGACTTGTTTCGGTTCGAGCGATGGATCGATGCGCTGGATGGGCACGGCGTTTTCTTGTTCCATCTGGAAGCGGTTTACGCCGACCACGATCGCCGCTTCGCGGTCGACGGCCTGCTGATATTCATAGGCGGCGTTTTGAATTTCCTGCTGCACGTATCCTCGTTCGATGGCTTTGAGCATGCCGCCCATGGCGGCGATTTTTTCGAGATAGTCGACGGCTCGTTTTTCGATTTCGTTGGTCAGCGATTCGACATAATACGAGCCCGCCAGCGGATCGACGGTTTGCGGCGCGCCGGACTCGAAGGCGATGACCTGCTGCGTGCGCAGCGCGATTCGCGCCGACGCTTCGGTGGGCAATGCCAAGGCCTCGTCAAAGGAATTCGTGTGCAAGGATTGCGTTCCTCCAAGGATAGCGGCCATGGCCTGGATTGCGGTGCGGACGATATTGTTCTCCGGTTGCTGCGCCGTCAGCGTCGAGCCGGCCGTCTGCGTGTGGAAGCGCAGCATCCATGATTTCGGATTTTTCGCCTTGAATTGATCGCGCATGATCTTCGCCCACATGCGGCGTGCGGCGCGGAATTTCGCGACCTCCTCCAGAAAATTATTGTGCGCGTTAAAGAAGAACGAGAGTCGCGGCGCGAATGTATCAACGTCGAGGCCAGCGCGAATCGCCGCTTCCACATAAGCGATTCCGTTGCCGAGAGTGAAAGCGACTTCCTGCACCGCGGTCGATCCCGCCTCGCGCATGTGGTAGCCGGAGATCGAAATCGTGTTCCAGTCAGGGACGTTCTCATTCGTCCAGGCAAACAGGTCGGTGATAATGCGCATGGCCTGTCGCGGCGGATAAATATAAGTTCCGCGGGCGATGTATTCCTTGAGCACATCGTTCTGCACCGTGCCCGAAAGCTTGCGGACATCCATCCCCTGCCGCCGAGCGACGGCAACGTAGAGAGCCAGCAGAATCGACGCCGTGGCATTGATGGTCATCGACGTTGAAATCCTGGTCAGGTCGATACCATCGAAGAGGCGCTGCATGTCTTCGATCGAGTCGACGGCCACGCCGACTTTACCGACTTCTCCGGCGGCCAGAGGGTGGTCGGAATCGAGGCCGATTTGCGTGGGCAGGTCGAAGGCGACTGACAGCCCCGTCGTTCCGTTCGCCAGCAGATATTTGTAGCGCTTATTCGACTCCTCGGCGTCGCCCATGCCGGCATATTGGCGCATGGTCCAGAGGCGGCCGCGGTACATGGTGGCCTGGACGCCCCGGGTGTAAGGAAATTGTCCGGGATAGCCTATATCCCGGTCGTAATCCAACGCGGCTAGATCTTCAGGCGCGTAGAGCGGGCGAACGGGAATGTGCGAGGACGTCTCTTCGTCAGTTCCTGGGCCAGATCCGGGAGACGCTGGTTTCGCTGCGGCTTCGGCCGTTTTGAGTTTCGTCATTCGGTAGCCGCCTTGCGTTTAGCTCTTTGCTTTTCGCCGTACACGCCAGAAAGAACTCAACCCGAACCAGGCAAATGAAATGGTGAAGCAGATTGCCAGCAGCAATCGAGCAGGGCCGTTGGCGTGACCGGACTGATACTTTGCATATTCACGAACACCGGCCATAGCTCCGGCGGCGGCCATGGCCAGGAAGACGAATCCCGTCACTTCCAGCCAGAGCTGATGCAGCACGCGGCCGAGAGAGCGCCCGGTTTCGCGCACGCCAGCCATGACGGCGCGACCCATCCGGCTGCTCTCTACTACGTTGACGACCGCCTGAACGGCGGCACGAAACGTCACGGCGAAGTTTCTCACGGATTGGGCGGCGGCCATGATTCGGTCTTTAGAAACTAGAAATCTTTGAAGCGAGAAATCAATGACGCTAGAAATCAGTCGTTACTGCCAAGCAATATCTCAATCTCAGTCGATTTTAGCAGCCGCGGGAGTTACAATGACCGTGGGCATCGTCACCAGCATGTGTGACGTCTAACCATCAGCGGCGTCCGATTCCAGGGGGGATTCGTGGATCAGCAACTGAAGCAGCTTATGAAGGAACTGGGCGAGGCGATTAATGAGTCGCTCTCCGATTCCGAATCGATCGCCGAAGTGGTTTCCCGGATCAAAGAGGGTGGCTACGATATTTTTCTTGTCCTCGAAGCGACCATCGGCGTCAGCAAACAAGGCGAACACACCACCGACAAAACTTCGCTGGTCTCCACCTTGAGTACCAACGCTGAGCTCAAAATTAGCGATCAGGATCTGAAGTTTCTCAAATCGCTGCGGATTAAGCTCGATGAAGAAGAGGAAGAGTAGGTAAACCAGGTTTCAAAGTTTCAGGGTTTCTAAGGTTGCAGAGTGTCGAACCCTTGAAACCTTCTGCTCCCGAGCAAATTCTTCCGGTGGTTCCCAAAACTTCCCTTCCTGAAATAGGAAAAACTTTGCAGATAGGGTTCTAGGGTCTGCTAGAATGGGTTTTTCCTCATCTAAGTAGCCGCTTAGCAGCATCTTAAGTGTGGAGAACCTTCGAAGAAAACGGCCTTTGGCGTGCACTTCATCCGGATGAAGTGTTGTCCTTCGACCGGTCTCCCGCGGTCTTGAGAAGTTAGAAGCTGGTTGTGGGGCCACTTCTTGCGCAAACGCTAAACGGAAAAACTGGTGAGGTACCGGACATGGATTCCCAGGCTCAAAACTTGACCCTAGGCCTTCTTCCCGAGCCGCAAGCCCGTGGCAAGAAGTTTGTTCTCAGCTATGGGATACAGTCGGTGTTTGTGGCGTTCTTCGTGATTATGGCCATCCTGCACCCCGATGTTCTTGAGCCCCGGGCGCACGACTATCACTTTGTGAGCCTGGTTAACACCCCGCCTCCCATTCCACAAGCGCCAGCACCGGTCAGGCATTTTCCCGTTCCGCCGCCGAAGTTTACCGAACCGGTAATTCCGCGTCCCGAGGCCATGCGAGTTCCTGCCGAGTTGGTCCAGAAGAAGCCTGTGGTGCACGAGGAAAAGGCCCCTGAGGTTACGCTGGCTGCCAAGAAAGAAGCTTTACCGGATGTTGCGCCGGCAATTCCTCGGCCGCCGGTGAAGACCAATGTTTTCTCGACCGGCAGTTCGGCGACCCCGACGATGGCGGCCGCGCCTTCGAAAGTACAAACGGGTGGCTTTGGCGACCCGAACGGCGTACCCAATCAGGACACTCACGGCCATCCCATCACGATCGCGCAGGCGGGATCCTTTGATATGCCGAGCGGCCCCGGCTACGGCAATGGCACCGGCGGATCGCATGGCGCCCGCGGAGTGGTTGCGAGCACAGGCTTTGGCAGCGGAGTGGCCACCGGCGACGGTTCCGGGATTTCCGGTTCGCGCGGCGCGGTTCGCCAGGCTGGCTTTGGCGATGCCGACGTAGTGGCGTCCCAACCCAAAGCGAAATCGGCCGAGCCCGTGGTTAAAACACTCCCGGCTGAGATCACTTATAAGCCGCGTCCGGTTTACACTGCGGAAGGCCGACAGCTGAAGATTGAGGGCGAAGTCCTACTGGATGTCGTATTTTCAGCGAACGGGCAGATTCGCGTAGTGAAAGTTGTGCATGGCCTCGGTCATGGGTTGGACGAATCGGCGGTGCAGGCCGCGCAAAAAATCCAGTTTAAACCGGCGATGAGAGACGGCCAGCCCGCTGATTTTGAAGCCGTGCTGCACATTGTATTTCAGCTAGCCTCTTAAGGTAATGTGCCATGGGTAGAGGTTAGTTGGTAGAATGAAACCATACAAAATGTTGCGCTTTCCATTCGCACTTCTTACGCTCTCGCTGGTCGGCTGCGTTGCGTTCGCGTTCTCCGCGACTTCGTTGGCTCAGACCTCGCCCACCACCCCGGACCCGCAACTTTCCACTCGCGATGCAGCGGCTGATCAGGCTGCGGCCGCCGCCAATAGTTTCGATCAGATGATCGATAAGACGATTGAACGCGAGCATTTTTTCATGGCGCAGATGAAGCAGCTTCATCCGCTGGTCGAAACCTATATCCAGAATCTGAAACAGGACAAGGAGATAGACGCACCGGTCCCGGTCAGCGACGTGTACTTTCTCGGCCGACTGGATATGAGCGAAGGGGCGGACGACCGGACTTTTAGCTCGCCCACAACCGCCGGTCTGGGCAAGCGCATGCTGAGCAAGCTGAAAGATGTGTATTCGGTGAAATTCCTGCCTCTGGGCTTTGCCCAGATGGTCATCCTCGATCAGGATTTTCGCCGCGCGAATTACGACTTCACGTTTGTCCGCCGTGAGTTTCTTGGCGAAGTGCGCTGCGTCGTGCTCGATGTTGCGCCCAAGAAAGGCGCTCCCGGCGGCCGCTTCCTCGGCCGTATTTGGATTGAAGACCAGGACTACAACATCGTCCGCTTCAACGGTACTTATACGCAGGCGCGGCGCAATAGCTATTACCTGCACTTTGACAGCTGGCGGCAGAATCTTCGCCCAGGCACATGGCTTCCCTCGCTGATTTACTCCGAGGAGTCCGACATGAAGAGCCGCCTCGGTCAGACCTTGCATTACAAGGCGCAGACGCGGCTGTGGGGCTATAACCTGAAAGACCTGCGCCGCAACTCGGAGTTCACCGAGATCACGGTCGACGCTCCGCAGTCTGTGCAAGACCAGAGCCAGAAAGCGCAGGACGCTAGCCCTATCGAAGCGCAGCGAGCATGGGAACGCCAGGCTGAAATCAACGTGCTTGACCGGCTGCAGCAGATTGGCCTGCTCGCTCCAGAAGGCGAAATCGACAAGGTATTAGCGACCGTCGTCAACAACGTGATGGTCACCAACAACCTCGACATACAGCCCGAGATCAGGTGCCGCGTCCTGATGACCACGCCGCTCGAATCTTTCACCATTGGACATACGATCGTCGTGAGCCGCGGCATGATCGATGTGCTGCCCGACGAAGCGGCGCTGGCCATGATTCTGACGCACGAACTGGCGCACATCGCGCTCGGCCATCACCTCGATACCAAGATGGCCTTCAACGACCGCATGTTTTTCCCGGATGACCGAACATTTGAGCGCATGGATTTCGCTCGCGACCGCGCCGAAGAAGAAGCGGCTGATAAAAAAGCCATCGAACTCCTCAACAACTCGCCCTATAAAGACAAGCTCGGCAACGCAGGCTTGTTCCTGAAAGCGGTGCAGGCACGTGCTCCGGAATTGAAGAATCTGATCCGCGCCCACCTTGGCGACAGCTTGCTCAACGGCAACGCCACGAGAATGTCGCCGTTGATGACCGCATCGGCGCAATTCGATCCGAAGAAAACCGACCAGGTAGCGGCGCTTCCGCTCGGCGGCAGAGTCAAGGTCGATCCCTGGAACAATCAACTGGAATTGATTAAGACGAAGCCGGTGGCGATCTCTACCGCTGCAGAGAAAATGCCCTTCGAAGTTACGCCGTTCTTTCCGTTCCTGACGAGACTCGGCTCGACTCCGGAAAAAACCACGCCGGCGCCGGAGAAAACGGCGGCGGCTCCATCAGGAAAATAGTAGAGGCGGGTTGCAAGGTTTCAGCGTTTCGAAGTCTGAAACGCGCGTACACATCTTGCGGATAGCTCACGCGTGGAAATTTGACACTCTTGTTTTTCAGCCAGGGAGAGAATCGGCAGAAAGAAATCAGAGGAAGCCCCTTGCCGGACGCAACGGGGCTTGGTCGTGCGGCTACTGTGTTCCCAACTGACTGCCGACTTGCGAAAACACATTGTTCGCATTGCTGCCGATCAATTTGACCGTGCCGATCACGATAACGAGAATTACCGCGAGCATCACCGCATATTCAGCGACGTCCTGACCGCTCTCCTCAATCCAAAGTTGACGAATTCGCGTAATCACTATAGCCCCCTGAACGATGGCGCGCCCGATGTTCACACTTCGACGCAGTAGTTCGCCGTCGTAGAATATTAAAATATCGTAAATCTACCCCCCATCCCAATAGCACAGCAGTGCCGCGCATGGCACGATCGTGCCATACGCGAAAGTCTCCCTAATTCCGCTAAATCATTGATTTGGAGTCGATTAGGTAATTCCGCGATGCGCAGTCCTAGTTTAAGTTATAGGCTAACCCATGCCCATCGGTGCCATGCGCTCTTCGAATTACGGTTTGCATAACGCCGATTGGATCAACGGCGGTTGGATCACCAGCCGGCGCCTGAGCGCTCAAGGCATAATTCTCGCCCTCTGCTTGTGGTCGGTTTATGGCTGGATCGTCGCCACTCCCGGCTTGCGCGACCGTAACGGGAACCTGAAGGGCACTGATTTTTCGCATCTCTACACACTGGGCTCGGTGGCGCTTACGCATCGCACGGCTGATTTATATGATGTGAACGGGCAAGCGAAACTCACAGCATTACGCATTCCAGGCGCTGCCGGAATCGCGTACATCCCGATGTACCCCCCGCAAGTCTCCATTTTCTTCGCGCCGCTGGCAGCATTGCCTTACGGCGCGGCGTTGGTCATCTGGCTGATCGTTAGCGCGCTCTTATACGGCGTTTGTTGTTATGCGCTGTGGCTAGCCTGCCCGCATCTGTGCAACGAACGCCGGACAGTTTTGCTTCTCGCTATTGCGTTTCCCGGATTCTTCCACCTGATCCTTTGGGGACAAACCTCGGCAATGGCGCTCACCTGCTTCACGGCGGCATTTTTCTTTTTGCGCCAGGAAAAACTCTTTCTAGCTGGGCTAGCGCTCGGATGCCTGATGTTTAAGCCGCAACTGGGAGTCGCGGCTGCGTTCATCTTCATCTCCACCCGCACCTGGCGAGTAATCGCAGGAGGCATCGTCTCTGCCACGGCTCAGCTGGCTTTGCCGGCAATTTATTACGGCCCCGAATCACTGCGCGCATGGCTGCGCGTGATGCGCAGCGTGGCCTATAACGTGGCCGTGCTCGAACCGCGGCCCTATCAAACTCACAACCTGCGAATCTTCTGGACCATGCTCATTCCCGGCCGCACGCTGCCATTCGCGCTCTATGTAATCAGCGCGCTGGTGATACTGGGATTCGCCGCCGCAGTGTGGACTCGCCGGCCGGCTCTTCCTTTGGGCGGGCGCTATTCATCGCTCTTGCTCGCGAGCGTGCTGGTGGCGCCCCATTTGATCGTCTACGACCTGGTGATTCTCGCTCCGGTATTTTTGTTGATGGCGGACTGGGTTCTCGCCCAGTCGGCGATCGCGCCAGCGGCAGGCTCGGCTTCCGCGATGAAAGTCATTCTTTACCTGACGTATCTGGCGACGCTCTTAAGTGGGCCAATCGCACGTTGGACACATTTACAAGTTTCCGTTGTGGTGATGAGTGGGCTGATTTATGTGGTGTGGCGCGCGGGGGGGGCGACGAAGCGCTGCGGTTTAATCGTTAGTCGCTAGTTCATGGTCGCTAGCACGCCATGAACGTCCAACGACGGTCGACGAACGACCAACGACCGATCCCTACACAATCGTCTTCAGCGGCAATCCTTGATTCACCGCAAAGAGCGCCAACTCCAGCCGCGTCGAAACGCCCAGCTTGTCGAAGATATTGCTGAGGTGGTGCTTTACCGTGTCCTCGCTGATCTTGAAATACTCGGCGATTTCGCGGTTGGCATAGCCTGCGACTACCGCCGAAACAATTTCCAGTTCGCGCGGCGTCAGTCCGAACTTCTTCTGCTTCGTTTCTTCGTTCGTACTCTGCATCAGGTTGCGCAGGTACTGCACCAGGTTTGAAACGCTGTCGCGCCCCACCCAATATTCTCCGGCCATCACCGCATGAATGCTCTTGAGCAAGAGTTGGGTGGCGGAATCTTTCAGCACCACGCCCCGCGCTCCCAACTGCAACGCTTCTACTACCTGTTTCTTTTCGGCCGCGGCCGTCAGCAAAATAATGCGCACCGCGCCCGCCGCGCCCGGCCGTGCGCTAAGGTCGCGCAGCGCCTCGAGGCCGGTCTGATGGGGCATGGCGAGATCGAGCAATAGAATGTCGGGCTTGATTTCGGTCGCCAGTTTCACCGCTTCAATTCCATCGCAAGCTTCGCCGATCACTTTCATGTCGCCTTCGGATTCGAGCAAGCGCCGCAGTCCGTCGCGAAAAATAGGATGATCGTCGGCGATCACGATGCGTATGGGATGGGTGCGCTTGTCCATGCTTGGTCGATCGGTCGTTCGTTCTGTCGTTAGTTCGGCAGATCGTTCCGCTGACCTGTCGGTGGTCCTGTCCGCCGGTCTGTCGATCGTGGGCCTTGCTATCGTATGCCTGTCGCCTG
>Ga0209008_1000181_pt1 | contig 28952 bp, 27 predicted proteins | sample JacPin_JW_Ref_O3_FD_187963 | JGI IMG/M metagenome (GOLD analysis project Ga0209008, IMG submission 187963) | Forest soil microbial communities from Algoma, Ontario, Canada - Jack Pine, Ontario site 1_JW_Ref_O3 (SPAdes) (version 2) | ecosystem: Environmental > Terrestrial > Soil > Boreal... | reverse complement strand
ATTTGCTGCGAACACGGCTTGACCGCGAAACGAAGTGTTCTTAGCGGGATGGGGCGTCAGCCTTTGGCTCGGACGGTGCCAGCTTGGGCATTTCGCTCGAGGAAAGCTAGGTGGTGCCGAGGGCGCGGCTCGCTCCATAGCGCCGACTTCGCTTCGCGTCGTGATTCCGTTTGAGGGGATTCTTAAGCGAGTGGCTTGAGCGGTTGTTGGGACGCAACCTTCGGGTTATGGGTTTAGGAGGTCAATCCTAGGTCTTGCCGATTCGGATGCCAACATCTGAAAGATAGCCGGTTGCGGGGGCTTGCGACGCACGTATAGCACCCACCTTTCAATTTGAGATCCCACTCTCGGATGCGGCGTGACGACGACGCCGTCGGCCGGGCATGCTCCACCGGTCGTATTGCCGTTCCTATTCTTCCTGTACGGTTGTAACGTTGCGTTGTCGAGCACCGAACCAACTCGGACCGGCCTTACTGTTCTGCAGGCGCGTCCATCTTCAATGCCTTCCTGGCGGCCGTGATGAGACAGCGCTCTTTCGCGGCGACGTCCACGGTAGCACCCTCACCCCAGAACTGTTCGCCCAGATTGGAAGAAGCGCGTGAAGATAATCCGGTTGGGAGTTGGCGAATTATGCGCACGTCGGGTCTTGCTTCCAGCGTTGAAATGCAACATGATTTCGACAAACGCACGACCTCAGTATTCACAGCAGGAGCGGCTGCGTTTGGATCGAATTTCCTTGAGGCGCGCGTTGATCCTGACTCGGGCTAGGTTCGGTTTTGCTGTTTCAGTAGCACAGCATTTGTGCGCAAGCCTCGCGGGCTTAGGCTCTTCCGGCTTTCGGTACGTGGGCTTTTGTTCCGCTTCGTGCTGACGGTGCATGTTCATTGAACAGGGTTCCGATAAAGGTTCCTAGATATACGGCGAAACAGGTCTCACCTATGCCGAGCGCCCACTTGAACTGCTCGGGTGCCCCGAATGCAACCCCCAGCGCTTTAACTGTGATTACACCTAACAAGTAAGCGACGAAAATGACTGGAGTTAGAAACGCAAGCAACGCAAACGTCCATGTCACTTTGGAGCCGGGCCGGTCGACATCAGTTCGATGCGTAGCAAAATACTTTGAGATCGCGGCAGTGTGGACAGCAAACATCGGCACGATCAAGCCGATAGCAGTCGTAAGTTCGTCAAATTTGAGCCCTCCACGTATATGGACCCCTACCGCGAACAGGATTACGAGGATTTGGGCGAATACCAGAAAAATTCCCACTGCGGATCTCGTATTTGCCTCAGTCATTTGTAACTTCCTTATTGCGAAGCGTGTTCAGCAGATTTGTTGTGAGCTCTTGTAGATAATTCTGGACCTCTTTGAGGTATTTCGGCTCGAAACTGGAGAAAGCGTCATCTGCAGGCGGATGATCCCCTAACGTCGCCGCGTAGGATCCGTCCAAGAGCAAATCCATCTTGAGGTTATTTCCCACAACGAAAAATACAACAACGAGCTGATCGATCTGCTCCCAATACCTAGACTGCGCAATCACTTCACTTTGAAGATTTCTGACTTGGATCTTAATGCGGTTTTCGTCCGACTCAAGTACCCGGACTTCCGCTTTTTTTGTCGTGTATTTCTGCCGTAGGCTCGCTAACAGGAGATCTCGAAGAGAACCGCTACTAAACGAATCCCCGGACGCGCTAACAAATGGTAGGTGCTTGTTCAGATCGCGACTCACATAGTAATCCACTGATGCGGTTTGATAAGGCACAAAGCTCGCCTCTCGAACCAGCGGATGTTGCTTTAAGAGCCGCACCCAGAACTCTTCAGTGCCGACTGGGACGACGAACCCGTCGCTAGTGAGCACATCTGTCCCGAACTTTTGGACAATTCCAGATCCGGCGTACGCATGTTCTATATCCGTCAACTGCAAGCCGAATGCTTTTACGAAATGCTTTTTTACTTGAGGCGTCACGTCCGACCTAAACCAAACAGAGATTGCTCCGGGTTCGCACCCGAGCCCATCAAAGAACTGCAGGTTAACCACTGGTCCAGATTTGGGACTGTCCGTTGATACTCCCTGCCCGCTAAGGCTGGGTTGCCAAAATAAAACTGCGCAAGACACCAAGAGAACACTGTTTACACGAATCATTGAGAATGCCGCCTCTGCTGACTGGACTGTGGACAAGACCATAGCATATTGAGAAGAGCAAACGGTGAGCATCCATTGCTCGACGTGAGGAACGGGCCTCGACCGTTTCGCGCTATCGCTGGTCACGAGCTCTTAATTGCGCGCTTGCTTGAGGCCAGCCGGTCGAGCTCGACGAGCCGTATTGCCAGTGCCAAAGACAGCTGAGTTCATACTCCGTATGAGATGCCTGGTCCTATTAACGATTGGCTCAGCACCGCGTTGACGTCGAACGGTCGCAGGCCTTAAACCGATCTATGATCCCTCTCTCGAAACAAATGCTATTGCTTGAGTTCCGGTCGCGCGCCGAAGAACAAACTGATGGAAAACTTATTTCCGATTTTAGGATTAGTATTCCAATCCCAGGTCGGCTGAAGTCCAAAGACGAATTTCATGGGCGACGTAGTGGGCGCAAGATAGAATGGCGCAGCAATTTCACTGGAATGACCGCCCGATGTAGGTGCCACGTAACTGAAGATAATTTGAACTCCAGGGTTCATCAGAACTCCCTTGGCCAAGGCTGGCAGCGGGTTTAAATTGAGAGTGGCGGAGCTCATCCAGGAGTTTTTCGGGATCGGTATACCGATCATTGCCATGTCGCATTGCTGTGCCGTGGAAGTCCCCACCGTCGTGGTGTTGCATACATTCTGAGTGGTTACTTGGACAGTCTGGCCGAAGCCACCCTCGATACCGAACTCGAGTGGACCGTAGTAAAAAGCAAAATCGGCGAGTCCTGTGTTTAGAAGGTGGGTCCACTGGAGCTTTGTCGCAAGGTCGGGAACACCCGCGTCGATGGCTCGATAATCGACGCTGGTCAGATTCGGCGCCCAACTGCCCCAAGCCTTCCATTGAAACGCTGACGGTTGTCCAAGCACGGTCTCGGCGTAGAGCTCCGGATAATTTTTCCGTTGCTCTTCCACCGATTTGTACAGGTGCGCCGGACAGAACTGGTAAAACGTCGCTTGTTCTTTCAAATCGTTACATTCTTTGGTTTGTTGATCCATCGTCAAAGTAGGGGAAATTCCAGCAAGCGCCACTACAACTTGCTTGTCGAGAGCTGCGGTCTTTGTGTCGGTCGGTGGCGAGGCTGTTAGAGCTGTTTGCACTAATCCGACGGCCGTGCTGCAATCAGCGACTCTCGGTATGGATGCAGCCTTTGCCCCAAGGCTCTTATTTACGACGCTCAGTAGATCTCGGCACCATGCTTGCCGTAGAAAATCACTGCCAGTAGCTGTATATAGCGGCCGCAACTTGATGAAAGAGGATCTCCCGATTCCAAACTTTCCCTTGAAGCCCGGCGCGTCAGTGTCGTGCGACGAATATGCTAACGCCTGTCCATTCTTGTCTATCGTCCCGGAAATTGCGACCTGCCAGAAATTCACCGTTGGGGAAATTACTTGACGTTCGAACGCGGCGGAGACAGTTGTCCCTTTCGAGGTCACTGCCAGTGTTGCGCCAGTTCCGAGACCAAGCGGCGATACGAAGCTTTGCGTAGGATCGGCTCCTTGATCCTGAGTTTGGGTTTGACCTTTCACTGGGGTCACTTGTGCGAAGGCGGTCAAACTGAAGACTAGGCAAACGAATGCGAGAACGATCGTTCTAGTCATCTATGTCACCTGGAATTGCGTGTCGCCTGTCGTGTCAAATCCCCCTGGCGACATATGGCCGGCGTGATTGTTTGTGTTTGTCCCATCTGTAACCTTGGCGGTCCACGGGTCACCCGGCGAGCCGAACACGACAATCGAATAGACAAAAGTTCCCGCGGGGGATTGAAATGCCGCGGTGAAGTTTCCTCCACCCGTATTGCTCAGAGAAACAAGCTGCCCGTTCCAGGTTAATGTTGCTGCGCGTGACACACCGGCAATGGTGACTGTTACTTGCGACATAGCACCCCCTCGCTAAAACGCGTCGAACTGCAGGAACGGGATCGTATAATAGTCTACGTTGCAAGGCAAATATTATCTTCGGCGGTAAGGACACAGATACAAAACAGCAAGCCTTTCGTCTTTGATTCACGAATCGGTGTCAATGCGGCCGGTACCCGTCCAGAGCCTTGCTTTGTCTGTAAAATGAGATATCATCGTGGCGTTGTCGGACGATTAAATTGACCATTTGGTTCTGAGCGAACTGCGAATCGTCTGCTCCGTGCGGGCACTCTTTGCGCTTGACTTTGCGGAGTTCGCGATTTCGGCGGCTCACTTTATGAGTAGGTATTTAGTTTCAAGGGCTATGTGAGGTTGAGATATGGCGAAAGCGAAGGTGTTCAAGAAGCATAAGGCGAAAAGCAAGAAATCGAAGGCGGCTTCGTCCAAGAGGCTCGCTTACAAGAAAAGCGCCCTGATCGTTGGTCACGCGATTCGAATTCACACCACAGAGAGGCTACTCGGACAAAAGGTTACCTTGGGGTACGTGTTCCCGACCTTCAAAGCTCGACAACTTTTCAGAAAACAGCTACACAACTTAATTGGCTCTTCCGGCTTTACGATTGACCTCCAACATATCCCCATCAAATCACACACCACGTTTGATGAAGTCGCCCGAGCATTGACAGTCTCGGCACTGCCAGGAGATCGAGAAGTCAACCCCCCGGTCTAAGGTTCTAGACCAATTGGTATTAGGTCGCTTCGCGAGATTAACGGAGCGAGTTTGTTGAAGTCGGCATCCGAAATTGCGACGACCGCGGAAATTCCATCTGCCTCTGAATGAACATCCAGGATATAGACTGCCCGGAGAAGCGCGAACGAAAGATCCTTCTCGCGAGGTGAGACTAACACATCTAATCTGACCGGGAGTTTGAGACCTGCCAGAACCGTACTCGGCTGAAGTTTCACACGCAGGACACGCCGTTGACTTAATTCGTTAGAGAGCCGGGCACCGGCGCTGGCTCGAGATCGTTCGAGGGCGGCCCCGGACGGGATGTACTCGAGTGCATATCTCCCGACGACATCATTTACAGACGTAAAGATTGACGAACTTGGCGTTCCGCTGCCGAGGCTTACATCCTGACTTGTTATAATCTGGAAAGGTTCCAATCCTCCGGTTTTTGAAACGACCACGAACTGAAAAACTCTGATGGGCACCCGGTCACGTAAAACGCCGTACAGGACCAAACCGATCACGAGCACGACACAGACGTCTAGCAAGTGGTCTCGGAGCCTGCTTCGAGTGATCCGCTTGGCTCGCAGGACCGCAATGTCTGCTGCGAGATCTGTGACACGCTGCTTCGAGTCGGCGGGAAGTGTGTTGTCAATAAAGTCGGGATCTGAAGCGAGGCGATCCCAGAAGTCCTCGGCTGAGTTAATGATTCCCTTGGACACAAGGGTTTGAATTTCGCCAGCGAATGCCTTAGTCGCTTTAGGCGCCATCGGAGTCTCCGGCCTCTCAAGATTGTGGAGGAGGCTTCATGTCGTAAGACACGACTACCAAAGCATTTGGCTCGAGGGGGTCATCTATGACTAATTCGAGTGGAGCAATTCCGGAGAGACGCGAGGTCCCGGTTGTTGTCCGAGCAGTCTGTGGCACATACTTGAAACCATCGGGGAGAGTTTCAATTAGCTTCATGGCGAACGCCTCACGTTGGGCACGGTCTCCATTTTTTATTGTGATTGTGACGGGAATCTGTCCGTTCGGCTCAGTTGGTCCGAATTCCCGCATTATCGTGAGTTCTATTCCAGCGGGAGATGCAATAACGCGAGTCGGCAAGTATTTGTAAGGCAAGGGTGATTCCTTGGAATCTGCAAAGAGGAGTTGCGCGGAAATCTTGGACCAAATTGCCACTTCTTCGACGTAGGAAGTTGGCTGTTGCTGATAACCAAGTGACTTCAGAAGATCGAGCCTGTACAAGTCGAATGCCGCTTTCACCTGATCACCCCACGCTTTCGCACAGCCGATCGAGAATTGGTAAGAAGCCATGCTGATCAACGCGAACAGCGCAGCCCTCCAAATCCAAGCGACATCTTTTTCCCACGCTAGCGGTGTCGTCCTAGATAGGCCAATCGCGACTATTCCGAGAGCGGTCAAAAGACTAAGGAACGAGCAATTCAACATGAAGTCGAAAGCTGACTTAGCTTCGTCAATAGTTGACGCAAAGGCCGAGTCAATTTTTGAGAGTAGTCTGGGCCACAAGACAATAGCATCCATGCCGTAAGCAGGAGTCGAATAGTGCTCAAAAGATCGGATTACGTTTCCCAAGCGGGTGGGGAGGAGAAGTCCTTCGTCACTTGGTAGGCTAGTGTTTAGGATTTCTGCAAGAAGACCATACTGGCTTCCGAGGTCTGAAGTGCGATGGTCCGTACGCCCCAGTTTTAGAAAATAGCGACGAAGGTATCGGAGCGACGGGCGAAGCAAGGTGGCCTCCCTCAACTGTTCCTTCTTGCGCCGAACAAATTGCTCTCCAATCCAAGAGCCTTTCCAGGGATAACCCTCGTAGAGGCGGATGATAGGAATATTTAGGTTGTAGAGGAATCCAGTAAAGACGACCACTACGATTGTCAAAGCCACTGCGGTCCACGTGCTTTCGCCAAGTGCGATTCTCTTGAGTTGGGTCTGAAGCAAGGTGCTGTTGGGAACGATAGGCGTGACAATTGCCAGGTTCAAGATGGAAATGATGAGGACGGGAAACAGCGTCCCTAGTGTGACCACTTTTGCAAACTGGCCAGAAATCGCAGATAGTAAGCTTCCCATTTTATCCTTTCGGATGAGCGCGCATTCACACCGTCCAGGAGACTACGAACGCCATAAACCGCTCCGCCCCTAATTCCCCGCAATCGTTGCCTGGCATCCTGTGCAGGAAAACAACCGCCAAGAAGCCCGGTCCAGCCGCATCAACAGCAGTAGGTGCTCTTGGGATAAAGTCCTTGCGACTACGTTGAGTAGTATTCGATCAGTGCGTGTAGGTCTCCTTGATGGCCTTCAAATCCGTCGGGACTGTCGTTCATGGTAAGGAAGAGCGGACCGCCTTCCAAATTCGAAAGCGAAATCACACAGTACGAGCCGACGCCAAACACCTTCTTGTTTGGATATGGTCCTGCCGGCGAACTACTGTCCGGGAGATCAGCTGAGCTACCACCAAGTTTTCCAATAAGCGCACCGTACTGGGCACCAGTGCACAGTAAACCCGTCTTCAGAGGATTGGTCACGATCCCGTCCGCACCGCAATCCGTGCCTTTGACCGGATTCCATATCGTCGAAAACTTCTTGTTCTGTTGATCAAGCGCGAGCACTGTGAAACGCAGTAGGCGTGAGCCTGGAACATAATCAACGGCAAGGTTCCATAGACCGACCGGTCGAGCTTGAACCGCCACAGTTGCCAATGTTTGCCAATTAGGTGCCGTCATGGAGGTTTGCCAGTTCGAGCATAAGGATCACCCGAGAAAAGACCCAAGCGGGTCTACCACAACTCGTCAAGCTGTTTTCCTGCGGTACGTTAAGATGGCGCAGAGTATATCAGGGATGTCAAGAATATAGTTGATTAAAGAGCGGTTGCAGTCAATGTGAAACGAACTTCTATCGCTCCCCGGGCTGCAGCCCTGCTCTCGCCGACTGGGCGCCGTCGTCAACCGCTGACATCGTCGGTTTGAACCGATGCGGAACTGATGAGACACGAGGTCATTAGCGGTCAACCCAGCTAAGGTCCCCCGTCGCGGTACATTCGACTACCCATCTTACGGCTTGACCGAGGAGGGGACGTAGTCGTTCTTGACATATGATGTATGATACGTGACGTTTGGGGGACTAAACGACCTTGGCAAAGTACGAAGGGAAGTCCCGGTAAGCAGAACGTCGGCAACGAAAAGACGCCGGTCGCCGCGCACAATCAGGGGAATGCTCATGGCTGCGACACCTGTGATTAGAGAAACTACGGTAAACACCGCAAGCCGAATTCCCACGGTACCATCTGCATGGGAGGAGACAATTCCATGGTTTATGGCCGCGATCAGCGTGGTGGTTCTAGTCTGCCTAGCATGGTTCTTGCTGGAGAATATCTATTGGTTCAGAAACATTGCCACATCTGCCTCGGCTCCCAACTCAAGCGACTATCGTATCTACGTCTATCAAATGCATCTGGCAACGATCAATAGGTCCGTCGGCCTTTTTGCTGGATTCGCGTTGATCTTCATTGGAACGAGCGTCGCCTTCTTTACTTTAAAAAAAGACACGCGAATTGAAGGTTCGACTGCTGGAACCACAGCCAAACTAAGCTCGGCTTCGCCGGGGATTCTAGCAATGTTTTTGGGGGCGGGACTCATCATGTTCACGATCAGTTCGAAAGACCACTTCCCGCCGCCGCCCAGCGGTCAAACAATAGACATTCGTCCGCAGCCAAACGAGCCAAAGCCCCAATAACTCGTAGAGGAGTCTGTCATGAGAATGCTTGCGCGGTGCGCTGTCTGCGTGTGCCTTTATTTGGCGGTTGCTACGCTCTACAGTCAGACTGCTGCCCCAACGAACCAGGATGCGATCTCCGCTTGTCTCACGCTTGAGCGTTCGCTCGTCATCGCACGAGGCAACAATCAAGCTCAGGATGCTGCCTCTCTTTTGAGCGCGTACAATATTATACATAAATATGTGACCGAACCGTCATCACTGACGGGGGCGGATGAATACATGCAGCATTTCGCCAGTGCTTATGCCGACGTGGTTACTCCTGCCGCCCCGAAACCGACCGGCGGCTTTAACTACATTCCAGCCGCTACTGACCTCACCTTCGATCAGATACACCGAAGCGGCGTAATTGTATACGACAAGAACGGCAATACTGAGAATTTGCACTTTGCGTCGGACAAAGATTCTGTAACAAGGCTCTTAAGGGCTAACGGGGCCGTTTCCGCTGAAGCGGCAACGCGTTAAACGCAAGAGGACACAACGCAGTAACTTATTCCGCCTTTTGCGGATCCACTTATTCTAACTTAAGTCTAGGTCGGCGGTGTAGAACAGACCGTGCCCATACCGGTATTGGGGACGCGTCGGACTTAAGTCACAGCAATTTCGTCTATAACGGGGCCGTCAGCGCCGATCGCCGAAAAGGCGTAGAATTTTGCGCGAGCGCCTAGATGCCGGAACTTCTGGCGTGCAAGCTGGAAGAATCTTTCGTCGCAGGTGGACATAACGAACTGCCGGTCTCCAGAATCGGATTTGAGCAGTCCTACAATTAGGTCGAGGAAAGCGTAGATGTTCAGATCGTCGAAGTGCGTTACGGGATCATCCAAAAACACTGTAGACAATGCGGACCACGTTTGAGAAAGACACGCGGTCAAGAAGAGGCTCAACAAGAGCGTCTGTTGTTGTGACTGGCTGAAATAATCTGTCGGGCGTAACTCCTCGCCGCGACGCTTGACTCTAACAATAACCGTGGACTGGGTACTTCGGATTTCGATTTCGTCGAAGCCGTATACAGCGCGAAGGCGTCGCTGGATTACAGACGTTCGCGGACCATAGTCGCGGGTGAAGTTGGCTATGGCCTGAGTCTGTTGAGAGGTCAGCAAACCAGAAATTGCGTCAAAATACTCCCGCCAGGGCTCATACTGGTCTCGTTTCAACCTCGCTGTAGCAACCGCCCTTTCCTTGTTGCGCACATTCTGAAGCAATTGGGTCAGCGCCGCAGACGTCGTCGCGGCGTCGATCGCCAGTTCAATACTCGTCGCTGAATCACGGAGGGCGAGAAATTGCGCTTGGGCGCGAGATTCTTCAGCGATCAACGCGAACAATGCGGTTTCGGTCACATTCAGGGGCAACTTGGATTCTTCGATTCGGGCGGTGAGTTGAGTTATTGTTCTTTGGAGATTCACCACCTGCGCACGCAGCGTGGTTATGGTCGCCCTCAGAGACGTTGATTCCTCCAGGAGTGATCTAACTTGGTGTGACTTCTGGAGTTCGTCCCCTTCAGCCTTCGCGACTTCCGCGCTGAATTCGGCGAGTGCCAGATCGTTGATACGCGCAAGCTCCGCCAACTGGGCGGGGTCAGTGTCGAGAGAAACTTGGATCAGCCGATGGTCTTTGCGCAGACGTTCTGCCTCCTCCCGGAGGCGAGCCAGTGCGGTTTTGCGGTCGGCAACTTCAGCTGTCTTGGCGGCGACAGACTTTCTCGCATCCGCGAGCAAAGAGGCTGACGTCTTGAGCTTCTCGCTTAGCGTTTGGACCTGGCCGTTTAGGTTCGCGATTTCGTCTTGAACGCGGTCTTGGAGGATCTGAAGCTGGTCTTCAGGGGCTGACTGCAGAGCGTCGATCACAATGCCAGCGTTCGCAGCGGCGTTTTCAAAGTCTCGAATAGCCGTCGCAAGTTTAGCTCGTTCCTCGTTTATGCTGATGACTTGAGCTTCGATCTGTCGCCGTTTGTCCGCGTTTTCCGCGACTAGCTCGGTCACTCGCCTAATATTCTCCTGCGCACTGGTAAGCTGGGCGCGTGCAGTGCTCGCCGCATCGGCTTCAGTATGCTGCTGAATGCGGCGGATCAGTTCATCCTTCGATCCGTGGTCCTCACCGCACAGCGGACAAAGGCCATCACGAACATGGCCCTGCAATTGGGAAAGCAGCTTCTTGAGATCAGACTGACTCTGGTCAACGTCGGCGATTTGCCGCGAGAGGCGAGCTTCCTCGGTACCGAGGGTCACAAGACTGGGGGAGAGCTTGTGCTCGTCCTCGCGTAGCGATTCCAAGGAACGCAATAATGCTCGTTCTGCTTCACCGACGGACGTGAGTCTGGACTGATTTCTTCGCCATTCGGGGACAGAGCTGTTCAAGACCTGCAATGCAACGGATTCCGCACGTTTGGTGGTGAGTATTCCAGTCGCCTGTGTTATCAAATTTTCGTGAGCGTGAAGATTGCTGAGGGCTTTTTCTTCAGACGAATTATCTTGCCCTAGGATAGAAGTCGCGCGATTCAGCTCTTCGGTAATTAGCCTTTGTCTCTGGAGAATCTGCTCGTAGTTAGGTTTCGTGCTTTGGACCCACTGCAACTGACCGGCGCGCGTGTGTGCGTCTTCGCGCTTTGTAGTACATTCGGTAAGCCGTCGCACCGCAAGCTGGTGGTCGGTTTCGGCCGCGTTCCGCTTTTCGTCGGTCGCGGTCAGTCTATCCTCGTTTATCTTGAGTTGCTCTTGTAGCTCGCTCAATTCGGCGAGCAGCCGCGGCAAATTCGGTACCTCCTTGGCCAACAGAGACAAACGAGTAGTTCGGCTTTGGCTCTCAGCGTAGCGGGCTTCGAGAGCCGCCCTCCAGCCCCGCACTGCTGTAGGGTCGGGTTCCCCGGGTGACATTGGAATGCCAACCTCCCGAAGCTTGGCACGGAGCGTTTCGATCTCGACGTCAAGCGCACCGGTGCTAGTGTGCGCCTGGGCAGTTTGGGCTAGCTGGTCCAGGTCTTTTTGTTCCTGGGCAACTTGTTGCAAGTGTTCTGTGATTTCCCTCTCTGCGGCCGCGATGGCAGTCTGCAGCAATTCGCGAACCCTTGCTGTCTTATTGACGGCGTTGGCATAATCTTCAAATGCGAGCATTCGTGACACGATATGGCCAGGAAGTTGACAATCCTCGTGAAAACCTTCCGCGAGTTCTTGGTGTTCTTGACTGAAGAGATGCGTCGCGCGAAAAAGGCTCACAAAATTCTCGACCCGGTCCGTGCCTGGGGAATCCCCTCCCGTCAGTTCGGCGAGAATGGCTTTCCGGTCGGTAGAACGACCATCCAAAAGTGCCTGTTTTCGATCATTGACGTTTCGTGTGAGTTCACGCGGCGTCCCACTGGTCGTATAGGACAATGACACAACACTATCTTCTGATACGCTGTCGAGGTGTTTTGCTGCTTTCCTGAAGTGGGCTTCGTTTGAGGTTTTGATTCGGCCGATGTCGCCCGTAACTGCGAAGTCTACGGCATCGAAGAACGAGGTCTTGCCGAAACCGTTCGGGCCATAGAGCACGGTTACGGCGGCGCCGATAGCAAAGATTTGTTGCTTGCGGTAGGCTCGAAAATTCTTCACGGCGATTGTCTGAAGAAGGACTCGTGCCACGGCGCGTTCCAAGTGAGCAACGTGTGCATTTATCGCCGGCGTCAACTCCCGCGGTTCACCGAGGGCTCCGCCAATACAATCTTCGACTATGCCCTCTGGGCTGCGTTCGCGCTGGATAACGAGATACCTCGCGAGCCCGGCAGACACACCACACTGCTGCAATAACGTCTGAGCCGAGGGTGGTCGGAAAGATTGGCCATGCAGGGGAACGAGCGGAAGAAACGGCAGCCGGGCGAGCGACTCGTTGAGGGGGTGAGCGAGCGGAATGACAAATTTGCGGCAAAAATAGATATCCGTTTCAACACTCGAGCAGAAACGCTCAAGGTTAGCGGCGTCTGGCGGGACGCAAAAGACGAACGTCAGGTCGAGGGCGTCCCATTTACCGTTTTGTTCCGCATAATACTTCTTAAAACCTCCGTAAAGGACGTCATACGCCTTTGTCATGTCATCGTTGGAAAATGCGAACGCTGCCACAAAATTAGCTGTTTGTAGCAACAAGACGGGTTGGTATGCGGAATTAACCGCCACGTCTGTGAACTGGGAGGCAGGTAAGATCCCAGCCAAATACGTGCGCAGGTCCACAGCAAATGGACCGAGTTCATGCCGCAAGTTCGGCACTTATCCCTCCTGCAAGAGCAGCCGGCGTGGTCGACTGCTGGTAAAGCACTAAGAGATTCTGATATCCGAGGTGGAGCGAACCGCTAGCTGGGTCGGTAATTTTGCGCTCATCGCCTAGATGCGGAGTCTCGGGCCGCAAGAAACTGCCGAACCTTCTGTGCCACACTGTGTTGTCCGGGTCCCGAGAGACAAGGATAACTTGACGCTGGGGGTTGGTAAGGAAGGTTCGAGAGTGTGCGATGCAATGTTCGTGTGAGGAGCCACGGATCGCGAGAATATCAACGATCTTGTTCCCGATCGGAACCGTAGCATGCGCGGGATCCACACCGACCGCTGGAGGTGAAAAACCGACACCTGCAATGTCCAGCGTATGAATGAGATGCTCTAAGGCTTCTGATTCAGTGGAATCCCAATCATCCGCATTCTCAGTCTTCGACTCCTGCGCGGCGAGCCGTATCGCGTGCGTCGCCGATTGGGAAGCAATTTCCCGAAGAGCTGCTTTGTTTTGCTGGTGTGCGATATTAACCTGCGCCGATAGTGGCGCGGTGGGGTGCCTCAAGGACAAACTCTGTACCTCATCAAGTTCGTCGTTGAGCCATTTTACCGACGCGGGAACATCTGCGGCGGGAGCGCGTGGCTCTGGCGAACCAGAAATAGGGCAGACATGGGCGTTTTCGATAGCGAGGGACCGTCCTGCTGCTCCCGCAATGAGGGAACCCGGATTGATTTGAGCGAAAGAATGGATGCACGCGCCACGCTCCCGAAAGAAAACGTCTTTGTAGTCGTGCAACAGATTGCTACCGTCCCGAAAACGGGGGCCCCCGCGAGAAAAAGTCGGGGCGCAGGTCGGCTGGGCGAACATGGACGGAGGCGAGAAGACGACACTGCAGGCGCCGAATTCGCTGGTTCGGCCCGGCACCGCCTTTCCCGCGGTGTTAGCGAACACTAGACAAGCACCGCCGCGTGTGACGCTCGGAAACTGGGTCTGGTCGAAGAATGCCGCAACCCGGCTGAGGAAGGTGTCGTGCGAAGGCTTCTGGTTGCGCTGAATAATGAACAACCAAGACAACGGCAATAGGTTCTCGCCTGCTTGCTGTTGCATGTCTGCGAGCAACCATTGGCAAGGAGTTTGCGTTCCGACGGTGGCAATCCAATCGAAGCAAACCAGGGTGCCGAATCTGTATGGAGCCGTGTTTTCCAGGCGGCCCTTGAACACGTACAGGGAACTCCCGCGAAACATGTGCTCGTAGGAAATGTTCATCTCTGGCCATGCCGGGTACAGTTTGGGTTGAACCCAGCGCTCCAAACTTCCGTTTGCAGCTTTCACCCAAATTATCGCGCAGTTGACCCATTTGTTGAGCCCCACTCGGTCCGCACCATTTCGAGGTGTATCGACATGGGTCCCAGCGCCCTGAAGCAACTGAGCGTACTGAGCGTGGGTCAGTGCGTCTGTCCCTCCGATGACAACCGTGCCGTTGGGCCAATCTCCCCGGCGAATTACAGTTTCCACCAGTTCGATGCCCTCAGGACCTGGAATGCTGTACTCCGGGAATACAGTGAAGTGCGTCTTAGTCCCGCCGTGCTGGTTAGATCTAGCGATGGTCAGAGTCTCAGCCAACACAGCTAACTGTTGCGGCTTTGCTTGCTCCGTCCACTGGTACGGTTCCGCGGCGCTCAACGCAGTATCCGGCAGATACGGTTGTGCGATGACCATTCCCACGCGGTCACTGGGTAAGGTCACACCGAGGAGCGATAGATCGATTGTTTCTATATGGACCATTCGTGGGTTGGCCCGTATAACCCTTTCTAAAGTTCAACTGACGACAGATTCCGAAAACAGGCATCGTGCTCGCGAGCCGAAGCTGATGGTCATCTCCGGCTTCTGAGTCGGGTACAACCCAACGAAATGCTAGCTTGACTCGTCCTTGAGCACTGACGCGAGAAAATCGAGTGGGGCACCTGTTGGCGGGCGCAGCACGCGTTGTTCGAGTTCAAGCACCGCTCTCTCGAATTGAATTTTGGCGATGGCTTCGAGTTCGATGATGGAATCAAGCGCCAATCGATCGCAAGTATATGATCCTGTTATCAGTCTGTCGGCATTCCCGATAACCCAATCTGCGGACCTTTGGAACCTCAAGGCGGCCACCGCGGGCGTATAGGAATCGTTTCGAGATTTTGCCTGAAGGCCCACGATGTCTTTTTCGCTGAGTATGAAGGAATCTCCTTCGGTCGTCTTGACTTCCACCGCGAACTTGTCGGCTCCCAGGGTCAATTCTAAGTCGACCCCCTCGCTATAGTGATTTAGCACGGCAAAACCTCCCCTGCGCGGATCAAATGAAATCGCAAGAAGGATTTGTACGATCTTGCCGTACTCAAGCGGCCAGCGGCCACTAATAGCCGTCAAGGCTGAGAATGTGTCAAAACGCATGGAGTGCAGCAGGCCCATCAACCTCGATGGTGGGTCCGCCAGTCGGACTCCAATCCTTAACAATGTAGGCAATCTTAGCCTTAGTCATTTGCATCACTTTATCTCTGAGGTCGTCGTCCGCCGTTGCGACGATGACCTGACGGGCCTCGCAGAGCAGCGAGAGCACTGAGCATAGGCTCTTCTTGCAGGGGGCGTCTAGACTCTGCGAGGAATCATCCAAGATGACGATACCGACTTCGTGAGAGATTTGGGCGCTGCTCGCCAGAGCCAAGAAGATACTCAGCGCGGCACAATTGAGATCAGCGTGATTGAGAAGCGGCAGCGCAGGTCTTGTTGTGCCGGATGCGCTGACAAGCTCTATCGAATATCCGTCGCCAGCGGGGGAGACTTTCAGTCCCGGAAAATCGGCACGATTGGTCAGATTTGTGAATGTGGATGAAATCGCGGCCTGAACGCCCGCCAGTCGCTTTTCTGCCTCAGCAGTCACGGTATTCTTGAGCCCATCGATGAGCAACTCCACATCGTCCGCGTATTGTTCGCATTCCTTCCTGATAAGTTTGAGTTGCTTATATCCATCGTCGTCGTGAATTGCTTCGATTTTAGCCATCTCCTGCTGGGCTTTACCAATCCTGTGAAAGCGATCGAGGTCCAATACGGCTCGCTGAAACCGATCGAAACTGGAATTAATGTTCGAGACTTGTTGTTGCAGACCTGCGATCGCGTCGCTCAATCGCGTAATCTCGACATTGAGAACTGCAGAAGGATCATCGGACGGGAGAAGGGACCGCCCAATGGCTTTTTCGATGCCGGCGACGCTGGCCGACAGCTTGAGTTTTTCGGAGGCAACTGTGTTTTGAAGGAGACGCTTCTCCTCCTTTTGCTTTTCCAGAGTCGCGACCTGGTTCAGAAAGCCTTGCTTTCTAGCCTTTAGTGGGGAGAGATTCTTGTCCTCAATTTCGTGTTGGATGTGGGCGCGCCACTCCTGCACTGTCCGACTCGTTTCACCACAGACCGGGCAGGTCATTAGCTCGCCAGCCATTCGGTTTTCGAAGAAAAGCAACGTGCTGTCTAGTATCGTCGCGTTCTTAGATACCTCCCTCATCTCCGCGTCGGCTTTGGCGACTTCGGCCTTCGCCGCCGCAATCCCATCATCTTGTTGATCAGTAGTACGTTTGTCAGCGTAGTTCGCGAACGCCGTCTCGGCGTCCGACGCGGCTGTTCGCTGGGAAACATAGCCAACTTTCAATCCCTCAAGAGTGCTCTTTTGGATCAAGAAGCGCCCCTGGTCCGCAAGTACAGGATGCTCGTTGCGCAGTTTGTGAATTGCCGACGGTAGCTCGGTGACAAATTTCGGTACTCCACTCAGGTCTGCGGGGCTGCCGATGCTCGGTGCCGACAGTTGATAGGAGGAAGCAAATTCGTTCAAGTCACTCAAGATCTTATTCGCATACTCCTGCGCGCCCTCGGCCGTCAGGGCGCTCTGCAAAATCCCTTTGCTGAGCAGCTCAGAAGATTCGGTTTGGATGATTCTCTTTTTCTCGCTGAGAGCCGTGGTCAGTGCGACGTCAAGGCCCTGAAGGCTTTGATCGAGTGCGGCCGTCCACTGAGCCGGCTTCTCGGCAGCGAATGCATTCAAGGTATCTCGGAGCTCGGACAGGCCAAGAAGTCGGTCAATGGCCTCTTTACGGTCCTTTGGTTTCGCGATGATGAGACTTCTGATCACCTCGGGGTGGAGATGGATAGATGATAGGTAGTCAGCGGCAGAAATTCGAAGGAGCGAATGAAGTTGTTTTTCGTCTGTCGAAGCTGGTCCATTGTCGAGTCGGTGGGACAGCTCGCTCGTTCGAGCGGTCTTGTACGTCCGCTTGGCAGTGACAATCCTGCCGTCCTCAGACTGGAAGATGCATTCGACATAACATACGGGTGAGACAGCGTTTTTGACCTCCCAAGCGTCGCGCTCCCTTATGTCTCCGTACTTCATTGCGGCCACTTCAGCTCCAAACAAGCACCACTCGATCGCATTGACAATACTGCTCTTGCCCTGACGATTCCCTCCGTGTATGAGGGTCAAGGGCGTGCCGAAGGCGATCTCCTGCAGCTTCGTAAAGCCGCGGAAACCCTGAATCCCGATCTTCGTTAGCTTGAATAACGGCATGCTCTTCCCGTTAGAATAATCCAGTTTCCTTCTTCACCTGTTGGATCGCCCTGTCAAATTTGGTCTTGAGCAAAGCCCAGTCTGATTGCAATGCCTGCTTGATACCTTGGGAGCGGTCCGTTTCGAAGGCCGCGTGAGCACGTTGGTAAAGCGCGTGAATGCGTACCTCTTGTTCGGGACTTCTTATTCGTGAACGGACAGATTGAAGGATTTCATCGATGGTGACCACGTCCCCTCCTCGCAAGCGCGCGTGCATTCTATCGCTCTTATACGATCCCGGCAAGTCACGGCCTGATTATGTTCCGAATCCCCCGTCTGCTGGAAATTCAGCGCCCGAACGTGAAATGGCGAAGCCTGCGACGAATCGGACTTTCATTTTCGGACGCTACGAGGCTCCGGTCTGAGTCGGAGGTGCGGATCTGGAACAACGAGATATTTCATAAAGGCGCGGCGCCGGCTACTTCGCCGAGCATCTGCGTCAGTTCATTTTCGAATTCCCGCGTAACATCAGTGTAACCGCTCCTAGCGTGTGCAATCTCGTGCAAGAGCGTAGCCGCGAACTGCGGCAGTGAGGCGAGCTCGGTCCTCTTAACCACGATGGTCGATGATTGCGGGTCCCAAAGGCCCAGCGCCTCGTTTGAGGACAGGAAATCAGGTCTCATCGTTTCCGATATTCGCACGCCTTTCACTTTTTTCGGGAGACCTCCTACGAGGTCAGCAATGGCCTTCCATCGCTCGTACACTCTGCGCTCCCGCTGGTCCAATTGTGCCGTCTGGATGAACTCGAACGCAAAACTCTGCTCCCACTCTGTCTGGTAGACGGAAACGTCCCGAACTGCGTTTCCTTTTAGATCTGTGACCCCCTTGAGCGCACTCCTGATGTTGTCCGGCACGGCGACAACCCTGAGACCATCAGCTTGAGCATGATCAATTGCGTCTTTGCACAGGATGAGGTCCGAAGCCGTGACGAAAATGACCTTTTGCAACGCGTTAAGAATCTGACAGGCGTGCACTGCAACATCTGTCCATTTTACTTCGTCGCGATTGGTGCCGGCTTCGATCTTCACCAACTCGTCGACCAAGATATCAGCAACTGGGCTTACCTTTGATGCCAAAAGCAGTTGTTTAACGCGTTCAGAATACGCAGTACGGCCAACGTTGGTACGCTCGCGGTTTAGCGCCTTGCGCATTGCCGCCGTAAGAGACGTGATGTTGTATGAGAATGCAAAATTCTCCTCTTCTGCCACCAGCATGCCGGTGACATAGATTCGGGAACTCCGGCCCGGATATCGGCTGAGTATCTGCCCATACGATGTGTCATCCAAAATTGATTCTTCGGAGAACTTGAGGAAGAAACTTTTCGCATCTGCCATGTCTCCGTTGGAGAGTCCCCGCAGAATCACGTCTGTTCCGTCCATAGATGGGTCATTGGGTGGACGAACGAACGCGTGAAGGGTGATGACGTCAGCGAATCCGGCCTTCGGAACTTGCCCCAGCGAGATGTCCCCGTGCTTCGAATGAATGGAGACATCGATTTTACGTCGATTCAGGGTAGCGAGCGCGTCCTTTAGACCAACCCCAAATTTCCCAATTACCTTGCTCGCGTTGCTGAGCTTTTCTTGGTTTTCGTTTTGCGTTAGATGCTCGTATTTCAGGCCGCGACCAAAGTCTCGGATGTGCCACGCCCCATTGCTGGCTTTATCGATTGTGATGTCCCGTGTGCGTGAGAGTGCTGCCTCGTCTAGAGCGTTTGCTATGAGCTCGCGGACTGCATGACAGGTTTCCCACCCTTCGAGAATTTTTTCGATGTTCAAATCGAAGTTTCTGACTTGAGAATTCATAGGTGTACTCCCCTACGCTGCGCGCCCTTCCACAATTGGCAACGGCGCGCGCACCGCATACTCGTGGCAATGCGTCGTGATAGCGGTAGGTTGCTCAAGAACATCTCTTAAAGCTTCGAAGTAGTCGCACAGCATGAAATTTGTCTTGTAATGGTATTAGCCGGGGTGCACGCTGACGCCATAGACGGTCTGAATCCCCAAAAAGGACTGACGATGACAATTGTCGAGATTGTTCATGAAATAGACCGCAGGGCACGAGCACATCCCATCGGCGATCTCCAAAGGACCAGGATGAGGCTGCACCACTTATCACGACGGCCGTCGCGCACAATATTTTCTTCTCAGACGATTATGGGTAGATATGCCTTTCACGCGGGAGGTCGCACGGAGCTGCAGTTCAATGTTGGCTACGAAACCATCCCCCAAAAGGGAAGACTCCTGAGACACGCAGTATCCTTCAATTTTCAGAGAAGCCAATCATTGCCTGATCCCACGATTCTATTCCCCAAGGTCAAGCGGTTCAATGAATTCCTCCTTGAGAACAGGGCAATGTTTTCTGATCTTTCGATGTGGTGGTGGCATAAAGACAGACGTCGCAGCAAGAATTTTTCGCCTCGTCCGATCAACTTACACCGGGGAATGTCGTCCATCTATCTTGGGCGTCTCCAGCGAGCCGGCAAAGTAGACTACGACTTGATCTTGTCCGATTTTGATCGACTACTTTCGCTCTATGAGTCCGTAGAGGGCAGGGGCCGTCCCCAACAACGAACAAATTCGAAGAAAGAGAAAGAGAGGGAGAAATTTCAGTTTCGGGCACGTGAATTACGTAAGGCCGGAAAGGCCACCGCACACAAGATTGGTCAGGCCGTGGCCGTCGAGTTACTCGAGAATAGATTGCAGGAAGCTCTTGTGCAGTCATTAAGGGCCGCGCATGGCTGGAACAACGTCAACCCAGAACAAGGATTATTGCATGGAGACAGGACAGCCGCCGATGTAGCGGTTCGCGACGGGGAAGATATCTGGCTCTATGAAATTAAGATCGCCCCAAATGCCCGCCTGTGCATCAGGCGGGCGATTGGGCAGCTCCTGGAGTACTCCTTGTGGCCTAAACACAAGGAAGCTAAAAGGCTGATTGTAGTCGGAGAGCCGAAGTTAGATGGCGACGCCGAGCGCTATCTGGAACGACTCAAGACCAAATTCTCCCTTCCCATCGAATATCTGCCGTTCAGACTTGACCGCCATAAGTGAATGTTATTTAACCCACAGGACGGATTCTCGATGCGATAACTCGAAGCACCTCGATGTGGTGGCAGCATCACAAGATTCAGCCGTCGCCGCCGAGTGTGGCTGGCTTCAATCCTACGCTGGGAATTAAACGTCCCCATTCACTCGCGTATCGGACATGCTCCGCATCGAACTCCCTGCGAAACTGGCCCGTTTTGAATTATTGCAATTCCTTCAGTGCCGATCGGAAAAATTGTTCAGTTGCACTGTCCATGAAGTGCACATATACGCCCCGGTGGGCTCGGGACATGAGTACGCGATAGACGTTCTTCAGGTGTTGGGTTAGGTTCGGATTCTTGCGTTTTACCTGGGTATCGTTGGACTTTTCGGGCACGCCCTTCCACGCTTGAGACTCGATGTCGTACACGAGATCGGGTCCGAAAATCACCCCGATATAGTCGAATTCGAACCCTTGAGCCGTGTATACGGTTCCGACTTGCTCCATCCCTGAGTCGTCCGTTGCCCATTTCCAAAAGGTATCTTTCTTCTCCCAGGGCATCGCGAATTCGCCAATGTGAACGTCGTTCACGAGGCTCCCGTCCCGATTTGGAGCGCTCCAAGGCCAACAAAATCCCGCGACGATTCGCGCTGAGTTCTTCTTCTCTGCGTTACGCTTTCTGATTTCGTCCATCATTTCAGAGGGAGTCGAAAATACTCGAAACTGCATTCGAGCGTCGAACGCGGGAGTTTCGGTGTCTGTGATTGCGAGCGTTTTGTCCAGCCACTGCAAGTAAGCGTCCGAACCGGAACATCTAAATTGAGTCTTCAGTTCGAATTCGGCGATGTCGCTTTCCCCAATTCCAAATCGGCCCGCGGCATCTCTGATTAGTTGGACGTTGCCTATTTCCTCGGGCCGGACGACTTGGTTCTCATCGATGAAGAAGATGTTGAGCTTTGCTACGCGTAACAGCTCGTCGATTTGCGGTTGATCCGAACGATTCTCACGCTTCGTATAGCGGTTGTTGCTGTTCCTGCGAATTCTATGAGCCTCATCGCAAACTAGGATTTCGACGGAATTGGGTTCCATCGTCATAAAGCTGTTGAAGAACTTGAAGAGATTCGCTGCCCTCACGCCGACGATCTTGCGGAGCGTGTTCGTAAAGGCGCTGGAACCCGTCGCGTGGTAAACCGTTTTTCCTTTACGCATGAGTTCGCCCATAACTTCAAGGGCGATGACGGATTTTCCGGTCCCCGGTCCACCCTTCACGATGACCATCGATTTTCTCTTTGACTGCGTCAGGGCCTTGGCCCTGTGCATGATCGTGTTGAATGCGGCGATTTGATCGTCAATTAGGTTAAAAATCTGCTGTTTGTTGATCATCTCACTCGTGTGTTCAAGTAATCGTTTCGACGGACGAATTGGGCTGGTAACGAATCGACCAAATACTTCAAGCCCGTTTCCTCGCGACAACCGTTCTCCGAGATAAACGCCCAGTGCCTCAATGTCCTCTTTGGCGAAAACGGGAAACTGTTCGAGATCTTTGACGAACTTCGGGGAAAATATGACTGGATTAAGTCCCAACCTCGAATAGTTGTGGCAATAAGCGCACGATGCGAGATTGGCGGCAGGGGCCTCCCGAAAGAGAGTGAGAAAGTCCTTCAGGTCGTAGTGGTAGCCTTGAACCTGCAGTGAAGGGTGTGCCTGTTCCTTCCTTACCGTTCCGAAGTCGACGACCAGGTTGCCGTCCGACTCGCAATCGGCGACACTTTCGTTCGACCACTGCTTAAGCTCAATTAGCACCACGCTATCAGTGTCATTGCTGTCGCGACCAAATATAAGTGCATCGATGCGTCGAGTCGAATACGGAAGCTCGTATTCGATTACGAGCTTGTTATCCGTAAGACCCGTGTAATCGAAGGAGTTCCTGAGGAAGTTCAGTGATTGTTGCCAGGATCTGTATTCCGAGGGCGCCGCGCGGCGCTTATAATATCCTTGATAACTCGAACCGATCTGATCAGCGATCGTGTTCTGAATCACCGCTCTATTGAAATCGCTGATGGTCCCTTCATATAGACGCATCCAGGCGCCCCTCGCAATGGAATGGACATCCCACAACTAGCCTTTAGGTTTGATTTTCTTGCTGAGCGCGAAGCCGCGCTCTGAACGCTATCGGCTCAAGTTCAATGTCGGAAATGAACTTTTCTTTTGAATAGGCGAACAACCTTGGTTCAGCTAGCAAAGCGGAGGTAACCACACAAGTGACGTGATAACGATCGATCATGGCATTCCGCACTTCTCCGGCCGTGATAATGAAACAGACATCGTCACCTTGCGTCCCCTTCACTTCGACGTGCTCGTGCCACTCCTCTTTCTCACACCGCAAATCGTATCCAACCTTCTCAGCTTCGACGGATGTAACTTTCCAACCGTTGCGCTCGTAATGATCGGTAACGAAGGAAATAGCCGCTTTCTCGACCTTACGGTTCATCTCGACAGATCCGAACCCACCCCCTCTTGGCGGTTTGGTTTCGGAAACCTCGGCGGCAAGCGCTGCAGAAACAACGGCTGAGTCTGGCACTAATGCACCGACCGGCCGAAGTTTAAATACGATCGCTTTTCTAGGCTTACCCTCCGTGTCTGGAGCTAGCTGATATGACTGATCGATGCATTCCATGTCACCCAGAAATCGCAGGAAACGCTTGTCTTTCTTGTCTTGTTCGAAGAGGTAAAGTGACTTTCCCTTTTCCTTGTGGTCGCGAATCGCTCGATTGCCTTTCGTTAGGGTCATATCTCCGCGTTGCCCTTCGCCTGTGTACACAAAAATCCCATCATCTGTCCACTGGTCTGTGTAACCGTGCTGTTTGCCAGAATCTCCGGTGATGAGTATCACGAAAGAGGCTTTTGCCGGAGTGCTGATTCCGCCCTGTCGCTGACCTCCGAATCGCTCATGCAGCGTTCTGCGGCGATACAGTTGCCCTGGCACAAATAACGGCGCGTTAGCATCCATCAAAATTGGACCTCCTGTGCGAGCATTGGTTTTCAGGTATCGGATGGACCGTCAAACGTTCGCTCATACGGACTCCTGCCCTACGAATATTTCCACGACTATATAGCACTCGCTAATGGCGCAACCGTTGGCGCTCAACACCGACCGCGATGCTCAGAGCCAGAGATCGGTCGTCGCGCAACTCGCTGCGGCCGGTCATGGCCGGGCATTCTAGCGCAGCAATGGCGAGACCGCGGCGTACAAATGTGTCCAAGCTGTGGTACCTCGGCGCCCCAATGATCGGAGACGGCTTCATTTGCCATCGCCAGGTAGAGGACACGAAGGCAAAGGAGGCAGAGTTAGCCGGGCCCCCCGGACGCCAGCGGAGGTATGCACTATGGTGTACACCATCCGGGAACCATGGCGACACCATGGTGCTACCGTCGCACACCCCGCGGGACCGGAATTACCGCGGCCGGAGAGATGCTCGTGGAAGTAACCACGGGGGTGTACACCCCTCCGGACACCACGGGTGACACCCCGATGACACCATCGGACACCCCACCGGTGGCACCCCTCCATTACCCCGATGTGCCACGGTGTGCAGCCTGGAGAGCAATTTAGCGGGCCGTCCGATGTCCAAGGGCTCTGTGGGATGGGGTCAAAGCTCCTCTTAAACCGACCAGAACAGTTCCGGCGCTGTACTTGTCAACTGCTCCGCAACAGTTTGACAAGTAGGGACAACCAGTTAGCAACAACACTTCCGCTGAGTTTGTCGCTCTACGTTGAGGTTCGCCCGTTTGCGCTGTCGGTCTGCGAAATCGGGGATACGCGGTTCAGTAATTTGGCCCGAAGCCTCTGCAGAACTTGCTGATTGTGTTCTTTCCCGCACGGACAATTGTCATCGAAAAACTGTACGAGCGCACTGGAAGTGAGCCTTTCTAGCCCACCCGACAATCCGCATAGCATCACAAGGTTATGCAGCGGGTTGGTCCTGAACCAAACGCCAGCACTCGGTAGTTGCCCGTGTAACCAAGAATTGTTGAGGTTCATAACGTCAACGACCCGCTCACTGGCTTTAGAGTCGCCTTGCCTCTCGGATTGTTGGAGCTCTTCGAACCTCGTTTGAAATCGCAGCAGCGATAAGACGTTCAGGAGGTCGTCGCTCAGGCCCCGCTCTCGCACTTCCTCGGTCATTTTTTCATTCATCGCTGAAAAAAACCGTGCAACTTGAGGGTCGGGAAATTTAGTCAGTAGGTCACATATCCCACCGAGCGTTAGAGGCCATTCCGCCAATGCCGCAACCGGGATCTGCGCGTGCGGGAGTCGGGAGACTCCACGGTTAGCATCTGCCTCGTTTACATCCGACACCTGAGGATTTGGAGCGGGCGACTTCGGCGCCTCTCGCAGAAGGCGCATCAACTCAACGAACCGCGAATCTAGCTCACTAAGATAGTCAGGCGGGCCTTTATCGGGAGGTCGGGCAGATCGGGACATGAGAGGTGGGGGGTCAAGTACTTGCTGCAGTTCTGCTTTTAACCATACTGAAGCCTACCGGAGCGGAAAGAACATGGCAACAGAAACTCAGCGCGCAGTGGGTAGCCTTCTTACGGTCAATCAGGCAGCTGCGTTCTTGAGTTGCACGCCGGCAGCGTTGGAGCGTTGGCGACGCGAGAGGCGCGGGCCACCGTATCTGAAGATCGGACGTCTCGTTAGGTACACGAAACGTGATTTGGTGACATGGCTGAGGTCGAAGCGCATCTATTCGCCGGGCGCACCCACCCCTGTCAGAAAGAAGAGCATGCATCGCCGCGACCGCTACAAGCAAGCGCCCGGTGCTGTGCGAGGAGAGCGCGAATGACGTACGCAAGAGGCGGGTCCCCCACCGCGCCGCGGGAACTTCCGGCCCGACCGCACAACTTGGAAACGGAGCGCGCGATCTTGGGAGCAGTGTTGATCGAGGACAGAAACCCAGGCTCCGCGATCCGAGTGGCTCGGGAAATGCTGAAAAGTGAAGATTTTTTTCCTGGTGCTAACCGGATCATTTTTCGACGAACTTTAGAGACGGCCGAACCTGGACAGGCAATTGAACCAGTAGCGCTTATTTACGACTTGAAACGCTGGGATGAGCTGGAGCGAGTGGCAGGCGCCGCATGCGTTTCTAGCGTAACCCTGCACTCGTCCGCGGTCGAAACGCGAGGGACGAGTGGAAATCAAAACGCAGGCTTGAACGTGGACGTACTAGCCCGTCGGCGCGGACAAATCAAATCATTTTGGTCCGGTACAAGGCCGTCTGTCGTTTCAACGGCTCGCCACTGGCAGACGTTAGCAGAGGTTCTTGCCCCGCCAGTTCTTCGGAGTGCCTGGTGAGTGTGAAAATAATGGCCGCGGTATGGGAACTCGAGCTGCCAGCAAATGAAAAGCTCATAGCCCTTGCTTTTGCCGATCACGCCAACGACAGCGGGCTTTGCTTTCCGTCGCTGAGCCGCATCGCTTGGAAGTGTGGAATATCACGTGAAACTGCCAAGCGAGTCGCGGCGAATCTGCGCGAGGCAGGAATCCTAGTCGTTGAACGGAAGTCTGGCGGAGCTGGGCGGCCGCCTTTATACCGTATCAATCCGGAAAAAGGGGTCAAATTGACCCCCTTTCCAAAAACTGAAAAGGGGTCAGGCGGAGAAAAAGAGGGGTCAGAGCCCCCGCAGAAAGGGGTCACAGCTGATACCCCCGAACCGAATACAGGAACCGAAACCAGGAACCATCAGAACCCCCGCGCAGCAAGGACCGCTGCGCCCGGGGGAGCGACGGTCGCGCTCCCTGTTTGGGTTCCCATACCCCTATGGGCTGAGTTTTTGAATGGCAGGCGAATTAAACCAAAGTCAAGAGCCCAAGAGCTTCTGGTCAAAGAACTATCACGGCTAAGAGACCAGGGCCATGATCCGGAAAAAGTCATCGAACAATCAATCGCTCGCGGCTACGCGGGATTTTGCGCGCTTAGCGGAAACGAAAACCCACCCCTTTCTGACAATCAAAAATTAGGTCTGACCACGCAAGGACACACCGTGGCCGACCGGCGGGCACGACAATTCCGTACCGCCGAAGCGGTAGGCTTTCTCGACAAAGGCACCTTTCAGAAAATCAGGAAAGAACTGCTCGACAGCGGCGGCAACTTCGAAGATGACGAACGTGTCATCGCCATGTGCGATTCGATGAACGAAAAGCTGTTCCCCACACCAACTTACTGCGCTGTTTGCGCTCACACGAAATCCTGGCACACGCGACCCCTTGAAAACCGTCTGCGCGAAAATCCGGCATATGTTGACCATGAATTTGTCGCGGGAGTTGTTGCGCGATGAAGCGTTCGCGAATACACAGCACGATCTCGCCGCGGAGGTAGGCGAAGTCGATGCGACGACTGGGAACGAAGCATTTGACGGCCGCGGAATTTGCAGAACCACTCGACGATTTATTTCGATCCGCGCTTATCTTTGCGGAAGAACAGGCCTGGATCCGTTCGCGCCGCGCGATGGGATTCAAATCGGACGTGGGCAGCAGGTTGATGCTGGGGTAACCGAAAGGCATGGCGACAAACCCAAAAATCGTGCCACTGCACAAGCCAGGCGAAAGCCTTCGGCCAGAGCTGCGCGAATTTTTGGACGCTGTGATTGTGCCCGCGTTGCTGCGCAAATTTGTTTTAGAAGTTGAGGGAGGGGAATCGAATACCAATAAATCGCTTGCACCGCTCGACGGCAACTTGTCATACTCGCGCCCAGCTGTTCGGAGGAAGACATGAGCAGCTCTTTGCGTTGCGCAATTTACAGCCGCTTCTCGAGCGACCGCCAGTCTCCCGCGTCAATCACGGACCAAAATCGAAAATGTGAGCAATTTGCCGCTGCCCGTGGATGGACCGTGCTCGCTGAACACGTTTACTCCGATGCTGCGGTTAGCGGCACGACCTCCGATCGCGCCGGATTGACTGGATTGCTCGCGGCGGCTGAATCGAGGCCGCGGCCGTTCGATGCGATTCTCGTTGATGACTCGAGCCGCCTCTCACGAAAGCTTTCCGACGCGCTTCTGTTTTCCGAGCGACTCAAGTTCGCCGGCGTGCGCCTGGTGTTTGTGTCGCAGGGATTCGATAGTGACAGCGAACAAAGCGACATCCTGATGGCCGTCCACGGAATCACGGATAGCCAGTACATCAAAGAATTGTCGAAGAAAACCTTTCGCGGACTCGAAGGAAAAGTGCTCGCGCAATTACATCACGGCGGCCGATGCTTCGGGTATCGCAGCGTGCCGATCGAGGATGCCACGCGTCGCGACAATTATGGGCGCCCGATGATTACGGGCGCCCAACTCCGCGTCGATCCCGAGCAGGCGAAGATCGTCAGAAAGATTTTCACTCTCTATGCTGGCGGTCTTTCAATCAAAGCCACCACGAAACGATTGAATGCTGAGCGCGTCGAGTCGCCCCGACCGCGCGTCGGCCGCGAACACAGTTGGGCGCCGTCCAGCGTGAAAAACATTTTGGAGAACAAACGTTACATCGGCCTCGTGAGCTACGGTCGAACGCAAAAAGTCCGCAATCCTCAAACGGGAAAAAGAATCTACCGTCACAAACCCGAATCCGAATGGATCAAGGTCGCGAGCCCGGACCAGCGCATCGTTTCCGACACATTGTGGAATGCCGTTCAGGCCAGGCTTCAATTTGTGAATGAGACCTACGGCAATCATGGTGGCAAGGGCGGGCTTCTGCGCAGCCGGGCAGCCAGCTCGCGCTATATTTTTTCTGGCTTGCTCAAATGCGGATCCTGTGGCGGAGCAATCACGATCACGTCCGGCCGCGGGCGCACACACAAAAGCGCGAGTTACGCATGCCCCGCGCGAGAATTTCGCGGAACGTGTTCGAACACGCGTCGGATCTCGTCGGACGCCCTCGAAACACAGCTGCTCGCAAAGCTGCAGCAGGACGTGCTATCACCTGACGCACTCGGCTATATTTTTCATCGGCTCGAAGTTGAGCTGTCGAAACACTTCGGCGCGATCGACGGCAACCTGGAAAACTCGCGGCGCCGCAAAGCACGGCTCGAGGCCGAGTTGCAGAACCTTTGTCACGTCGTCGCCGGCGGCATGGATAGCCCATCGTTGCGCCTGGCGATCACGGAGCGCGAAGAGGAAATCAAGACGTTGACCGCCAAGACTCTCGGCTCTGGCAAACAGAGCGTCCGCACGCAAATTCGCGATCTTAAGCAACGCGTGGCGGCCGAATTGGGCGACCTGCGCGTCCTGCTCGCGGCGCGAGAAAACACGGCGGCCATGCGGATGCAGCTCGCAAAGCACGTGAAGGAAATTGTGTTGTCGCCCGGGGACAACGATACGATCGCGTACAGAGGTCAGTGGGCGCTGTTAGGCGATGAGTCCAGAAGGGAGTGTGCCGAGGGCCAGAATCGGACTGGCTACGCCGGCCTTTTCAGGGCCGCGCTCTACCGGTGAGCTACCTCGGCACCGGTGCATCGAATGATTCTACGGA
>Ga0209008_1000180_pt1 | contig 29029 bp, 26 predicted proteins | sample JacPin_JW_Ref_O3_FD_187963 | JGI IMG/M metagenome (GOLD analysis project Ga0209008, IMG submission 187963) | Forest soil microbial communities from Algoma, Ontario, Canada - Jack Pine, Ontario site 1_JW_Ref_O3 (SPAdes) (version 2) | ecosystem: Environmental > Terrestrial > Soil > Boreal... | reverse complement strand
TCGAGTCGGTTGCTGCTGGATCAGCGCCAAACTGTGCGGCCATTCGGCGCAACAGCGATTCGCTCTGGTCCATGCCAAGGCCCTGCACCTTCCACACAACTTGGTGTTTTCCCGGTGATGTATCGAGAACAAAATTGGGCGCCGGGACTTCGGCTGAATTTCTAATCATGTTGAGTGCTTGGTCGCCATTCCGGTCGAGATCGAGATAGACGTGCCGTATTTCACGTATGCAGTCTTTGGAACGGCTGTACGCCCCGTCTTTAATCGGATTCATTCCCACAAAAATATCGGAGCCGAAAGCATTCTGTGATTTCAGCCATGACTGGAATACCGGGTCGGCTATCGCATCCGCCTTCGCGATCCGTTGAATCGTATGTGCCGTCGTACGGTTTCGTACAAGCACGGCGACGTTGTCAGCGGGCTCAAATAGTGCGCGGACATATTCCGGCGCGGTGAGCGACTTCTGTGTGAATGCGGTTTCTCTGCTCATTCGTGATCCTGCTTGGACTGGAAGACAGCCCCGTAGTCGAACAAATCCGCGTCCGGGTCGTAGCCGTTGATCAGGAGGACCTCGGAGATATACCGTCGTCCGGGGCGACGCTCGACTTGGACGATGACGTTGAGGGAGTCGGCGATGTTCGTCTTGATTGCGCGGTAGGGCAGCTCGATCCCGCTTTGCAGAACGCAGCTCGTAAACCTCGCAAGTCCTTGCTTCGCCGAATTAGCATGAATCGTGGACAGTGTGCCGGAATGTCCCGTGTTCAAGAGTTGCAGGAGATCGAATGCCTCGCCTCCGCGAATTTCGCCCAGAATGATGCGATCGGGACGATGACGGAGGGCCGCTTTCAAAAGGTCGCGAATAGCGACGGCGGGGAGGCCATTCTGTTCCCGGCGCGCCTCGAACCGTACGAGGTTCTCCTGACCGAGTTGAATCTCGGCTGTATCTTCTATGACTAGGATGCGCTCATCCGGGGGAATGAATTTCCCGAGTATGGAGGCGAGCGTGGTCTTTCCACTCCCCGTTCCTCCACTAATAAGGATGTTCTTGCGCGTGAGAACGCAGTCTTCCAAGCGATTCGCAAGCGCGCGATCCAGGGTGCCAGTCCGAATCAGATCCTCCATTTCAAAGTGGCGGGTGTTGAACTTGCGGATTGTCAGCGTGACACCGCCTAGACTGCACGGCGGGATCACGGCTGCGACGCGGCTCCCATCGGGCAATCGTGAGTCGAGAATCGGTTTCGATTCTGAGATGTCGTCGCCGAGACGCCGGGCGATATTCTTCACGGCCACCATGAGCGATTTCTCTCCGATTGATACACCTTGTACCTGTTGGAGGAAGCCGGCTTTCTCGATGAATACTCGATCGGCTCCGTTCACCATGACCTCGCTGATCGAATCGTCGAGGATCAAGTGCTCGATGGGTTTGAGAAAAGGGAGAATCATTTCAAATCCATTCATTGCAGCGCTCCTTCCCGGACCTGGTGGAAGTAGGACAGATTGGGATCGTTGTAGTACGGCTTCAGATAACAAAACATCGGTGGCAGAGGATTCAAGCCATCGTAAGCAATTGTTACCGACTGTGCGTTGCGCAACTGAGTGAACGTTTTCATATCGAAACGGTAGTCGTTCTGCGTGTTGTAACTCTTCGACGCCGTGACATTTGCTCGGTGAGATAACGACTTCCCGGAGAGCAAGCTCACTCTCGCGTCGTGCCCACTCTCAGAAAAGTTGTAGTTAACCTTGAGCCGATCCTCTCGCCCGCAGAGTTCGCTTGCCGTACGAGCCGAAAAGTCATCCGACAGTGAGAGGAAAATCTTCGTTCGGAATGTTTGCAGGAGCGTGCGCCAGCTATCGCCCGGCAATGCGGACCGCAGCGAGCTGATGCTTTGGGTGGCGATGATGGGGACGCACTTGGGCTGCCTTGAGAGGCTGAAGAATTTCTCGTCTCCGGTAGGGTCATTCTCTCCCACGGTTGCGAAGTGTTGATACTCGTCGCAGAGGAAAAGAACTTGGCGGAAATACTTGTCTGGGTGGGCCTCCATTGCAGGCACCCGATTGAGGACGGCACGCTCGAAGTCGAGCTTCATCATGACTCCCAAAGCCTTTGCCAGGCCGGGATTCATCCCTATAGGGAAGTTCAGTGCGCACACCTTGCCTGTTTCAATCAGCCAAGAAAAAGATGGCAGTGGCTTCCCAAATTGATTATTGATGTTTTTCGATGGGTCGTAACACTCCCGCTTTGGGCAGAAGACGCGCTTTACCCTCGGGTTGTCGTCAAAGAGAGAAAGAAATACCGAGATGCCTTCGACAATCGAGGTCCTCAGCTTGGGCTCTATACGCCGCCAGTCATCGTTGAACCAACGCTTTACCGCTTCCAATTGCTCAAGCTTTTCCGCGTCGGCTTGAGCTGGGTCAAGAATCATGCGAGCCTCGCACGGAACGCCCCTCTTCTTCATGAGTTCGCGGAGCTCGGAAGTAGCTGGGGCAAGATAGCGATCCTCTTTCGGATCGTGGCTGAAGCCAAGGCCGGCGACATCTGCCGCTCGCTCGCCGTAAACCTTCGGCGTGATCGCTACATAGTGGCGGCCCGTGAGGATTTCTTCTGCTTCGTGGATTCTCTCTTCGAGGAGCGGCGGGGAGATGGCGCACACGTAGACATCGAAGAGGGTCACATAGTCGTAGGCGACCTTGTGTAGAAGAATGATGAACTTGACGAGGTTCGTGTACGCCTGTTGCCAGAAGGGCTCCTTTCCTTTGCCGAAGAGATTGTTCAGAAGGGAGGCAATGTTGAAGGCCAGCGCGTAGGCGTCCAGATCGTTGTGCAGAGGGTTGTAGCGGTACTCGGAATCAAGACTGATTTCGATATAATCCTCGGGCCTGCCGTGGCGCTCCAGAATCTCCCGCGCTTTGCGGCAGAAATCACCTTTCACTTCGAGGATCAGTCCACCGATCCGTTTCTTCTTGTCAGAGGCTTTGTAGGCCAGAACCTGCTCTGCAAACGGATATATGCAGCAACTCGTTTTCCCACTCCCCACTGCACCGAAGATGGCGATACCGGTGAACAATCCCCGCTCGGGAATCGTGAGCCAATAGGGGTTTTCCGAAGGGACGGGCTTACGGGGATTGTGGACCTCGCCGACCACCAGAAAGAGTTCATCCCGCTTGCGCGGGTCTGGATAACGCGGAAGGGGTCCGGCCGTGATGCGTCGGCCGGCTTTCAAAGTGAAAATGTAGATGCCTGAGAGAAGGCCCAAATAGCCCATGTAGGGCGTCGTGAAAAGGAACAGGGTGTAGAGACATTTGAAACTCAAATAAGCATGCGGCGCGCGAATTGAAATGACCTGGAGGAAGAGTTGGTGCTCGGGAAAGGGATGTGCATAAAACAGGTAGATCCCCGTCGCCATCGCGAAAAGGGCTGCGACGAAGCTGCGCGAGTTAAGGATCTTCTCCATCATGCTTTCCCGCCAGCGTTCGAGGGGCTGGCCGTCGTGCTCCGACGCTCGCCGCGCCACTTGCGGTAGTCCTGGTCGCGCCACAACACTTTCTTGAGGACCGAGTTGACGACGTGGTCGGTCGTGCTCTCGATAAAACGAGCATAGTCTTCGAGTAGCTCGTTGACGGGTTCTTCCAGCTTCACTTCTCGGGTCATGATTTCCGGGGCCTTCTTGACGATCGGCATGTTGTCCTCTCCTTTTTGTTTACTTCCTTTGACTACTCAGCATTGCCGTGGAAAAAACGTCGGCCACGTTACGTGTGGCGCAGGGCGGGAGCGACCCCACGGTCCACTTGGGCGGCTGAAAGCCGAAAAAGTGGGGTCGCTCCCGCCCGATTTGACGTTTTTTCCACGGCATCTTTCTGTGTCCTCTGTTTGGTACGTCTCTGGCGATACTCGGCTTAGCAGCGCCACAGGGTGAAGAAGTTGAAGTACCCGAAGGTGAAGTGCCTATATCGCAGCACTTCACCCCTCCACGCCCGATTCGTCGTCGGTCGCGCGCGCCGGTTTTAGCTGATAGGTGCGGAATTTGACCGTGTGGGTCCTGCCGTTTCCGGGGAACTCCGCGCGGATGCGTTCATCCTGAATCGCGCCCTTTTTCCACCTGCGGTAGATCGCTTCGAACCGTCCACCTCGAAATCGGCTTTTCGCTTGGTTGCGGAAAACGAGGTCGGCATCGGTCAACGTGGAATACTGTTTTTCCTCCCAGGCCAGGCGCACTCGGAAGTATCGAAGCAAGTCATCGGAAACATTCGATTCGAGCGGAATCCTGACGAGCGAATCGAACAGCTCCTGCGCCTTATCGAAGCCGACTACGCTCCGGCCCATGTAAATGAACTGGAAATCAGCGAGCTCCCGAAACAGCGGCGAATACTCGTGCAGGTGTCGCACGAAATCGGCGAGGCTCAGCTCGTCCTCGGGAACGTAGGTGAAGATCACCACAGGCGAGGAGACACCCGTTGTGAGCAAGATCGGAAACTTATCGACAAAATGGCGAACGGTGGGGTGAGAACCGGCGCTGCCGACGTAGAGTTTAGAGGGCAGGGAGTGTTCATTGATTCCGAGCGACCCGCAAAAGTATTTGAGTTTGTCCGGCTCGGTTTCCAGAAATTCGCAATGATCGTGAGCCATCACGAAATCAAGGATGGCGAGGCGCCTTTTAATGAATGTAATTTCGTGAGGGCGGCGATTGCGGATGTTCTCGCGATCGAGCTGCCGGTAGAGTGTCCGCGAGAACAAGTGGTAGACCGATCCGCTCAGTGGAAACCTTTCGACCCGCGCGTGCTTCTGAGTTTCAAGCTTGTGCCAAAGATTGTTCGTTCGCTTTCCCCAATGCGTATCGGCAAAGGTGAGGAATTGCCGCGCCGTGAAATAACCGGAATGCGTCGCGACGAGGTAGAGAAAACGGCTCTCCTCTTCGGTGTACCCGAATGACTTGAGCGCGTCGAGATGGGATGGTGCAATCTTCATAGTCCGAGAATCGTTGCCGTGAGTTCGCGGTCGTTCAGAATGCGGCGCAGGCGCGGCGCATCATCCGCGGGGCTATAGAGTGAGAATCCGGCTTTTGCCTTTTGTGTAATTCCGCTTGGGCGGTAGTGGTGCGTCGCGAGCTCGACATCGACATGCCGCGATTCCATTTCCGTGGTCTGGTATTCAATGCGAAGGTCCGGCAACGGAATCCGGCCGTCCACAACCTGCAGCCCATGTTTCTCGGCAATCCGTTGTTTGGTTTCGGGGTCTTGATCCTGGCCGGGCTGGTTAAGGTCGCGGTTCAAAGCTCGCTTTAATTCGTAGTCCAGAATCACTCGGACCGGTGTGCCTCCCTCGCGTCCGATTCGGGCCGATTCTTTCTGATACAGGCGATACAGGTCAGCGTCATGTTTGGCTTCTCTTGGCTTTGCCAGACCGTGATAGGTGGCTTGGTCCTCCGGGAGACGGTTCGTGGCGCTGAGGAGACGCTGGCCCGTCTTGGTCAGCGTGAGTATTCGCAGAGTCTTCTTGCGCGAGACTTCAATCGTTCTGTCGGTTACCAAAGATTGTTGCTTCAGGTGTCCCAACTCCCGCTCGAAGCGCGCACGATCGCCTGCGTAGCCGTATTTGGCTAGGTCGCCGGCTGCGACGACTCGAAACTTGCCAATTTCGCCCAACGCGTGGAGTTCGGATTCGCGCAGCACGTAAGGGCGATCCTTTAGGTAGGAGGCGCGCGCGGAATCGGTCTCTTCCGGCTTCGGGCGATCGCTCTGTTGCGAGTCGGAAGCTGCGATGTCCCGCTCCGAATCGAACACCGTGTCGTCCTGGTTTTCGCGCGACTCGGTAGAATGACCTCGGAGAGCCAGGACTGAGCGCGGCGGAACGTGATCCCACGAGTCCCGAGCGTCGTAGGAATGAGGGTCGCGGGACATATCAGCGCAACTCCTCTTCGTCTGCTTGAACCGGAAGATCCCCCGGACGAATATGGAACTGCTTGTCGAGATGAGACAGCTTCCGGCCCGTATCTTTGAGGAAGAACCTTCGGTTGATGGTGAGGGCGAGTCCAAACACATTCACGAACAACACCGCGACGGACAACATTAGGGTGTGGCCGTAAGCGTGAAAGAGGACGCGTTTATAGGCGGCCATGAACTTCAGCTGGTCAAGCAGCCAAAAGCCGTATCCGAGCAGGATTGCGATGGTAAAAAGCAGTGCGTTGGCAATCATGGAGGCTCACTTGAAGGCTTCATCCTCGCGGAAGTAAGTGATGCTCAATCCCAGGGGGTTGATCGGGATGAGTTCGTTCGGGACTTGGCTCTTGAAGACGAATACGAAATTCGCCGTGTAGAGGTCGCGCTTGATCTCGCTGTGGGCGGCGGGAGAGTAATAGACCATGTAGAAGTCCACGCGGGCGCGGAACGGCGGAGTCTGCAACTCCTCCAGCGCGACTTTTTTCACATCGATATCGATCTCTGGAGCGGAAGTGTTGGTGAGGAATTTCTTGACGATGTCGTCCTTCCGGTATTCGTCGAGGATGCCGTCGGCGAGCTTGCCATCGAGGAAGTACAGGGTCTTTGAAAAGTCGTCCTGCATCGTGTACCGGTTTCTCCTGTAAAAGAGCGTGCAGAACTGGCTGAGAAAGTACTTCGCCTCGGCATCCTGAGGCTTGTATTCGAAGTTGTGATAGTTGATCGCCTCGGCGCGCCCCAAGTCGTCGATGCGAATCACCAGCGGCCGAAAGTTTTCAAACGTGCGGAGCGTTCTCAAATCCACGAGAGACAGGCCTACGGCCACAAGGGAGAGAAGGACCAATGCGATCTTTAGATACGTGTTCGTCACCATCGGATCACCGTACTGTTCGAGGTAGAGACGCTTGGCATCGTGAAAGCTCCGTTCGTCGCTCATGGCAAGAGGCCTCCGAGGATGCCGGCGGATGAGCCGCCGGCTGAGCCACTGAAGATGTGATTGGTGAGCGCGGGAATCTTGAGAAGAGCGTAGATCGCGGCAAGGAATGTGATGAACAAGACGGGGAACCAGCCAATCAGTTGAGCGGTCGAAATTGTGCCGGCGGGCTGCAATCCAAGGATGCCTAGGATGAGATTGCCGATGACGAAGACGACCGCCGCGGCGATGACCTGATAAAAGGCATATTGGATGAAGCACTTGAACCAGCCCCAGAAGATCCACTCCAGCTTGGGAACAATAAAGAACGGTATGAATACAGGGCCGACCAGAACGCACACGGCAGTCGCGAGGAATCCGTAGGCGACGACGACGATGGCGATTGCCTGGGCTGCCGCGAGAAGGATGATGACCGTCGCGTAAATAATGGTGCCCAGAAAATCCGCCACGCCGGGAGAATCGATCCGGGATTCGAAGTCGGCCACGCGTTCGACAACGGTCTGAAGCGACGCTTGGTTGATACGGTTCGCAAGGAATTGGGACTCGTCTGTAATGAGGTTGTGAAAGCTCGTCCCGACACCGGGAATGGGCGCGCTGTAGTAGTTCACCATCGCGAACCCAAAGCTGATGGTCAAGAGCAAGCTCGCGAAGTTATCGAATTGAAAGACCTGCTTACCGCTGGCGGCGGACAAAGCGGATTTGATCCCGTACCAGGCGACCAGAATGGTCGCGAAGGATCGGAAGAGGTTCTGGCCCATTGCGTCGAAGAAGCCGAGATTCTGGGTGAGCAGGGTATTGATGGCCTGAAAGATGAACTGCAGGAAGTCATTCGGCATCGCTCGGCTCCTTCGACTCTGGGGTTCGGTTGGGACAGCTACGGCATGCGGAAGTTCTGGAGTGAATCCGTCATGCTGCCGGTGACTTGAGCCATGTTGGCCGCGAGGCTTGCGCGCCTGGCAATGTCGGTATTGATGGCATTGGTGGTCGCCTCCCGCTGCTGCTTGGCAACGATGGTCTGCTCCTCAAGAAGCGAGGCGAGGAGTTTGTTCGAGTCTTGCAGAGTGCGAAGGGTGAGCACACCCGACGCGTTGATCTTGTTGAGCACAGAAACTTCCGAATTGAGGTCGGGGTCATTCGAGAGCGAATCCTGCTCGAGATTGCCCATTTGCGTTTGAACGTTTTGTGCGTTGCCTCGGATGGAACCGATGGTCGCGATGGCGGTGGTGTTCGCTCCGTCTGCGAGCTCGACGGACGCATATTGAGACTTCACCCGCGCGAGTTCATCCGAGGTCATGCCGGAGAGTTGGTCGGGATTGTATTGAAGCAGTTGGGTCGTCGCCTGCTGATAGCCATTCGAGACCGCAGGAAACTGGCCCGAATTGATGCCGGTCGTCCAGGTCCCCGCATTCCCGTAGGTGTCCTGGATTGCCGTATTCCGCCATTGAGAAAACAGAGCGCGATACCGGGCGGGCATGTTTTGCAGATTTCGGGACATTTGCAATGCGAGGTTGTATTGGGTGACAAGCTGGGTGTAGCTGTTCCTCAATTGAACGAGTTGTTGCTGGAGTTCGGCATAACGCAGCAGGGCATTCGCGTAGTTCGTGGGATCATAAACGATTCCGCCAAAACCGAACTGTGCCGACGCCGTGCCAACAGAGAGCCCTATCACGAGTAAGCAAATCAGAATCTTTCTTTTCATGGGTCTGTCCCGTCTTGCCTTCACAGATCGGAAGGCATCGTGTGATTGTTGTAGTCGGGTAAGGCGAGGTCGCCCGAGAGATAGACCTTTACGCGATGACCCTCGCGAATAGTGACTGTGGGAAGGATGTTGAGAAAGCGATCGAGGATTTGCGCGGACGATTGAGCCGTGCTTTGCGCGAATCCTTGCCGCATAAGGTCGCTGCCGTTTTGCGTGATCCCGCCGCCGGAACCGGCTTCGGCTACTGCTCCGAGAGCGCCGATGGCGAGCGAAACACCAAAGATGCGGAGGTAGTGGTTGTTGACCTGATCCCGCAGACCGGTGTCGCCGATCTGATCGAGTCCGGTGAACCGGTCGAGACTGGCGGAGTAACCGTCAGGCATAACCATGCGGTGGAAAACGACTGCGAGACGGGTTTGACCGGAGTTCTCGACCTTGCGCGTTTCACCGAGGAGTTTTGTTCCGGCGGGCAGGAGGAGATGCTGGCGGTCGTGGGAATAGACATCGGTCGTGAGAAGGCATTCGACCGGTCCTGCAAATTGTCCTTCGAGACGGTTGATGAGAACCGTTTCAAGAATGGTCCCTTCAAACACAATGTAAGTTTTCCCCGCCGCCGTGTCGGGGACACCACCTCGCACGGCGGCAGGGGTTCCGGTTTCCTCCTTTTGTTTCTGGTTTATTTCCGCGGAACTCTTTTCCGGCGGTACTGCCGGCTGAGCGGGACGTGTGGGTAGCATTTGGCTGAGTGCCTGCGCAAGTTGCGCGGCATCGGGCTCGGCAGGGAGAGGGTTGGCTGTTGTCGGAGGTGTGTTTCCGAGAATGGGATCTGCGTCAGCCGTCTGCGTGTTTGTCGATGTCTTTCGGTAGGTCAGGGCGACGTTTGAGGAAAACAGGGAAAGATACGCACGCTTCTTGCGCTCCTCCTGAATGGCGTCTTCGGCGCCAGGACTCGGTGCGCTATTCGGAGAAGAAGCTTGCTGGGCTTGTTGTGCGTCAGGCGCGGGCGAGCCGAGGACCCGCGATTGCTGCGAGAGAGCGCTCTGGGCCACGAGCTGCTCGCGTTGCAACTCCTGAATGCGATTCTGTAAATCCTCGATCTTGGTCTCATTCACTTCGAGAGGTGGCGGAGCGGTTACAAGCGGCGCATTCGCTTTCGCGTTGGGCTGCGGTTTTTTCCCGCCCGTCAGCCACATGATGACAACCATGAGGACTGCCAAGCCGATCAGCAGCCACGATTGAACGTTCTTGGGCAGTAATCCCGGTGGTTTCAGTGTCTTGTCCTGAATCGGTTCGTTCATGGCGCTCCTTTACTGTGGCGACCCGAGTTGGAAAAACGTGAGCTTCTTCTTGCCGACCGCGAGATAACCTCGGTCGAGAATCTTGGGGACGATGTACACGCCTTTCTCCAACTGAAAGTTGACCAGGTTCGGTTTGCCATCCTTCAGCTCGTACAGAGTCGGCTTTTCGCGCGCGGCACACCGGATGTAGGTGAACTGGTCGTCGTGATACATCACGGAAACGAGAAAGGGTTCGCGAGCCGCTTTCGAGTCGAGCGCGTAATCGAAGCGCAACTTGGACTGGTAATCGGCCCGGAACCGGTTCACTTGCTCGGTGGCCTGTGTCTGCGCGGCGCGCAACTGCTCATCGACCTGGGCGTGAACCGCCTCCAGCTCTTTCTTGTACGCTTCGGCCTCGCCTGCTCGCACGTAACCCTTTAGGGCACTGTTGCCAGCAACACCTGAACCCTCCTTCGGTTCGACGAACACCTTCAGGTCGGGTTCGGCACCGGATTCGTTGCTGATTTCGGTGAGGAGAAATGAATAGACATGACCGCTCGCCGTGATCAGGTTCAGATTGCTTCGAATTCCTGCCTGGGCCGGGTGCACGTAGCAGAGGTTGTGAGCCCCATTGATGACCCAGAAGTCCTTGTCTCCGGTGGTGAAGTCGAGAATCTCTTCGTCCTCCGGCAACACGATCAGCGTTGAGAAACGGAGCTTCGCCCGGATGGGAACGATGTCCTCCTTGGAATACTTGACGACGCGCGCGGAATCCGTTTCCGCATGCAATGGAAACAACGGCCCCGCCAGAATGCAAAGGACGGCAACTGCGACGAACTGGACTACGCGACTCTTGCCACACCTCAAAACGATTTGCTTCATTGTTTGCTCCTTGATTGAGATTCTTCATTCTGCAAAACGAAGACGGCGACACCTCCGGTAGCGGCCCAGCACCGGTTCTTATGGTTTCCCTCCGGCCAATACTTCGAGTCCCTTCTCGAAACCGTAGGTCTCAAAGGCCTCCTGGCGTTTCCGGTTGTCGTAGGGATCGTTGGTGTAGAGCCAGTAGCTCTTGGGATCGACCGTGAGGTTTGCAACCTTCGCGAGTTCGGGCGTCTTGATAAGGAACTGCTGTTTCGGGAGGAGAGTTGAAATCAGTTCGACTTCATTTTCATTGAGATGGAATTGGCGCCGGTAGAGGTCCCGGTCCATGTCGGGGTTCGCGAGGAAGATCTTTGTGGCGCAGCTCTCGATGATGACATCCAGAATGTCCGAGCGTCGCAGCTCATCGAGCGACTGAGTGGACAGAATCATCGCCGCATTGTGTTTCCGCCAAGTCTTGAGAGCCTCGACGACATACCGCTGAATGATCGGATTCCTGAGGAACACCCACGCCTCGTCGATGAAGAATGCCTTGAACACCTGCGTAATCTGTTTGTCACCAATCACGGCATTTGCCCGGTGGAGGATGTAGAACAAGAGGGGTTCAAGAAGTTCCGGGTACTGGCTCATTCTTTGAAAATCGAAACACTGAAAACGCGAAAACGAAATTGTGTCCTCGGAGTTGTCGAAAAGAAAACCGAACTGCCCGCCTCGCGTCCACTTCGTGAGGTGGTCCGCTAGCTCGCGCCCTAGGGTGTTCGTGAGCACTCCGAGAGTCCGCAATGCAGGGTCCACGGCATACAGGTTCTCGACCTGGTGGTAGAGATCACGCTCGGCTGCCGGGTCGAGACCGAAGCGCCCCGATCCCTGGATCAAGACTTTTAGGAATAACACCAAGAAGTCGAGGTTCTCCTTCGTGGGCGGCAATGCAAAGGGATTGATCTTGAAGTCTCCCGAGTCCAACCCAACCCGGACATACGAACCGGCGAAGAGACGCGTGAGGCTTTCGAAGCTGCCGCCCAGATCGAAGATGAATGTGTGCGGGTTGTATTTCTGGAGGTTCGTGATCAGGAAATTCAAAAGGAAACTTTTTCCCGCACCCGTTCGCCCGAGGATCATGGTGTGCGCCACGTCGCGATAGTGCAGATTCAGGAAGTATGGAGTGTAATGGTTGGTTTCGAAGACCGCCAAATACTCCTGCCGGAGATGCCGGTTTCGAGGCTCGCCACAGTGAAGGGTAAAGAGGAAGGAAAAGTCCGCGTAGTTGGTGTTGAGAAGATACAAATTACGCAGGTTGAACGCATGGTTGCCCGGCACCGCCGCAAGAAAGGCGTTGAGAAGGTTGTATCGCTCGTCGTAGAGCTGGGCATCATGGATGCTGAATACCTTGTAGAACTCGGCGCAGGCGCGCTCGACTTTGGCCGGGTCGAGGTCGTAGATCACGACGGTCAAAGAGAATTGGCCGAAGTAATTCCCGTGCAACTCGATCTGCTTGATTCCGTCGCCCAGCTCGCGCACCTGAGATTCTTTCGAGTCATCGAGGAGCACATCCTGGGGCGGAGTATCGTTGAGGTTCACGCTGCTGAAGAACGAACGCTTGGTATTGTGGAAATGACGCCGTTTGGCTTGAATGGCGCGCCGCGTCTTACCGGAATCTTCCTTCTTCCATTCGGTGACGACGTAATAGTTGGCTTGGGCTTCCAGGAGCCGCTTGAAAATGAGCGGGAAACTCTGGGCCGAGGGCTCTTTAAGGGTTAGAACTTTGACGTAGTAGTCGTCCACGCGCAGATGTCCGCAATGGCATTCGAGGTGCGACTCGCAGAGGTAGTAGTCAAGGAAAGTGTCGTATTTCAGTTTGGCAAGCTCGATTTTGGCCGGATCGAAATTCAGCGTCCTTTTGAGGACGCGGAAGGCTTCGCCTTTATCGAGGAGCCGAACTGACAGGAAATCGCTGACCTGGAGAATGAAGCTTTCCGCCTTCTGGCGGAGCGTCGTCTGGCCCTTGCTGATCTCGCGATCAAAAAGTACAACCTGCCCTTTGGTGGAGAAGTGAGCGCGAAGCTCTCCGAGGGTTTTCATGGGCCGCTTGGAAAACCCAGCTAGGGCGTTTCCCAGAGTGCGGGTTGGAAGGGCGCCATCCAACAGAACGACGTAATAGATGGAGAGTGAGAAAAGGGTCTCGGACTTGCTCCCCAGATATGCGATCCGATTCTTGATCGCCGCGTCTACCACGGAGTTTCCATATAGCTTGTAGGGGATCGTTTCGTTGCTGCGCTTGAAGAGATACTGATAGAGCCGATAGTTTTCATCGAACAGCCGGAAGGCCGATTCCAGCCGCTTCGTCAGACCATCGATCGCGGCCCCATCGAGACATTCGTAGTCGACGCCTCGGACTTCGAGAATGATTCCGAGTTCGCCGGTCTTGGTAAGGAACGTGTGGTCGTCGATAAATCCATACAAGTTGACTTGGGCGTTGAGCGATGCCGTCTCTTCGTAGTTCTTGAAGATTCGTTTCAACCTAAGCATGGCTCACCTTGCGCACGGACACGGGACTGAACTTCGCCGGGTCGTATTGGCTGCGGAGCTTCGTGGCCGTGAGCAGCAATCTAAGAATTTGCGGGTCAGTCCTTGTGGCCCAGCGGGCCACAAGGTAGAGCAGCAGGAAAATCAGGATTCCTCCAAGCAAGCTCGCGAGCAGATTGAAGGTGGCGGCACCCAGACACATGGCGAAGAAAAAGAGTTTCCTCTCCGCCCCGAGAATCGAGAGCGGTCGCGATAGCGAGCGATGAACGATGTTCACGCGCCTGAGATCTGGCATAAGGCACCCTCCGTGAGTCGGTTCGTTCTCAGCCGGGAAACAGCCAAGAGAGAAAATTGACAGCGGCGATCGCCATGCCGACGCCGAAGAGCACGCCCGCAAGAATCCGTTTCGAGCCGCCTTCTCCAAATGCAAACGTCAAACCAGCGACAACAATTGCAACAAGGGAAAGGCCTCGGGCGATGGTGCTCGTGAACGCCTGCTGCAGGACGTTCACTGCGTTTTCCCACGGCGAGTTCCCCTGTTGGGCAAAAGCGGGAGCCGCGAGAAACAAAGTCACTACAACCGCTGCCACATTCCGCATTCCAATCCTGAATCGGTCCGCTTTTTTCAAAAGTTGTTTCATGCGAATTCCGCTCCTTTAGTTAGTCTTCATGCGGAAGAGTTCTCGCCGGATCGGTCGGCGGGAGCGAGGCGGGAACGGGAAGAAGGAACCGCTGGTCTGGTTTCGATGGCCGCAGTGAGAACCGAGGCACACTTGGACCCTAGGGTCCTACCAGAGGGTTTCTATCTTCGCGTCCGGGCTGAAGTTTGCTACCGGCACGCGATGCCGGGCGGCTGACCGAGGTGGTGCGGCTCCGCGAGGCTTATGGGGTGAGTCCGGCGAGAACTCCCCTCATATAGAGAGAGCGAAGAGGATCGCCCAAAGTGTCGCGGATTTTTTTGGCTACCGGCGGTTGATCGCTATCGAGCCGTTGTTCCGGGCTTGAATGTTCTCAATTTACGTAGATGTCGGCTGAAGTAGAGGTAGCAGGGGGAACACCGGAAGAGATGGCGAATTATTTTAGGATCTGGTTTCCTGTGGCGACTTGCGAGCTGGCGCAGAATTTCTTGTGCGGGACATCCCTTTCTCTTTCGATTAGGGAAGTCATTCGAAAGGTGACGTTTGAGAAACTTGCGTACTACTTCCTCGGGAGAAGAACCTCCCTTGGCTGGTCTTCGCCTTTTGCCCGCCGCCGGCAAACGCGGACGACCTCCTCATTTAAGTCTGCTTCTTGGCTGGATGATACTCTGAATCCGTTTAATCGCCCTGCGAAATCTCAATTTGGCGGCGTTGCTGGTGGCTCCGATGTTTGATGCGATCTCTTGCCAGGAGAGGCCATCCATCCAACCAAGAATGATATCTCGGGTGGTCTCATCACAGTCCGCTAACAATTCGTCGACGAGAATTCTTCGTTCTGCATCGGCAATATCGGTAAGGGGTGAATGCGCCTCCCAATCGGTGTCCCTGGAATCTTCAATTAAGACCTGCCGTCCTTTCACCTGACGCACGCGCCTCATGAATGCAACGAACAGGTAATTGGGGAGGTTTCGAACAAGGGGCTGCCCGGCCTCAGCCTTCTCACGGAGGGTACGGCTTACTGTCGCGGCCGTCTCTTCAAGAAGAGTCACACTCAGGGCAGGGTCTCCAAGGATCTTCTCGGCCCGTGACAACGCGCGCCCCGCGATTTCCCGGCACACCGAATACACATCGGCGTCGATTTCTCTTCCCTGTCGGTCAACGGTGTTCAGGAAGAACGCGCGACGTTTGTTTTCTCGCCGTGGCCGCATAGGGCGTTGCCGCGATCCCTCCTGCGCCAACTCACATCCGTCAAGATGCTCGACATAAGCGAGCGGGCATCTCTCGGCGGTTTATTAGTACCTTCGTACTAATCACTTAATAAACAGGCCAGGTCTTCACTTACATATACGTGAACCGCGCGGAATTGTGCCTACGAAGCCGGTGTCCCTGAATGAGTGAGCTTCTATTCGCTGGACGGACTGCCGAAACCAATGATTTAGAGGACCGTCCCAGTGGAGGAGAAGGAAGATGCGAGCGCCACCTCTTTCGCTCACTCCCTTATGGTAAATACGAGAAACGCACGCAGTTTGTACCAACAAAAGTGAGGATATCTTGGATCGATTTTTTCATTGAAAAGACATCCCCGCTTTCCCGCGCTTGATGTATGTTGACGTAGGAATCGCGCTGCCACTTTCGCCGTCCCAAGAGCGATCGTCTCCCGCGTGGCCTTGCCGCGATCTAAAGAGGGAGCTGTCTTCAAGCGTGAGTACACGACCGCAAGAACGTGCCCTGTGGTTCCCTGTCGTTTGGGGCAGGACTAGCCGGAGTGTGGTCGCTAAGCCAGATAATCCCGATGCCCAATGCCCTACCGGCGAAGAGTTGATGGCGCGCCTGCAAGCGAACGACGCAACCGCCCTCGATATCCTCTTCGACAGATTTTCCCGTCTTGTTCTAGGCATCGCACTTCGCGTACTGCGGGACTACGGTGAAGCTGAAGACGTGGTTCAGGAAGTGTTTTTCCATGTGTTCCAGAAGGCTGCTGTGTTTGACCCGCTGAAAGGAAGCGCCAAAACTTGGGTTGTCCAGATCGCCTATCATCGCGCTCTCGACAGAAGGGCACATCTGGGCCGGAGGGGCTTTTACCTTGGTACAGAGATCGCGTCTCTTGACGATACTCTATTGGGAGAGACGGACCTGGATCGGGAGATCGGCGCCAAGCTCAACCGAGTGCAGTTGGAGAGAGCCTTCGAAGAGCTTCCCGAGATTCAGCGCCGGACGCTCGAATTATTCTATTTTGAAGGGCTTGAACTTCGTGAGATCAGCGAAAAGCTGAACGAGCCGCTGGAGAATATACGCCACCACTATTATCGCGGACTCGCCAAGTTGCGAAAGAGCGCCTTCGTGAAGAAGTTGCGGGAGAAATAAGTCATGACGATGGGTGAAGAAAAACTCAACGGCCACGAGAAGTTTAGCGAGCTATGCGCCCTTGCGTTGTCCGGCGCGCTGACGGCTCACGAGTCTGCCGAATTGAACGACCATTTGGCGACCTGCCCGGAGTGTCGTGAGGCCTATCGCGAGTACACGGTACTGACAAAGGAAGGAATTCCGCATCTCGCGTCCCGCTATGGTCTTCCCCAAGAAGAGGAAAGCTGGGACGATTCGGCGACACGGCGAAAGCTATTTGCGCGGATAAATGGGGCGCAGCTACCTGCCCTATTGGACCAACCGGTGCACCCATCGATCCCAGGTTCGTGGCTGCACGTGCCGAGACGCATCGCGAGCCATCCGTTTGTGGCAGCGGCAGTGGCGGCTTGTATCGTGTTCGCCGTCAGCGTGGGCGCGTATCGCTATGGGCGGCGGGTCGAAGTGGCGGCAAAGCAGGCCATTGCCTCGGCCACCGCGTCCGCAGATGATCGCATACAGAAGTTGGCATCGGAAAAGAAATCCGCCGATGATTTACTGAGAGCGGACGGACAGAAGCTCAACCTCCTGCAAGAGGAGAGTTCGCTAAGGCAAAAAGAGATCGAGAAAATGCAATCCGAATTAGACGCGCTTCAACAACATTCCAACGAGCTTGTCGTTTCAAACGCGAGTTCGGAAGCGCAATTGCGCTCTGTGTCGGAGCAGCGCGACGCCTTAAACGCGCAGCTCCAGGATGTCCGGCACGCATATGACACAGTTCAGGCGGAGCTTGTTACATTGCGAGCGGATCGCGACAAAGTAACATTACAGCTCGCATCGCTGGAGACACAGGTCAATGAACTTACCACAACGAACCGCGACCAACGGACCAAGCTCGAAACCACAGGCCAATTCCTTTCATCGGACCGCGACATTCGCGAGTTAATGGGCGCTCGCAATCTTTACATTGCGGACGTATTCGACGTGGACAGCAGTAGCCGCACGCGGAAACCCTTTGGGCGAGTGTTCTACACTCGTGGCAAGTCGTTGATCTTCTATGCGTTCGATCTAGACCGGCAACCTGGTCCAAAGAATGCCGACGCATTCCAGGCATGGGGTCAGCGAGAGACTCCCCAGGGTGAGACTGCCCAACCCGTAAGTTTGGGCATCCTCTATATGGATAACGAGACAAATCGCCGCTGGGCCTTGCGATGCGACGACCCGCAGCAACTGGCGGAAATTGACGCTGTCTTCGTGACCGTCGAGCCGCACGGTGGGAGCGACAAGCCCACTGGGAAGCCGTTCCTCTACGCCATGCTCCGAAAAGAAGCAAACCATCCCTGAGAAGTACCGGCTCCTGTCTGGTGCAGAGCGCTGAGAGCGGAATGGTTCGTCTCGGCTTCGCGTTTCATAGTTTGCAAGCGAAGCGATGAGTTTCGCCGGCGGTGGAGGCGATGAATTGCGCCGAATTTGACACGGCTTGGCGAGTGGAATGAGTGGATTGCGCACGCTGATTCCGTCAGGGTCAGAGAGGCGAAACGGCAGTAGCGGAGGGGACGTGGAAGCAACGCGGACGCGCGAGGTTTGTGAACGCCGCGTTAAATTCAAACTCTTGATGGGTGAAGTTTGTTTTGTGAATGGTACAGGTATCTCCTCAATTTCGTATGTGTGGATGAATCCGCAATTGAAAAAGGGGAGAAAGCCTCATATGCGCAGAGTGGCCGCATTTGTCGTCTTGTTCTTTGTTTCGTGTACCGGTGTTCTTCGCGCCCAATCCACAAGTGCCTCCATCACAGGTCGAGTGACCGATCCCAGCAAGGCACTTATTGTTGATGCGAAAGTCGCGGCCATCAATGCCGGCACAAACGTCCGCTATGAAGGTACGACAAATGGAACGGGGACTTACTACGTTACGAACCTGCCGCCGGGAACGTACCGGATCGAAGTTGATAAGACGGGATTCAAGACGGTGATCAAGCCGGATGTTGTTCTCTACGTTCAGGACACCCTGGAAATAAATTTCGAGATGACGCTTGGCTCGGCGTCGGAAACCATTACGGTCGAAGCTGGTGGGCTGAACATGAACACCACGGATGGTTCAGTCGGCACGGTGATCGATAGCAATTTCGTAGCAAACATTCCGCTGAACGGTCGCAGCTTTCAAGACCTGATTTCCCTCACTCCGGGCGTCGTAACTCAGAGTCCGCAGGCAAACTTCGGGTCTGTACAATCGGGAGTTCCAAACGCCGGCGATTTTAGCGTAAATGGTCAGAGGACCGAATCAAATAACTATATCGTCGATGGGATATCAGGGGACACGAGCGCGGGTTACCCAGGAACCTTTGGTCCGGGCACAGCGGGCAATTTGGCCGCCTCTACTGCCTTGGGCACCACGCAAAGCCTGCTTTCGGTAGACGCCTTGCAGGAGTTTCGGGTCGAGAGCTCAACCTACTCTGCGGAGTACGGAACCTCGCCTGGAGGACAGTTCTCGTTCGTTTCCAGGTCCGGTACAGATTCGTATCACGGGAGCGTGTTTGAGTACCTTCGAAATGACGTCTTCGATGCGAACGACTGGTTCAACGATTATTTCGGGGTCGCGAAGCCTCCCGTGAGGCAGAACGATTTTGGCGGCACGCTTGGCGGGCCCGTTCGAATTCCCGGACTGTACAATGGCAAGGGGAAGTCTTTCTTCTTTTTCTCTTATGAGGGACTGCGTCTTGTTCAGCCTACGGAAGCAAGCCAGCAGTATGTTCCCACGGATTCGCTGCGTGCCTCCGCGGCGAGTGTTCTCCAGCCACTAATGAATGCGTTTCCTCTTCCGACCGGAGTCGAACTTCAAATCGCCTGCAACAACTCGACATATACTTGCCCAGCCGGACAGCCTGTCGGCACGCTGGTTCCAAGTGGCCTAGCCCCTTTCGTCAAAGCCTACTCATTGCCCAGCACAATCAACTCGCCAAGTCTTCGCCTTGACCAGTCCGTGGGTAATCGCGTTCACATCTTCTTACGTGCCGCGTACACACCGAGCGCAACCACCACGAGACACCTCGCGAGTCTCGACTCCAATATTGGCAACACACAGAATTATACAGCTGGTTTGGATATTCAAGCGTCATCGGCCGTCAGCGACCAACTACGTGTGGGATATTCCCGTGCTATTTCAGCCAGCGCGACGGTGTTGGATAGTTTCGGCGGTGCAAGGCCATCTGATTTTGCGGCAGTTAGTGGCGCGCCTCCTGCCAGCTCAATCGACTTAATAGTGGACGTTTCTGGTATCGGATTTACTTATGAGAACCCTGCAAAGTCCTCAAATTATGAGAAGCAGTGGAATATAGCGGATACTGTTGATTGGCAAGTCGGCCATCAAGCTGTCAAAGCTGGGGTAGTGTACCGAAGAATACAATCCTCTTTTGCGACTCCGAACCCTGATGTGCCTCTCATATACACGAGCCCTAATTCTATTGAGACTAACAGCGCCGATTTCGCGATCGTCGAGGGGGTAGCCGCACCGGCTCCTCTCTTCAACCAGCTCGCCCTATTTGTTCAAGACGAGTGGAAGGTTAAGCCATCTCTCAACCTCTCGCTGGGCCTAAGGTGGGAAATCGAACCGCCACCCACATCCAGCAATGACGTTAAGCCTTATCCGCTCAATGGGAATCTAAGCGAACCCAGCACATACATCTTAGGAACTGCTGGTGGCCAGCTCTACAAAACAACTTGGGGTAACTTCGCGCCCCGGCTGGGTGTCGCCTGGAAAGCGCGTGGAAACCCCGGGACGGAAACGGTTCTACGCGGTGGTATAGGGATATTCTACGACCCAGGTATAGAAGAAGCGGGGACGCTACTTACAGCGGGTGTCGGAAGTTACAGTCAGACTACTCTTAGCGGCGTTCCGCTCCCTCTAACGTCTGCGCAGCTCGATGTCTCGCTCGCCCCTACACCTCCCTATAGCGGTAACCTTTTCGTGGCCAGCAATTTCAGGTTGCCCTACACCATCGAATGGAATATCGCCGTCCAGCAAGCGCTTGGGGGAGAACAGAACCTGACCTTGACTTACGTTGGCTCGAACGGTAGGCGCCTTGTCGAAGAGAACTACCTGTCGGGTGGAACTTTGAATCCAGAGTTTGAGCAGCTTTATCTGTTCCAGAGCGGATTGACATCGAACTATCAAGCGTTACAAGCTCAGTTTCAGAGACGGTTAAGTCACGGTCTAACGGCTCTTGCATCGTATACGTGGTCCCACAGCCTTGATTACGGGTCCACTGGAAGCAATTACGGATATTACTACCTAAGGGGCAACTCAGATTTCGACGTCCGCAATAACTTTAATGCTGCCTTAACATGGGACCTGCCGCTAAGCCGCGGGAATGCGTTTTCGAAGGCTGTGTTGAATGGGTGGGGCTTGGACAGTCGAATCTTCGCGCGCTCGGCCTTTCCCGTGCCGATAGACGGAAACTTTTACGTCAACCCCGTGACCGGTGTCGGATCACGTACCGGGGTCGATATCGTGCCTGGCGTTCCGTTCTACATGTACTCGCCAACGCTTCCAGGAGGTCGCGGGATCAACCCGAACGCGTTCACATCCGTAGCACCCGGTTCGATTGGCGATGCGCCACGCAATTTCCTGCGCGGATTTGGTGAGACTCAAATCAATCTGGCCGTCCGCCGAGACTTCCCGCTGCACGAGAACTTGAAGCTGCAGTTTCGTGCGGAGGCCTTCAATATCCTAAATCATCCAAATTTCGGGTACATAGACCCGAATCTGGGCGACGCCACGTTCGGCCAGGCGACGACCACGCTGGGACAGAGCTTAGGCACGGTCAATCCTTTGTACCAGCAGGGCGGAGCGCGATCCATGCAATTCGCGCTGAAGCTGGTTTTTTAGGGGTAGCGAGTAGAGCAGTGGTCAGTGACCTAAAGAGAGTGGCAAGTGGTTAGCGGGAGACCGGGCGATGCTGTTCGCATTGCTCGGAAGAGCGAAGTAAGCAGTGCACTCGTTCGAGTTCCTCCCCTTGTGGCGCGCATGGGACATGGCTTGGGTTGTTCTATGGTCTCGCCACTAACCGCTTAGCACTGGTCTTAAGTGGCAAGATCCGGCCCTTCTCGTCTGCACGATAGGAAGGAGTCGTTTGCGGGCGAGGGACCGAGTGGCGATTGACGAGAATCCGAGAAAACGACGAGTTATAAGGACCTGCTCTTCTGGCAGAGGGGAATGCGTCTCGTGAAGGCGATCTATCAAGTGGCGGAACGCTTCCCCACAGAAGAGAAGTACGAGCTCAGCTTGCAGATCCGGCGGGCTGCGGGATCGATTGCGTCGAGCATTTTTCTGGCGGGCTATGAGTATAGCCCGCACCCGGCCCATGGACAGGCACGCAGCGGCAGCCGGGAGTTTTTGCAGTTCCCGTCGCTCGCGGAAGTCGAAACGCAGCTCTTGCGACAAGCCATGGGTAGCGACCTCAGCATCAAGTGCTCATACCTCCGTAGCGAAGCTGCGCGTCAAATTTGGCCATGCGACGCTCTGGCGAGATGAATCGTCTTGATTTCAGATTTGGTACGATTCCTTCTTATCGGCTGTATACGGACATGGAATCGCTCGTGAAGCTTCGAACCCTCTTAGCTTGCCTGAGCTGCGCCCTATTCTCGTTCGTCACGGGTCCCTCGATGTCTTTCAGCGTTTCCGCACAGACTATCGAAAGCTCCACTTCGACCATCGATACCAAGCTACCTACGCGCACCAAACATGCGATGGTAGTTAGTGTGCATCACCTCGCGACGGATGTGGGTGTCGAAGTGTTGAAGGAGGGTGGCAATGCCGTTGATGCCGCTGTCGGTACTGGTTTCGCTCTCGCGGTCGTGTACCCCGAAGCTGGCAACATCGGCGGGGGTGGATTCATGCTCATACATCTTCATTCCGGCAAGTCAACTTTCATCGATTTCCGCGAAAAAGCTCCAGTATCTGCTTCTGCGAATATGTATCTCGATGGGAAGGGACAGGTCATCCCGACCGCAAGCCTTGTCGGATACCGGGCCATAGGCGTCCCCGGGTCGGTGGCCGGACTGGCCTACGCGGAAAAGAAATACGGCAAGCTGACATTAGCCAAGGTCATGGAGCCCGCTATTCGTCTTGCATCAGAAGGGTTCCTTCTGACCGAAGAGGAGGCGGAGGATCTGCGCGACCCGTTTCTCGCCCAATTTCCCGAGTCGAAGCGCATCTTCCAGCGCGACGGCAATGATTACGCCGCAGGCGAGCTCTTCAAGCAGCCGGAGCTTGCCCAAACCCTGAGCCGGATCGCCAAAGACCCGGGGGACTTCTACCATGGCGAACTCGCAAAGCGACTGGCGGCCGCGGTCCAAGAACATGGCGGCCTTATTACGGGTCTCGACCTCAGCTCCTACGAAGTGAAGGAGCGCCAGCCGCTCAACGGAACCTACCGCGGCTACACCATCGTGGCGGCGCCGCCGCCATCTTCCGGCGGAATTGTCCTCATCGAAGCCCTCAATATCCTCGAAGGCTACGACCTCGGGCGCCTTGGCGACCGCACTCCGCCCGACATGCACCTCATCATCGAAGCCTACCGGCGCGCATACATGGACCGCTCGGACTACCTCGGAGACCCTGACTTCGTGAGGATGCCTATCAAACAGATGATGGACAAGAAATATGCGGCAGCGTGGCGCGCCACCACCCAGGAAGATCGTGCCACTCCCTCGGCCATCCTCAAGCGTCCCGCCGGCTTCCTGCCGCCCTCGCCCACCGTGTCTGACGTCCGCCTGGAATCGACCGAGACCACGCATTACTCCGTGCTGGACGCACAGGGCGACGCTGTTTCCGTCACTACCACGCTGAACAACACTTTCGGCTCAGGCGTCACCGCCGCCGGACTCGGTTTCCTTCTCAACGACGAAATGGACGACTTCTCCGCGAAGCCGAGCGTACCGAATATGTTCGGTCTGATTCAAGGCCCGGCCAATTCCATCGCCCCCGGCAAGCGCCCGCTCTCGAGCATGGCACCTACCATCGTCCTGAAAGACGGCAAGGTTCGCATGGTTCTCGGTTCGCCCGGCGGCGCACGCATAATCACGACCGTCGCCAACATTCTCGTAAACACTGTCGACGATGGCTTGAACATTCAGGCTGCCGTTGACGCCCCTCGTTTTCATCATCAATACTTGCCCGACGTCGTTTACTTAGAGCCCGGCTTCTCCAACTTAACCATCGCGGGCCTACGCGCCATGGGCTATTCCGTCAAGATCGACGAAGGCGTCTGGAGCGATGGCGAATGCATCGCCGTAGACCCTGCAACCGGCGACATTGAGAGCGGACAGGACCACCGTCACCACTTCGGCAAAGCAGCGGGCTATTAGGAAAAATCGCCAGCAGGCCCGAGTCTTGGTACAAAACGAGGGCTCGAAATGTATACCCGACAGGAGTGACGGATTGGTGTGGGCGGAGATAGGTCTCGGCGCGTGATTCAGATTCGCACGTCTGAGTCCTGCGGCCTCCGGCGCCTCTTCGTAAGGATACTCCAACATGAAAATGGTCCAGGTAGTGGTCCTGGGTTTTCTTGCCCTGAGCCAGTCGCCTGCGTTAGCCGGCCAGGCGTCTACGGTGTCGACTGCAAGTCAGGACGTCACGTCGCAAGGCAACTCGGATGTTATCGCCCACATTGATTGCCTATCGACTTCGTACCAAGCCGTTGTTAGGCAGTATGTTCCTGCCCAGAAGTTAAGCGGAATCACCGCTTATCTACGAAACCTTTCCGCCGAGGATTGCTTCTTGGACCTGATGGGGATGGTGGTGCAGTCACGTGAAGGGATGGCATTCATCTTTTCCAAGCTCGACGCGGAGCCTTCTGGCGGAACAAGGACACTGCTTCTAAAGGTGTTGGATAACCAGGCGCAGGGTCTTGCCTACACGATCGCGCCGCTGCCAAGTGATTCACAAATACGAGTCCTAGACACCCATGCGTCGTCAGATCCAGACGTGGATGCGTCGCTTGAGGCCCTTGCCGTGCTTAGAGAACTCCACATCGCGGCGGAGGCCAGGCTTTTGCAAAAGCGGGAGGCGCTCACTCCACCGAACGAGCCGGCGGCGGCGAGAGCGTTGGACGAGACGCGCCTACAGTATTACTCGTGGTTCAGTCGAGTCAGACTCCCTGCATTTGCCTCTTCCCCGCCGTCGATATTCTCAGTCGTGCCCTCCAGTAGAGCGATCCGAGTTCTGGCCTTCGGGGATTTCGGCACGGGCTCCGATGGTCAGATCAAAGCTGCAGCTGCGATGCGCGCCTACTCCTCCAAGCACCCGTTCAACTATGGCATTACGCTGGGTGACAACTTCTACGGCGCGGCGGACCGCTCCCGGGTCAATTCCCCATACAGTCTCCGCTGGCAGAGCGAGTGGGAAGAACTCTATGGAGCGATGGGAATCAAAGTCTATCCAGTTTTCGGCAACAACGACTACTACGATCCGGATAGTCCCGCTGCGGAACTAGCGTATACGCAACGAAGCAAGACCTGGGACTTTCCTGCTCCTTATTACACGTTTACGGCGGGCTCAGCTCAGTTCTTCGCCATCGACACGATGCGCGTCTCCGCCGACGAGCTTGAGTGGCTAGATCGGGAATTGCAGAAAAGCACTGCTCGATGGAAGATCGTTTATGGTCATTACCCCATCTATGCTGCCAATTATGCAGCCGCTCCCGAGGGAACCGGGGAAACCAAGGAGTTAATAGAAAAACTGTTGCCTATACTCGAGAAAAACCATGTCCAGATTTACTTGAATGGGCATGTTCATAACATGCAAGAAGTCCGCACGGACTCACCAGTGCATTTCTTCACAAGCGGAGGCGGAGGTGCTGGATTGGGCAGTCCCAATCCAACGTATAAGAACACCGTGTTCAAGGATTTCGCCTTCGGATTCACGGTTCTCGAAATTGACGATTTTCACGTTGACGTCATTTTTGTGGACGCAGACGGCAAGGAAGTGTATCGCTCACACTTAACCCAGTGAGCATATGCGCGAGGCGGTGGAGCGAGTCAATGAAACCAAACATCAATGGTTACGCAGGCCGACGGTTCGCGCGGTGGTGCTTATTGGTACTAGTGGGTTCTGCTCCGCTGCCCTTTATAGCCACGGCCCAATCTTCAATGCCTGGGGCTGCGGGTCAGGCGTCCCCTTCGAAGCCTCAGGGCGACATCTACGAGCAAATAAACTGTCTGCCGCTTTCCTATCTCGACGCCATACGGCGAGACATTCCAGCCAAGCGGGCCGCGGATATCGTGACGGATTCCAAGAGCGGCTCAGAGGACGATTGCCGTTCAATGGTCCTTGACTCACTCGCATCGACGCCTGACGGCCGATCTTTCCTGTTTTCGCAGGCGGATAGGGAACCTTCCGGGGATTTGAGGAAGCAAATCTTCACCGCGATTTATGGTGTGGCGCATTCGGCCTCCTTCGGTAGCTCACCTCCGATGACGGACGCAGAATCAAAGTTGCTCGAAAAGCACGCGTCTTCCGATCCCGACGTGGCGGCAGCGCTCGAAGCTCTTCGCGCGCTCCGAGAGTTTCACACCGCAGACGAGGCTGCTTTGCTGAGAACACGCGCGGCCCATTCCACGCCCGGCGATAGCCCGGACGATCTCAAGAAGATCGAAGACCTACGCCTTGAGCGCTACATGTGGTACGGCGAAACGACTTTGTCCCCGTTCGCCTATGTTCCACCGCCTCTGTTCTCCGTTGCTCCTGCGGGCAAGGCAATTCGGGTGTTGGCCTTTGGCGACTTCGGGACAGGGTCGGAGGGGCAAGTCAAAGATGCGGCGGCCATGGCTGCGTATCACAAGCTGCATCCATTCGACTTCGGCTTGACGCTAGGCGACAACTTCTACGGCGCCGGACTCAACACGCCGGATAGCCCACGCTGGCAGACACAGTGGGAGAACCTCTACGGACCGCTCAATATCAAATTTTATCCCATATACGGGAATCACGATTACGGCGATCCCGACAGTCCGGCCGCAGAGCTGGCCTACGCAGCAAAAAGCAAGTCGTGGGTATTCCCTGCGCCGTACTATACGTTTACTGCAGGAGCGGCACAGTTCTTCGCCATCGACAACATTCGGCTTTCCAGCGACGAACTGGACTGGCTCGATCGAGAACTTGCGAAGAGCACAGCGAAGTGGAAAATCGTCTATGGTCATTACCACATTTACTCCGCCACGCGCGGCGACAATGACGAGAAGGAAGATAATCTGATTGCTCGACTGCTCCCGGTCTTAGAAAAGAACCACGTGCAGATTTATCTGAACGGCCACGAACACAATATGCAGGAAGCGCGGACGGAGTCTCCGGTGCACTTCTTCACCAGCGGCGCCGGCGGTGCCGGGCTCTACGACCTTCAGCCCACATATAAGAAATCTGTTTTCAAAGACAAGCAGTTCGGATTCACGGTGCTTGAGATTGACGATGCACATGCCGATGTGATCTTTGTCGATGAAGACGGCAACGAGGTCTATCGGTCACACATCACGCCATGAGCCTTCCGACAAGCCGCCGCGAGTTTCTTCGATACGCGGGAAGCGCCTTGCTCTGTTCCGCGGCCAAAGGCGTGGCCGCGCGTCCTGCGGATGTGACGGTGCACATTGGTCCGATCTCGCAGGAAGTTGCTCCGGGTTTTGTCTATCGGACGACTGCCTACAACGGGAGTGCACCTGCCTCGGTCATTCGTCTGCGACAGGGTGTGCCCGTCACCGTCGAGATCATCAATACGTCGGAATCCGACGAGTTGGCCCACTGGCATGGACTCTCTGTTCCCGTCGCCATCGACGGCACGATGGAGGAGGGCAGCCAAATGATTCCGGCAAATAGGTCTCTTCGCTACACGCTGATATCGCAGGAGCCGGGCACCCGCTATCTCCATAGCCATGCCATGTCCTCGCCGCCCAGCCTTGATCGAGGAACCTACAGCGGGCAATACGCGATGGTCTATGTCGAACCAAAACAGAATCCAGGCGCCTACGACCAGGAGGTGTTTCTGGTGACTCATGAATGGGGGCCAAGCCTGGTGTTGCAAACTAGCGGTGGCGGCGAAGAAGGGGAAGAAGACAACGGCCCAGTGGCGATGCTCCCTGAATCCACTATGGAGGTCGAGTATGACATAGGCTCCGTGAATGGTCGCGCGCTCGGTCATGGTGAGCCTTTGCGGGTTAGGAACGGTGAGCGCGTCCTCGTTCATATTTTGAACGCCAGCGCGACGGCGACTCAGAGACTTGCACTGGCCGGGCACTCGTTTCTCGTCATCGCTCTCGATGGGAACCCGGTGCCACTACCTCAGCCGGTGGAAGTCCTTCAACTCGGTCCTGGCGAGCGCATCAGCGCCCTAGTCGAAATGGTTAATCCGGGTGTTTGGATTCTCGGCGCGGTGGACGATAACGAGCGCGAAGTCGGTCGCATGGGCACCGTTGTCGAATACGCGGGGAAAACCGGAGATCCGCGATGGATTCGTCCGCCCAACCCGCCTTGGGACTACACAATCTTTGGGGAGCGCGCCGCGCAGGTTGAGCTGCCGGCGGAACAGGTCCTGCCGATGGTGATTGATCGAATCGCCCCGAATGCAGATGGTATCGAGAAGTGGACGATCAATGGCGAAGGCTATGGCGGCACGCCAACTCGCTTGCACGTAGGGCGACGCTACCGGATGGCGTTTCAAAACCACACGGATGACGAGCATCCCGTGCACCTTCACCGGTATTCGTTCGAGTTGACGCGCGTGCACGGACGAACAACTTCGGGGATCCGAAAAGATGTGGTGATGCTCAACCGCAATGGCCTGCTGGAGGTGGATTTCACGCCAGAGACAACTGGCCTGGCGCTCTTTCATTGCCACCAACAGATGCATATGGATAACGGCTTTAAGAAATTGTTTGAAGTCATCTGAAGGCTTTCTAAGTCACGCGAACGAAGCAACAGAGACGGAGGGAGCATGCGTCAAGAGGACGCACACGGCTGCTAACGGTCGAGCGAAGAGGGGAATCTCCGATTTTGTTAGAGATCGTGTCGTCTGCTTGCACCAGTTTCTGACGCTGGAGCAGCTCGCTGTGGTCCCGCATGGATTTCTCCAGCTACTAACCACTCTCCATTAATCACTGCTTTTCTGACCTGGATCTCTCCGGTTTGCGAGCGAAGAAAAGTGGCCTGCAGTGTTAAATTGCCTTCCCGTTGGTACAAAGGACGCTGTCGGAGTGGATACATTATTGACCGAACCGTGATTGGTGTGCCTGACCACTGGCCTTTTCGGGCCACTCGGCACTAACCACTGGTTCGTTGCGAGGTGTTATTTGGGAACTCGGCAAGCGGTGAAAATGGCCCTCTTTGGCCTCCTGGCCTGTGGTGCTGTGATGTTGGCCTCCGTGGCTGCCCAGAACGCTGGTTTCGCGGACGCCATCTACGTGCACGGTAATATCCTCACGGGCGACGGACTTGAATCTCGGCGAGCAGTCCGCGTCAGCTCGCTGGCCATTCGCGACGGCGTTATTGTGGCGACGGGAGCGGACGCAGAGATTCTCAAGTCATACCGCGGACCCAAGACGGATGTAGTGGACCTTCAGGGAAATTTCGTAATGCCAGGTTTCAATGACGCGCACGTGCATCTGGCAAGCGCGGGACGCGAGAAGCTGACGATTGACCTGGTCGGCTGCAAATCTCTCGCGGAGATGCAGCAAAAAATTGTAAACGCTGCAAAATCGGGGCGTGCGGGAAAATGGCTGCGCGGGCGCGGCTGGGACCACCTGTTGTGGATCGGCAAGCAAC